>ERZ1027243.1-NODE-1-length-133879-cov-8.281676_pt1 | contig 133879 bp, 206 predicted proteins | sample MGYA00519243_ERZ1027243 | MGnify/ENA primary metagenome ERZ1027243 (study PRJEB26926, sample SAMN06164727) | human gut metagenome | biome: ENVO:00009003; feature: ENVO:2100002; material: ENVO:00002003 | host: Homo sapiens | place: USA | collected 2012 ...
TCTACACCTATTAAGTCGTCGGCAGCGTCAGATGTGTATAAGAGACAGGGCAAAGCCTCGCCCCGTCTCATTTTTACCACACTATTTTTCAGGAGGATATCAGAATGGCTATCACTGCTGCTGTTGTTAACGAGCTCCGCCAGGCCACCGGCTGCGGCCTGATGGACTGCAAGAAGGCCCTCATCGAGTGCGAGGGCGATATGGAAAAGGCCGTCATGTATCTGCGCGAAAAGGGCCTCGCCTCTCAGGCGAAGAAGGCCAGCCGCGTGGCTGCTGAGGGCATGGCTTACGCCACCGTCATCGACGGTGTCGGTGTTGTGGTCGAGGTCAACTGCGAGACCGACTTCGTCGCCAACGGCGAGCCGTTCAACAACTTTGTCAAGGGCGTGGCTGCTGTCGTCGCCAAGGAGAACCCCGCTGACGTCGACGCGCTCATGGGCTGCCCCTGGGTCACCGGCAACGGCACCGTCAAGGATGCGAAGGACGAGCTGTTCCTCGCCATCCGCGAGAACATGAGCATCCGTCGCTTCGCCCGCATCGCTGACGGCTTCTCCGTCCCCTATGTCCACATGAAAGGCAAGATCGGAGTTATCGTCAACCTGACCGTCGAGGGCTGCGACGCCACCGAGATCGGCAAGGACATCGCCATGCAGATCGCCGCGCTCAACCCCCGCTTCTGGGACAAGAGCCAGGTCACGCAGGACGTTCTGGACGAGGAGAAGGAAGTCATGCTCGGCCAGATGGCCAACGACCCGAAGATGGCGAACAAGCCCGATCAGGTCAAGGAAAAGATCGTTATGGGCAAGCTCAACAAGTTCTATGCCGAGAACTGCCTGCTTCAGCAGGCCTTCGTCAAGGACGGCGACGTCTCTGTCGAGCAGTATATGAACAACGCTGCCAAGGCGCTGGGCGGCAAGGTCAGCTTCAACACCGCCGTTCGCTTCGAGAAGGGCGAGGGCATCGAGAAGAAGCAGGAGAACTTTGCGGCTGAGATCGCTTCCATGGTCAACGGCAACAAGTAACTTCCAAATTACAAAATATGATGAAAAGAGGTTCGGCGAAGGCCGGACCTCTTTTTTGTTTCCGCGCGGCAGACAGAATTTTCTGCGAAATAAAAAATTTACAATTTCCTAAGGTGAATATTATTGTGCATATCTTGCATATTCAGTTTGACTGGTGTATAATAGGCAATGCTAAGCAGCGGCGCAGTATCCTAGTCGGAGCTGCCGTTTCCTAAGAAGGGCCTAAAAATCCTTTAAAGGGCACAACTGTGAAGCCTTTGGTGCCTGCTTCTTACGCCCAGTTTGGGGTGGGTGCTGAAGGGAGGCGAAAGCGAAAGCTGCGCCTGCGGACTCCGGGCGACCCCTAATGGCATGGGGGAACCGACCCTGTTTCTGCGGAGACTCGTTGCTGTGCCGGAGCGGACTCCCGGTTTCGGGTATCGACTTCGGTACGGGACGGGATATGAACCTGCATTGCGGTGCTACCCGGCCTTTGTGCCGCGAACGCTGTGTGCAGCGTAGCCTGCCTTGCGTGGGGAATTCGGATAGGAGAACAACGTACAGACTCCGGCCAAGAGCGAAGTACGATCGCTCCTTGAAATTTTTCCTGCAAAAGAGGATAAGAAACGGCGTGACTCCGGGGTGGAAATCACCTAGGCTGTCGCAAGGGCAGCGAAAGGGTTACAGTGCGGACTAAGTGGCAATCGGGTACCTCGTCTGGTGACAACGGGGTGCAGCGCCTAAGGGGGAACCGCCTCCATCGGCAACGAGAGGTGCGCTGCGGGGAAAGCCAACCCGACCTATGCCGCAGGATTACCTTTTGCTGCTGCCGCTGATTAGCATGATTATGAAATAACTGTGGAGAAGAAAGCCTTGGAAAACGAAGAAGACCGAAAGCAGAAGAAAACGGAAAAGACGCCCAGCCACGCGCGCTGGGTCATCCGTGTGTCTTTGATCGCTGTGGCGCTTTCCGCCGCGATGAGCCTGTGCTCGGGCGCGGTGCTTGAGGATGCGGGCTATGTGACTGCAACGCTGATCCTGCTGCTGTTCATTGCGCTGGGCATCCTGTTCGATATCATCGGCGTCGCCGTGACGGCGGCGAATCCCAAGCCGTTCAATTCGATGGCCGCGCACCGTGTCAAGGGCGCGAAGGAGGCGCTGTACCTCATCCGCAACGCGGAAAAGGTCGCCTCGTTCTGCAACGATGTGGTCGGTGACATCTGCGGCATCGTCAGCGGCTCGACCGCGACGGTCATCGTCGTGCTGCTGCAAAACAGCTTCGGCTGGCGCAGTATCGTCGTATCCACCGTGGTCACGGCGCTCATTTCCGGATTGACGATCGGCGGCAAGGCCATCGGCAAAAAGGTCGCCATGAAAAAGAGCAAGGATGTCATCTACCTGACGGCGAAGGTGCTGTCGGTGCTGCATCTTGTCAGATAAAGAAGGAAACCGTATTGATTCTTGAAACCATCCATGATCCCCGGGACATCAAAACCCTGAACGACTCGCAAACGCAGCTTTTGTGTACGGAGCTGCGTGAATTTTTGCTGAAAAACGTGTCGAAAACGGGCGGGCATCTGGCCTCGAACCTCGGCGCGGTCGAGCTGACGGTGGCCATCCACCGCGTGTTCGACACGTCGCGAGACCGGCTGGTGTTCGACGTGGGGCATCAGTGCTACACCCATAAAATTTTGACCGGCCGGCGCGAGCAGTTTTCGTCTCTGCGCCAGTACGGCGGTCTCTCGGGCTTTCCCAAGCCGCGTGAGAGCGGGCATGACGCCTTTATCGCGGGACATGCCTCCAACTCCGTCTCCGTCGCGCTCGGCATGGCGCGGGCGCGGACGCTGCAGCATCAGGATTATTCCGTACTGGCGCTGATCGGCGACGGCGCGCTCTCCGGCGGTCTTGCCTACGAGGGACTTAACAACGCGGGCGCGAGCGGCGAGCCGCTCATCGTGATTCTGAACGACAACGGCATGTCGATCGACGGCAATGTCGGCGCGGTGAGCGAGCATCTGGGACTTTTGCGCTCGAAGCCTGCGTACTATGAATTCAAAAAAGCCTATCGTGATCTGCTCGACCGCAACGCGGTCGGCCGCGCGGTGTATGATTTTAACCATCATCTGAAAACGAATGTCAAAAAGGCGCTGCTGCCGAATTCGACGATGTTCGAGGACATGGGCTTTACCTACCTCGGCCCCGTGAACGGACACGACGTGGGGCAGCTCACCAACACGCTCAAATGGGCGAAGGACTTGAACTGTCCGGTGCTCGTGCATGTGCACACGAAAAAGGGCAAGGGCTACCCGCCCGCCGAGCGCGAGCCGGAGCGCTATCACGGCGTCGGCAAATTCGACCCGCGGATGGGCGTGCCGCGCGAGCATAAGCGAGATTTTTCCGCGGTGTTCGGCGACGAACTCTGTAAGCTCGCAAAAAATGACGAAACGATCTGCGCTATCACCGCCGCAATGCGCGACGGTACGGGCCTGCACGATTTTTCCGAGCAGTATCCCGTGCGCTTTTTTGACGTCGGCATCGCCGAGGGACATGCCGTGGCGATGGCCGCGGGTATGGCCAAGCAGGGGCTCACACCGGTCGTAGCGATCTATTCGAGCTTTTTGCAGCGCGCCTACGACCAGCTCATCCACGACACGGCGCTCTCCGACCTGCATGTTGTCTTCGCGGTCGACCGCGCGGGCATGGTCGGCGCGGACGGAGAGACGCATCACGGCATTTTCGATGCGACATTCCTCTCGGAAATTCCGAATATGACGGTGCTGTGTCCGTCGAACTTTGCAGAGCTGCGTACGATGCTTGACCGTGCGGTGAACGAGATCAAGGGCCCCGTCGCCATCCGCTATCCGCGCGGCGGCGAGGGAAATTATAAGGAAGACAGCGGGCGGCAGAACCTTGTCGTGCTGCGCGAGGGGGCGGACATTACCCTCTGCGCCTACGGCACGATGATCAACAATGTGCTCGACGCGGCGGAAATCCTGCACGAGCAGGGCATCGAGGCACGCGTTGTAAAGATCAACGCCATCTCGCCGCTCTATGACCGCGACATGCGCGAGGTCATCGGCAAAACAAAGGCGATGCTGGTCGCCGAGGAGTGCGCGGGCGTCGGCTGCATGGGCCAGCGCATGGCGGCCATTCTGGGCTGGAACAAAATTTCGCCCGAGCGGCTGGAGCTGTGCAACCTCGGCAAGGCGTTTCCTGCACAGGGAACAGTGGAGGAGCTGTACCGCGAGTTCGGACTGGACGCGGAGTCGCTGGCAAAAAAGGCTGCGGAGGTGCTGCGATGAGCAATAAAACAAGACTGGACGTGCTGCTCGTTGAACGCGGGCTGGAACAGACCCGCCAGCGCGCGCAGGCGATGATCATGAGCGGGCTCGTCTTTGTGGACGGGCAGCGCGTGGATAAGGCGGGCACCGCCGTGCCGAACGACGCGCAGATCGAGGTGCGCGGCAACACGCTTCGATATGTGAGCCGCGGCGGCCTCAAGCTCGAAAAGGCGATGACAGCGTTTGGCCTCAAGCTGGACGGCTGTATCTGTGCCGATATCGGCGCTTCGACCGGCGGCTTTACCGACTGTATGCTGCAAAACGGCGCGACAAAGGTCTACGCCGTCGACGTCGGCTACGGACAGCTCGATTGGAAGCTCCGCTCCGACGAGCGCGTTGTGTGCATGGAACGCACGAACGCGCGCTATCTCGACCGCGACCAGATTCCTGACGAGCTGGATTTTGCCAGCATCGACGTGTCGTTTATTTCGCTGAAATTGATCCTGCCTGCGGTGCACCGCGTCTTAAAAGAGGGCGGACATGTCGCCTGCCTCATCAAGCCCCAGTTTGAGGCGGGACGCGAAAAGGTGGGGAAAAAGGGCGTCGTCCGCGACCCAAACGTACACCTTGAGGTGCTGGAAAACTTCCTGACACATGCAAAGGATTCTGGCTTTACAGTGCTTGATATCACATTCTCTCCTATTCGCGGACCCGAGGGAAACATCGAATACCTCGGGTATCTCGAAAGCGGCGATTGGGTGGAGAAGACGTTTGACCTCCATGGTCTTGTGGAGCAGTCACACGCGGCGCTCGACCACGGGAAGGAGGGCGCGGGATGCTGAGAAAAGTCATCTTATGCCCGAATCCCTACCGCGACGCGCAGCTTCGCGTCGCGAAGGAGGCCAAGCGCGTGCTCGACGAGGTTGGCTGCCCGAATGTCGTGTGCCTGCCGTTTCGCAATCAGGAGCCGCCGGAGGGCTACGGGCTCAACATTGAGCCGCTTCAGCAGGAGATCCGCGGTGCGGACATGATCATCGCGTTTGGCGGCGACGGTACGATCCTGCACCTTTCCAAAACCGCCGCGCACCGCGACATTCCGGTGCTGGGCGTCAACCTCGGCAGCCTCGGCTTTATGGCCGAGCTTGAGAGCAAAGACCTTTTGCGCTTGCGCGACCTGTGTGACGGAAAGTATGAGATCGAGAGCCACATGATGCTCGACGTGAGTGTCCAGCGCGACGGGCGGGTCATCTACTCGAACCTTGCGCTCAACGAAGCGCTCATCGCGCGCGGCAACATCTCGCGCGTGATCCGGCTGCAAATCTTCACCGAGCAGGGAAAGCTCGTGGACGTGGCGGGCGACGGCGTGATCGTCGCGAGCCCGACGGGCTCGACGGCCTACTCGCTCTCGGCGGGCGGCCCTGTGGTCGAGCCGACGGCACGGAACTTCATTGTTTCGCCCATCTGCGCGCACAGCGTGCATGCCAACGCCTACGTGCTCTCGCCCGAGCGGGTCATCACTGTGCAGACGGAAAAAAACAGCTACAAGCCCGTCCTTTTGAGCGTGGACGGCGGGCGCGCATTCTCACTGCGCAGCGGCGACAGTATTGAAGTGCGCCGCTCGAAATTCGACACCAAGCTCGTTCGACTGAGCAAACGCAGTTTCTGCGAGATCTTACAAAAGAAAATGTTGATGGGAGGAACCAGCAATGAAGAATGAAAGACAGGAAAAGATCCTTGCGATCATTGCCGCTTCGGCGATCGAAACGCAGGAGCAGTTGATCGACAGCCTGCGCAAGGAGGGGATCTCCTGCACGCAGGCGACCATCTCCCGCGATATCAAGCAGCTCCACTTAATTAAGGAGCCGACCGGCAACGGCACCTACCGCTACGCCGTTTCGACGCAGAAGATGCGCCTGAATCTGGCTGACCGCCTGCAGACCATCCTGCGCGAGAGCATCGTTTCGGTCGACTGCGCGCAGAATCTGGTGCTCATCAAGACGATGGCGGGCCTCGGCCCCGCGGCCGGCGCGGCGTTTGACGGGATGGATATCTCCGCCAAGGTCGGCACCGTCGCGGGTGACGACACGGTGCTGATCGTGATGCGCGAAAACGAGTCCGCCGCCGAGCTCTGCTCGGAGATCGAGGACATGCAGAGACAGCGCCAGACCAAGTAAGAACAAAATTTTGCAGGAGAATGAGCGATGCTTGAGCTTTTGCACATTGAAAATATCGCCATCATTGAGCGGGCGGACATTCTGTTCGGCCGCGGGTTCAACGCGCTCACCGGCGAGACCGGCGCGGGCAAATCCATCGTGATCGACGCGCTCGGCGCGGTGCTCGGCCAGCGCACGTCGCGCGAGCTCATCCGCACGGGCGCGGAGAAGGCGTTTGTCAGCGCGACGTTCAGCGCGGTCTCGGCAGATTTGCCGGGACTCGCCGAAAACGGCTTTACGCCGGAGGAGGACGGAACGCTTTTATTGCAGCGCGAGCTGTACGGTGACGGCAAAAACGTCTGCCGCGTGGGCGGACGGCCAGTGACGGTCGCGCAGCTCAAGCGTATCGGCGCGAGCTTGCTCAATATCCACGGCCAGCACGACGGACAGCAGTTACTCGACGAAGAGCAGCACCTTGTCTACCTCGACCGCTTTGGCCGCGTGGAAAATGAGCTGGCAGCGTACTGTACGCGCTATGACGTGATGAAAGAGACGCGCCGCGCGATCGACGCGCTCAAGATGGACGAGGCCGAAAAAGCGCGCCGCGTCGACATGCTGCACCATCAGATCGGCGAGCTCGAGCGCGCGGACTTGCAGGAGGGGGAGGAGGAGACGCTCCTTGCCCGCCGCAATATTCTGCGCAACGGAGAAAAGTTCATTTCCGCCATCTCCGAGGCGGACGCCTGCCTGAACGGTGGGGACGAGGGCCTTGGCGCGGTGTCCGCTATCAAGGAGGCGGAGGATGCGTTGCGTTCGCTCCGCAGCCTCGGCGATGAATTCATAACGCTCTCGGAGCGCTTGGAAGCGCTGCGCTGTGAAGCGTATGACCTTGCCGAAACGATCCGCGATAAGAAGGATGAATACGACTTTTCTCCGCAGGAGCTCGACGCCGTGGAGTCGCGCTGCGACCAGCTTTACCGGCTGAAAAAGAAGTACGGCTCAAGCGTCGAGGAGATGCTTGCATATCTTGAAAAATCGCGTGAGGAATTGGACCGCATCGAGTATGCAGACGACCGTGCGCAGCAGCTCGAGCAGACGCTCAAAAAGCAGGAAAAGGCTGCGCGCGAAGCGGCGCAGGCCCTCTCCGACCGCCGTCACGCGGCGGCAAAGGAGCTTGAGGAGCGTATTTCCCGGGAACTGCGCGAGCTCGATATGCCGAAGCTCCGCTTTGCCATCGACTTTCAGGAAAAGGACATGGGCGAGGACGGTGTGGACGCCGTGGCGTTTTTGATGTCCGCCAATGTGGGCGAGGCGCTGCGCCCCATCCAGAAGATCGCGTCCGGCGGCGAGCTGTCGCGCATCATGCTGGCACTCAAAAACGTGCTGGCCGAGCAGGACAGCGTGATGACGATGGTGTTCGACGAGGTCGACACCGGCGTTTCGGGCAGGGCTGCCCAGCGCGTGGCGGAAAAGCTCGCCAAGCTCTCGCACACACGGCAAGTGCTGTGCGTGACGCATCTGCCGCAGCTCGCGGCGATGGCCGACACGCACTTCGGCGTGGAAAAGGGCGAGGAAAACGGCCGCACGCTCACAAAGGTCGTCGCGCTCGACCGCGCGGCGCGCCGCGGCGAGATCGCCCGCCTAAGCGGGGGAGACCACCCGAGCGAGACGATGCTCTTAGGAGCAGAGGAACTGCTCTGCGCGGCGGAGAACTTTAAAAATCAACTACTGTAAAGCAAAATCACATGTCAGAAAAAAGCGCCGCGATGCGGCGCTTTTTCGAAGAAAGGAACATTAGATGAACGAATTTGCTGAGCGCATCGAGCGGGATTTTCCGGTGCGGCGCAAGGAGAAAGAAAAAGTGGACTTCCGCACCTGGCTTGTCTACACACTCAAGGAGCTCGGCTATTCGCCGAAGCTCGAGAGCGGGACGTCGGCGCTCTCGGCGGGCGGCAATGTGACGAATGTGGTCGTCGGCGACATCGAGAAGGCAAAGATCGTTCTCGCGGCGCACTACGACACCGGTGTGCGCGAGGTCCTGCCGCCGCTCATTTGCCCGACGCGACCGGCGACGTACATGCTCTACGAGGCGCTGATGCCGCTGCTGGCGCTGGCGGTGAGCTTCCTTATTTCGTTCGGCGTGACGTTCGCGCTCAACATGCCGAATATGACGCTGCCTCTCTTTTTGCTGCTGCTGGTTGTTGGGCTCTTTTATCCCAAGTATGGCAAGAGCGAAATGAACAACAAAAATGCCAACACCTCCGGCGTCATCGCACTGCTCGAGGTCGCAAAGGCGCTGACGCCGCGCTACCGCGGCGAGGTGTGCTTCCTGTTCCTTGACGGTGGCACGCAGGGGAGCAAAGGCGCCAAGCGCCTGATCCACGCGCACCCCGAGCTCAAAAAGAAGAGCGTCGTCGTGCTCGACTGCGTGGGTGAGGGCGATGAGTTGCTGATTTTGCCGGGCAAGGCGAGCCGCTGGAACGACAAGCTGCTCGACACGATCCTTGAGCAGTTCAGCAACAGCGAGAGGAAGACCTGCTTTTTGAAGACCGACGGACTTGTTCACTATCCCTCGGACAACCGCGCGTTCACGGGCGGCACGGTCATCTGCGCATGCAAAAAGGTCAAGGGCTTTGGCCGCTGTATCCTGCCGCGGAAAGCGACGGGAATTGACGAGGAGAACCTGTCGCTCCTGTGCGACGGGCTGTGCAAGCTCGTGATGTATTACAATCCGCAGAATACTTGATACTTGACAAGACCGATTCTTTACGTTACAATATCCGCGTTTACGGTGATGAAGCGGAGAAGTAAGCAGCGATTTCCTGCGCAGAGAGCCTTCGGCCGGTGCAAGAAGGAGAGGAAACGTGCCGAAATACACCGCGGAGCTGGCGCCCGAACGAAAGTTTTCCAGTAGGCGCGCCCCGGGAGCGCCCGTTATCGCGCGGGAGTGTGTCGGCACTCCGTGAGGCCGTTTTTGCGAGAAAACGGCGAACCAGAGGTGGTACCGCGAATTTGTTCGCCCTCTGTCCAAACGGACAGAGGGCGTTTTTTGCTATCCGAAAGCGTCTCAAAATGTCCGAAATGAAGTAAAATAGAAATACAGGAGGAATCAACAAATGGGAATTTATGAAGAGCTCAAAGCGCGCGGCCTGATCGCGCAGGTGACGGACGAGGAGCAGATCCGCGACCTCGTCAACAACGGCAAGGCGACGTTCTACATCGGCTTCGACTGCACGGCGGATAGCCTGCACGTCGGCCACTTCATGGCACTGTGCCTGATGAAAAGACTCCAGATGGCGGGCAACAAGCCCATTGCGCTCATCGGCGGCGGCACGACCATGATCGGAGACCCCTCGGGTCGCAACGATATGCGCAAGATGCTCACCAAGGCCGACATCGACCACAATGCCGAATGTTTCAAGCGCCAGATGGAGCGCTTTATCGACTTCGGCGAGGGCAAGGCCATGATGCTCAACAACGCCGACTGGCTGATGAAGCTCAACTACATCGAGCTGCTGCGCGAGGTGGGCGCGTGCTTCTCTGTGAACAACATGCTGCGCGCCAAGTGCTATGAGCAGCGCATGGAAAAGGGCCTTTCGTTCCTGGAATTCAACTACATGATCATGCAGTCCTACGACTTCTACCACATGTTCCAGGAGTACGGCTGCAACATGCAGTTCGGCGGCGACGACCAGTGGTCCAACATGCTCGGCGGCACGGAGCTCATTCGCCGCAAGCTCGGCAAGGACGCGCAGGCGATGACGATCACGCTGCTTCTTAATTCCGAGGGCAAGAAGATGGGCAAGACCGCGAGCGGCGCGGTGTGGCTCGACCCGAACAAGACCACGCCCTACGACTTCTACCAGTACTGGCGCAACGTGGGCGATCAGGATGTTTTGAAGTGCATCCGTATGCTCACATTCCTGCCGCTCGAGCAGATCGACGAGATGGATAAGTGGGAGGGCAGCCAGCTCAACCGCGCGAAGGAGATCCTCGCCTACGAGCTCACCGCACTCGTCCACGGGGAAGAGGAGGCCAAGAAGGCGGAGGAGTCTGCCAAGGCGCTCTTCGGCGCGGGCGGCAATAACGCCAACATGCCGACGAGCACGCTGACGGATGCCGACTTTGAAAACGGCAACATCAATGTTCTTTCGATGCTGGTCGCGACTGGCCTGTGCCCGTCCCGCGGTGAGGCGCGCCGTTTGGTCCAGCAGGGCGGTGTGACGATCGATGATGTGAAGGTCGCCTCCATCGACGAGAGCCTTGCGCGTGAGCGATTCGAGGGCGAGGGCGTCATCGTCCGCAAGGGTAAGAAGGTCTTCCACCGCGTGAAGGCGTAAGCAAGGCTGATTACAAAACGTAAACGAAAAAGTGAAACAGGGCTCTGCGCGTTTTCAGCGCAGAGTCCTGCTTTTTGACTGAATGCACAAAGCGAAACGGCGGAATGAATACAGTAAACATTTGATGAATACCGCAATGAATGTTACGTGAATACAAAATGAATATACGATGAATATTGCATAAACGAGAAATAAGAATCACTTATACCGAGGCTCGGAACGGCTTTAGCGCACTGGAGAGCTGTTCCAAATGACGCTCGGAAATGCGGCACAGCGGCAGCCGTAATTCGCCGCTGCACAGGCCCAAGAGCTCCATGGCGGCCTTGACGGGGATGGGGTTGACCTCGCAAAACAGCGCACGGATCAGCTCATGCAGCTTGAGCTGAAGCGTGCCTGCCTCCAAGAAGCGATTTTCAAGGCAGAGCTGCGTCAGCTCGTGCATTTCGCGTGGGACAACATTCGCGGCGACGGAGATGACGCCCTTGCCGCCAAGAGCCATGATGGCGGCGGTGGAGCCGTCGTTGCCGCTCCAGACGGTGAAGCCCGGCGGGCATAGGTTGAGGGTGTCCTGAATGAGGTCGAAGTTGTCGCTCGCCTCCTTGACACCGACAATGTTCGGATGCTTGGCAAGCGCTTGATAGGTCTGCGCCGTGCAGCCGACGCCTGTGCGGGAGGGAACGTTGTAGAGGATGACCGGAATGTCGACCGCGTCCGCAATGGCGGAGAAATGCTGCACAAGACCGCTCTGCGAGGCCTTGTTGTAGTACGGCGTGACGGTGAGCAGCGCGTCGACGCCCGCGCTTTGCGCGGCTTTGGAGAGCGCAATGGAGGACGCGGTGCTGTTCGTGCCGCTGCCCGCGATGACGGGCACGCGGCGGTCGACGGTGCGCACGCAGCGCTCAATGAGCGCCATGCGCTCATTGTAGCTCAGCGTCGCGGCCTCGCCGGTTGTGCCGCAGACGACGATGGCGTCGGTGCCGCCTTGAATCTGGCGCTTGATGAGACGGTCGAAGGTTTCAAGATCGACACCGTCGCCGCAAAACGGTGTGACGATAGCGACGGCGCTGCCGGTAAACACACAGGGTTTCATAAAGGACTCCTTTCCATGACGCTTGACCGCCAAAACGGTAGGGGGGAGCGGCGGCCAAAAAGAGATACAGTTTTGCTTGAAAGCAGAGGGAAACTGTCGTATAATGTAAAATACGATTCATATGGATATGTTCAGCCGGGCGCAGAGCGATCGCTTCTGCAAAACTGGCTGTGGAGGATACTATGAAAAAATGGTGCAGAACGTTCCTGCTTTCCTGTCTGCTGTGCCTTTCACTGTGCACGCTCGCGCAGGCAACGGACGGTGAGACGCTTCGCGTGGGGCTCAAGTACGGCTCGGACGCGATGAGTGCGGCGAACCTTCAGAATTATTCGGCCTTCGGCGGCTACGCGCTGGGGTATTTTGACGCGGACGGCAGCTTTGAAGAGCTGGGCGCGTTGCCGCAGTTGTATGAAAAGATCACGGTGACGACGGATACGACCTATCATGTGCAGCTTTCCGGCACGTTTTACGATTACGGCGACGCGTCGCGCACAGCGGCGCAGTACAGCAGCGGCTTCGCTGCCTACGAGGATGGCGCGTTCTATGCGCGCGCTGGCAGCTACACGAGCCTGAGTGCGGCGCGGTCCGCGGCAGCCCAATACGGCGGCACTGCCGTCGGCGGCAGCAGCACGGGTGTGACGGTCATCGTGACGGGAACGGATACGATCCTCTTTGAATTCGACTGCGGTGGGAGCGAAAACCTCGGCATCCTGCCGATCGAGACGCGTGAAAAGACGGTCACGTGGTTCCGCGGTTACCGCTACTACGGCGGCTTTGAATACCAGCGCGTGAGCGGCGGGAACATCAATGTCATCAACGTGGTGGATCTCGAGGACTATGTCAAATGCGTCATTCCCTGGGAAATGAGCAAGGACTGGCCGGTCGAGGCGCTCAAGGCGCAGGCGGTCTGTGCGCGCACCTACGCGGTCTGTCAGACGAAGCATCGCGCGCAGGGCTTTGACATCTGCGCGACGACGCACTGTCAGGTCTATCAGGGCACGGCGGCGAGCGGTGCGAATTCCGATGCTGCGGTCGACCAGACGGCGGGGGAGTTCCTCTACTACAGCGGAAGACTCGTGCAGGAGGCTGTGTATTATTCAAGCAACGGCGGCGCGAGCGAGGACAGCCTGAACGTCTGGGGCAATGACGTCGGCTATCTCAAAGGCAAGATCGACCCCTATGAGGGCAAGATCGCCTCGATCATCCCACGGTACAACTGGTCGACGACGTTTACCGCGTCGGAACTGACGAGCCTTCTCAATAACCGGGGCTACGGCATCGGTACGGTGAAAAACGCCTATGTCTCGGCCTATACCGACACAGGTAACGTCTATTCCGTCACCTTTACCGGTACGAGCGGCAGCAAGACCGTTTCGCGCGAGGCATGCCGGACGCTGCTGAATCTGCGCAGCCAGCGCTTTACGATCGGCGGCGGTACGGGCGAGAATATTTACAGTGTGAATGACACGGGCGAAAGCGTCGCGCTCGGCTCTATGAGCGCGATCGACAGCAGCGGGAAGAGCTCGGCGCTGTCCGGCAACGTGTACGTCATCACGTCGAGCGGCACATCGCAGCTTGTGCAGCGGACGACGACATCGTCCGGCAGCGGCAGCTTTGTGATCTCCGGCAGCGGTTACGGGCATAATGTCGGCATGAGCCAGTGGGGGGCGTACTCGATGGCGAACCTCGGCTATTCCTACCGCGATATTTTGCAGTTTTACTACACGGATGTCAGCATCCGATGAGGGAAGAGAAACAACATGAAGACAAAAGATTTTGATTATTACCTGCCCGAGGAGCTGATCGCGCAGACGCCGCTCGAAAAGCGCGACGAATCGCGCCTGATGTGCCTTGACAAGGAGACGGGTGAGCTCTCACACCACCATTTTTATGAGCTGCCGGACTTTTTGAACCCCGGCGACTGCCTGATCTTGAACAATTCCCGCGTGCTGCCGGCGCGACTTTTGGGCCAGCGCCTACCGGGCGGCGGCGCGTGCGAGGTGCTTCTGCTCATCGACCGCGGCGACAAAACATGGGAGTGCATCGTGCGGCCGGGCAAGCACCTGCGCAAGGGCGCAAAGATGCAGTTCGGCAACGGCGAGCTCAAAGCGGAGGTCGTGGACGTGTTACCTGACGGCAACCGCATGGTGAAATTCGACTTTGAGGGTATTTTCCTCGAGGTGCTCGAACACCTTGGCAAGATGCCGCTGCCGCCTTACATCAAGGAGGAATTGCAGGATCAGGAGCGCTACCAGACCGTCTATTCCAAGGTCAACGGCAGCGCCGCCGCGCCGACGGCGGGCTTGCACTTCACGCCGGAGCTGCTGGAAAAAATTCAGGCAAAGGGCGTGAACATCGGCTATGTGACGCTGCATGTCGGCCTCGGTACGTTCCGTCCTGTCAAGGAGGACGACATCGAGCAGCACGATATGCACAGCGAATACTGCGTTATCCCGCCTGAGACGGCGACGCTTATCAACGAGACGAAGGCGCGCGGCGGACGCGTGATCTGCGTCGGTACAACGTCGTGCCGCACGCTCGAGAGCTGGGCACAGGAGGACGGACACATGGAGCCGTCCGCAGGCTGGACGAGCATCTACATCTACCCGGGCTACCGCTTCAAGGTGATGGATGCACTCGTGACGAATTTCCACCTGCCGCAATCCACGCTCATCATGCTGGTCTCGGCGCTCGCGGGCCGCGAGCACGTGCTGCACGCCTACGAAGAGGCGGTAAAAGAAAAATACCGTTTCTTCAGCTTCGGCGATGCGATGTTTATTGGAGACGTGATGCCCTCCAAGGCCGAAAACGGCGAAAAGCCCGAAAAATAAGGGTTTTCGGGGGAAACGGCTTAACCGGCGCAAAAAGCAGAAAAAGCCGCATGGATAACTGAAAAGCATCACGCATCGTTAGCTTTGAGGGGATGCTTATAAAATTGAACAACTTTTTTGACGCATAATGTTGCGGCGATACTGCATAGACTGCATAAGATGGCCCCGACCTCAGTATATGAGGCCGGGGCTTTTCTCATGTCTTGTAGGTGAACGTGTGGGTCGATCCGTTCTTGAACGTGATGGAGATGACGCGGCCATCGTTTACAACGATGTGGTCGATGATCTGTTGGAGGAAGCTGCGCGGGATAGAGGGGTCAATGGCTCGGATGTACTTCTCGTAGTCGATGTAGCGGTCTTCAATCAGCTTGTTCGCCATGATGTAGTAGCTGGCCTTGCCGATGAAGTCGTCGCCCAGTCCCTCGCTGGACTCTTGGTTCTGCAGTTCCTCAATGCGGGCATTGACTTCTTCGAGCTGTTTGGTGATCTGGCCGCGCTGCATGACGAAGTCTTTCTCTGGCATGGCTTCGTCGTCGTAGAGGTACAGGGCGTTCAATCTGGCGAGGGCGTTGTCGAGCTTGCGGCGCCGAGCGCGGAGGGTGTCAATTTCACGGATGGAGTTGTCATCACCGGAGAAGGCGATTTGCGGGCGGTACTCCACGGCGTCACCGGCAGAACGGAACGCATCGAGAAGCTGGCCCAGAGCGTCGGTGCTGACGGAGGCCACGTCCTCGAACGCTTCGCCGCGGAGCAGCTTACGCTCCAGAACCTCGGGCGTCGTGGCCTCAGAGGAGTTCTTGGAGGCCCTGATGATGTTGGCGACGTAGTTCAGGACGAACGGGCCGAGCGTGGTATCGGAGATGTACTTGTTGGTGCAGGAGGTTCCTTTGCGCCGCCGGCTGCCACAGGCGTATTGGGAGGGGCGGAAGCCGTTCGCTCGCCGCCGGTCGAGGTTGGCCGTCATGTTGGAGCCGCACTGGCCGCAGCGGAGCAGACCGGCAAAGATGTGGATGTTCTTCCTGACGTATGTTTTGTGAGAGGGAACGCCGCCGCGCTTGTTCCGAGTCAGCAGGAACTTCATGCGGCAGAACACATCTTCGTTCAGAATGGGTTCGTGGTGGTTCTCGACGGTGATCCATTCGTCAGAGTCGCGCTTCTCGATGCCCTTGCCGTCTGAGTGGACGTTATAGACATACTGGCCGATGTACCACGGGTTTGTCAGGATGGTGCGCACCGTGGTTGGCGTCCATTGGCCGCCCGTCTTTGTGACGATGCCTGCGTCGTTGAGGTACTTGGCGACATAGAGCAAGGACTGGTACTGCTCGTACAGTTCGGCCATGCGGCGGATGGCCTTGGCCTCCTCGGGGACGATGGAGAATGTCTTTGTTTCCTTCGACCACGAATAGCCGAAGGGGACACGGCCACCATTCCATTGACCGTCTGAGGCGCGGGAGAGCATGACGGCCGTGACGCGCTCGGCGGTGGTCTTGCGTTCCAGCTCGGCGAAGATCAGGATAATGCGCATCATGGCCTCACCGATGGCGGAGGAGGTGTCGAACTGCTCGTTCTTGGAGACGAAGGTGACGCCGAGGGACTGCAGCTCGTCGTGCATGGCGGCGAAGTCGATCAGGTTGCGGCTGATGCGGTCAATCTTCCAGACGACAAGGTGGGTAAACTCGCCTGTGCGGATGCGATCCATCATGGCCTGATATTCTGGGCGGTCTGTGTTCTTGGCCGAGTAGCCGGGGTCTTCAAACACGACGTAGTCGGTGATGCCCAGCACCAGCGTGACATAGGCGATAAGCTCGCGGCGCTGAACTTTGAGGGAGTCTTTGTCCACCTGCCAATGGGTAGAGACGCGAATATAGATGGCCGCCTTCTTCGCGGCCAGTTTCTCGGCGATGCGAGAAGCCATACGAAGTCCTCCTTTTTCGGGATATTCCATAGGAACGTCCGACCAAAAATCCACGGACGTTCCGAGTATAACCGTAACCATACCGTAACCGTAACCTATACCGTAAACGTAACGTAACCGTTAGATATAGTTTTGGGGCACCGCTGCTGCGATGCCCCGTATGTGTTTTTATTGCGAGACTGCTTTTGCGAAGCCTCTGGCCGCTGCCACAAGCCCCATCGTGCCATCCATCAGGGCGTCAATGCTGAGAGGCAAGACACTGATGGAGCCGTCGGGTGCAGGCTGCATTGAGGCTGTGTCCGCATAGGGAATGAGGGCCTCGAAGAAACTGTCGGCCTCGGCAGGACCTCGCCCGTTGCTCTGGAGCTGGTGTCGGGTGACACGGGGCTCGGCCACCACATCCGAGCGATGCTGCCCGATGGTGAACTTGAAGAGCTGGTACGGGCGGCCGTCGCCGAGCGGAGCATATTGAACGATGATCTCGCGGCCGATGGAGACGGCGCTGAAGCCGTCCATGACTTCGAGGGCACCGATGAACTCGGTCACGTCGTCTGGGTCAACGCCTTTTGCGGCAGAGAAGCGGTCAATGAGTTCACGGCTGGTAATGACCTTGTGTGCGGAGGCTGAGTCGATGACCTCGAAGAGCAATTCGCCATCAGCCAGCGTTGCGGCGAGAGCCTTGCTGACATTACCTTTGTCGGAGAAACCCGCAAGACCGGCGCGAACGAGGACGTCGATGATGTCGGCAGCCTGTCCTTCGGCGCGGTAGAAATGGTCGGCACAGACCTCGTTGAGCTGCTCCACACTCCACGCCCGCACAATGGAGGCAACGCGGCGTAGATGCTTGGGATCGGTGTCGGTCGGCGACGCACCGGCAAGGGAAAGAGGAAGCCGAACGGCGATACAGCCGGTGGGCGAGATGAACAGGTCAATGCGATACTCCCGCCCAACGGTGTCGGTGAGATTGACGCTCTGCCCGATGCAGACGAGGTTCGTGTAGTTGCTGGGGATGCTGTCCAGACGTTCAACCTCCGAGCCGATTTCGGCAAAGAAGGCAGAACGTCCCAAGTCTTTGCCGAAGATCATGGTTAGTTCTCCTCTCGATATTTTTTGAGTACAGTTTCGACGATGGTACGGTCATCTGGCGAGGCCAGAGCGTACAGAGTGGCAAACTCGCGGACTTCTGTGGGGACTGCCTCGTAGCGGTCGTTGCTGAGGCCCAGCAGCCAGTCAACAGAAACGCCGAAGTAGCGGGCAAGCCGAACAACGTACTTGAGTTCAGGCTCACGGACGCCCTGAAGGTATCTCGACAGGGTAGGCGTCGAGACGTTGATCTCTGCGGCGATGTCCTTGGCGTAGAGACCCCTGCTTTCAATCAGGTCGCGCAGGTTCTTCTTGAAGGCGGTAAAATCGAGTTCGAGTTCCATGATGTGCTTCTCCTTTGCCAGCGTGATTGTTTGTATTAGCCATTGTAAAGCTCTTTGGGTAAAATCGCAAACATTTTTTGCGAGAAAACTGCAAAAAACTATTGACATTAGCCACGTGGATAATTATAATAATCACATAGGTCAATTATCTTCAAAAAAAGATAGGCAGAAAGGGGTGAACATTATGAAACCACTCGAAATCAAGGGAGCCCGCGCAAGGCTTGGATTTACGCAGAAGTACATGGCAGAGAAGCTCGGCCTCACGGAAGTCTCCTATGGGAGAAAAGAGAGAGGCGAAGTAGAGTTTACCTTGGATGAAGTCCCGGAGGTCGCCAGCCTGCTCACGCTGAACAATGCGCAGGTGAACGACTTTTTCTTCGACGGCAAGTTGCCAACTGGTTAATCGAGGCCATCATCGGCGTCGGTGTATATTTTTTTGCCCGATGATTAGCCACTTGGATAATTTATCTTGCCACTACGGTAATTATAGGCGATTGGAGGCTCAGAGAAAATGGGACGTGACGCTACGAAAGCGGCGGGAAATCCGTGGTATCAAGCCAGAAAAAAGGCTGCTGAATATGATGACAGGCTATGTAGCCGTGAGAGCGCGGCTGAGCAACTCGGAATGTCGGTATCTTCGCTGGCAGATGCAGAGCTGGGGAACACAAAGTTCATGCCGGTCGATAAGGCGGTGCTCATGGCTGACAGGTACAACGCCCCGTGGCTGCTGAACCACTACTGCTTGAACGAGTGCCCGATTGGATGCAGGCATTCGCTCTCCGATGAAGTGGTGGGCATTGACCGCGTGACGGTCAAGCTGCTGAAGAGCCTGAAGACCGAAAAGCTCGGAGATGTCAAGGACACGCTCCTTGACATCGCGGCTGACGGGAAAATCACCGAAGACGAGAAACCGGCGCTTCAAGAGGTTTTGGCCTACCTCGACGATCTGGCAAAGACCGTGAGCGAGCTGAAGACCATCGGAGAGATGGCTCTGAACGAAGATGGTGATGCCCATGGATCAAAGTAGTCTGATGGCTATACTCGCGGAAGAGTATGGCATCAAAAGCCCACGGGAGCTTGCGGAGGCCATTCGGCGGATGAAACCGTTGGATCTGGCCCCGTTCTGCGCGACACCTGAGAAAACGAAGGAGGACAAAGTATCATGACCCGAATGGAACGGCGAAGAAGACGCCGCCGCATCTTGCGAATCAAGCTGGCGACCACAGCGGCCGTGCTGGCACTGACCACGGCCAGCATCGTAGCCCTGACAGGGGGGGCAGCCGAAACGGCACCCGAACCCACGCCACAGCCGCCCGTGTTGCAAGCTGAGCCGGTTCTGCTGGCTGCAGAGCACGACAGTACATATCAGCCCGTCCAGATGACGGCCGAGCCTGCTCAGGAACCGGAACCCGTAGAGGAAGAGGACGAGAACGAGAAAATCGAGGCCGCTCTGCTGGAGCAAGGCTATCTGCATGAGGAGATCCCTCTGGACTTCGACCTGCAGTGCCACCTGATTACGGTCTGCGAAGAGTACGGCGTCCCTCAGAGCGTGGCTCTGGGCGTCATTCAGGCCGAAAGCTCGTTCACGGCCACGGCCTCGAACGGAAGCTGCTACGGCTATATGCAGATCAACAGCATCAATTCCGAATGGCTGTCTGAGAAAATCGGGGTCACGGATCTGACCGACCCGTACCAGAATATCCGCTCTGGTGTGTTCATCCTGAGCGACCTGTATGGGAAGTACGGGGACTGGCACAAAGCCTTGATTTGTTACAACTACGGCGAGGGCGGAGCTCGGGAGCACGTCTTCAGCAAAGGCTACACGACCACGTCGTACAGCCGCACGGTGATGGAATACGCGGACGCATGGGCGGAGGTGCTGGCATGATCGACACGGCGAAGCTGAACACCGAGGAGCTGGGAAACATCATCGTGGACGTCCAGAACGAGACCGGCTTCTGGTTCGATGTGGATGACATGGTCGCCATCATGCAGCACACCGTCCGCAAGGCAGACCTGAACGGCAAGGACGAGGAGTATGTGCCTCTGCTGTTCAGAAACGAGCTGGAAGATTATGTGATGCGCGAGAGAATCAATGCGATTGGGAGGAGAAACTTATGTGCGACATCTGTATGCACAGCCCTTGCCTGAGCGGCTGCCCAAACGCGCCAGACCCGACGCCGGTGACGCACTGCTGCTCCTGCGGAGAGCCGATTATTCCCGGCGACGAGTACGGCATCATCGACGGTGAGGCGTGGTGCGAGGACTGCTTGGAAGACCTGCCGCTCTGCGTCCTGATACCGAAGCTGGGAGGAGAATGGAGAACCGCGAGCGAGGAGGACATTCCAGATGGATATGACGGTTGAGGTTCCTGAACTGCCAGAGCTGACGTTCGACGAGGCCAGCCACATCTACCGGCTGAACGGCGACATCATCCCGAGCGTGTCGAAGCTGATGGAGCCGCTGAAAGACCAGTGCTACGGCGGTATCAGCAAGAGAACGCTTGAGAACGCCGCCATCAAAGGATCTGCGGTGCATAACAGCATCGAGAACTGGATCAAGTTCGGCATCGACGATATTCCGTCGGAGCATCGCGGCTACTTCAACGGCTTCATGGAGTGGTGGAAGCAGTATAAACCGCGGGTCTTCGGCTCTGAGGTGCGCATCTACCATAAGCTGATGCGCTACGGCGGGACGATTGACCTGCTCTGCGAGATTGGCGGCCTGCTGGAGCTTATCGACTTCAAGACGACGTACACGCTGCTGGAAATGGCCTGCGGTGTCCAGCTTGAAGCCTACTCACAGGCACTTATTTCCCACGGCATCACACCGCAAAGAAAGCACATCCTGCATCTGAAAAAGGACGGGAAATGGGCGTTCCGCGAGTTCCCGGCCAAAGACCCCGCCAGATGCCGCGTAGTCGGGGCACTAAAATGTCTGTACGACTATGAACAGTCTTACAAATAAATGAAAAGGAGTGTCAGTATGAACGACGCAAAGACCATCGGAAGCAATGCCCTTGTCCTTGACACCGCAGAAGAGAACGTGACCGTGATGAACGCTGAAGAGAGCAAGCTCGGCAAAGAAGTCAGCTTGATTGAGCAGCGGGCCGAAGCGGTCGTCGTCGCCTCTGGAGCGGATTTCGAGGACGCTGGCCTGTTCCTGAAGCAGATCAAGCAGGCCCAGAAGCAGGTCAAGGACTATTGGGAGCCTCTCCGCGTGTCCGCCAAGAAGAGCTACGACGAGGTTCTGGCCCACAGAAAGGAAATGATTGAGCCTCTGGAAAAGGCGGAGAAGATCGTCAAGGTCAAGGTGAACGAGTACAGCGCGGAGCAGGAGCACAAGCGCCGTGAGCAGGAGGAGGCCATGCGCCGACTGGCTCAGGCCGAGATCGACCGCCACCTGAATGAAGCTGCCGAAGCCGAGGCTAATGGTGACGCTGTTGGCGCAGAGTACGCTATGGCCGAAGCCGAGATGATGGAAGGGGTGTCCATCGCCGGTGGCGTCCAGCATCAGACGCCCAAGGTCAAGGGCATCTCCCAGAGCAAGACGTGGGAAATCTGCGAGTCCGAGTGCGACTGGTCTCAGGTTCCCGTGTCTCTCATTGGCATTGAGCTGCGGCCGGTCGATAAGGCTGCGGTGCTCCGCCTGATTAAGATGTCCAAGGGCCAGGTCGAGATCCCCGGTATCAAGTTCCGCGAAACCTACACCACCAGCGTCAGCACCCGGTAAAACCGGAGAATAACAGGAGGTCAACATGAGCAACGAAAACAAACTGAGCACGGCGCCCGCTGGGGCTGTGGCTCAGAAAACGGCCGGCGGGGGAGCCTTGAGCGTCTTCGCTGACGGCGCGAGCTTCAATACGGCTCTGCGCATGGCCCAGTGCCTTGCGTCGTCTACGGTAGTCCCCAAGGAGTACCATGGAAACGTCGGCAACTGCATGATCGCTATTGAGATGGCATCTCGCATCAACACCAGTCCGATGATGGTGATGCAGAACCTCTACATCGTCAACGGGCGCCCTGCGTGGTCGAGCCAGTGGATTATCGCCATGATTAACAGCAGCCGCCGGTATAAGACCGAGCTGCAGTTCGAGTTCGGGCGTGATAGGGCCGACGGTGGCCTGAGCTGCCGCGCTTGGGCGGAGGATTACTCCGGTCACAAGGTCTACGGCCCGAAAATCACGATGAATATGGCGAACGACGAAGGCTGGACGAGCAAAAACGGCAGCAAGTGGAAGACCATGCCCGACGTGATGATCCAGTACCGCGCCGCTTCGTTCTTCGGCCGCATGAACTGCCCCGATATGATTATGGGCATTTACAGTCAGGAGGAAGTCCTCGACATGGGCGAGCTTCCGACGGATGGCTTCGCTCTGGTGGTCGATCCTGCTACCGGCGAAGTGACCGAAGCCGAAAAGGACGAACCTATCACGCAGGATCAGCGCCAGACGCTTTTCAAGATGGCGACGAGCGCCTTTGGACAGGAAGCGAACGGCGTCCTGAAATCCCTGCTGGCCGCCGAGGGCTACGAGTCCACGGAGGGCCTGCCTACGTCTGTGTATCACCGCATCACCGAAAAGGTCATGGAAATGGCTCAGGAGAAGAAACCTGAACCCGAAGCTCCGCAGGAAGCCAGCGATACCGTTCCTGCCAGCGACCAGCCCGATTTCCCCGGTAAAGAGTGATGCGATCCGACGGCATAGCCGTCACACAGACAGGCAGGTGAGAAAATGGCATGGATCAGCGTACACGAAAGTATCGACGGGCCGAAGCTGCGGAATCTGTATAAGCAGCTCGGTTGCTCAAAGTTCGAGGCGACGGGCATCCTGAACTTCTTGTGGTTCTGGGGGCTTACGAACGCTGAGAGGGACGGGCTCATACTGTATGCAGAAAAAGAGGACATCGAGCGATACCTGTACGGCGTCGGCGCAGGTTGTGTGCTCGATCCGAAGAAAATCGTGGATGCACTCTTCGATAGCGGCTGGCTCGACTGGTCGCCTCACGGAATCTGCATCCACGACTGGGAGACTTGGCAAGCCCAATGGCAAAAGGCCAAGGATGCCCGAGAGCGCGACGCTGCCCGCAAGCGCGAGAGTCGGCGGAACAGCAAAGCGGCGGCCCAAAACGAGGAAAAAGCGGATGCGGCGAAGGACAGTCACACGGACGGTCCCGCGGACGGCGAGGAAAAGCAGCTTAAAATCGACGGGGGAGAGACTCCCGCAGCCGAAAAAGCGCCGACCGAGCCTCCTGAACCGCCGAAGCCCCCTGCGGAACCGGCAACACCAAAGTACACGCCGACCTTCGACGAGTTCTGGGACGCATACCCGAAAAAGGCTGAGAAAGGCAACGCCTTCAAGAAGTATCAGGCCCGCATCCATGAGGGCTTCTCCCCGGAGGAGCTGCTGATGGCCGCTCGGAACTATGCGACCCAGTGCAAGAGGCTCGGCACCGAGAAGCAGTACATCAAGCACCCGAAGACGTTCCTGAGCGACAGCCGGCCGTTCCTTGACTATCTGCCAGATAAGAAGAAGGCCCAGCCGCCCGAGGACGCGGTGCCCGACAACAAAAATCCGTTTGCGGAATACGGGGAGGAATGACAAATGCAAGGATTTGACCCGCAGACCATTTTGCCCCGTATTGCCGCCCAAGGGCTTGAACGGCAGGAGATCCGCCCCGGCGATTGGTTCGACGATGACGGAATGCTCATGTGCGGGAAGTGCGGTGAGCCGAGGCAGGGGATGGTGACGGTGTCCGCTCCGATGGAGGGCAACCCCGAGAACAAGATGACGTTCAAGGCCACCCGCTCCTGCAAGTGCGACCGCGACAAGGAGGCTGCCGAAAAGCAGGCCGAGCAGAACAAAAAGGACATGGAGCGTGTCGCCCGTCTGAAAAAGGCGAGCCTCATGGATGAAAAGCTCCGCGAGGCATCCTTCGACAGCTTCCAAGTCACGAAGTACAACGCCCGAAATCTGAAGCTGTGCCGCCGATACGCTGAGGCGTTCGACGAGATGGTGTCCAAAAATCAGGGTTTGATTTTCTGGGGAAGCGTTGGTACGGGTAAGAGCTTTGCGGCTGCCTGTATCGCCAACCACCTGCTGAACCGCGGCGTCCCCGTGATGATGACCTCCCTTGTGAAGCTGCTGGAGCTCATTCAGGGCGGCGAGGAGAAGGAGAGCGACATCATCGCCCGGATGAACAGCGCGAAGCTGGTCATCTTCGACGATCTGGGTGCCGAGCGCAACACCGATTATGCGCTTGAGAAGATTTACAACATCATCGACAGCCGGTATCGGCGGAAGCTCCCGATGCTCCTGACCACGAACCTGACCATCGACGAGATGAAGGACGAGGAGGACAGACGGTACAGCCGCATTTATGACCGCATCTTCGAGACCTGCTACTCGATGCAGTTCACCGGCCCGAGTTGGCGGAAGAAGGAAGCCAGCCGGCGGTTCACGGAGATGGAGAAGCTGTTCGATATTGACTGAAAGGAGAAGCCAAATGGAAATGAAGCAGCGGGTACAGCATCTTATCGCTGACGTCGAGAGGGCCTGTATCAAGTACAAGCTGAACATGACGATTTACGACGGGAAGCTCGCGTTCGTCGATCAGGAGAGCCGCCACATCGTCGCAACGTGGGGCCCGCAGTTCAAACTCAGCGAGGAGCCTGAACATGGCGGGGAGTAAAGAGGTCTTCTACCTCAAAATCGGGAGTGAAGCCGACCGCGTGACGGTCGCCTCGATCCTGTTCCGAAACGGGTATTCCGTCCAGCCCGTGAAGCAGAAGAAGGACGGGAGAAGCAACGAATACCTCGTCAAGTATTGGATTGGCGAGACGATGGTGGAGGGGGCGGAGATACCAAAATGAAGCTGAAGTTTTCCGTCCTTGGAGAGCCGGCGGGCAAAGGCAGGCCGCGATTCCGAAACGCCGGCGCGTTTGTTCAGACCTACACACCGGAGAAGACGGTCAGCTATGAGAACCTCGTCAGGCTCGAATACCGCCGTCAATGCAACGACTTCAAGTTCCCCAAGGACACACCGCTTGATGTGCGCATCACGGCGTACTACGGCATCCCCAAAAGTGCCAGCAAAAAGAAAGCGCAGCTCATGCGCGAGCGGAAAATCAGACCGATGAAGAAGCCCGACTTCGACAACATCGGCAAAATAGTGTGTGACTCCCTGAACGACATCGCCTATCACGATGACGCCCAGATTGTAGACGCACAGGTAAGAAAGTTCTTCAGCGACGACCCGAGGGTTGTCGTGACAATTCAGGAAGCAGAATAGGAGGCAATCATGAAGAAACTCGCAAAACTCAGCCCCGGCCGCATTTTCAACTTCGCCGGTGAGAAGTTCGTCGTCATGGAACAGCGCGACGGTGCTGCGTTCGTCCTGCTGGCTCAGAGCAAGGAGTCCTGCCCGTTCAACGACAAGGACGATGCGGAGAACCGCAACGACTACACCCGCTCCACCTTGAAGGAGCGCATCGACAAGTGGGTGGAGGCCCTGCCTCGCACCTCGGAGGAGGCCGCAGCCATTCTCCCGTTTGAGGTGGATCTGAGCTGTACCGACCGTAGCAAGAGCTACGGCACCATCACGGTCAAGGCGGCGCCCATGACGCTTTGGCAGTACGGCCAGTTCAAGGAGTTGATCCCGCTGAACGAGGATGACTGGTACTGGCTCGTCACGCCTTGGGCGTGTCGGTGGCTCCGCTCCCCGGGCACCAGCGGCACCTTCAGCGTGTGGTACGTCTACACCAGTGGCAGCTACTACGGCAGCTACGCATCCTACTCGCGCGGCATCCGCCCCGCTTTGCTTCTTAACTCTGACCTCTTGGTCTCTTTGGACGACGAGGTTGAGGATGATTGCTGCGGCGAATGCGACTGCTGTGGCGGCAAGGGCCTGCCCAGCCTCGACGGCATCAGCACGGCGACGCTGCTGGAGGAGATCCAGCGCAGAGCGATGCGGGCCGGCTCGGTCTTCATGGGCGAGGATGGGACGGACGAATGAGAGATCTGGAGTTTAGCGGCTATTGGGAAGGCGAAGCCGTGTACTCGTGCGACTGCTGTGGCAAGGACGTTTCGTTCCCGTTCGATAGCGAGGACATCGACTCGAAGGCCCACCGGAAAGAGCTGCGAGAGCGGCTCGGATGGATCACGACAAAGGTGGATGGCGAGTGGCACGACTTCTGCTGTGAAGCCTGCCGAAATAAGTACATCCGAGACACGACAAAATGAAGGAGGAAAATACAATGAGCAAGGACTATTCTCTGTCCCTGAGAGGCGAGGCTTTCAACAGCCTGTGCGCTGACTTCGACACAACGCTCCGTGACGTGCTGGCTGGCATGATCGAGACGGAGCAGAACACCGGCGAGATCAACATTAAGGTCAAAATCACCCTCACCGATGACTCGGCCCCCGACTACACCGTGGCCGGCGGCCATCAGACCAGAGAGGTGACGAAGCCGAAGTTCGACCACACCGTCGCCTACGTCATCCAGCGCAAGGAGAAGAAGAGCGGCAGCTTCTCCGGTAACTTCGAGCTGGTCTTCGATAAGGCCAGCGGCCAGTATTTCTACCGCGACATCGACAACGGCCAGACCACACTCTTTGATGGTGACGGCGATTCTGCTGACTTCGCCAACACCCAATATGACGTCGTTGACGAAGGGCCCAGAGGGCTTCCTGCGGCCTCAGAGAGCCACGTCATCAACGGGGAGGAAGTTGCACCCGCAGACGCAGAGGGTGGCACTCCTGACGCTGCTGGCGAGTTTGAGGAGAAAGCCATCGACCCCGCGCATGATCCGTCCAAGCCCTTCGGTTGGCTCCGCCAGTTCATCGGTGAGACGATGAACGTCACCGAGGCGATGGGCAATTACACCGTCCGTACGCAGGGCAACAAGGTTGTCCTGTCCTCCGCGACCAGCCCCGAGAACCCGTTCTACTGCTCCGCTGAGAAGCTGAGCCCCCATGTCGGTCACGCCGTCGTGTGCGTCGGCTATGGCGATGACGAGATCGTGAACATCTCCATTGAGTGTGAGGATTGCAGCGAGGTTCTGTTCGACATCGACTCTCCCCATGTCGGCATGGAGGGTGCCGCCGAGGAAGAGGCTTCGGGCGAAGAGGGGCCGACCGAGGAGACGGATGCGACCGACGCTGCCGCAGAGGAAGAGCCTGTCACCGAGGAGCCTGCTGACGAGAACGAGCCCAACGGCTACGAGTACGGCGAACCCGAGGCGTAACGAACCGCGATTTGAGCAGAGAGGAGGGCTGGCATGAAAAGCCCAATCGACATAGTGCGAGGTAGGATCGTTGACATCGACAAGCACGGCATCGTGACCATCAAGGCCCGCTACGACGACTGGCCGATGCTCCTGAAGCGCGAGTACAAGGAGTGCAATATCCAGATGATCGACAGCCGCCCGCTGTCCGATAAGCAGAGGCGCACCTGTTACAAGCTCATTCGAGAGATCTCGAACTACACCGGCATGGGGCTTGACCCGACCAAGGAGTACATGAAGCTGAAGTTCATCGCAGAAGACCTGCAGGAGACGGCTGACCAGATGTTCTCCCTGAGCAACGCCCCTATGAGCCTTGTGTGTGCGTTCCAGCGGTTTTTGGTGCGGTTCATCCTCGACTGGGACATTCCGTGCAGCTTCTCTCTGCTCGATTTCGTGGATGATGTTCAGGACTATGTGTACGCTTGCTTGGTGAGCAAGAAGTGCTGCATCTGCGGGAAACCGTGCGACCTGCACCACGTCGATCATGTCGGCGCGGGCCGCGACCGCGAGGAGATCATTCACGAGGGAATGGAGGTGCTCCCGCTTTGCAGGGGGCACCATTCCGAAGTCCACGTGATAGGGTGGCTGACGTTCCAGAAGAAGCACCACCTCACGAGAGGCGTCCTGCTGGATAAGCACCTGTGCAAGCTATACAGACTGAAACGAAAGGAAGAAACCGAGAATGCTGAACAAGATAATCTTGATGGGCAGATTGACCCGTGACCCCGAACTGCGGCGCACCGGAAGTGGGACAGCCGTGACATCGTTTGCGCTGGCTGTTGACCGCGACTTCAAGGGGCAGGGCGGAGAGAAGGAGACTGACTTCATCGACGTTGTTGCGTGGAGAAATACCGCCGAGTTTGTGAGCAAGTATTTTACGAAAGGACGCATGGCTGTCGTGGAAGGCCGTCTTCAGATCCGCGACTGGAAGGACAAAGAGGGCAACAACCGTCGCAGTGCGGAGGTCGTGGCCGACAACGTCTATTTCGGGGACAGCAACAAGGACGGCGGTAATCGGTCTGGAGGCGGAAGCTACGGTGGCAGCTACGACAACAGCTACCAGCAGCCCAGCGGAGATTTTTCCGAGATTCCCGATGACGACGCCGGTGAACTGCCGTTCTGACAGGAGAATGCGCGATGGCACGACAAATTATCCGCTACCAAGGTGAACTGTGGAGCGAGATACCGGGGCATCACGGGAAATACTTCGCATCAAGAAACGGGCAAATCTTGTCGCTTGCTAAGAGCCAAAGCAAACCAAGGGTTTTGCGACAGATAAGAGATGGCGAATACCTTCATGTCTTCCTATACGACGGAACGAGGGAGAAGCTGCGGGTACATAGAGCCGTCCTCTTAGCGTGGGATAGAGAGCCGCTTCCTGATGAAGAATGCCGACATCTTAACGACTGCCACGATGACAATAGGCTGGAAAACCTTTGTTGGGGAAGTAGGCAGGAAAACGTTGATGACAAGAGAGTCAACGACAAAATGCCAGTCGGTGAACGCTCAGGGACGCATAAGTTGACAGAGGCCGAAGTGCTTGAAATCAGGAAGGCGCGGGGTACAGCCTCACTCAGAGAGCTTGGCGCAAAATACGGCGTGTCGCATACTGCGATAAGGCGAGCGATGCTTGGCATTAAGTGGGGTTATTTAGAGGAGGGGTTACGTTGATAAAGACGAAAATAGAATGGAGCGATTCGACGTGGTCGCCAGTCACGGGCTGCTATCATACCTGCCCGTATTGCTATGCCAGATCGACGGCGAATCGCTTCAAAGGCTGCGACTGTGCGGCCGGCGGAGAGACCGACGAGAATGTGGTGTACCTGAAGGAACGGCTGACTGTTACCAGCAAGGACGGCGTCGTCCGAAATGCGGCGTACCCCTTCGGCTTCACGCCTACGTTCCATGAGTACCGCCTCAATGACCCGCTGACGAAGGGGTTCGGCAAGACGATTTTCGTCTGTTCGATGGCTGACCTGTTCGGGGATTGGGTGCCTGACGAGTGGATCAAGAAAGTGTTCGACGCCTGCAAGGCTGCCTCCGGGCACAGATACCTGTTCCTCACCAAAAACCCAGCGCGTTACATCCGACTGTACGAGGCGGGCCTGCTGCCTGCCGGCGACGAGTTCTGGTACGGCTCAACGACGACCGAGCGCGATGTGCCGATGTTCTGGTCGGACGAACACCACACCTTCGCCAGCATCGAGCCGATTTTGGGGCCTCTGGGCAATCCCAAGAAGGACATTATGGAGTCGATGGACTGGTTCATCCTCGGCGCGGAGACGGGCAACCGCAAGGATAAGGTCGTCCCGAAGCGCGAGTGGATCGAGGGCGTGGTCGAGCAGGCCAAGGCGCTCGGCAAGCCGGTCTTCATGAAGGACAGCATGAAGCCCATTTGGGGGGACGACATTATCACAGAGTTTCCGTGGAGCGAGTGAAAGGAAAAGACGATGACCAATGATGTGAAGATTTTTGCGAAGACCATCGAGCAGGAAGCGACGGAGCAGATCGAGAAGCTGTCCCGCCATCCCGTGAGTGACGGCTCCAAGGTGCGGATCATGCCCGACGTTCACGCCGGCGCTGGGTGTACTATCGGAACGACGATGACCATTCACGACCGCGTCTGCCCGAACCTCGTGGGCGTGGACATCGGCTGCGGTATGCTGGCCGTCAAGCTGGGGCGGGTGAGGCTCGACCTTGACGAGCTGGATAAAGCCATCCGCTGGAATGTGCCGGCCGGTTTCTGTACTCACAACTACCCGAAGGAGTGGTTCGACCTGAGCGGCCTGAAATGCGTCGGCATCGACAACAGCCGTGCGCTCCTCAGCATCGGGACGCTCGGCGGTGGCAATTACTTCATCGAGGTTGACAAGGATAAGAGCGGCGGCCTCTGGCTGGTGATCCACACCGGCAGCCGAAAGCTCGGCCTTGAGGTGGCAAACTGGCATCAGCACAGAGCGATGGAGGCCATGACGAAGCCCACCAGCGAGGAAATCAGCCGTGTCGTCGCCGAGTACAAGGCTGCTGGCCGACAGAAGGAAATCGCCGGTGCGCTGGAAGAACTGAGAAAGCAGCACAGCGACTTCGGAGTACCCGACCTCGCGTACCTGACCGGCGAGCTGATGGATGACTACCTGAGCGACATGGAAATCATCCAGCGTTACGCGGAGGCCAACCGTCAGGCCATCGCAAAGGCAATCCTGAAAGCTATGCACATCGTCCCACAGGAGCAGTTTACGACCGTGCACAACTACATTGACCACGAGAGCATGATCCTGCGGAAAGGCGCCGTGTCTGCCAAGAAGGGCGAGCGCCTGATTATTCCGATGAATATGCGCGACGGATCTCTGGTCTGTGTCGGCAAGGGCAACGACGATTGGAACCAGTCGGCGCCGCATGGAGCTGGCCGCCTGATGTCCCGCAGCAAGGCCCGCGAGTCAATTTCTCTCGGAGCCTACCGAGAGACGATGCGGAACGTGCATAGCTCCTGTATCAGCTACGACACCATAGACGAGGCGCCGTTCGCCTACAAGGACATGAAGGAGATCATGGGCTGCATCGGCCCGACCTGCGACGTGCTGGAGATTATCAAGCCCATCTACAACTTCAAAGCATCGTCATAAGGAGGGATAGTCATGGGAAAGAACGGATACCTGCAACGGCAGAGGAACACGGTCAACGTCTACCGGCAGGCTGAGAAAGAGACGTACATCCAGTTCATGACCGATACGCTCATTCTCACCTTGAACGACCCAGCCATCATGGGGAAGGATGTCTTCGGCGAGAAGCGCATCCGCCGCGTGGTGGAGGCGTGGGGCAAGGTCTTCGACAAGTACCACGGCGCTCTGGAGAAGGGTGACGAGCAGGACTATTGGCAGATCAAGATGGACATGAACTTGAAGGGCATCCTTGGAGAGAAGGGCTTTGAGCCCTTCGAGAAGAGGTATGAGTGGGTCAAGCAGGCGTAAGCCTCGCGGGGCCAGAGCGAAAGTGAGGTGAACGGGGCTTCCGAACTCTATGAACGAGGAAAAACACTACGACGTCGAGGCCGTCAAGCAACGGCTGATAGACCTCCGTGATCTGAGGCGTGAAATCGAAAATCAGTCCGAGAGGCTGGAGCGGTTGGAGACGAAGCTGGTAGGCGTGGGAGCCCAAGCCCTCACGGATATGCCAAAATCGCCGAGCCCATCCAACGACCGCATCTCAGACTTGATGCAGCAGAAGTTCGACCTTGAGGAAGACATCCGGGCGACGCTGGAACACAGACGGCGGGAGAGGATGTTCTTCGAGAAAATCATCCGTCGGCTGAAACGCTCCGACGAGCGGGCTGTCATCCGAAGCCGATACTTCGACGGGGCAAGCTGGGGCGATGTGGTGGATCTGCTGTACGGGGACGAGGAGGATCTGCTGGAGCGGGAGGATATGTACCGCAAGCGGGTGTTCAAACTCCACGGCAGAGCTTTATTGAGCATGGCCCAGTACATCGAAGATAACGGCCTGATGTGGAACCCCGACGACTACGACGAAACTGAATAGGAAACCGAGAGCAGGCTTCGCGGCCTGCTCTTTTTCTGCCTGCGCAGAGTATTAACGGAATGATTTATAATTAGAGAAATAATATGAAACAATTAACGTAAATCTATTGACTTAGGTAGGTAATGCAGTATAATATACTCATAAGATAACCAGATGGATAATTTGAGATAACCAGTAGGAGGAAATAACGATGACCAGATTTCAGATGGAACTCAGCGGGAAGCTCGGTGAATTCTGGAAGAAACAGGCGGAGCAGGAGCTTCAGAAAGTGAAATCCGACTTGGACTCGTGCAGAATTACCGTTGACGGTGACGGTGTTGCCCGCAACTGCATCGGCCGCGCACTCATGGATGATATGCTCGAAAAGGTCGAAATGGTCGCCCCTGACTGTGTGAACGTGTCCGCGACACGCGCCGCCTACGCTGCGGAACTTGACGAGGTTCTGAAACGATATGCCAGCAGAGAGATCGGCGCAGAAGAGATGCACGAAATGAGGTCGGCTTTCGGCGCCGGAACCACGGTGGTCGATGTGCTGACCGGAAGAAAATATGTGGTTTGAAAGGAGATCAGAAATGGAAAGATGTTTGCTTGACCTGATTCAGCGGGAAAAGGATTACGCGACTCGCATCAATCGCTCGGAGGACAGAATCGCCGTGCTCAAGGCGGAAATCGAGCACACGAAGGAGGCTTACTGCACGTCCGAATGGAGAGACCGAGATATTGCGGCGAAACAAAGGTGGATTGCTCAAGAGGAAGACGAAATAGCTTGGGCGAGATCCAGTCTTTCTGATGCACGGAATGAGATGCGGGACTATTTGCTGGAGGTGTTCAAATGAAAAACCAGTATTTCGATGAGCTGCTCGCAAGCGGAAAGAGCATGACCCGAGTACAGTCGATTATCGCCAGAGAGCTGAAACGCTGTGATGACAAGCTGGTCATTTACGACCGGAATATGACTATCGAGGAGAACCGTGAAATGGTTCAGCAGCTCTCCTTGGCCGGTATCAACGACGTTTACATCAACAACGAGTGGAGTAACCAGATGGAGACGTGGATGGCGATTGACTGCTTCGGAATGAAGCTGCGCGGGATCGAGATGGTCGACAACCCGAAATACGCGGAGGATATGAAGCTGTTTCGATGGAGCTCTGATGTTGAGCAGATCCCGGCGTTCCATTTCAGCTTATTTCAGTTTTAAGTGAAGGAGGACATCATGGGAAGAAACAGCGATTGGATCAGATGGACGCAGTGGACGTCCTCTGGAATGGTCAACTTCGGCCAGATGCGCAGAGCCGACATCCAGAAGCAGATCGCTCGCTTCGAGAAGAAGGCGCGAGAGGTGCTCAAAGAAACCGGCGCAGATCACGTTCTATACGGCGTGAAGGTGTACGACGAAAACGGCAAGCTGGAAGAGGTTCGCTTCTATATGGAGCCGATGGACGAAGACAGATTTGAGAAAGATGTTGCCAACAAGAAAGGCGTGCTCGTTTACGCGCTCCACGCCAAAAACTGAAAGGAGAATGCAGCATGATTCTGAAAGTACGAGACGAACAGGATTTCAACCTGACTCTGAACCAGAACATCAACTATGAGAAGGGATTCATTGAGCTGCTCGTGACGACGTGGGATAAAGAAGCCCACACGAAATCGACGCGGGGCTTTTCCGCCGAGAAGTTCCGCGATGCGCTCGACTACTACCACCAGCAGGAAGTTGAGGTGTTCGGCGATAAGGAGGCGTCCGGACAGAAACGCGAGTTCTATGTAAAGACGCCGCTTGGCGATCTGCACGTCCACGCCAAGTACGATACCGACAATGCAACCAATTACCCCGGCGTTTATGTCGACTTGGTACGCGACGGACACGAGGACGAAATGTTGGCCTGCGTGGAGTTCGACAGCAACGAAGGCGATCTGCTGACCACTGCGTACGACACCGGCGATGACCAGCCGAAGTGCTACTACCACCATCAGGCAGGACTGGAGGATGGCGAAGATGGTCAGTAAAGAGAACGCCCGCTGCCTGCGGCAGATCATGGACCACATCAAGGGCGGCGGGTCGTATGTGGAGCACATCGAGAATGTCAAATTTCCATACGACCACAAGGTTCTGTATCTGACGCTGGGAGGATATATCGGGTGGAGCCACTACGGATCGAGCGCGTGCCTCATGAATTTGCGCGATCTGAACTGGACGATTCGCAACATCTTCGAGATGACGCCGGCCGAGTTCCTGAAGACCTACATCGAAATGCCGATTGCCTGCTGAAGTCTCAAAACATCTGGAAACGTATATTGCAAGCAAAAAAATTCTTGAAAATAAGCATTTTCCTATTGACACGGTCGGTCGGTGTTGTAACGTAAAGTTACGATAAATCAATACCACAAGTTCCGATAGGAGGACATGGAAATGGCAGGATTTACGAAAAAGAGCATGGAAGTCATCGTCAACGAGGCGAGAACCTTCGGCGAGTGCTTCCTCGGCGAAGTTAGCTTCGATGTCATCAAGGACAGCCGCAAATGGCACAAGTTCCTGAGAGAGAATCGCATCGAAGATTGCTTTCTTATCCACCGCAACGAGGGTAGCCATAACGACGGATGGTTCCTCGTCTGTGCATGACGCGATAATGCGTGATAAATCAACTAAAAATCCGGATAAATCAACTGGACAGTGGATACTTCAACTGGACAGCGGATACTTCAACTGAAAGGAGAATTTCAAAATGAAATGCACTGATTGCTGCTACTGCTGGAAGGAAGATGACGAGAAGTATCCGTCCTGCAAATGGGAAAGCCGCGGTCCTGGCGATTGCCCTCCCTGTGAGGTTGACGACTACGATGACGACTACGATGAGGGTGAGTGAGATGCCTTATTGCCCTTATAGCGGTGAGACCTGCGAGTGGTGCGTCTGCATCAAAAGTGACTGCTGGTTGTACCAGATCAATAACGAAAAGGAGAATGCAAAGAATGAAGAGACTGACTGAGCGGACAGAAATCGCCACCGCCATCAACTTCAAGAAGTACCCGGTCGTGACCATCGACGTATCCAAACGAGATGACTACGGCATCGTTGGATGCCCTGTCTGCGTGGATGCCGGATTCTTTCGAACCGGAGAGCCGCATTACGTTCGTGCAACGTGTCGCGTGTATAGGGACGAACAGAAGCTGACGTTTTCAAGCGGATGTGTTGGCCTTAGCGCCGATTTCGGATACAGAGACATCGAGGAGATGCTCGAATATGCCAACGCGCCGATTATCCGGAAAGACTCGGAGATGCTGGTGGTGATTATCGACAGTGCGAAGAGGATCGCGTACTCACCGGTGGTTGTGAGAACTGGATCTCGGGTAGACCCGCACTGCCAAACACCTATCAGTTTGGCGGAGCCGCTGAGCTTTGCTTGGGCATTCAAGAAATGAGGTAGGAAATGAGATGTTATGACTGCCAATACTACTGGAAAGAAGCAGAAGAGAACTGGCCGGATTGCCATTGGAAGCCGGGAGACCCAGGTGGCCGGTCAATCTGTGTTAAATTCTACGCTCAAATATCAAGGAGATGGAGAACGATAGAAATTGGTGGAAGCCGCGAGCAACTCATCAAAGATTTGCGAGACATGAAGAAAAAGGGCATCCTCACTGATGAAGACAGCGTTAGCATCTACGCAGTGCTTCCGGAGGGCGGAGGACGTGCGTACATAAACATCGATGAGGAGGCAAAGATTTTGAAGGAGGCTGGCCTATGATGGAATATCAGACGATTCCGATGCCCGACGGACCGAACTACCGGCAGAAGGCGGCACTACATCTGAAGCTGCGCGGCGATGCTCGATACCAGAAGGCGAGAAGCTGCAAGCACTGTACCGACACAGCCGACAGCTTCAACCGATATATTTCGACCTACTGCCATATTCGGCAGGAGAACATCGCCGGAATGGACGAAGATCTGCTCGACAGGTGCATGACCTGCGAGATGTATGAAAGGAGAACTCATGAAAATTGATTTCAGCAAGGATGGGATGGGTCTGTGGGTCGTATGTGAAGCGCTCGGCGCAAATACCCCGAAAATCAACAACATGAAAATGGAGGAGGATGGTTGTTTCGACGTGCATCTGACGTGCGGCGGCGTCGAGCTTGACTTTTCCAGAGTGTGCAAGCGCATTGACGAAATCTTCGATGATGCTGTAGCGAAGAGGGCAGGCGAGATGTACCTTGAGCAGTTCGACCGCAGAACTGAAGAAATCTGCGAGGAGATGGCCGAAATTGCCGCCAGACTGAAAGAAGTACGCAGGATGAAGTTCCCAGAAATCAAGTGGGACGAAGACTGATTTGAAAGGAGAAAGTGATGGAGCGAATCAACCTGTATTACGGATATCGGGAGACGACGAGCGGTATCTACCACACATTTGTGGCAACTGATATCGACGATAAAATTGCCCCTGATGTTATCGGTGGTGAGCTGGCTGACGAACTTAACTGCGACCGAAACGATCCTGACTCTGGATTCAACTGGGATTCATTTGATATTCCGCTTCCCGAAAAGACGGTGGGGCGCATCAAACAGGATGGGCGGTCGGAGATGATGCTTGCAATGCTGGGCGAAGGCCCGTGGCGTAACGACTCCTGCAAGGGATACGCTATCATGGCAATGGAACGCGCTGGCCTCGATGCGGATACGATCCGGAAGGTCAGTGCCGCAATGACCGACTGCTTCGACGACACCACGGTCGATGCGGCCGGCCGATATTATGCGAAAGGGGCGGTTGTATGAACGACGCAGCTTTAATCGCCGAACGGTACGGAATCACCGAGAAGTGCGCATCGCTTGAGCGCGACCTGCTGGGAATCGACGGCGTGACCAGCGTTGAATTTGACCTGAACGGCTTCCTCGATGACATCCATCAGGTGATTATTCTGGTCGGGTACGATTACCGCATAGTCACAAGAAAGCTGCGGCTTGCCGTTGACGTGCTGAACACTGCATATCTGCACGGACTCGAAGAGTCTGGTGACCGGATAGAGGACTACGGCGAGCACCTGTACCTCGTTTTCAACTGCGGCCCGAGCTGGATGAAGAAAAACAATGAACATTGAGGAGAAACAAACATGAGTCTTTATAACGCACTTTTTGGCTTCAACCCGGCGTGCTTCTACCTGATGCCGATGCTCGGCCGCAAGCAGGATGAGTGGCCGCGCTTCCGCGACTGCTTCCTCGGCGAGACCCACTACACCATCGTCATCTACATCAGAGTTGGCGGTAACAACAGAAACTGCGGTTACGGTGAGGAGGAGCTTTACGAAGATCCGAACTTCATCCGCACATGGGACGACGAGTACGACAGCACCTACGGCTACTACGAGTTCAGCGTCCCAGAGAAGTGGAAGACTGACTTCGACAAAATCGTCTGGGGTCACGCGAAAGATATCTCTGACGAGTACAAGGCGGTGCTGTACGACTTCTTCCCGAAGCTGGCACCGATGATTTTCGAGCAGAAAACAGAAACGGAGGAGCAGGAATGAAGAATATCTACCTGATTGTCGGGCCGTCCGGATCAGGAAAATCCAGCGTCGCCCGAGAGCTGGAAAAGCGATACGGATTCGGTGAGATCCAGTCCTACACAGAGCGCCCGCGGCGATATCCCGATGAACCCGGCCACACGTTCGTCACACCGGAAGAATTCGATGCAGCGGGCAAGATGTGCGGTTCACTCTCTACAATGGATACCGCTACGGAGTTCCGCAGTCGGTGGTAGACGCCGATGAGAGCGTCACCTACGTTATCGACCCAACCGGTGTTAAGTACATGCGGGAGCACTACAGCGGGCACAAGGGCGTCATTGTCATCGGGATTTGGGCGACCGAAGCAAAACGCTGGGAGCGAATGATTGGCAGAGGAGACGATGCACCGGCTGCTCTCAAGCGTATCTCGTTTGACAAAGCGGAGTTCAAGGATTTTCACCTAATGTGTGATGCTTGGTTCAGCAACGATGACCTTGAGAAAACGGTCAAGGCCGTCCGCTCATATATCGCAGTGATGGAGGGAGAGGCATGAGCAAACATATCACAGTGGCAGAATGGGAGCTTGCTGGTGAGTTTACCAAGGCGGCGGAACCCGGCGATACTGTCGACGAGGAGATCGTGGACAACTTCCTCAATGTGATGCCGCCGGCAGCCGTCAGCAGCGACTATCTCCAGATGGGCGAGACTTATGACCGTGTCGAGGATGAGAACGGCTGGTGGCGTCCCACATTCCTGACATTCCAACTCAGGGGCGGTAGCTGGGTGTACTGCGGATGCTGCTTCCACGGCGAAACCGTAGACCGGAAGCGGCAGCAAATGAAACCATAATTTCCTGTGGATATTTGCAAAAATATACGGAAACGTACACTTTTTTCGAATAACATATTGACACGGTAGGTAGGTCTGTTACGATAACGTTAGAAAATAAAAAGGAGATTTCAGATGGCTACCTATTCAAACAAACTCAACCCCATTTTTTCCAACTTCACCCCTGATTTAACACAATCCCTGTTGGTTTCCGTTTTTGGTAAAATTACCGCGAAATCCTTTTACTCTTCTGATGACCCGGAGGAGGAGATTGTAGGGGCTCTCTATTTCATTCAAAACCACTTTTCGAAAATTCTGCTTCTGGATGGCCTTACCGGCGAAATCCTGCATACCATTCCCATCCAAAACCCATCAAAAAATGAGGAGGAGCTGCTGCGCAGCTTCTCCCCTGAAACTATGGTTGGAGGTGCTTGCTGATGTCCACCAAAAACTATTTCGGCGGTGTTTTGGAATCCTCAGTTCCACTTACTTACATGGCGAATGGAACGAGGATTCACACGCAGGAGCTTTCCGCTCCCTTTGGAAATGAAATTCGGCATCTTAAAACTCTGGAGTTCATTGATGCCGAAACTGGGGAGGTAACAGATGAGTTCTACGGTGGAGCCAATGATTTCAATATATGGTTCACCGCAAAGGCGGCTCGTGGTGATCGCTTCAATGTCCGGCTCCACTCCTATAACGACTCGCCTAAAAATAGAATTCCCTACGACGAGGACGGCGTTTTCGTTGACTGCATTCGCACAGAGTATGGAATCATTGAGCAGATGGATGACGGGAGTTGGCAGGTAGCATAAACAGATAGGAGGAAACACAATGTTTGATGACTTTTATGAAGGCAGCGCATCTCTACATGATGGCGAAGGAGGGGCAACTGTGAGCAGAGCGAAGATTGAGCGGCGCTACCGAAAGATGCAGGCGGATGCAAAAGCGTTCGGGGCAGAGCTGCTGACGAAAGCAGAAACCTTCATCGACGACGAACACCTTGACCCCGTGTGGTACGGCGGATACATCGGTGGCCTGAAGTACAAGGGGTACGAGCTGTCGCTGGAGGTTCACGGTGACGTGGAGATCTGCGGCTTAATGAACGGGCGCGACTTTGAGTATGTGAACCGCCTGGACACCGGCGCAATGAGCTTGACAGCATCCGACCATCTGAGAACGACATTCAAGAGCGACGCGGAGCTGTGGGATGCGGCAAAAGCAGGGGCGGACGCAGAAAACAAGATCGAGATCAACGAGAATAGCTGGGTGGAGGCGTTCGTCCTGTCCCCTGACGAGACGTGGAGCGAAGGGGCCGTTGTCGATGACGCAGACAACGTGCTGGACGCCTGCGGAGGTATTTCTGGATGGATCGACTGGCTCAATGAAAACTACATCAAGGAGGATCAGGCATGAGCAAACACATCACTCGGGAGGTTTGGGCGGCGGCCGGGGACTTCTACAAAGCGGCACAGCCCGGAGACACCGTGGACGAGCAGATCGTCAATGACTTCCGCGACTGCGTCCCGCCCGCATCCATGTCGAGCGGGTATCTGCAGGTGGGCGAGGCATACGACCACATGGTAGACGAGAATGGCCGCTGGCGCCCGACGTTTATGACGTTCGCCTTCAAGGATGGCGTCTGGGTTTACTGCGGGTGCTGCTTCCGCGGCGAAGCCGTCCACCGTGAGCGCATTTGAATACCTGTATCGGGGAGTAAAAGACAGGAAAAGAGACAAAAAGAGAGTAACAAGAATTGATGGGGAGCGAACGGGATTGAAGTTCACCATCAACCTGTATTATCGTGTAGCATAGAAAATCTGGAGAGTCCGAGGGGGACAAGAAATCCAGACGAAACGGAAAGACAACAAGGAGGTTCAACGCATGAGCAAGATACTCTTCACTTCGGAATCGGTCACGGAAGGCCATCCCGATAAAGTGTGCGACCGCATCTCTGACGCAGTGCTCGACGAGGTCATGAAGCATGACCCGAATGGCCGTGTGGCCTGCGAGACCTGCTGCACGACCGGCATGGTGCTGGTCATGGGCGAGATCAGCACGGAGCACTACATCGACTTTGCCGGTATCGCCCGCGGCGTCCTGAAGGACATCGGCTATGACAGCCCCAAGGCGGGATTTGACGGCAACACCTGCGCGGTGATGGTAGCTATCGACGAGCAGAGCCCCGACATCGCAATGGGAACCAACGATGGAGTCGGCGGAGCGGGGGATCAGGGAATGATGTTCGGCTACGCCTGTAACGAGACACCGGATCTGATGCCCCTGCCTATCACGCTGGCGAATAAGATGGCATACCTGCTGATGAAGAAGAGAAAGGATGGCACGATACCTCACATCCTCCCCGATGGCAAGACACAGGTAACGGTGGAGTATGACGAGGGGGGCAACCCGGTACGGGTTGACACCGTCGTCATCTCTACCCAGCATGAGGAATGTGTTGCCCCGGAGGATCTGATCGAACCCCTGCAGAAACACGTCATCAAGCCTGTCCTCGACGAACTGCTGACCTATCGGCCTGATATGGACGTGGTCACTTACAGCCTGTTCATCAATCCCACGGGCCGATTTGTCAAGGGTGGCCCTGCCGCAGACTCGGGCCTCACCGGACGTAAGATCATCGTGGACACCTACGGCGGCTATGCCGCGCACGGCGGCGGCGCCTTCTCCGGTAAAGACCCCACCAAGGTTGACCGCTCTGCAGCGTATGCAGCCCGCCACATTGCAAAGAACATCGTGGCTGCCGGAATCGCTGATAAGTGTCAGGTCCAGCTCGCCTATGCAATCGGTGTACCGCAGCCCGTGAGCATCCGAGTCGATACCTACGGCACCGGCAAGTACGCCGAGAATAAGATCTGCGACGCCGTCGAGTCCGTCTATGATCTGACCCCCAGAGGCATTATCAACTGGCTTGACCTGCGCAAGCCCGTCTACAAGAACACCTCCGCATACGGCCACTTCGGCAACGTCATCGGCGAGGAGCGTACTTGGGAGAAGACGGACACCGCGGAGAAGCTGCTCGAAGCCATCAAGTAAGCGCAACAGACCCAGCAAGGCGCTGCTTGGTGAGAACCCCTGAGTATCACAACCACACGGCGCCTGAGGGCCTGAAACCTGCATCGAAAACGCCACGACGGCGGAACGGTGAGGCGGAGGGCCATCGGCTGGGTATGTGTCACCCCTAAAAAGGGATTTCACAGCCTGCCGCAGCGAGGCGCGCGGCATCCGAACAAGGTCACAAAAATGCGTAGCGACACCGTAAAACCTTGCTTTAGGTAGGCCGTATGGTACAATAAAGTAAAGATATTCAGGAGGCAATCACATGGCAATTATGACAGGTCGGTATAGCAACAAGGAACTCCGAAACGATGGGTATTATCCCGTCGGCATCAGCGTCGGCAAGCCCAGATTTTCAACTGGGTACGAGATCCGTGAACAGTGCTACGCGCTGGCTCCGCGGTACGATATGCTGAAGCTGGGCTATGAGGAGTACAAGGCCGAGTATTTCAAGAAGCTGGATAAGATCGGCGTCGATAAGATTATCGGCATCGTCCAGCGACTTGATGCCAAGGCTCAGGAGGAGGACAAGAAGCTGGTTCTGCTCTGCTTTGAGGACATCCGTAAGCCTGAGAACTGGTGCCACCGCACGTTGTTTGCGGAGTGGTGGCTGGCCCACACCGGCGAGGTCATCGAGGAGATGCCTGAGGCTGACGCTTTGAAGCAGCCTAAGGCGGCAAAACCGCCTGAAGAGAAAGTTGAGCAACTGAGCCTGCTGTAACCGGCAGGCCGGTGATGTGCGGTGGCGGAATAGGTAGACGCAGCAAGGGTATGCGGCGCAGAAGGGCACAACAGAACGCAGACCTATTGGGGTTAAGTAGCTACCTCGGACGGGAAGAAAGCACGTTGTACGCTGCCTGCGCTATGCGGGGTGACAAATCCCCGCCCGCACATCAGATACCCGGAACTGGTGAAAGAGCATCACGCCCTCTATCCTTGAGGGAGTTCCTACCTCGCAAGTAGGGTTCCGGTCCATATACGGGCGAATGTCCCAAGGTGGCGACACGGTCTCCAAAACCGCGTGTGGTGGGTTCGATTCCCAACCGTCCGTGCCATAGGCCCCGACCATCGGGGCAACATCCGGGAATAGTGAAAGGTATCACGCTCGGCATCCTGTCGAGAGTTTCCGCCCCGTAAGCGGATTCCCGGTCCATATCCGGGCTTGGTGAAAGTGCATCATTCCTGCCTCCCCGGCAGGCGTTCCAGCCTCGCAAGCTGGGGCCCGGTCCAGAATACGAGAAAGGCAGTCGGAGAACCGGCTGCCTTTTCTCTTGCATCGAGGAGTGACTCCATGAGGAAGATCGGACTGATCGTAGCAGTCGAGGAAGAGGCCATGCGCCAGAAATACGGCGAAGGCTACGATTTGAACGACGGCTACTGCACAGTGCTTTATCAAACCGCCAAAAGCCAAGTCTACGCCCTGTATAGCGGCGCAGGTGAGATTTTCGCGGCCGCCGCAACACAATACCTTATCGACCGCTACGAAGTCGCTGCGGTTCTTAATTACGGTGTAGTGGGAGGCTGCAGAGAAGACCTGATGGCCGACGAGCCTTGCCTCGTTGACTGCGTGGTGCATTGGCAGTACGACCTATCCGACGTGGACGGTGTGCCTGTTGGTCGATACATGGAGTACCCAGACCGGCGGCTCCAGACCGATGAACGGCTCATGGAGATGGCAAGCCGAATGTTCCCGAACCTGCGTCATGTGTGCTGCGCCTCTGGCGATAAGTTCATGGGCAAGGCCGAGGAAAAGCTCTGGCTCCACAGAGAGTTCGGCGCGGATGTGTGCGACATGGAAGCAGCGGCGATCCTGCTGACCTGCGACCTCAACGACGTTCCGTGCCTGATGGTGAAAACGGTAGCCGACAGCGTTAGGGGTGGCGCTGCGGAATACTGGAATGAGAAGGGCAGGACAGCGATGACCTGTCTGGACATCGTCGATAAGCTGATCGACGAGATGTAAGCGAAGACCACGTCTGAGAGGTGACGGCCGCAAGGCCGCCGCCTCTTTTTCGTGTTCTCGAAACCGATAGGAGGTCAGTACAATGGCGTTTTTTATGGACCCCGGAGCGATGTTCCTCGGGTGCCTGAACGGTGTCGAGCAGAAGTTTTTGATTGAGCTCATTAAGACCGCTCGGCGCTCTGGGTACACGCGGTTCGTAGAGCCATGCGCCGGTACATTCGCTATGGCGAATCTGGCAATCCAGTCGGGGTTCAAGCCTGAGCAGATCGAAACCAGCGACGTGAACATGATGACCTCGGTGATGGGCTACGCCATCACGGGCCAGTCTCTCGAACCGCTGCAGATCCACGCGCAGGGCTTCTCCGATGAAGAGCTGTTAGACCCGGCCGTAGCTCTGTACGCGCAAATCTATCTGCGGACATCGAAGAGCGCAGGGAACGAGTATTTCCACAACATCCTGCGCGACCTGCACGACAGGCGTGAAGAGCACATCGAGAGCATCCGCCGACAGCTTGAGGCCACGAAGAGCCTGCTTGGCGGCATGAGCTACCGCCCAATGGATATGTGGGATCATCTCCGCGAGGTGAAGGATGACCCGCATACAATCATCGTGGCGAACCCGCCGACGTACTTCGCCGGCTATGAGAAGTTCTACGACACGCAGGGCAAGATGACTTGGAAAGAGCCGCCCTACGGTATGTTCGACCCTGAGACCGGCCACCAGCAGCTCTACGACATGATGATGGACGCCCCGGCTTTACTCCTGTGCTATCAGGAGAAACGAGCAGGTGAGGCCGTCGGCCACACCATCTTTGCCCGATCTGGGACACGCGCCAACCTGAACTCGTACATCACGACGAACAGGGAAGAGGAAGCCGTGGCCCTCGCCAAAGGGAAGAAAATCAAGCGCCCGCAGGAGGGCAAGCTGGAGCCTCTGAAATGCAGTATGCTCCCGCTCGACTATGAGATCACAGAGGAAAGCGACATCCGAATTATCCAGATTGCCGGCGCCAATGCGCAGTATTACCGGATGCTCTGGACGCACAACTTCGTTGGCTCGCAGGCGACCTACAACCGCGCTGTCCTGATCGACGGCTATGTGGCTGCGGTCTTCGGCATCTCGAAGATGGCTGCGGACTCCATCTTTGTGTGGTACGTCATGAAGGCACCGCACAAGCTGTACCGCCTCGGCCGTCTCTGCTATATGCTGGCCCAGAACCAGAGCTTCGTGGACACGCTGCTCGACGACATCGACCAGGAGAAGGTCACGAAGATGCGGACAGCCATGCTCACGAAGTACGCCGAGAACAAAGAGGTTCGCGGCATCATGAAGCTGGTCAACCGGCAGGAGGACGCGAAGAACGGGTACAAGCTGACCTATGAGGCCGCCCTTGTGGCTGGCCGTGACGAGAAGGCTACGTTGGCCGAATGGCTGAGGAGGGAGAAACAATGGCAGCAGAAGAGAGCACAGCAATGAGCTACGAGAAGATTTACGACATGGGCACTGGCCTGATTATCGCCAAAGTCCAGCTTGATAAGGTGCGGGAGCAGGACATCAACGCCCGCATCATGAAGAAGGAAATGCAGGATCAGCTCACCGCGAACATCAAGAACCGCGGCCAGCTTGAGAGCCTGCCCCTGCTGGTGGAGAAAGACGGCGTTCTGGAGATTATCTCCGGCCACCACCGCATCAAGAGCGCCCGCGCCGCCGGCATGAAGGAGATTATCGCCATCATCGACGTGAGCGGTCTGTCCCGCTCCAAGATCGCGTCGAAGCAGTTGGCCCACAACGCCATCAGCGGTTTCGATGACCCGTCCATCCTGCGCGAGATCTGCAAGATGCTCGACGACGTGGATGATATGCTGGAGAGCTTCATCGGCAAGGACATCATGGAGGAGCCTCTGGAGCAGTACGATAAGCTGCTGTCCCCGGCGGTGCATTTCGACTTCAAGAACATCACGTTTTCGTTCCTGCCGCATCAGGTGAAGGACATGGATGCGCTGGTGAAGAATCTTGAGTCCTCGGCACCTGAGATTATCGGTGTCGCGCCCTACGAGCAGTGCAAGCAGTTCATCGAGGCGCTGGCTCGCTACCAGAAGTTCTCTGACATCCGCAACGTCGGCGCCGCCATCCACTCCATGATCGAGAGCGTCACGGAGAAGATGGACGAGGTCGGCTTCAAGGACGACGAGGAGTGGACGTATCTGACGAAGATTTTCGGCAGCAACGCCATCCCTGCGGAGTCTGCAGCTACCATTACGAAGGCCATCAAGAAGGCCGAGAAGGACGGTGCCATCACGAGCAAGAACCGCTGGCAGTTGATCGAAATGCTTGCCACCGAATATCTGGCAGGAAAGTGAGTGATGTGATATGCCGGCCCTCAGCAAGTACAATCCCGAATACCACGACGATTGGGCTTGGTCGCTGGCAATCAAGGGAGCCACGAACGACGAGATTGCCGAGGCTTTCGGCATCTCGACGCGCACCTTTATTCGCTGGAAGCAGGAGCATGAGAGCCTGAACGACGCAGTCGAGCGAGGAAAGAACATCGCCGACTCTAAGGTCGAGAAGGCACTTTATCAAAGGGCTTTGGGCTACCAGATTACCGACACCGAGAAAACAATCGACATGGATAAGGATGGCAACCCGAAGCCCGTCCGCATCAAGAACACGACGAAGAACATAGTGCCAGACACTATGGCAATTATGTATTGGCTGAACAACCGCAAGCGTACCCAATGGGCGCAGCGGCAGGAAGTCGCCCTCTCCGCCGGCGATGATTCCGAAGATGTTCTGATCTATCTCCCCGCAAACGGCAGGGACGATGGCGACCAGCAAGAGTCCTGAGAGAAAAGTCCGTGTGCTGAAGCCGCAGTTCGGCCCGCAAGAGAAGTTTCTTGCAACCCCTGCGGACATCTGCATCTACGGCGGAGCGGCCGGCGGCGGCAAGACCTACGGCCTGCTGCTGTCGGCGTTGAGATACAAGAATGTCAAGGGCTTCGGCTGCACGATCTTCAGGAAGAACTACAAGCAGATTTTCGCCCAAGGCGGTCTGTGGGATGAAGCCCAGAAGATGTACCACGGTATCAACGGGGCACAGCGCAAAATCTCCGACGGCACGTGGTCGTTTCGAGATAAGGACGGCAACGAGGTTTCCAAGGTGTCCTTCGCGCACATCGAGCGTTCGGAAGAGCTGGACAACTGGCAGGGCGCTCAGATCTGCGAGATCGGCTTCGACGAGCTGACGCATTTCAGCGAGGAGATTTTCTTCTATATGCTGTCCCGTAACCGTTCGACCTGCGGTGTCAGGCCGTTCGTTCGAGCGACCTGCAACCCTGACGCCGATAGTTGGGTGGCGAAGTTCATCGCATGGTGGATCGACCAAGACACCGGCTACCCCATCCCTGAGCGTTCTGGCCTCATTCGCTACATGATTCGGCGTGACGAGGTCGTTTACTGGGCGGACACCAGAGAGGAACTCTGGGAACGCTTCAATCTGACCACACCGGAAGAGAAGAACGAACCGAAGTCGGTGACGTTCATCATGTCTTCCGTGTACGACAACCAAGAGCTGCTGCGTATCGACCCCGGCTACCTGTCCAACCTGAAGGCGCTGTCGGTCATCCAGCGCGAGCGACTCCTCAAAGGCAACTGGAAGATCAGGGCCGCCGCCGGCCTGTTCTTCAAGAGAACGCAGCTTGGCGAGATCCTGACCATCATGCCGCAGGACGTCATCCAGTGGGTTCGCTGCTGGGACTTGGCGGCAACCGAGAAGACCGAGAACGGCGACCCGGCCTATACCGCTGGCGTCCTGATGGGCAAGCGGAAGAACGGCCGATACGTCATCGCGGACGTCATCAACAAGCAGATGAACGCCTCCGATGTGCGAAAGACGATAAAGCTGACTGCTCAGGCAGACCGTGCGGCGTACAAGCGTGTCCGCGTCCGCCTGCCCAAAGACCCCGGCCAAGCCGGTAAAGAGCAGGCCGAGTCCTACATCAAGTTCCTGTCTGGCTTTGACGTTACGGCCGTCGCTGAAAGCGGTAGTAAAGAGGCCAGAGCTGAGCCTATGGCCGCCCAATGGCAAGCCGGTAACTTCGACATTATGTATGGCGAATGGAACGAGGCGTACCTGACGCAGCTTGAGAACTTTCCCGACGGGAAGTTCAAGGATATGGTCGATGCAAGCGCCAACGCATTTGCGGAGATCGAAACGAAGACGGCGTTCAACGTCGGCAACCTGATTTGAGAAAGAGGTGAGAGGGTATGGACGACAGACGCAAAGACCAAGCCGAACGCATCGTGAAGAGGTACGCCCACCTGATCGAGATGCAAGCCGGCAAGGCCGTTCGCCCCTACCGAGCCGACGGCTACGTGAACATGATGAACAAGTACGGCACGAGCAAGGACACCACGGAAGGGTATCGGTTCCGTGCCGAGCCTGTGGTTCCCGATGAACTGCTCACCATGTACTACGAGGGCAACGGCCTGTTTGCGAAAATCATCGACACGCCTGCAGAGGAGGCCATCAAGCATGGTTTCACGCTGGAGAGCACCAAAGACCAGAAGATCGAGGACTTCTACACGGAGGCTCTCGACGAGCTGGACTGGGAAGAAATGGCCATGACCGCCATCCGCTGGGCGCGGCTCTTCGGCGGCTCCATCGCCGTGATGATGATTAACGACGGCCGCGGCATCGACGAGCCTCTGGACTGGCGCAACATCCGGTCGATTGACGATATTCGCGTCTATGACCGCTCGGTGATCCAGCCCGACTACCAGAGTATGTTCTCCTACGACCCGCGTGACCCGTTCCGCACCAGAGGCTCCCGCCTCGGTATGCCTGAGTTCTACCATGTGACGAGCCGCACCGGCACGTTCACCGTCCACGACAGCCGGTGTCTGGTCTTCCAGAACGGCATCCTGCCCGAGAACACGACCAACTCGATTTACCAGCTCTGGGGCATCCCGGAGTATGTGCGCATCAATAGAGCCATCCGCGACGCGGAAGTGGCCCACGGCAGCGCAACGAAGCTGCTTGACCGCTCTGTTCAGGCGGTCTACAAGATGAAGGATCTGGCCGCAGAGCTTGCCACCGAAGAGGGAGAGGACAGAGTCCTGCGCCGTCTGCAGACGATTGACATGGCCCGCGGCCTGCTGAACAGCATCACCATTGACAGCGAAGGCGAGGACTACGACTTCAGGCAGTTCCAGTTCAGCGGCGTCTCCGACGTCATCGACTCGACCTGCAACTTCCTGTCGGCGCTGACCTCGATTCCGCAGACCATCCTTTTTGGCCGTTCACCGGCAGGCATGAACGCTACCGGCGACGCTGATCTGGAGAACTGGTACAACTATCTGGAGCGCATCCAGAAGCGCATGGTGAAGAAGAACCTGCGCTACCTGCTGTCGGTCATCTTCCAAGCTGGCGTTCGCACCGGCGAAGTGGATGAAGTGCCGAAGATCAAGGTGGAGTTCAATCCCCTGTGGTCGCTCAGCGACACGGAGCAGGCAGACCTCGACCAGAAGCGGGCACAGACGCAGTTCACCAGAGCGCAGACCGCCCAGCTCTACATCGACAAGCAGGTTATCGACCCGAGCGAGGTTCGTGCCAAGCTGGCCGACAGCGAGGAGTTCGACGTCGAGAATATGCTCGACGAATACGACGACGAGGATCTGTTTCCCGACGAGCCTGCAGAGGGCGGTCAGGTTTCCGGCGACGTTGGGCAAAGCATTTTCGAGCAGGGCCAGTTCGCCGACTATGCCAAGGGCGTTGACCTGAAGAAAGCGACCGAAGACCCGAGCCTCCTGAACCGTGAGATGCTCGATAAGCTGTCGGCCAAGTATGCCGAGGGAACCAGCACCGAAGAGCACAAGAAAGACCCCGGCGGAGATGGTGAAGCTCCCACCGCTGCGCCTGCTGCGACCAAGCTGCCGCAGGACATGAGCGACGAGGAACGTCAACAGTCAGCCGCCAATGCCCCGCAAAATCGCGCTAAAGCCTCGGTACAGGATGTCAAGGGTGACGGGAATACATCTACCCAAGAAGATACAAAAGCCTGTGTAGGCGTTCTGGTGGTCTCTCAGGGCAAGGTTCTGAGTGGAACCAGAAAGACGGAGTTCGGCCACGGCCTGATTTGTGGCCCCGGCGGTCACATCAAGGAAGGCGAATCTCCGAAGCAGGCGGCGTTCCGTGAAGCAGAGGAAGAGTTTGGCATCAGCCCGAAAGAGCTGATCCCGCTCGGCCGAGGCCCTATGGAGCCTGACACCGGCATTCAGCCGCACATCTTCCTGTGTACTGAGTACGAAGGCGAGCCGAATTGCGTGGACGGTGAAATGGCCGACCCGCAGTTCAGGACGCTGGAGGAAATCGAACTGCTGACCCCGTCGCTGTTCCAGCCGTTTGCCGATGATGTGAAGCTCCTGAAGGCGGCCCTTCGAGGTGAATGCGACCCTTTTGAAACAGACGCCGACGACGTGGACTGGGTGACTATCAACGGAACCCACACGCCGCTGGAGGGTGGCGTAGCCATCGGCGGAGGAAAACTGCACGGGAGGAGCTTCGGTAAGGCAAAATCCAGCAAGGGCGAGCGGCGCACGGCCATTACTGGTGCTAAGCCGTTTGCTGACGTCCACGATGCGGACACGTTCTTTGGGGCACGACCCGACCGCAAACTGCGGAGCGCGAACCGCGAGGAATACGACCGCCTGAGAAGCGAGTATGAGAACTCGCCCGTGAAGAGGTGGAACGACAGCCTCTCCGGTGAGGAGACTGACGCGATTATGAATTACGCCGGTTCCGATTACAGCGGCATCAACGGACTGCTCCGCGGCGAAATGACCGAGCGCATGGTCGAGAACTGGAACGCAACGGGTAAGACTGACGTTCGTGATATGATCCAGCGTGTCGAGTCCGGTATCGACAAGTTTGAGCTGAAAGAGCCGATTACCGTGTACCGCACCTGCGAGAAGGACGTGTTCGAGTCCCTGTCCCAGAAGGTGGGGAGCACGTTCCGAGACAACGCCTTCACGAGCACGACCGTGCTGAATGAGAGCGTCGCCAGCGGCAACGTCCGCATGGAGATCAACGTACCGGCAGGCAAGGGCGTCGGAGCCTACATCGGTTCGACCTACGGCCAGCCTGACGAACACGAGTTCCTACTCCAGCGCGGCACGGAGTTTACCGTCCGAGGCGTCAGCAAGGTCGGCGACAGCTACACGATTAAGATGGACGTCACCGGCCGAGAGCCGCAGGACTTCCAGTACGCCACCAAGGAGCAGGTAATCGAGCGTTGGAAGCGCCTCGGCATTTACGAGGAAGGCGACCCGCAGCTCAACGAGATTTGAGGTGAAAGAACATGAGATTGTCCCGAGAACAGCTTACAGCCATGATGGGCGGCAAGCGGCACTTCAACTGGTCGAACGGCGATCTGACGCCGGTGAAAGACGAGGTTGATGCTGACGGTGGCCCCGGCTCGGGCAACCACGGCCATGAAGGAGTTCCGGGCCAAGTGGGCGGCTCTGCACCATCCCTGACGCCTGCTGCCTCGAAACTGCTTCACGGGAAAAGTGAAGACTTCAAGGCGGAGTTTCTGGTGGAAAAGGGAATGCGCTTCCGAGAGGTCGATAAAGCCATTCAGGCTGGCAAGCTCGACGAGTTGGTAGATGAAAAGCTGCGAGAGGTCGCAAAAGAGCGGAAGCGCGTAGCTGATAAAGCCCCTGACGACTCGAAGGTCAGAAAATCGGCAGAGAAGGCCAGCCTTGAAATCCGCAACAATGCGGATGAAACCCTCGTGTCGTATGACGAAGACGGAAACGAAATCGCCAGAGATACCGGAAGCGCACACGGCGTAAAAAGCGGCCAGAACAACGCGGCATACTCCACCCTGCATAATCACCCCGGCGATACGGATAGCTGCTTCTCGGACACCGATGTCCGCAGCTTTGCCAATGCCGACGAACAGGTCATGTATATGACCAGCAAGACCAAGCTGTATTCGTTACAGAAGACGAGCGACTATGATGGCTACTCTGCAAGGTCGGTGGCTACGCACCTTGAGTCGCTTGAGAAGAAGTATCAGGACGGCGACATGACGCGCAACGACCTAATTGCGGAGACGGACTTGTATCTCCAGTTACACGCGCATGAGTACGGGCTGGTCTACAAGCAGCAGGAGGTAGATGGGAAGTAAGCAGAGCGGACAGTGACCGCCCTGCTTTTCTTATGCCTGCAACCCATCGCCAAACCTGCGTAAATGACCGTAAAGGGGGCTTTGTCTTTGACCAACAACCAATACCAAGAGGCGGTTAAAAAGGCTGTACGCCCCAAGTTTCGGGGGAATAGACCCCTTCCTGCGAAGACCACCCCGCAATACCCGCAATCTGCAGAGCGTGAGTACCGGCGCATCGCCGGCGCCTATATGCGGCTGCTGAACGAGGAACTGAAGAAGAAACTGCCCGCCATGATGAACGAGTACAAGCGGGAACGGCGTGGAGACTCCCGACTGGATGACAGCCGCGACCTCGATGCCCGCATCCGTCAGATGCTTCAGGAAGTGTCTGCAGCTCTGGAAAAGCGCATCGCGCAGTTCGGCCTCGACAGCAAAATCCAGCAGATCGCCAAGATGACGCAGAACACCTCGGTACGAGAGTGGAAACGCGCCGTCAAGGACACGCTGGGCATCGACATTCTGGACGACTACTACTCGGGCGAGCTGTACGAGCAGGCCATCCAGAGGTGGATCGCCGAGAACGTGGCCTACATCAAGAGCCTGCCGACCGAGACGCTCGGCAATATGCGGCAAATCATTCTGGATGGCTACTTGAACGGTCGGCCGATCCGCGACATCCAGAAGGACATCCAGAGCGAGTACGGCACGTCCAAGCGCCACGCCCAGCTTTTGGCCCGCGACCAGCTTGCGACGTTGAACGCACAGATCACGAAGATGCAGCAGACCGACGCCGGCTGCAAGAAGTATCGGTGGTCTACGTCCCACGATTCCCGCGTCCGCCCGTGCCATGCGGCGCTGAACGGGAAGACCTTCGATTGGAACGACCCGCCTGAGATGTGGTACGACACCAAGGCTGGACGAGTCTACACCGGCCGCAAATGCCACCCCGGCGAGGATTACTGTTGCCGCTGTGTGGCAATCCCTGTGTTCGACTACGACGGGGTGAATATCCCCATGAAATAATCAGGCGAGGAGGAGAGGACATGGAAACGAAAGAGAAGATCAAGGTCTTCATCGACTTCCAGAACGGCAAGACCGTTTGCATCTGCAAGCGCAGCCGCAAACGCTGCGGCAAGGACTGTTCGCCTGAGGTAGTCGAGAGGGATAAGTTCGCTGAATGGGAACGCACCTTCCATCGTGACCGCTTCGGAAAGAGCGAATAGGTGGTGAGTGCGATGACCAGATATAGACCCACCCGAAGCCGTGACGCTCCCGCAGGGGCACACCCGGCGCCAAATTCAGAAGAAAGGAAGGAAAAGCCGTGAAGAACGCTTGTGCAATCAGCAGTCTTGCGCGTCAGCTTGGCAAGGTGAGCGAAAAGCTCGACTCTCTTGCTATGGGAGTGCAGGATGTGGAGCAGAATGCCCCCGACCTGACCGACGTGTATCAGGGTTTGCTTCTCGACGAGATCGAGCACGTCCAGATTTTGACGCTGGAACTCACCAAGGCCGTTGTGGCTGCGGCAGAGGAAACCAACGCCGACGAGGGCGGAAGCGTCTTCGCTGCCGGCGACCTGACCGCTGAAAAGGCCGGGGACGGTGACGGAGACAACGGGCAGAGTGAGGAGAAGAAGTGATGCTCACGCTGCAGAACACTCCGAAAGGAGGTGGGCCCAATGAGTGAGGCCCCGAAATTATCTCAGGTGATCCGTCTGGACAGCCTCCCGCTGAACCAGACGTATTTCACTCCCGAAGGCTACCTGATGGACAGGCCAATCCTGACCAGCACGGGTATCTTCGAGTACACCAACCCTGACGGGAGCGTCAGGAGGGAGCTTCGGCTCCCTGAGGAAGTCTTCGCTGCTGAGAGTCTTGCCTCGTATCAGGGCAAGCCCATCATCATCACGCATGATGCGGGTCTGGTGGACAAGGACAACGTCCAGAAACATCAGATCGGCACCATTCTGACGGAAGGGTATCGAAGCGGGGATGACGTCCGTGCGGAGATCGTTATTCACAACACCGACGAGATGCGGTATTGCGGCCTGAAGGAGCTGTCCCTCGGCTACAATCTGACGCTCGATGAAACGCCGGGTGAGTGGAACGGCCAGCACTACGACGCCATCCAGCGGGACATCCGCATCAACCACTTGGCCTTGGTCCGGGAAGCCAGAGCCGGTGAACAGGCGCGGTTAAATATTGATGGCCGTGATCCTGCAAGAACTCTCAAAGGAGGAAAAGTCATGAAGAAGAAAAATGCTCCCAAGAATGCTCGTCGCGCTGATGGCGTTCTGTCCCCGGAAGAGCTCGCCAAGGCCATCGAGGAGTACAAGGCCCGCCGTGCTCAGCGCCTCGCCGCCAAGACCGACGAGGACCCCACCGAGGGTACTGATCCCGTAGTCAGCGCCAAGCCCACCAACGCCCCCGCTGCTGCGCAGGATGACGACGATACCGTTGTCGCTCCCGCCGGTCAGGAGCCTCAGACTGTCGAGGATAAGGTGGCGGCTGTCAAGGACAACCGTGACCGCCGCGATGCTGACGGCGACCCCGAGGATCTGGAGTCCGCGAAGGGCGTCATTGCCAATCAGGACGAGGACATGGACATCCTGTTCGACATCATCGACACTCTGCTCGCGCAGAAGGAGTTCGACGAGGCTGGCTGCACCGATCCTCAGACCGACGAAGGTGATGACACCACCGACGAGAACAACGACGAGGGCGACGACGACACCGACAATCAGGACAGCGACGATGACCCCATCCCCACCGCTACGCCCGCCGACCACACCCAGGGCGAAGTCCTGAACGCCGACGGCATCGACGCCATCATCCGCCAGCGCGTGAAGATCGGCATGATCGGTAAGGCCCTGAACCTCGACGGTGTTGAGGATATGAGCATCTCCGCCGCCAAGAAGGCCATCATCAAGGCTGTGCGTCCCGAGATGCGTCTGGACGGCAAGAGCGATGCGTTCGTGAACGCTGCGTTCGAGTACGCCGTCGCCGATGTCGAGTCCCGCTCCAAGAAGGACGTCGGCTACCAGAAGAAGCAGATGTTCAACCGCGACTCTCGCACCCCTGTCAGCAACGGCGTCGGTTCTGCTGATTCCGCCCGTCAGAAGATGATCGAGCGTCGCCAGAATAGAGCAAAGGAGGAAAAGTAACATGAGTGCTCAGACCAAGTACGGCTATTCCACCCCTATTGGCGCGGCTGGCGGTATCGTTGATGTCGCGCCGCACCAGATCGACACTTTCCTCAATGAAGAGGAGAACGGCGTCCTGAAGTTCGGCGCGGGCGTCGTTCAGGGCAGCAAGCCCGGTGTCAATATCGCCCTGCCCAAGAAGGCCGCTACCGCCGCCAAGTTCGAGGGCATCACCACCAACAACCGCACCACCGAGTACGATCTGGAGGGCAAGCTCGCCGTTCGTAAGGGTGCTGCCGTTGGCGTCATGCGCTACGGCAAGATTTACGGCCGCGTGGCTGAGGGCGTCGAGCCTGCCTACGGTGACAGCGTTTACCTGATTACCGAGGGCGAAGAGGCTGGCTGCTTCACCAACGAGGCTGGCACCCCTGCTTCTGGCGAAAGCCATCAGGGCGACCCCGCCACCATCGCCGTCAAGGCCCGCTTTGTCGGCGGCGTCGATACCAACGCCCAGATTGCCCCGATTGAGCTGTTCAATCAGGCTCAGGCGTAAGAAAAGGAGGAACGTGAATTATGGCTACCAAAAAGCACATGAACTATGATAGCGACGAGGCCATGACCCTGCGGGGCTCCAAGATCCCCAAGGCTATCATGGCTTCCGAGGGCACTCGCTTCGATAGTGCCGAGGATGCTTCCGTCTTTTTCGCCCGTGAACTCGACCACGTCAAGGCTCAGTCCTACGACGTCGAGTACCCCGAACTGACGGCCCTGCACCTGTTCCCGCAGAGCTCCGAGGCCGACCCCGGCGCGGAGACCATCACCTACTACACCTACGACAAGACCGGTCTGGCGAAGATTATCGACAACTACTCCACCGACCTGCCCCGTGCGGACGTGACCGGCAAGCCCAGCTTCGCCAAGATCAAGTCCATTGGCGACAGCTACGGCTACTCCGCTCAGGAGATGCGGGCTTCTCGTCTGGCTGGCAAGTCTCTGGACGCCCGCAAGGGCGAGTCCGCTCGTTACCAGATCGACGCCCTGACCAACAAGATCGCATGGTGTGGCGACGAGGAAAGCGGCCTGATGGGCGTTCTGTCCGACGGCCAGAACATTCCTCTCTACACCATCGGTGCCAACGCCGGCGGCAAGACCAAGTGGGCCGACAAGTCCGCCGACGAGATCCTCGCCGACGTGAACGGCATGGCGAAGCAGGTTGCGAAGATCACCAAGAACGTCGAGCGCCCCGATACCCTGTGTGTCCCCGCTGACGTGTTCATGGACATCTCCACCCGCCGCATTCCCGACACCAGCACCACGGTTCTGGCGTTCATTCAGGAGCACGCTCCGTACATCAAGAACGTCGTGTCTACCGCTGAGCTGGATGCCGACTCTCCCGAGACCAACCCCTACGCGGTTGGCGGCAACCCCCAGGGCGTGGCGTTCCTGTTCAAGAACGACCCTCGCAAGCTGACTCTGGAGAACCCGATGCCGTTCTACCAGTACCCCCTGCAGGTCGAGAAGCTGGAAACCATCATTCTCTGCGAGGCCCGCACCGCTGGCGTCATCGTCTACTACCCGCTGTCCGCTCTGATTGCGGTCGGCGTGTCCTAAGAGGGGAAGTTTTTTATGGGGAGGTTGCCAAGTGGCAATCTCCCCATAACATTCGCGTCAATCGAGAATAACGTCAGGCCGTCGAGGAGCCACCCTGCGGCGGTCCACGAATAACAGGAGGTTCATCATGAAGATCAGAAATAAGGGCTCCAAGATTATCAACATCGGCACGACGATCCTCATGCCCGATGCGTCTATGGACATCAATGAGGCCACCCTCAAGCTGCCCGCCATTCAGGCGTTCATCGCCAAGGGTTTGCTGGAGACCGACGAGAGTGAGGCCGCCTTCCAGAAGGCTGTCGAAGAGGCCGCTGCGAGAAAGCTGGCCGAGGAGGCCGAGGCTAAGGCGAAGGCTGAGGCGGAAGCCAAGGCAAAGGCTGAAGTTGACGCGAAGGCCAAGGCTGAGGCGGAAGCTGCTGCCAAGAAAGCCGCAGAGGATAAGGCCAAGGCTGACGCCGCAAAGAAGGCCGCTGCCGCAAAGGCTGCCGACGAGAACAAGTAAGGAGTGAGCGCCATGAAGGCCATCCAGTACATCCGACTGATCGGGAAAGAGTTCATCTCCCTGACCGACGCGGAGCTTCACCTTTGGGTGGAGATGGTTCGCCCTATGGTGAGCCGCAAGCAGTTCGGGAAGCTGTATGAACAGGCGATTGCCTATCTCGTCTGCCACAAGCTGAAGATGGCCGGGTATGGCGAGAATCCGCTCGGAGATATGGGCGCTATCGGCATCGGTTTCGCTGTTGGAAGCGTGTCCGAGGGCGGGAGCAGCATCAGCTTCGGGGCGAATCAGAGTTCCAACCTCGCAACGGATGCCGAACTCGGTTTGACCGCTTACGGCGTTCAATTTCTCCAACTCCGACGGATGGTTATTGTCCCAATCCATTGCAGCGGTGAGCTTGACAGCTCTGGCGGCAAAGGGAAGAACAATCCGTGTATCGTGCCTGTCGCCTCTGACGCCGTCCTCGGCGGCATCAAGGTACGCCCCGGCTCTGGCTTGAAGCTGGAACCGGACGGGACGCTCTCTGTTGACAGGGAGGAACCGTAATGGCGTTGAGCATTTCAGACCTGACGCCTGAGGGCAGAAGGTATTTCGAGCAACTGCAGAAGCTCTCCCGGCTTGAAGTGCAGGTCGGGTTCCAAGAGGGCCAGACCTACGAAGACGGCACATCCCTTGCGGACGTGGCCGCGTACAACGAACTCGGCACCTCTGACAGCCCAGCCAGACCGTTCATGCGACAGAGCTTCGAGAACCACGAGCCCGAACTGAAAGCGGCCTGTGAGCAGGTTAACAAGACGCTGGCCGAGGGCGGCACGACCGAAAAGGCCCTCAAGGATTTGGGCGTCTTCTGCAAGGGCCTTGTGCAGCAGGAGATCGTCGATGGCGGTTTCGTGGCGAATAAGCCATCCACCATCAAGAAGAAAAAGTCCGAGCAGCCGTTGATAGACACCGGCCACATGAGGCAGTCGGTTGACTTCGTCATCAAGGAACGAGGTGATTGACCGTGAACATTACGCTGTTCAACAAGAAATACTGGGTACGCCGGTTCAAAGAGCCGCAGAACATTCGCGGTTACATCACCGCAGACCACGAGGACTTTGTTGCCAGTCTGCATATCCATCCGATGGGTTCGGATGCGATGCTTGCGCTGCCTGAGGGCGAACGCAAGATGAAGCATCTGGAAGGCCACGGAACCGATGTGCTGATACCGGCCAGCGAAGCTACCGGCATCAAGGGCGACCTGTTGTACTACATGGGCGACTGGTACGAGTGCACCGCCGCCCAGCCGTGGGATCATACGGTGCTGTCGCACTTGAACTATCAGTTTTGCCTCGTGCCGACAGACGGCGCACGGGCTTCGGACATCGAAGACCCGCCGCAGGATGACCCAGCAACAGCGGGGAAGACCCAGCAGGAGATCCCGCCCATTACGAATTTCCCCATTGCGTCCGCAGACACCGTCGGCGTGGTGCGCATCAAGGACGATTCCGGGCTGGTGATTGACGAGGAGGGCTTCTTGTCGCTCGCAAAGCCGACCGACGGAGGTGATACGCCATGAGAGTAGGGCAGGCCAAGGAGCTGTTCCGCGCTCTGACCCAGCAGTATTTCGGCGGCGCCAACGTCGTATTCGCCAATCAGAGCCGCACGGCCAAGCAAAAAGAGCCACTTGTGGTGCTGACCCCCGGCAACGTCCACCGCCCGCAGGCTCCGAACTACACATTCGTAGATGGCGAGGTCGTCGGGCATTACCTCTCCCGCTTCTCTATCACGGTGGATCTGTTCACGAACGGTTCGCCGGTCGTCGATGAAGTATCAGGGAAGGTCGTGGCATACGAGGATAACGCGGTGGACGATATGCTGTCCTTTGCCGACTTCCTCAATTCCGAGCATACCGTCCAATGGAGCCATCAGAACGATGTGAGCATCCTGATTGACGGCGATGTGCTGAACCTGACAGGTGTTGTGAACGATACGAGCTACGAGTTCCGTTCGCGCCTGACGGTTCAGTTTTATTTTACCCAAAAGGCAGTGGGAGCTTCCACGGCGCTGCTGGAAAGCAGCCTGCAGTACCCCACAGGCGAGAAAGACCCGGAAACGCAGGAGCCGACCTACACGCCTACCGAGCCGCCTGAGACTGATAGCAAGTCCGGGCCTTGGGGCGACGAGGAGGAGCCTATCGTCGTTCCGACCTTCGAGCCGTCCGCCAGCGGTGGCGGAACCGAAGAGCTGGCAAAGGAAGAAACCGGCTACTTCACCGAAGTTGAGATAAAGGAGGAAACAGGCAATGAGTAAGAACTACGACATGATTGCCACGGTAGACATCGACATCGCAACCCCGATTGTGGATGATACCAGCTTCGACAATCTGCTGATTATGGGTCCTGCGCCGAAGACTGGCGCCAAGTCCCCGGCCCGCGTTGGGGTTTACTCTGACATCAGCGAAGTGGAAGACGCCGGCTTCGTCACAAGCGGCGCGGATGCCGACCCCGTCGGCCTTGCCGCAAGCGTGGCCTTCGCTCAGAGTCCTCGCCCGACGGCGGTGTATATCGCTGTTCAGCAGCTCTCCGAAGGCGCTGTTGTGGCCGGTCAGACCATCAAGGACACCAACGCTGCGGTTGTGCAGTATGCGGGCAAGAAAGAGGGCCTTACCGGCTGCGCCATCTCCTTCAAGGAGTCTGCCCGCAAGCTGAGCATGGTTCTGGACGGCCCAATCACCGGCGTCAAGAACACCGGCCTTTTCGATATGCTGGCGGCGCTGATCGCCGACGGCTATACCGCGACCATCGAGGACACCGTCATTACCGACGGTGCCAGCTTCAAGGCTTGCCCCGTGTGGAGCCGCCTGAAGAAGATGGATAAGGGCGACGAGGAACAGTTCACCGTCGCGGTGAATAAGACCGGGGGTACTGCGGTGCTCTACACCGTGGCCGTTTCGTACCCTGACCCCGACGCACCTGCCACGCAGGCCGCCGAGGACAATGAGCCTGCCAACACCCCGGACACTGAACTGGAGACCCCGGCAACCACCATCGCCCGCGCTCTGGCTACCTCCGGTTGGTACGTGCTCTGCACCGCAGGCGTTGACCCCGCCAAGTACGAGGAGATCGCCGCCTACATGGAAACGCAGGAGAAACTCTTCTGCTACACGGAGCTGGATTGCTTCGCAGCCCCCGGCACCGTCCGCGAGGACGGCGAGGATCTGGTACAGCCGTCCGTCGGCAACGTCTACTTCCGTACTCTGGGCGTCTATGGCCGCGAGACTACGGATCAGGCAGACGAGGACATCCCGCCCGCGAACCGCTACATCAACGTGGCGTTCGTTGCGAAGTGGCTGAACTACGAGTCCGGTAGCGAGACGACCGCCTTCAAGCAGCTTGCTTCCGTGTACCCGTCCAAGCTGACCAGCACGGAGATGAAGGCTCTGGCTGACAAGAGCCTGAACTACTTCATCACGGTTGGAAGCAAGAACCTGAGCATGAACGGCAAGGTCATCGGCAACGAGTGGGCGGACATCATCCGGTTCCGCGACTGGCTGAAGAACGATATGCAGCTTCGCGTTGTCAATCTGTTCGTCACCCGCCCGAAGGTGCCGTACACCGATGCAGGTATCTCTCTGGTGCAGAACCAGATGATTGCCTCGCTGAAATCCGGTCAGGACGCCGGCGGCATCGCCGAGAGCGAGTTCGACGAGGATGGCACCGAGATTCCCGGCTACGTCACGTCCGTTCCTCTGGCTGCCAGCCTGTCCGCGTCCGAGAAGGCATCCCGCAAACTGACGAAGTGCAAGTTCAAGGCCAGACTGGCCGGCGCGATCCACTTCGCCGAGCTCAAGGGCAGCCTGACCTACGAACTGTAAGGAAGGAGGAACTGAGAGATGGGTAAGATCAAGACCTACAACCCGAAGGAAGTCACGATTGCGCTCGGCAACCACATTGTCGCCGGCTACGCCGACGACAGCTTTATCACCATCGACCCGAACGGCGACGGCGTCACCAAGAAGGTCGGTTGCGACGGCGAGATCGTCCGCAGCATCAGCCCCGATGATACCTACATCGTGAAGCTGACCGTGCTGCAGACCTCCGAGACGAACAGCTTCCTGCAGAACCGCTTCAAGCAGGACCGTCAGACCGGCGACGGTATGTTCCCGATCCTGATTAAAGACCTGAAGGGCGGTATGGTGTTCAGTTCCGACGCGGCATGGCCCGCCAAGCCCGCATCCCGCGGCTTCGGCAAAGAGTCCAACAACCGCGAGTGGGAGCTGCACACCGGCTCTGGCGAACTGACCGAGTAAGCAACGCAAAGAGGCCGTCCGTCAAGGGCGGCCTCTACCGTACATAACGAGGGGGTTATGAACTATGAGAAGAATGCAGACGATTGAGAAGGTCATCGGGGAGAACACGTTCTATATCCGCCCGTTCGGCGCCTTTGCGGCGGCGAACATCAGCGGTGAACTGGCCGCCTTGCTGTCCCCGATTCTGGCGGGCATCGCCCCGCTGTTTGGCGGCCTCGACACGGGAGACAACGGCTCTGACGCTGCGGCGAACCCGCTGGACATGGACATCGAGGAGGCTATGCCTGCCATCAGCAGCGCACTCTCTACGATTTCTGGTGACAAGGTCGAACGCATGATGCGCCGCCTGCTGATCGACCAGCAGAATATCAGCGTTCAGGGCGAGGACACCGACGGTGACACCGTCATTCTCGACAAAGATCTGGCCGACGAGATGTTCTGCGGCGAACTGCAGGATATGTTCATCCTGTGCTACGAAGTTATCAAGCTGAACTTCAAGGGTTTTTTCAAGAGAGTCGGAATCCAATCTGGCAGCCTTATCGACAAGCTGCGGAAGGGGACTCCGACATCCGAAAATGGGGAGACTTCGACTTCGGGCGCTTCAGCGAGCTTGAGCTGAGAATGTACTCGCTTATCAAAGCGGGTATCGCCACGAAGTCTGAGTTGGACGAAGCCTACACACTCGACGAAGCTCTGAAACTGTATGCGCTGTATAGCATGGACAGGGACATCGAGCGGTTCCAAGCCGAGGAGATGCAGGCAGAAATGGGCAGATAAAAAGCCCGCTCCGCGTGGGAGCGAGCTTTTCCATTTGCACCTCAGTACATGATGCGGACGAGGGCTTTGTAGTTGTCGGCGTCAAGAGAACACAAAGCCTTAGTCCCGTCTTTGAAGATGATCGAGACAGTGTAATCGCTGTTCTTTTTGGCGGAGTTAGCTCCAGCGATGGCGCCAATTCCGCCAAAGAGTGCTGCGCCAACAGCACCGCGGGCCACGCCGCTGCCCATGCTGGAATTGCCCTCCTGCATGACCAGCTCGTAGTGGTCTACGGTAGTCTTGTTGATGAAGGTCTTCTTTGCACCGAAGAATTTGTTCTCGGTAATGAGAAGCCCTTTTTTGTCGCCCTTGAACGAAATCAGGCCGCTGTAATCACCGGCGAGAACCGTGTTTGCCATGATCGTGTGCTCCTCTCTGAATTATAGCCTTGCGGCTTATGAGTGATATTCTATCAGCTTTGAGCGGTGCGGTCAACACGGAGCGGTAAAATCTGCCATGAAAGGAGGGCGATTGCTCATGACGATTGTGAAGTTTATCAACGAGGTTGGCTTCAAAGTACGCGAAGGCGACGTAAAAAAAGTCAACGGAACAATCTCTGACATCAAGAGCACCGCGACGAAACTTCTCGGCGCAATCGGCATCGGGTTCAGCCTGACCAAGATCAACGCCCTCGTGGAAGAGTTCGGGCGCGTCAATGAACAGGTCAAGAACTCGACCGCCGCGCTCGGAGACCAAGCGGAGATTCAGAAGAAAATCATGGAGTCCGCTCGGCAAACGCGAAGCAGCTATGCGGAAACTGCAGGAGTGATTTCCGACCTCGTGCACGAAAGCCCAGAGCTGTTTGGCAACATCGACGAAGCGGTCAAGTTCAATAATGCGGCAACAATGCTGTTTAAGTCCGCCGGTAAGACAAATGAAGATATTGCCGGTCTTATGGAGGCAATTAACAAGTCCTTCGCCAAGGGCTATGTTGACAGCGAAACAATCAGCCAGCTTTTGGAGCGTTCACCCGAAGCGGTAGAACTGCTCAACAAGAAACTCGGCACGACCTCCGATAAACTGGAAGAGATGGCATCGTCCAGAACTATGACGGTCGCAGATCTGAAGGCTGCGTTCGTGGACAATGCCAACACCATTGAGCAAAAGTTTGGAGGCGTACAGTACAGAATCACAGACGCCTTGACCGTCATCCGAAGCCAATGGGGACTCTGGCTGACGCAGATGGACAGTACGCTTGGAGTGACGAACACTATCGCCAATGCGATGGTGAAGTTTTCCGATACAGCCATGCGCGTGATGAACCGCGTCCGAAATGCCGTCGTATGGCTCAACGACAAGCTCGGCGGATCTGGGAATCTGCTGAAACTACTGGCCATTGCGGCAGGCGCACTACTATTCGCGTTCAAGTTCGACAAGATTACAAGTGGTGTGGCAGCCATCATCAAGGGGCTAAAGGGAGTCAACAAAGAGGCTCTTTTGATGGCGGCAAAAATCATCATTATTGCTCTGTTGGTGGAGGATTTCATCAACTTCATGCAGGGCAACAACTCCCTGCTCGGAAGCCTGCTTGAAAGGGCGGGCGTTGACGTGGATAAGTTCCGCGCCAACATCATCAAGATTTGGGAGAACATCAAGACCATTCTGACCGCCGTATGGAAGGGCATCAAAAATGTGGCGATCCCGATTTTTCAAGGCATCTGGAGCGTCATCAAGACGGTGTTCGAGGCCATCGGCAAGATTATAGATAAAATCGCCCCGCAGTTCGCAAACCTTGCCGACCAGCTTGCGAACGGTAACATCGACACAGATAAGTGGGTGAAGGTCGGCGAGGCCGTCGCAAAAATCATCGCCGTCATCATAGGCGTCGTAGCTGCTGTCAAGACCGTCATCGCCGTGGTGCGAACGGTCACTTCGGTCGTAAAAGGCGTCTCGGCGGTGATCTCGTTCGTGTCCAGCCCTGTCGGCCTTGTGATTCTGGCGATTATGGCCCTGATTGCCGTAGGCATCCTGCTCTACAAGAACTGGGATAAAATCAAAGCCTTTGCCATTCGCATTTGGACGGCCATCAAGGATTTCTTCGTCAACATCTTCACGTCGATTGGGAACTTCTTCACGAGCATCTGGGAAGGTATCAGCACGTTCTTCTCCAGCGTGTGGAACGGCATCAAAGAGACGGTGTCCGGTGCGGTTTCCGCCGTCTGGGAGACCATCTCCACGGTGTTCTCGACGATCTGGGAGTTCATATCCGGTGTCGCCACCAACATCTGGACGGCCATCACGACGGCGTTTACGAATATCCTGTCGGGCATCACCGGCACGATTGGAAACATCAAGGACAGCATCGTGACCGGCTTCACCGCCGCAATCGACTGGATCAAGAGTCTGCCTGCTCAGGCCCTGCAGTGGGGTGCTGACATCATCAACAACATTGTCGAGGGCATCAAGGGCGCGGTCGGTAAGGTCGGAGAGGCAGTCTCCGGCGTCGCCAGCAAGATCAAGGGCTTCCTCGGCTTCTCCGAACCGGATGAAGGCCCGTTGAGTGATTTCCACACCTATATGCCCGACATGATCGACCTGATGACCAAGGGCATCAGCGCGGGCAAGGCCAAGGTACGCGATGCGCTCGGCGCTCTGACGGGCGATATGTCCATCATGGCGCAGGCCAACGTAGCCAGCCCCACCACGGCGCGGACGGCTATGGGCAGCAACAGCGTCAGCAAGAGCGTCGTGCAGAACGTGAACATCAACAACAAGTTCGAGGGCGACCGTGCCGGCCAGCAGAAGTCCGCAGCGGCGATGGATAAGGCCGCAGGCGACTCTACGGGCGAGATGGCCCGCGCCCTCGCGTATGCAAGGTAGGTGACGTAGATGGCAAGAGCAAAAAGACCTGTCACCATTGCAGGCATCGAGTTCGACGCGCTTATCAGCGAGGAGCATGGCTACGAGGCTACCGTTCCTGAGTATGCCGTTGAGAGCGGCTTCTCAGTCAGCGACGCAATCATCCACGGCGCCGAAACGCTGAACATGGTTCTCTATGTCACCGATACTCCGGTCACATGGAGAAGCCACAGCGGGCGCGGCCGTGTTGAGCAGGTCACGAAGCGGCTGGAGGAGCTGTACTACGCCGCCGAGCCGGTCACAATCGTCACCAGCGACGCCACCTACACCAGCATGGCGATTGAGAACCTGACCATCAGCAAGAGCGCCGAGGTAGGCTACGCCCGAGAGATCCCGATTTCGTTCCGCAAGATTCGCATTACGACGGCACGGACGACGACCATCCCCGCCAGCTACGGCAAGAGCGGTGCGACCGCCGCTTCTGCAGGCACGGCCAACACGTCCAGCGGGAGCAGCGGACGCTCAGGCTCCGGTTCGGGTTCTGGCTCTGGTAGCGGCTCTGGTAGCAGCTCTGGCAACAGCAAGTCGAGCGTCCTCTATGGTGCCGCAAAGTCAATCGGCCTGATTTCGTGAGGAGGGAAACAAGATGGAATATACGATCATCGAAGTCCCAGACCTCAACGACAGCATGAGCCGTGTCGTTCTGAATGGCAAGGCGTATCTGATTCGGTTCACATGGAACGACCGCGGCGGTTTCTGGAAGTTCGGCCTCTACGACACGCAGAGCCAACCCATCGTCATTGGCATCAAGATTGTGCCGAGGTTCCCCGTGAACCTGTTCTACGGTGTGACCGCGTTGCCGAGCGGCGTGTTCGGCGTGATGACCAAGCTGGAGCACATCGGGAGGGGTGATTTCCTCGACGGGAAGGCCAGCTTCGTATTCTGCCCTGCGGAAGATAGCGACTGACCCGCTTTTCTATCCGTCCTACGGACTGTCCGCGGACGCTCCGTGGGACGGTCACACATGAAATCCGAGGACAGTCCACGCATAACCGTAACCGTAACCGTAACCGTAACCTATACCGTAATCTAACCTAACCAGTAAATATATTTGGTGTGCGTTTTGCAAACGCACGAGCGTGTTTTCTTTGCTTATTTTTCGTGATTTTGCTTTTTGAGCAAAGTCGTTTGTAAAACGAGAGGGGGGATTCTGATGTCTGCGAACTTCGACAGAGAGTATCGCTTGGCTGCAGGTAAAGCCGGCGGCATGGGTTTCGAGATCGGCGAGAAGTCGAAGAGCCAGCCCGTCCCGCTGCACATCAATTTCTCCATTGAGCGCACCGACCTTGAAACGCAGAACACGGGGCGCGTGACCGTCTGGAACTTGAACAAGGAGCACCTTGCCACTCTGGACGAAAAGGACTGCGTCCTGTCCCTGAAGGCGGGCTACGGAAGCCGTATGCCGCTGATTTTCGCCGGCATCGTCACAAACTGCGTCACGACCCACGACGGCGCAGACCGCAAGACGGAGATCGAGGTGGTAGACAACCTCGTCGAGATCCGCGATACCTACGTCACGATTTCGTATGTGGGCACGGTGAACTGGAAGACCATCTTCGACGACGTGGCGAACCAGATGGGCGTAGCGGTGACGTATTCGTACAATGCCGAGTTTGCCGACATTGCCAACGGCTTCAGCTTTGTCGGCCTTGCCCGCGATATTATGACGAAGGGATGCGCCTGCTGCGGCCTCGTGTGGAGTCTGCAGAACGGCGTCATGCAGGTCAAGAAGCCGGGGGATGTCATGAGCCGTGAGGTCTTCGTTCTCTCTGAGGACTCTGGGCTGCTGGGCATCCCTGCCCGCGTCACCGAGGCAAACTCAGAAACGAGCAATAAGACCAGCATCGGGTGGGAGGTCGAGTTCTTCCTGAACGGGGCCATCCACATTGACGACTATGTGAAGCTGGAGAGCAAGACCGTCACGGGTTATTTCCGCGTCGCCAAGCTGACGCAGGCCGGGGACAATATCTCCGGTGACTGGACGTGTACGGCGCGGCTCATGGAGGTGCAGGGGTAATGATGCAGGAGTTTGTGCAGGAGATCCAGAACACCGTCCACCGTGGGCTTCGCGGCATCCATACGGCCATGCCGGGGCGGATCGTCAGCTTCGACGCCGCAAAGGGCATCGCAACGGTCAAGCCCGTGATGAAGTTCAAGAAACCGGACGGGAAGACGATGGATTTCCCACAAGTCACCGGCGTTCCGGTCGTGTTCCCGCAGGGGGCAGGACAGGGCGCAACGATTGCGTTTCCGGTCAAGCCCGGAGATAGCTGCCTTCTGGTGGTGGCCGAGCAGAGCCTCGACTACTGGCAGTACGGGCAGGAAACCAGCACGGATCTGGCCTTCGACATGACGAACGCGATTTGTATTCCCGGCCTGTTCGCCCAAGGGAACCCCGTGGTCGCGGATGCCTGCGCCCAAAATGCGGTCATCGTCGATGTCAAGGGAACCCGCCTGACAGTCAAGGGCGGCTCCGTGACGATTTCTGCTCCCGAAGTCACCGTCGATGGAAACCTGACTGTGACCGGCAGCCTGTCGTATTAGGCCCGTAGAAGTTCGCTACGAGCTTTCAGGCAAAAGCAACAATCTACACCCATGAGGCGCTACGACACCGTCTGGGTGATTTCTGGCGATTCCAGACTACTTCTGGGAGGGGGTATTCACCGTGTTAGACATCAGACTGAATGAGGACGGCGATATTGCCATCTCCAAGAATGGCGACATCTCCACGACGGAGAGCGTCAGACAGGCCGTAATGATTCGGCTGCGCTGGATTTATGACGAGTGGCGGCTCGGCCCTGAGCTGGGCTTCCCATGGTTCGAGGAAGTGTTCATCAAGAACCCGAACACCATCAAGATTAAAACGCTCGTGAGAGACGAGATCCTGAAAGTGAAGGAGGTCAAGGCGGCGACGGTCACGTCGGTCGATTACAACCCGGCGAAGCGGATGGCGACGTTCCGATACACCGCCACCGTGGGAGAGGACACGTTTAGAGAGGAGGTAACGCTGTATGGCTGATTATGGCCTGACCCCGCAGGGGCCGAATATCAAGCGGCTGGATGTCATTCTGGAAGAAATGCACTCGGGGCTGTCGGAGAAATGGGGCGTGAACACGCGCCAGAACCCTGAGTCCCTGCTGAACCATCTGCTGACGAATGTGGCCGACGCCATCGCTGACCTCTGGGAGTTTGGCGAAGCGGTGTACTTCTCACAGTACCCGGCCACTGCAGAGGGCCGAAGCCTCGACAACGCCGCGCAGTACGGCGGCTCCACCCGCGAGGCCGCAGCGAAGTCGTATTATCCGATTCATTGTACGGGCAAGGACGGCACGAAGCTGGCCGCCGGTACGAGGATTTCCTCCGCGACGAACCCGACAACCTATCTGAGTATCACGGACACGAGAGAACTCAGCCGTACGTCGTTCAATCGTGCCTGCATCAAAATCGCGTCCCTCGGAACAGAGAGTGTTTACACCGTAGCCATCAATGGCGCGGTGTTTTCTTATAGCCCGACGGCGGCGGACACGCTCACGGTGCTGAAAGGCATCGCGGCGGCCATCACCGACGAGAAGTTCACGGCCTCCGTGGACGAGACGAATGAGTTCCTGAACATCGAGGCGGCAGACATCGCCTCAAACAATGTGCTGATTCTCTCCGAGAACCTGACCACGGAGACGGTGACGTCGATCATCACCTTCGGCACCGAAGAGAACGGCGACATCCTGATTCCTGGCGGGGTCATTACGAACATCGTCAACGCCGACGCTGGCCTGCTGGCCGTCGAGAACCTCTGCGGCTACATCGCGGGCCGTGACGAAGAGACGGACGTTGAGTTCCGCCAGTCCTACGTGGACAAAATCTTCAACCGTTCGAGCAATATGCTTGAGAGCATCCGCTCCGCAATCCTGCTGAACGTGCAGGGCGTCCGCAGCGTCGCCCCGTATGAGAACGCAACGCACCAATGGTATGTGGACGGCACCTATCTGGACGTGAAGGACGTGACCGAAACGCCTGCAGGCGACATCGTCCGTCCGCCGCACAGCGTCGAGATCGTGGTAGATGGCGGCGACTCGAAGGAAATCGCGCAGCAGATCCTCGCCAACAAAGCGGGCGGCATCAACACGGTCGGCGAGACCGTCGTGGTTCTGCCCGGTGAGTACGACGAGGAAATCACGATCCGGTTCAATCGGCCGACGACGATTTACACATGGTTCCGCCTGGGCATCACGCTCAACCGCTCCGAGGCTTTGCCGCCGAACTACGTTGACCTGCTGAGAGAGGTCGTCCTGGCGAACATGGACGCTCTGGATGCTGGCAAGGATGTCGTTCCGCAGCAGTTCATGAGCCAGCTTTATCGAGCTTGCTCGGGCATCAGCTATATCGACATTCAGCTTTACGCTTCGGCGGACGCCTCCGATGAAAAACCCTCCAAGTACCCCGACCGCAGTAAGAACATTACGGCGCGTCAGCGGGCCTACACCAAGGAGGAGATGATCGAGGTGGAGATTGATGGCTGATTATGTAGCGACCCTGAAAAACGACCTTGTCGAGCAGTTCCGAGGCAAGGCCAATATCGAGGCGCTCATGGAAGTCATAGGCGCCCAGCTTCAGCAGGTGTATGACTTCTACGACCAGCTTCGGCAGGACAGGGGAGTACATACAGCCGTTGGCAAGCAACTGGACGGTGTCGGCGACATCGTCGTGATGACCAGAATGGAGGCCGGCAAGCTCGCTGGCGACCCGATCCCGTTCGAGGTCATCGACGACGAAACCTACCGTCGGTATCTGATTTACAAAATCCTGAAAAACACCTGCGATTGCACCTACCCGGACATCATCAAGGCGTTTCGGATGTTCTGGGATCGGCCTCTGTACTACAAGGAAGATCCTGCAGAACCCGCGACGATGATTTTTGATACCGGCGAAATGGATGGCACCGTCGATACGACACCGCTGTTCACCACGCCGCTGCTCCGCGCCGCTGGCGTTACCTTGAAGCTCTACGCTCGGACGAAGACCGAGATGGAGACGGCAAAGCTCTACATTCTGAGCGGCCTCGGCTTTGCCGTCACGGAAACGCTGCTGCCTGTCCTCGAACGCGATATTGATTACCGCGCCCATGTGTACGTCAGGGGTGGGTATTCGACCATCGCCGAGGACACGCTCCCCGGCGTCGAGCGAGACTATAAGTTTGGCTTCAAACTCCATCTGGGCGCCGGTCTGCAGGCGGTCTTGGAGAGTACGCTGCCCAATCAGGAGCGCGAAGTGTCCTATGACACCTCTGTTTGTGCTGGAAGCGCGGTTCAGAGCGTCATGGAGACGAGAATCACCGACATGGTGATGAAGTCGGGGAAGATGGCCTCGCCGCAACGGTCTGCTGCGAAGCGCACGAAACTCCAAAACCTCCGAGCCGTCGCGGATCGCTTGAAGCGAGAAAGCACGGCAGAGGGCAGGAGCGCCCCGAAAGCAGAGTCCAATAAAACGATTGAAGGAGGAACACAGAAATGAGCTACTATGGCGGAACCGTAACGGTCGCCGGCCGCAATCTCATTACGAGCCTCATGGCCGGGAAGACGATTGAGTTCACCCGCATCATGGTCGGCTCTGGTGCCATGCCGGAAGGCGTTGAGCCTATCGACATGGTCGCGCTGGTCACTCCGGTTGCGGAGGGCGTTTCGTCCGTCCCGACTGTGGAGAACGGCGTACTGAGCATGGTGGTCGAATACCGCAACGACCTGAACGGCGGTTTGCAGGAGGGCTTCTGGCTCCGCGAGTTTGGCGTATTCGCCAAGACCGAGGACACCGAAGAGATCCTGCTCTACTACGCAACGCTGGGCGACAGCCCACAGCCGGTCAATGCCTACAAGGACAACCGCATTGACATTCGGCGCTATCCCATTTCGATTGCCCTTGAGCTGGATGCCGATGTCCAGATTACCTACAACCCCGGCGCGTTCATCACGTCCGCTGAGGCTGAGGAGCTGGTACGGACGATGGTTCAGGAGGCGATCAGCGGTGTCGGCACCGCAATCATCAAAGACATCACGATTCCCCACACCGGCTGGACATGGCAGGAGGAGAATCCTGATGAACAGGGCGCGTGGGACATGGACGAGTATCGCTACTACGTCGATGTTCCCGTGACGGAGGCTGCGGAAACGCAGTTCCCGAACGTCGCTCTGCATAAAGCAGCCCTTGAGACCGCGAAAAACGCTGGCCTTTGCCCGACGGTGCAGACCCTTGCCGGTGCGCTGCGCTTCTGGGCAAAGAGAAGTCCTGACGAGGATATGGAGGCGACTGTCGCCCTCGTGTCTCCCGGCGCCAGCAGCAGCGGGGGAGGCGGAGGATCGACCTATGTGCTGCCCGTGGCTACGGCAACGCGGCTCGGCGGCGTGAAGATCGGCAAAGGTATCTCTGTGGCAGCGGACGGCACGATCACCGCATCGACCAGCGGCGTCAGCCCCGACGACATGGCCTCCACCGAAGACACGGAATCCATGCTGGACGAAGTCTTCCCCTCTGAGGACGAGAACCCCTAAACTACCGGCAAAGACCATTGAGAGGAGCGATTAAATGGCATACGACACCTCTAAACTCGCAAGCCTTCAGGCTCTGAAAGACACGGCTACCCGTATCAAGAAAGAGTATCTGGCGGCTATCTCGAAGTCGAAGCACGCAATCATGCAGAAAGCGGCGGCGATTCCGAGCGCAGACGAAGCCGAAGAAAACGTGATGTATCTCGTGAAGAACGAGAAAACCGGCCATTACGACATCTATGTTCTCGTCGATGGCGCAATGGAATGGCTGGACGACACCACGATTGACCTCGACGACGTTGCTGGTGACATCTACACCGGTACGAAGACCGACAAGTCTGCGCCGGATAGCAGCATCATTGATGCGTTCTTCGCCGCTGACGACGCGCCGGTCATCAAGAAGGGCGATGTGTTCGTGGTGAACACCGTCATCAACGGGAAGGAGTATGAGAAATCCTCGTACTACTTCAGCGGCACGGCATGGGAAGCCATCACCGGCTGCGTGGACGCGGACAAGGTCATCGCCCACGAAAACATCCTGCTTGCCGGCGACTTCGACCGCATCGGCAACTGGACGAAGGACAAGAACGGCACGAAGTTGCAGGAGACGGATGGTATGTCCTTCATGGCAATTCTGAAGGAGATCGGTTCCAAGACCCTTCAGCCGACCATCACGGCGAACCCGTCCATCAACGGCTTCGGCCTGAGCGGTGCGGGTGCAGTGGAAGCCGGTACTGCGGTTGCAGCCGCGTCCTATCTGGCTGCCAACCTGAACCCCGGTTCCTACAAGTATGGCCCCAAGGCCGGTACTGGCGTCGTGGCGTCCAACTGGAAGGTTGAGCGTATCACCGACGGCGGCACCGAGCAGGTGGCATCCGTGGATGCCGCGTCCCTGCCTGCGGGCAGCGACAACAACGGCGGCAACGGCTTCATCATCGGCGACGCTGGCGGCGATAACGCCGTGGCGAGCCTGAAGTACCGCGTGACCGCGACGCATGGCGCTGGTGTGCAGGCTGAGGACAACCTCGGCGGCGCGTCCAACCCCGCTGTTGCGATTGCGGCTGGGTCTAAGACGAAGGACTCCGCTGCGTACACGCCGTTCCGTAACTACTTCTTCGGCGCAACCGCCGAGAAGCCGGCTCTGGACAGCGCGTACATCCGCGGCCTGACCAAGTCCGGCAAGGCATACGCTCCTGGCGTCATTACCGTCAACGTTCCCGCTGGCGCGAACCGCGTCGTGATCGCCTGCATCGCTGGCAAGACCGGTGTAAAAAAGGTCATCAACGAGACTGCGCTGAATGCCGATGTGACCGATACCTTCACCAAGAAGACGGTCGCCGTCGAAGGCGCCAACGGTTACACCGCGAAGGACTACAATGTGTGGGTTTTCGAGCCGGCCGTTCCGTACGAGAACGCTGCCGTCCTGAAAGTCACGCTCGGTTGAGAGGAGGGAATGAAAGATGGCAGTCATTAACACCCAGAATAGCTACGCCAAGATGGAGTTCCCGCTGACGATCAAGCGGCAGGATGCGTTCAGCATCGACCCCACCGAGATCTGGCCCTCTCTTGAGGCAGCTCAGGAGTACGCGCAGACCAACCCCACAGCTTACGTCGGCCAGAAACTCTCTGTCGTCGTGGATGGCGTGTCCACGCCGTATCAGATCAAGAACGCGGCTGGTGAGCTGGAACCCCTCGGCGGTACGCCTGCGACCGACGAGGAAGTAGCAGAGATGTTTAACGAAGTGTTCAATTCTGGGGCAACCGGGAACTGATGCTGCGGTGAACAAATATTTTTAATCATCATTAGGAGGAAAACGCAATGGCTTACGACAACACCCATCTGGTAAAACTGGCAGCCCTCAAGGCTCTGGCTGAGAAGGTAAAGAGCGACTACGCTCTGAAATCCGAACTGACCGCCCTGTCCGGTCGCGTTGACGAACTCGTCACTGCTGGCGGCGAGCCCAACGTCCTGACCGGCATCAAGGTCAACGGCACCCTGCTGGCTCTGACTGAGAAGATTGCCGACATCCTGATCGCTGAGGGCAAGACCAACGGCACCATCGCCGCCAACGGTGTTGATGTCCCCGTTCACGGTCTGGCTGCTCTGGCTTACAAGGCCGAGGTTTCCGAGACTGAGCTGGCGAAGGCTCTGAAGGATGCCATCGACGCCAAGGCGAAGCAGGCCGACCTCGACACTCTGACCGGTGAGGGCGAAGGCTCCATCAAGAAGATGATCGACGACGCCTTCAATGACTTCTCCACCAAGGTCAGCGATGACGGTGTCGTCAACTCTTACAAGGAGTTGATCGACTGGGCTGCCACCCACGGCGCTGAGGCGACCAAGCTGACGAAGGGCATCTCTGAGAATAAGACCGCCATCGCCAACCTGAAGAAGTATGTCGGCACTCTGCCCGAAGGTGCGACTGCTACCGATGTCGTCGGTTACATCGCCGAGGCGATTGCCGCTCTGAGCATCGGCGACTACGCCAAGACCACCGAGGTCACTGCGGCCATCAACACCGCTCTGGCCGATTACGCCAAGACGAGCGATGTCAACACCGGTCTGGGTAAGAAGGCCGACAAGGTCGCCAAGGCAACCAACGGCAACTTCGCTGCTCTGGACGCTGACGGCAACCTCAAGGACTCCGGCAAGAAGGCGGCTGACTTCGTTGCCGCTGAGACTGGCAAGCGTCTGATGACCGACGCTGAGGGCACCAAGCTCGGCGGTGTGGCTGAGGGTGCCACCAAGGTCGAGGCGTCCGAGACCAACGGCAACGTCAAGATCAACGGCGTTGATACCAAGGTTTACACTGAACCCTCTGATGTCGTGCATGGCGCTATCGCTACCGACACTGAGGTGACTGAGATGCTGAACGAGGTCTTTGCCGCCACCGTCTGAGCGTAATCACAGCGTAGACTGAAAAGGGGCGAGGGCAAAACCCTCGCCCCGTGATTATCCATCTTGGAGGTAGTAACGCATGGGTAAATTGACATACCTGAAACATCTGAAAGCCTGTGCGGAAGCGGCGAAGAGCTTTACGAACGGTCTGGTAGCCAATCTGGCGCAGACCGTGACGGAAGCGATGCAGGAAATGGAGGACGTGAAGGCCGACAAGCAGAACACGAAGGCAATCACGATTCCGACTACCGGCTGGGGAATCGACGAGAACTCGGAAGATTATCCGAGTTATTGCGACATCGTTGTGGCGGGAATCACGGCGAAAGACCGTGTTGACATTGCCATTGCGCCGAACAGTCAGGCAGCGGCTATCGCCTGCGGGATGTCTCCGACCAACCAGACGTTGGCGGGGAAGATCCGCGTATGGGCGAAGACCGCTCCGGCCGCCGCTATTTCCGCGGAATACTGGCTGAATCAGGGAAAGGAGTAACCAGACGATATGGCTTATGGAACCGTAAATGTCGGTCAGGCTCAGACCGATGACAGCAAGTATCTGACCAACGAACAGGTCGGTACGCCAAGTGGGCTCGCAACGCTGGACGCGAACGGCAAACTGACCGCATCTCAGCGCCCCGACGTTGATGCTTACACGAGGAAACAGACCGACGATCTCGTCGATCAGGATGTGGCGGCGCACAACACGGACGAAACCGCGCATGGCGACATCCGCGCTTCCATCGCGGCTGTTGACGCAGCCGTCAAGGCTATCGAGCTGAAGTACGGCACGGAGATCACGAAAAATCCGTTCAGCGTCGGCTTCACCGACCTGAGTGCGGTCAACGTGACCGGCGTATGGAACGCATCGCTTGGCAGGATCGAGTTCTGATGGCAGAGGAAATCATTTTCTCGCGCCCCGCTGATGAAATTTCCTGCATCATCGGGAACCTGTTCTCAGCGATCACGCCGCCGTGCGACCTCAGACGCAGCACCGATCTTGTCATCTGCGGCATGACCCACGCTCAAAATTATGGGACGCTGACCGTCAAGAGCGACTGCTGCATTTTCATCGGCGAGCCTGAAGATCTGGCTGCCGTATTAAACGGGCAATGCCTGGAAAGGAAGTGCAGACATGGCCGATAAGGAGTTTCTGCTTGGCAACAGAGCAAGGGAGCTTCTGAAGTACACCAAGCAGGCGACGAGAGTTGTCTCCGGCGACATCAGCAAGGCCGACGTTCGAGCAATTATCACACGGGTTGCCGAGCTCGACGACATCTGCGATGTCAAGATGGTCTGCCAAGAGGTCGTACACGTCCTTGACACCAAGGACAAGGAGGGCTTCACAAAGAGTACCTTCCGAATGTATGGAGAGGATATGCGCGAAACCGCGAAAAAGATCCTGACGGACATCCATCGCGCCAACAACACGAATTTCGTGGTGGCGTATGAGGATAGAATCCACAAGATCGAGGAAGTGGTGGACGGCTGCTCCCTGCTGCTGGAGTATATCACGATCTGTATGGACGAAGGCATCATCAGCGTGAAGAAGGCAGGCGTCTGGACCAAGAAAGTCACAGACGTCAAGTATATGGCGATGGCGTGGCTGAAGGGAGACCGCGGCAGAGCCAACAAGCTCCGTTCGGAAGCAAAGGTAAAGGGGGACAGGAGCCTCTACAATCTGGTGATGTCCGCCTGCTCCGCAGCCCAGTCCGCACGGAAGTAATCAGGGTTCATGGCGGAGGCATCCGCCTTGAGTTAGGGTATGACTCGCATCGGCCGCCAACTGGTGGCTCCGCTCCCCGAACACCAACAACACCAACAACGTGTGGAACGTCAACACCAATGGCAACTACAACAACAACAACGCATCCAACTCGAACGGCATCCGCCCCGCTCTGATGGAAAGTGAGATTAGTAATCCCTCCGATGGGACGAACACAGTACACCATCATCAAAGGGAGTCATATCCTGTCGCCCGTCTGTGCATGGATGGACGATAAACACATCACACCGAGGCTCGCCATCCCGACTTGGATGCTGCGGCTGCCGGGGGCAAGACGACCGGTGTTAGGAGTGATGGCTGGTCTGGAGCTTGCCCTATACCCAGACCAGAGGAAGCAACAACAGCAAAGAAGCGAGTTTATGACCTATCAAGAGATGTGCAGCTTTGAAACGCTGTACGCAGCTTACTTGGAGGCCAGAAAGCGGAAACGGTCAAAGCCGGGAACCGCCCAGTACGAGGCGAATGTTCTGGCCTGTACCGAGAAGCTGTCAACGATCCTGAGCACCAAGACCTACGTTCCGAGCAGGTTCGAGGTGTTTTATGTCTATGAGCCGAAGAAGCGGCTTGTCCAAGCGCCCGCGTTTGTGGACAAAGTCGTCCTCCACGCGGTCGTGGACAACATCCTGTATGAAGCCATCACGAAGAGCTTCATTCGGGACAATTTCGCCAGTCAGACCGGCAAAGGCACCAACGATGGTTTGATGCGGCTGAAGCAGCACATGGTCGATTACTACCGGCGAGAGATGCGCGGAACCGATGGGTGGATTCTCAAAGGAGACGTGCATCACTTCTTCGCCAGCATCGACCACGACAAGCTGAAACGCAAACTGAAGGCACTGCTCGATAAGCGTGGCGTAGACCCGCAGATCTATGACCTGCTGTGCGTCTACATCAATACGACCGACGGGCTGCCCCTCGGCTACCAGACCAGCCAGCTACTCGCTCTGATGTTTCTGGACGAGTTCGACCACCTGATGAAAGAGAAATACCGCCTGAAGTATTACGGGCGATACATGGATGACTTCTACGTCATCCTCTCAGACAAACAGCGGTTGAAGGAGATCCTGAAGGACATTCGGGCGCTGATGGATGGCTGGGGTTTGGAACTGAACCAGAAGACCGGCATCTTTCCGCTGAGGAACGGCATCGACTTCCTCGGCTTCCATTCGTACATTACCGAAAGCGGTGGCATCATCCAGAAACTTCGACGGGACAGCATCCAGCGAATCCGTGCGAAGGTGAAGTTCTGGGAGGAAGCCTACAAGCGCGGTGAGGTTACGAAGGACGCTATCCTCCAGAGTTTCGGAGCGTGGGACGCACACGCGGCATACGGCGATACGCACGAGCTGCGGGCGAAATACGCAAAGAAGGTGGAGGCTATCATCGGTGAGCCGGTGGAGATCCACCGGAAACTCAACGGAAACCGTGCGGTACGCGATAAGCGAAGGCTTCGCCAATGCCGCAACCTCTACAAAAAACAGCATCAGAACAGGGAGACGGAGAAATCCGGCTCCTTTTCTTATGCCCAACGCCCCACGGACGTTCCTCCGTGGGCTGACTCTTAACTCTTATCAAGGAGGAAAACGAAATGGCAAATGTGCTTTTGAGCACCAAAGCCGTCGGCAGCACCGTCAAGCTGAAAGTCAACGGTACGGCAAAAGAGTTCATCGTCGTCCATCAGGGCAAGCCGAGTTCTCTGTACGATAACTCCTGTGACGGCACTTGGCTGTTGATGAAGGACATCTACGAGAACAGACAGTGGCACAACTCGAATGTGAACAATCTGGAGAACAGTACCATCCACAGCTATCTGAATGGAACGTTCCTCAACCTGTTTGAGAGCAACATCAGGGACGCAATCAAGCAGGTAAAGCTCCCGTATCGCAAGAACGGTGGTTCCGGCGGCTCGGATCAGAGCGGTGCTAACGGCCTGCTCTGCAAGATTTTCCTGCTGTCCGGCTACGAGATTGGCTTCACGACCAGCGACAACCCCTACTTCCCGGTAGACGGTGCGAAGCTGTCGTACTTCGAGGCCGGAACCGGTTCGTCTGCGCTGAACAAGCGCATTGCGTACCTGAACGGCTCGGCCGCCTACTGGTGGCTCCGCTCCCCGTACACCGGCGACACCTACAACGTGTGGCTCGTCGACACCAATGGCAACTACGACTACTACTACGCATCCAACTCGTACGGCATCCGCCCCGCTTTGGTTCTTCCCTCTACACTCTTGGTCTCTGATGACGGCACCGTATCCACGAATACGCCCCCGACCATCACCAGTACCAGCGGTGCGAGTGGCGTGAACCTCGGCAGTAAGACGGCGGCGTTCAGCTTCAAGTACACGCCAAACGATGCCGACGGCGACAAGCTGACGGTCACGGAAAAGCTGGACGGTGTCGTGAAGAAGACGCGCACGAATGTCACCAGCGGTACGCAGCTCACCTTCGAGTGCGCCAGCACCGCGGCGGAGTTCCAGAAGATCCTCAACGGAACGCACACCATCACCATCGAAGTGAGCGATGGAAAGGCGAGTGCGACCTTTACGGCCACCTTCACGAAAGCCGTCCACAAGGCGACCATCACGCTGAAGACGCCGCTGGCGGTGTCCGGCGACATCACGGCGGCGGTCATGTCGGTCGTGGGGCAGATCCCGGCCGGCGCGGTCTACAAGGTCGAGGCAACCAACAATGCGAAGGACGCCAGCCCAGTGTGGCAGGACGTCACCGCGGAGGTCAAGAGCGGCGCCAACATCGTGTTCAAGAATAAGACCGCGGTAAACGGCGCGGCGTTCAACTTCCGCATCACTGTGGAGCGCGGCACGTCCGCCGGCGGATATATCTCCGGCGTGAGCGGCGCGTTCCAGTAAGGAGGGAAAGTCATGGGACTCGTATGGAGAAAGGATGACCTGCTGACGCTGTCCGAGAAGCAGCTCAGCATGGCGAACGAAACCTGCCAGCAGAAGATCTACGCCGGTATCGACGTAGAACTGAGCGGTGGGACGGAGCATTTCTCTCTGGAGACGCACGATCAGGCGAATATCGAATCCATGTTTACCGCCGTCACCCTCGGCGCAAAGGAGCAGCAGTATCACTGTGACGGTGGGGAGGTCAAGACCTATTCTGCCGCCGATGTGGTTGTGTTGTACGCAGCTTACAAGAACTACGTCACGAAGCACACGACCTACTGCAACCTCCTGAAGAAGTGGATTAAGCGCGAGACGGACAATGCCGTCATTGGCGCCATCCAGTATGGCGACAATCTGCCGGAAGACCTGACCGCGCAGATGAAGACGATCCTCGACGCCGCGACGGCACAGCTCACCAGCATCACCGCTGCGGTCAGCGACGGTGCGTTTGCGGATAAGATCTCGTCTCTGGAGAAACAGATGACCGAAACTCAGATGGCATTGTGCGATGTCTACGAGCAGGTCATCGCAGCGACTTCGGCTACGGAGGGATAAAGCTATGGCACGAATTTACGCGACCCTGATTCGCAAGGGCGAGAAGACCATCGAAGATGTTCCGGAGAGGCTCCGGGCAGCCGTGGAGGCTCTGCTCGCAGAGGACGCCGTATGAGCGCCCTCCGCGAGTTTTGTCTTAAATATCTGCTGAGAAAGGAGGAAGACGAAATGGCTGTTGTGTACGCTACCCTGATTATCAAGGGCAAGAAGACCATCGACCAGGTGCCCGCTCGTCTGCGTAAGCAGGTCGAGGAGATCCTGGAAGCCTGTGAGGTGGAGATCTGACCTCCCAGCGGCGGGAGCCGGTCGTTCTGACCGGCTCCCGTTTTACATGAACGCAATCTGGATGCCTCTCGCCATGCAGTTACCCGGTTCACCGGCGAAGAGCGAGTCCAAACCAAGAAACTGTTGAGAGAGGTACGAGAGTATGAATATCGGAGAAATCTTGATCGCCGTGCTGATGGCAGTCGCCGGCGGCGCGGCAGGAGCGGCCGTTATCAACGGCATCAACGAGAGATGGAAGTTCAAAGCTGGCCGAAAGGCGGCGAAGGAAGACCGCGAGGAGGAGAAAGCGGATAAGACCGCTGAACTGACAAAGACGATCGCCGGTTTGCAGGAGGACATCAAGCGCCTTCGTAGCAGCGATGCCGCTCAGTCCGAGGCACTGAAGCAGATTCTGCTCGACAGGGTACTTTATCTCGGGCAGGGATACATCGCCAAGGGAGAAATTTCCTACGACGACAGACGCCGCTTTCACGCCATGCACGACTGCTACCACAAGGGACTCGGCGGGAACGGAGATGCAGACATCATCGTTGAGGGTGTCGATGCTCTGCCGCTGAAAAAGTAAGGAGGCGGGCGTATGAGCGTCCTGAATATCGTCCTGTTCTGCGCCGCCGGCTTCCTGCTTGGCATCGTCATTTCGTGGTTGGTGAGCAACATCGTGTCGCGTATCCGCAACCGCACGGCACGGCGCCGCGTTGAACCGCAGATGAACGTGAAGAAGAAGGGCATCAAAACGATGGACTTGATTCTGGTCATCATCGGCGTATCACTTGTCTGGTTCACGCACCGTATGCTCACGCTGTATGAAACGACCGGCGGCATCCCTGACACGCTCTGCCAGTGTGTCTTTGCCCTGCTCGGCGGCGAGTGCGGCGTTATGGGCTGGATCAAGACCACCAAGGATAAACAGCAGGATCGGAAATGGGCGGAGGAAGACCGGCAGAGAATGGAGCGCGAGGCACAGCAGCCCGCGCAGGACTTCGAGCCGTCGTTCACCGCTGAACAGAAGAACCGCGACCAGTAAAGGAGACATGAAATGTCGCTGATTGGAAGCACAAATGAAGAGAAGATCTGGAACTACCTGAAAGCCAAGGGACTACCCGATTGCGGGATTGCCGGTCTGATGGGGAACTTGTATGCGGAAAGCTGCCTGATTCCCACCAACCTGCAAAACAGCTACGAGAAGGCCCTCAGCTTCACCGACGCCGCCTACACGGCTGCGGTGGACAACGGGACGTACCAGAACTTCGTGAAAGATAGCGCCGGCTACGGTCTGGCGCAGTGGACATATTGGAGTCGGAAGAAGAACCTGCTCGACTTTGCCAAGAAGAAGGGCAAGAGCATCGGCGACTTGGAGATGCAGCTCGATTTCCTCTGGAACGAGCTGCAAGGCTACACGGTCGTCATCTCGACACTGAAAACGGCGAAGACCGTGCGGGCTGCATCCGATAGCGTCCTGCTGAACTTCGAGCGACCGGCAGACCAAAGCGATGCGGCGAAGGCCCGCCGCGCTGGGTTTGGCAAGAAGTTCTACGACAAGTATGCCACCGACTCCACGGCCCAGAAAGGAGTGTCTGGAGTGAGCAAATGCTACGCTTCCGCCGTGATCGCCGTCGCAATCGGCGAACTCGGCTATGTCGAAAAGGCGACCAACAGCCAGCTCGACAACAAGACTGCCAACCCCGGTCGTGCGAACTGGACAAAGTACGCCAGAGACTTCGACGAAAAGTACCCGAAGTGGTACAACGGCAAGAAGAACGGCTACGAATGGTGCGATATGTTCGTGGACTGGTGCTTTGTGACCGCGTTCGGTTATGAGAACGCCCTGCGGCTGCTTTGCCAGCCTGAGCGTTCCTGCGGCGCGGGCTGCACTTGGTCTGCGAAGTATTACAAGCAGAAAGGGCAGTTCTTCACGTCCAACCCGCAGGTGGGCGATCAGATTTTCTTCGGTACGTCGATTGACAACTGCACCCACACCGGCCTTGTGGAGAAAGTGGATGCCTCGAAGGTCTATACCATCGAGGGCAATACCAGCAACCAGTGTGCGCGTCGCAGCTATGCGCTGAACAGCGCGAAGATCGTCGGCTATGGCCGCCCGAAGTACGACGGCGCTGGAACGACCACGCCTGTCACGCCGACGAAGCCCAGCGCCGGCGGTCAGACAAGCGGCGCAGACTACAAGATCGGTGACATCGTCCAGTTCAACGGCAAGACGCACTACGTCAGCAGTCAGGCAATGAACGGAGTGCCCTGCAAACCCGGCAAGGCCAAGGTGACGAGTATCGCAAAGGGCGCGAAGCACCCGTACCACCTCGTCAATCAGGGCGGCGGCTGCACCGTCTACGGCTGGGTCAATGCCGCTGACATCGGCGCCGACTCTGGCGCAGAGCAGGCGGTCTATACGGTGGTCGCCGGTGACTCTCTCTGGGGTATCGCCCAGAAGCGTCTCGGCAACGGCAACCGCTACAAGGAAATCATGACGCTGAACGGCTTGAGTTCGACCGTGATCCGTCCCGGCCAAAAGCTCAAGCTGCCGTCGTGAGCACCCTGAGATGCGCGGTCTGCGGAAAAGAGATCGTAGATGTCAAGCCGTGCATCTACAACCAGAAATACGGTCCCACCTGCGAAGAGTGTTGCGAGAAATGCCACGACACGGAGCCTTTTCCGTGTCCAGAGTATGACCAGCGGCACCCGAAGCAGGAACAATATTAAGCGGCCCTGAGCCGCAAGTCAGGAGGAAAATGCAATGGATTTTCTCAGCGTACTCGAAATCATTGTGGTCGCCATCTGTGCGATCACCTACGGCTTCATGCTTTTCTTCAAGGTCAGAGGCAACGTCCTCGGTGCGGTGAGCGAACTCATTGCACTGGCTGAGGCGTCCGGTCTGACCGGCGCGGAAAAGATGTCTCAGGTCGTCAACGGCCTGTACGTCAAGATCCCGGCCCCTCTGAAGAAAATCTTCACCCCCGAGCGCCTTCAGAGCATCGCCCAGACGATTTTCGACTGGATGCGGAAGTATGCCGACGAATACAAGGCGAACAGCGAGGCAGGCGTGGTCAAGACGCCCGAAGAGGTGAAGACTGACGTGGCGGTAGCCGCCGCTGACCTCGCAATCGAGCTGCTCAAGCTGACCGTTCCCGAGCTGAAAAAGAAGGCGGAGGAATACGGCATTGAGCTGGACGGCCTGACCCGCAAGGACGAGATCCTGCGAGCCATCATGGAGGCTGTCCTGAAGAAAGCGTAAACGGGCTTCGACCTCCGGCCCGATACGCCCGCCATGCAGAGGGCTTGCGCCCCCTCGCTGGCCCTGACAACTGCATAGCGGATAGATTGAACACCCCCATTTCGGCTTCGGCCGGGATGGGGGTGTTTTTGCGTTTTCGGGAGGTTTCTCTCCGCAACGGCCCCAGCATACCGCCAAATTCGCCTACAAGACCGCTACGATGCGCTACGCCTTTTCCTATATACTTTCACCCATGCCGCCAAAACGCCGCCAGAGGCCGTCTACGGGCCGTACAGAAAGGCTCTGAATTTGTTTCAAAAGCGTAAACGGATATAATGATATATGGTAAAAATATTCGTAAAAATATGCAAAAACCTATTGACATAGGTAGGTAATAAAGTATAATTAACACATAAGATAACCACATGGATAATTCAAAGAAGCCAGACGGCAAATCAGGAGGCAAATATGAAGCTGAACCAGACCTATCCTCTCATGGATCTGCTGGACGCTCTGACCGCTGCAAGCGACAACACCAGAGAGCTTGCAAAGCAGCTCAAGGCTGAGGGGCGCCACATGACAGTGTTCACCGTGTATGAAGCCGAGAATATGCTGAGCGTTTCTCCCCATGCCCGCGTGACCCTGACCCGCAAAGAGAGCGATGACCGCTGGGCCGGCTACATGGAAACGTCGGCATACAGAGACGGTGAGCGAGTTCCCGTGGCTGTCAACCGTAAAGAGTATGTGCTGACCGCCAACGATGATTTCAGCCGGTTTGAAATTCAGATGTGAGGCAGGAGGCAAGAACATGAACGTGCAGTACAAGGGACGCCAGACGGTGAACTCCTTCGGCGACAAGCTGGCGAGACCGCTTGAACCTGCGGCAATTATCTCTTTCGCCGAAGAAGAGGAAGACAAGGTGATAGCAATTCTGAAGGAGACGGGCTACGACTTCAACATCTTTGGAGAGCCGGGGTTCCTCTGGGTGGAAGTGGCCGTGGATGGCAAGGAAGACTACAAGGACTTCATGAAGGAATGGAAAGCGGGCAAGGAGGCGTACAACCTGTGAAAAGCAATCCGGTCAAGGTCAGCGGCAAGCTGTTCCGATACGATTTCGACCGTTCGGTGGTCGAGTACATCATCAAGGCTGACGCGGAAACCATCGACGCGGAGATTGAGTGGGAGCAAAAGCACGGCTCTCAACTGTACGGCGTGGGAGCGGACGGCTACATTGTTCTCGCATCCGCCGGGTTGAGAAAAGAAAATTGGACGAACACGGCCGCTCGAAAAGAGTACCTGAGCGGATGGGCCTACGAGCTTGAGGAAGAGGCGACCTGTTTGGTCAATGACTTCGTGAAGTACGAACTTCCGAACATGATGAAGGAGGCGGCGAAATGACACCCGAACTGTTGGGCGAGGCAGTCGTTGACTTCGCATTTCTGGCCGTGTTTCTCGGCATTCTCGGTATCGGCGCTCTGATCGCCGACTACGTTTTCCCGCACATCCCGTTCATCCAGCGATACCTCGACCGCCTACCCGATTACGAGGACGACGAAGAGGTAGAGCGTCAGTACAAAGAAGAACTTCGCCAGAGACGGCTTGCCCGTCAGCGGCGCAGAGCAAGCAGACGGTAAGGAGGTTTTGAAATGAGCGACCTGAAGAAGTCCATCGACCGCAAGGTTGAGGAACTGAGCCGGAAGATTGGGGAGACGGGGTGCTGGCAGGCCAGAAAGGTCATGGAGTTGCGACAGTACATCTCGACTTCCGATGTGGACGACATCATCAAGTTTGTGCCAGCCATGATTGAGGAGCTGGCAGAGGCCCAGCACAGACTCGTAACAATGCACGACCAGATCCGTTTGCTGGTCTGGCTCGACAAGGAGGAGAACTGATGGAAAAGAAGAAAGTGGGATGCCCGTTCTGTGGCTGCGAGAAGCAGATTGGCGAGGATTGTCCGAAGTGCGGGCGCGGCGGTGTGATTTTGAAGGTCGAGGACGTAGTCGCCGGCTGTCGCTACCACAAGCCGTTGTCTGAGCACGACAGCTTCGACAGCGCGTATGAAGCCGCCTGTAAGCTGTTCGACGATGGCGCGTGGGATGACTTCCTGATCGACGACGGCGGCCACCTGACGTCGCTTCCGGGCTATCGGCTGGTGAAAGAGACCTGCCCGAAGTGCGGCAAGGAGGCGCGCCCGTTCGAGATGTACGGCACCCGTGACTACTACGGCATCCCGTTCCGCCGTGTCTGTGCGAAGTGCTACGAGCGCATCATGACGACCACCGGCTACGACGGAGTCAAGTACGACGAGCGAGATGAAAACCTCGACGCCGACTATTGAGGAGGAGCCATGAACAAAGCAACGCGGGCGGCCATTGAGAAAATCGTCAACGCCCTTGAAACCCTCGGCGACGAGGTGGAGAGCCTGCACGACGACGAGCAGGAGAAGTTCGACAATGCTCCTGAGGGGCTGGAAGGCAGCGAACGCTATGCGGCCATTGAAGCCGCGGCCGACAATCTGGACACGGCGCACGACAACATCACGGAAGCAATCGAGGCCCTGAGGGCCGCGATGGAATAGGAGGATCTGATATGTACCTGAAAAGAGATGGAACACGGGTTGAGCACCTGCCCGTCCTCGACGATTACGCCAAGGATGACCCGAACATGGGCGTGGAGACGGCCTACTTCGTGGAACTCTTCGACGAGAACCACCATCTGCTCGGCCGTCTCGAAAACGGGAACACCTACCCGAACGAGAGCCAGCGGCGGTTCTACCTGCTGAAGCACCCGGAGGCGGCGTTCATCAGCGTCAAGCGTGTGTACCGGAGGGCGTTCTGATGAAAAGATGCAGACTGTGCCCGTACCGCAAGCACTGCAGAGATGTCTGCTACAGCGATGCTCCCTGTGACTTCGCCAGAGCGTTTGACTCGCTCGACCGCAAGCTGAAATGGTGGCAGGCGAAGGCTAAAGCGGCGGATGCGGCGGCAAAGCCGACACCGGAGCCGCGGATTTTCGGGGATTATGTCTTCTCCCCGGCCAGAAATGCGTTCAACAGCAAGACAAGTTGGTGGATCAGCAAGAAGGGTTACGCGGTGGCGCGGTACTGCTTCACAGCAAACACGGATGCGGAGGTGGAGCGCCAGCTTCAGAGCGCGGACAGTTATATCGAAATGTTTGAGGAGGGTTTGAAATGAAATTGACCTGTGCGGACTGCGGGTTCGAGTCCGACGAGGCCATCGTGCGTGACGGCCTTGGCTGGAAAGGGATTTGCCCGAAGTGCGGGCAGTCCTTCGATGTGGCTATCCCGACGGGGTTGGTCGTGATGATGTTCGCGGATGACAGCAACCCCGAGAAGGATGCGGAAAACTTCGTGGACGACTTCAAAGATGCGGCCACGATCCGCACCTGCTACGTCTTCAACAGCGTGGCCGACTTTGCAGCGGCGTGGCGCAAGATGGTGGGAAACCCCGACGGAATGTGGTACTTCGTGCTCTACAAGGGCAAGCAGATTATGTCCGGTGCCTGCGATGATGGCGACGAGGACTACTTCAAGGAAGAAATGGAAGGGTGGCCCGAGGGATGAAAAGGTTCGATTTTGCAATCGCCCCGAAAGAACTGGCAGAGGCGATGATGGCGGATCTGGGCAACGGCCCAACCACGGTCAACGGCGACCGCTCTTCGACCTACTTCCTCGTGGCAAAGGCCGAGAAAGAACAAAACGGAGAGATAACGGCGGCGCTGATTGAGAACAAGGCCGGTTTGGAGCCTGACGAACAGTTCTACGGCATCCATCTGATCGACGACATCAGCATGAGCGATTGCAGGCTGGTTTCGACGGACAGCCTTGAGGCAGATGGACTCGTTGAAACCCTTGAGGGAGTATATGCAGGGCTGAAAAAGAGCCTGAGTGATGGAGGAGCAAGTGATGATTTTGAAAGAAAATGAGGTTCTGCGCTGCCCGCGTTGCGGCGGAAAGACCTTTTGCGCGACGGCGCACGTCACGCAGGACTGGGAACTGGATGACAGCGGCACGTTCGTTCGGTGCCTGAATGACTGCGTCGAGGTCACGCACGAACCGGACAGGGAAGACGTCTGGGACTGCAAGACCTGTGGTTACAGCGACGCCGGCGAGAAGTTCGTGACCACGGTGGGCGAAGACAGCGAGATCCGCCTTTGCGAGTGCGTCTATGACCTCTCTGCGCTGGCGGCGCAGATGCTCGGCTCGAACGGTGCAGAAATCGACAGCCGCGACCTGTTCCACCACATTCTGAATTGGAGCCGTGAGTTCGAGGAAGGCGGTTTCGAGCACGAGGACTACATGACAGCCGTGATTGAGTTCGGCAAGCTGAAAATTGCTGAGTACAAAGAGGGGTTGGCGCAGAGCCTTGAAGCCGAAGAGGCGGAAGAACCTGAGAAGCCAACTCCGACGGATGCCGAATTGACCTTTGCGCTGGTGTCCGCGGCTCCCGAAGACCGCGAAGAGATTTACCAGCAGTTCGAGGCAATCGGCATCAGCCGTGAGGCGGCCGATACGATGGCCGCTGAGTTCCGCCGCGGGGAAAGCGTGGAGGGGCAAACGTGAAGATTTTGTCCTTCGGTGCGGGAATGCAATCGACGGCCTTGGCCCTGATGTCCTGTGAGAATGTGGACGCCGAGCGCAAAGGCCACGAACGCCCGTACCCGCTGGTTCCGGTTTACGATCTGGTCGTCTTCTGCGACCTCGGCTTCGAGCCCCCGTGGGTCATGCAACAGGCCGAGTTCGTACACCGAGCCTGTGACACCGCCGGCATTCGATATGAGATGCTGGACGCACCGCTGCATCGGGATCTGATGCAGAACTTTGGGAGACGCCGCACGGTCAGCATCCCATGGTGGACGCTGCGGGATGACGGTCACAAGTCAAGGATGCCGCGAAACTGCACCCTCGACTACAAGGTGGAGCGCATCTCAAAGTTCGTCCGCTGGGAAGTGCTCGGCTACAAGAAAGGCCAGCGGCTCCGCGACGAGGACAAGAAGGCCCACGAGATGCACATGGGGTTCAGCTTCGAGGAAAAACAGCGGTGCAAGGACAGCCCGAACCCGATGTTTGTGAACCGTTTCCCGTTGGTGGACATGGAGCTGACGAGGGCTGACAACTACGCCTACATACTGGATGTCTGGGGACTGGACACCAAGGCGTCCGCCTGCTGCTTTTGCCCGTTCCACCGAAACTATTTCTTCGAGAACCTCAAGGAACACCAGCCGCAGACCTACGCGAAGCTGCTGGAGGTAGACGAGCTGCTGAGGGATAAGAACCCGAAGCCGCCTATGGACTCCGACCTGTTCATCTCCCGCAGCCGAAAGCGGCTTGCGGATCTGACTCCCGAAGACTGCTGCGATGCCGAATGCTTCGAGTATCACGGCAAGCAAATATGGAACGGATTTTAGGAGGTAACATGAAAGTGAAGAGAAAGTACAAACAGGGAGACCGCGTTGACAGCGTGGCTGAACTTCTGGAGCATGACTGGTTCATCGTCCATTTTGGCCCTCGCACAACGAAGACGATGCACAAGGCTGTGCTGTGGGAATGGAAGTTGAAGACCTGCCAGCAGGCTATCGACAGCGGGCGCGTTTTCATAGCGGTGAAGCTCACCAATGGCGAGTATTACGGGGACATGACCGATGACCAGATCGTCGATATGCTCGAAACGGATCTGTGCGAATACTGCGAGGGCAGAAAGGGCGTTGTCGGTCAGTGCGACGGCAAGTTCTGCGATGAAGCAATCGAAGCATGGAAGGGGGCGTATGTGAAGTGAAGTTCTTTCAGGTGTTTACGATGATCGTGATGGTGCTGGCAACCGTCGGCGTCATCGGCGAGAGCGGCCGAGGCAAGCACGTCTATATCGCGCTGTTCGCGGCTGCGGGCGTTCTGCATCTGGCAGCATGGGCGCTGAGCATGATGTATTTTTGAGGAGGATATGAGTATGAAAGACAAGTTCATCAAGGCGTACACAGAGAATATCACGCGACCGGGCGCTGACAAGCTGCTGGCGTGGATCGAGTCCTCGGACTTCTTTGCGGCACCGGCCAGCACCCGTTTCCACCTGTCCAGCCCCGGCGGGCTGCTGGAGCACAGCCTCCATGTGTTTGAGCGCATGAAGGCGATTTGCGCCAACGAAGCAACCATCACTCCGGGCTTCAACGAGCCGTCGATGGAGACGATTGCGGTTTGCGGTCTGCTTCACGACATCTGCAAAGCGAACTTCTATGCGGTCGAGATGCGCAACCGCAAGAACGATCAGGGCAGGTGGGAACAGTACCCGTTCTATGTGGTCGATGACAAGCTGCCTTACGGGCACGGTGAGAAGAGCGTCTACATCATCTCTGGGTTTATGCGCCTGAGCCGCGAGGAGGCTATGGCGATCCGTTGGCACATGGGGTTCGCGGATAACGACTTCCGGGGCGGCGGGTACAGCGTTGGCAACGCCTTTGAGAAGTTCCCACTGGCTGTCCTACTGCACATCGCCGATCTGCAGGCGACCTATCTGGACGAGACGGGAGAAAAGGCATGAGCGCGAAGCGGTGTAAAAGCCAAACGCCTGACAGCGCGGAATGGGTAGAAATCCCCGGCTATCGCTTCCGATACCAAATCAACCGCGAGGCGGTCGTCCGAAAGGAACTGGAGAGCGGCGAGTGGTACGTCCTGAAGCCGTACATCAGCGGGCGAACCCGCGCCTGCGTGAAGATGCGGACAGCGGACAACCGAAAAGTAGATGTGCCTGTTGTGTGGCTCATGGCCGACGCCTTCATGGGTGGACGCCGGACGGGGTACAACATTATCCATCGGAACGGGGCGAAGATGGATTGCGAGCTGGTGAACCTATCGTTCGCCAGCAAGCAGGTCAGCGGCAAAATCTCCAGCGCAAACCGGCGCAAGGCTGTGATGAAGGTCGATCAGGCCGGTCAAGTGGTTGCCATTTACTCGTCGGGACGAGAGGCGGCCAAGAAGAATTACATCAGTCAAAACGCCATCTGGGCCAGATGCGCGGGTAAAGTAAAAGACCCGTACAGGCTCGATGGCTACGATTACAGATACGAAACATCAAGGAGGGCTTAACATGAAAGTCAAAATCAACACGCACGGGCACCCGATGCCTGAGTCGCATGGTGAGTGGGTTGACCTCTACACCGCCGAGGACACCGTTCTGGAGCCGCTGGACTTCAAAATTATTTCGCTCGGAGTTGCGATGGAGTTGCCTGCCGGCTACTACGCGCAGGTCGTCCCCAGAAGCTCGACCTGCAAGAACTTCGGCGTCATCATGGCGAACAGCGTGGGCATCATCGAGCATAGCTACTGCGGTAACGATGACATCTGGGGCTTCCCAGCGGTTGCCATCCGTCATACGGAAATCCCGAAGGGGACGCGCATCTGCCAGTTCCGCCTCGTGAAGCAGGACGAGCCTGTTGAGTTCGAGCAGGTTGAGGATCTCGGCAACCCGAACCGCGGCGGCTGGGGCAGCACTGGAACCGGCAAGGGGGCGCAGTAATGGCTTGGGAGATGAAGTATCAGCCGAATGTGGTGCTGGATTTTGACGGCGTCATCCATTCCTATGTGAGCGGCTGGCAGGGCGTAGACGTTGTACCCGACCCGCCCGTGCCGCTCATTGATGAAGAAATCAAGCGGATCAGAGCCGCGGGGTACAGAGTGGTGGTCGTGTCCACCAGATGCGCCACGCCTGAGGGCATGGGAGCGGTGCGGCGCTACCTTCGGGAGAACGGCATTGAGGTCGATGATGTGGCGGCGGAAAAGCCGCCCGCAAAAGTCTATGTCGATGACCGAGCCTTGCTCTTCGACGGCAATCCGAAGGGCCTGCTGGAAAAGATCCAGCAGTTCCGCCCGTGGCAAGAGGGAGGGCCTCTGCGTGGGAAGCCGCCTGTGCCGAACTGCCGCAAGTGCATCGCCCATGTGTATGAGCGCACGAACGACGGGTGGCGCGAGGATGAATTTGTCGCATGGTTCCACACATGGGGAAGCACATTCGAGGAGTTCGATAATGGGGCCGTCCCTGTCACGACAGGCATTGTCGAGGACGAGCACGGTAAGGTATGGAACACCGCGGCAGAGAACATCCGGTTCATCGACTGAGAGGAGGACTGCAGATGCCGATTAAGAACTACACGACCAAGGTGCCGGCGGTTCAGACCGTCGGCGAGATCCAAGGCATCCTCGCCGCGCACGGAGCACGAAAGGTGATGATGGACTACGCCGAAAACGGCAAAGTCACGGCAGTCACATTCGCGCTGGACTGCTGCGGCTCCCTGCACGGTTTTCGGCTGGAAGCACGACCGGATGGCGTCAAGGCTGTGATGGCGAAGGAGCGTACCAAGTGCGACGATGAACAGGCTGAACGCATTGCGTGGCGGAACCTGAAAGACTGGATTGCGGCGCAAGTCGCCCTCGTGGAGACGGAGCAGGCCACGATGGACGAACTGTTCTTCCCGAAGCTGGTTGATCGGAATGAGAAGACGCTCTACGAGGTGTTCCAGAACGGCCAGCTTATGCTCGGCGACGGAGGTTGATGATGGAGAACGGATGGACGGCCACAAAAGAGGCGTTGCCTCCTGCTGACGAAAAAGTTCTGATTATCAGCAAATGGGGCCATGTGAGCGATGGCTCCCTCGTTGCATACGACCCGAAGGAGCCGCCGCTCTTCCGCCCGGACGGTTTGGAACCGGACGTTCATGTGAGATGGTGGATGCCAATGCTGGAGGACGGATGGCACACGCTCAAAGAGCAAAAACCACGGGAGGGGCAAGAGGTCTTGACGAAGGACTCGTACGGTCACATCTTTAGCTGCGTGTGGAAAAGGCTTTGCGGCTCTGAACGCCCGACGTTCGTTCCGTTTGTGTGGGTGCCGAGGTTCTGGCGTGAGATGCCGCCGCTGCCTGAGGGTGTGCGACTGAAATACTGAGGAGGGCAAGAATGAACACAAACAAGCTGCGCCCGTGCAAAGTGGGCGAAGAGCTCTACCTGTTCCACGGGTTCACGCAAATCTCGCAGATCGTGCCGCCGTCACTCATGCGTGGCGGGCATAGTGGCGGCGTTGTTGCCGGCGCCTATGCCGTACTGGAACGTCGGGATGGTACGGTTGGGCTGGCGGAGGCCCAGCGAGTGCAATTCCTCGACACGGCAAAGGAGTTTGCCAAATACGAAGAGGAGGAGACAAAAGATGTTTGACTACACGAGAGAGCACGAGAACGACTTTAGCTTCTGGTATCCGAAAATTAAGGACTGCGGCATCCCGACACCGCTGACGTTCTACACGAAGCTGCCGAGTGCGGAGAAGGAACCGGAATACGCGAAACGGCTCTATGAGGCGTTCTACATGGAGCACCCGAAGGAGGACGAAGAGGTTGTCAAGGCGTATCTGGAGGAGCGCGTCATCCCGAAGCTGAAAGAGATGGGGCTGACCGGCCATGTGTTCGTCAAGAATGGCCGCTTCAGTAACAAGTTCAATGCGAATGGGACGTGCAACCTGTACGGTCTGCATGAGCTGTACCGGGCGATCATCCTAATCAACTACGAGGCGATATGCTGCGGAGCAGAAGGCGCGGACGAAATCGTGGTGCGAAAGTTCATCGAAAGCTCCGCGGGGATGACGCCTTGCATCTACAACGGTCTGCCTCTGCGGCCAGAGTTCCGAGTCTTCTACGACTTCGACGCCAGAAAACCGATCTTCACCGCGAATTATTGGGACTATGACTATGTTTACCCGCACCTGTACCACGCCACAGACAAGATTATTTTCGAGCATGAGCGAGAAAGATTGGAAGGCGTGTATGCACACTTCAAGGATGCCGTTCAGGGCAAGGTCGCTGATGCAATGCAGAATGTGCAAGGACTGACGGGGCAATGGTCGGTTGATGTTCTGATGGACGAACGCGAAAAGTTTTGGCTGATCGACATGGCGATTGCTCAGCGTTCTGCGTACTGGGAGATGCGGCCGGAGGGGTATGCGGAATGAAATATCAGCCGGTTTACAAATGCCCGTTGTGTGGTCGGCTGCTGTCCAGATCGCAGCCTCAGGAGGTGCCGACTGAAATGCTACCAGCCTTGCTCGGCAAGGTGATCCAGCACCAGCAGCTCGCGGCGAACCCGTTCACGCGCAACAATGTTCCGATGCACATTCCTTGCAAATGCCCGGACGGGAGCGCAGGTCTGGCGCAGTTCGCCGGTTTCAGGTGCGTCAAATGAGAGTACAAGGGTTCTTGATTTATCGGATCTGGTACGGAAACTGCCTCGTGTACGTTGGCCGCACCAAGCAGCCGTTGCAGAGCAGAATACGCGGCCACCTGTTCAGTAAGCCGATGCACCGCACCGTCAACATAGAGCAGGTGACGAAAATCGAGTATGCGGAACTGGGAAGCGAAGCAGATATGAACCTGTACGAGATCTACTACATCCTGCGGCTTCATCCGCCGCTGAACGTGGACGATAAAGCGCGGGATGACCTGAGCGTGACCCTACCAGAGTTGGAATGGAAAGAGTTCACGACGCCGCTCTGGGAGGGTTGGCGGCAGGAGATTGCGAAGCAGGACTCGCGCATCGACTACCTGCGGAAACGCTATGCGGAGATCCCGCAGGAGATCTCGATACTCCGCGGCCTGCGGAAGACGGGCGAAATCACGGAGTACGAGTTCGAGGAACGACTCTCTGCACTCAAAGAAGAGTCGGTCGAGGTTTCCAAGGAATTGTGGCATCGGTAAAGACCAGCGTAGGTCGATTTACGTTGCCGCCGGCATACAATCCATCATTCTGCGACGTTCCAGCGGCTCCAGAGGGCAGTAAAATAGCGGCTACGCTCCATTTCGGGGCGTAGCCGCTTTTCTTATTCTGCGGGGATGGCCTGAACAATTTGAGTGATGGCGCTCTGGAAGTGCGAGAGGTTTGATGGCTCTGCAAGTAATCGCAGGTCGATATACTGGAACTGGCTGGAGCCGAAGATGAATTGCTCGGCGTCGGCTGGGGAAGCGTCGGGGAACGTCAGGAGCATGGAACGTAGCGCATCTTCCTCGAATGTGCCGCAGGTCTGGTCTACCAACGACGGTAAAGATACCTCAACGGCCGTCCTGAGACCCGTATGGCCCTTTTCCCATGAGGTCACACTAAATACCTTGCGACCGTTCCGAAGCGCCCTGCACACGCCAAACTTCGTACCGCGACCATAACTGATCTGCAGTCCGGCACTGGAGGCGAACGATGCGAGAGCGGTGACAACCGGAACGATAGCTGCGCTCCCACGCTGACTGAGTTGCTCGGCCATGCTGTCGGCGTCCCAGATGGTAGAGTATCGCGCCGCCTGCTTGACGGGCGAATTGCCGCCGCCGACAATCGTGGAGGAGATCAGCTCGGCACCGTCCTCGGAAACGTACCGCTTGATCTCGACGCCGCAGACCTCGATAGCGTCCATGCTGCGGTCGAGGAAGTCTATCATGGAAGCCAGAGAGTCAGGGATGGAGTCGGCTGCGAAAATCAGCCGCATCCGTTCAGCTTTCAGGTTGCTGTCGAGGGCGGCCCACAAATCGTCTGGCACGTCCAGCAGGGCGGTGGACGCGCGAAGTTCGCTGGCGCTCCACGCCCGCATACGGGAAGCATAGTCGAGCATCTGTCCCACGACCTCGCGGCGGATTCTGGTGTCGGTGCTCCGCTTCACCTCGACGAGAACAGGAAGCCCATCTTGGTCAACGAAGAGATGGTCAATGGAGAAAAGAGCTGGCCCGTCCGGTGCGTCGCGCACGGGCTGTTCACGCCGCAGCAGATAGAGACGCTGCCCATCGCCGGGGGAGCCGAGCAGCAGTTGCGGGTTTTCTGCAATAAGCTGTTGCAGGTCGGCCTCTGCGGGATAAAGAGCCTCGCTGGCCGGGATGACAGTGCCGCCAGAAAGGCGGTAGAGGTTAGACCCTGAAAGACCCATGAAAATATCCTCCGTTCATGTGGTATAGTCTACTGGCTCATGGCCTATATTCTAACAGTGGATTTCGTGAGCGTCAACGGGGCTGTAAGCTATGAGAAGAGGTGGTATGAACCGACAGCATACATCATTGGAGGAGCAAAAAGTGGACAAGAAGCTATTTGGAATGAGAATCAACAAAGCCCGGAAAGACCGCGGCCTGACGGCTGAGAAGCTGGCAGAGGCTTGCAACATCAATTCGACATATCTGCGCCAGATCGAGGGCGGTAAGAAGCTGCCGAGCCTGCCGGTATTCGCCACTTTATGCCGCGAATTACGAGTTTCACCGAATTATATCCTGCCAGACCTCGTGGAAGGCACGGAGGCCGAAAAAATTCAAAAAATTTTTTCTGAGTCCGATCCGACGCCGTCCCAGATCGAGATGCTTGCGGAGATGGCTGGGGTCATTCTGAAAGAGAGATAGGCAAAGTATATGAGCGTAAAAACGAGTATAGCCCCGCGTCGTCTGACGCAGGGCTTTTTTCGCGTTTTTGCTGTTATCCGAACGGTTAAATGTTATTACCGCGCACCTATCTTGCTTTAGGTAGGTAAAATGTTATAATCAAATCACAGGAAACAAAAAAGAACCCTCAGTGCTTGCAACACCAAGGGTTCCGGCGGTTCAGCAGCCACCTGTGACTGCGTTACACACCTCTGAGCAAGGTAAGTGTAACATGGCTGCCGGCCGCTGTCAAGAACGACGAAAGGAGCAATACACTTATGATGACGACCCCCGACAAATTGAGAGCGGACGCGGCAAAGCTGGATGTATTTCTGGAGATGTTCGAGTCCACCTACTTCTACTTCCTCGACATGGCCGAGGGAGAGGCGGAGAAGAGGGACAGAGGAGCCTTGGCCTTCTACGAGATCAAGGACAGAGTTCACGCGCTGATGGGTGAGATGGAAGAGTTCGCCGGCCACATGGAGGTCTGCAACGCCATCTTCGCGGTGAACTTTGCGAACCGTGAAGCGGAGAAAGGCGGTGCGGTATGAGCGAGACCGTCAAGAGCTTCATTGGCAGAGTAGCCGTTGTGGAGCAGGAGGGAAGCGCAGTCCGCGTTCTCTTGAACGAAGGCGAGACGATGTATGCGGCACGGGATCTGCTGGCCGCCTGTGGCTGCGCCTATCCGACCAAGTGGTGCCAGCGCGAAGCAAAGAGCGAGAGCGACGTGAAGCTGGTGAAACTGCCGTTTCCGGTCAACGGGAAGACGGGCGGCGCATCCCGCCGGTCTGTGCCGATGTACTTTGTGACCGAACGCTGCGGGCGGATGATTTTGGACATCTTCGGATGCAGCAAGGAAACGAGGGCATGGATCGAGGGCAAGGTGTTCGCCTGTAAGCTGGGAAAGCCAGACGAGCAGACGCCGACGGAGCTGCCAGCACCGACGCAGGTAGCTGTCCCTGAGAAGCCGACGCCTCCCCCTAAAGCTGGAAGCGACGCCATCAACCGGCGAATCGACGCGATTTTGTTGGAACTGCTTGAGCTCAAGAAGTACATAGTGACCGCAGAAGCGTGAGTGGGCGGCCTCGGCCTTGTGCCGGGGCCGTCTTTTTCTGCCTGTCGAATATAAACGTATATGAATATGATACAGAAAAATAATTTGTAAAATTAACGAAAACATATTGACATAGGTAGGTATCGCAGTATAATAAAGTTACAAATTAACCAACCGGCTAATTAGAAAGGAACGGAGAACATGAAACGCAAATCTGACATCGTGCGTGAAGCCGTGGCCGCGGGCAACTTCAAAGAGGCCCTACGGATTGCAAAGGGTTTCCACATCAACATCACGGCGGAGCAGAGAGATACGATGTGCAGAGCCTATGAGTGCATTGTTCACCCTGATTTCTACCGGCAGCTCGGGACGGACATCCCAGCGGCCATCAATGCCGGCGTTGAGATCGTCACTCAGATTTACGGATAAGGAGAGCAACGATGGGGAAGGCGTATTACTTCATCAAGCGTAGCGGCAACTGCAACCAGTGCGGTTCCGAGTATATGCGCTGGGCGTTCAGCACCGAGTACACCAGCAAGACGGCGCTCAAGAAAGCGTACACGACCGGCCGCCGGTCGGTCAGGATGGCGGACATCTACACGCCGCAGCAGCTTCTTCAGGAGTTCGGCATCGTCAAGGCCAAGCACATCATCGAAGAGGTTCTGCAGTATCAACCGGAGCTTTGCTCCAGAAAGGAAGCGTAAACATGGAAGACAAGAAGATCGTTGTTGACGGCGTGGAACTGATTCCGGTATGGCGCGTTCTCTATCAGGATGCGTGGATGAAGCGCAGCGGCCGCGGGTTCTGGATTTTGGAGAACATGGCGAAGGGCTGGCAGGAAATGAACTGGGTCGGCCGCCATACGTTCAAGAGCCAGCAGGCCGCAGTCGATGCCCTGAACGCGCTGATCCGCGAACGCAGCAAAGGCACCCATACCCAGACGCAGATGTGTGGCGGCTTCGGCATCGACATTGTGATCGACGAGGACACCGCCAACGATATGCGCATCGTTGACTGGAAAATCCAGAAGCAGTACAAGACCCGGTGGGAACTGGTCGATGAAATGGAGGCGTCGGAATGAATAAGACGGCGGTGGAGTTGCTCCGCACGAATGCCAGCTACATCGACGCCTTGAAGGAGGCTATCGACCGCTGGGAGAAGTCCAACGACACGGAAGAGAAGCGCGACCTGCTCGCCGCCATTGGTGAGATCGGCGTTGACGTACATAACCGTAACCGGCAGCTCGGCATCTTGTAGGAGGAAGCACAGATGAAGATAGCACAGGCGAGGAAGCTGCTTACCGAGGACATCGGGCGGATGACGCTCGAACAGCTTCAGAGGCATCGGGTCAAGCTGACTGATGCTTGGCGAGAGAGCAGAGCTGAGTACGGCATGGGTCAGGCGGCGATGGATGGCTTCTACCGGCAGACCGGGGAAGATGTTACGGAGTACACGCCGACCGATTTGTGGCTCACCCAGAACCTCTCGCACAGGCTCGACGAGACCATCGAGAGAGAGCTGGAGCTACTGAGCAGTCCCAACAGCAAGGCGTAACACCCGCCAAAACCGACGCACAAGACCGAGAACGTGCTCTACGGCGGAAAGCATACACTTTCACCACCGCACGGAAACGTGCCATACAGAGCCTCTCAGGGGCTTCTACGGGCGTTGGTTTCCATGTGGCTAATTTGAAATTACGTCCGCGTCAATGCGGATGTGTAGGAAAGGACAGACGATATGAGTGAAAACACGGTAGCCATTCGGTGCAAATCCGAAATGAACCGCTGGATGGACAGCGTTATGGTTGTTCCGCAGGAACAGGCCGACGACATTGAGCAGAGCATCAAAAATCGGATGCGCGGCTTCGAGCGCAACGGCTCCTGCTATGGAGACGTGATGCGCGAGATTGCGCAGGCCGCTGGCATCGAAAGCCTCGCCCTCTGCGATTACGACGAGGACACAGACGAGCCGACTGACGCTTGGTGCGAATACTGCGCGGGCCTCAGCCAGAAGATGCCCGTCATCGAAATCGACCTCGGTGAGTTGGGGAACGACGTGAACATCGACGATCTGCTCGATAAGGCAGAAGAGCTTGGCTGGTGCATCCATGAAAGCGACACCGAATGGGAGTTTATCCAGAACAGCCCCGCCGGTGAAGATTTCTCTTTCGACGTCGGCACGGACGATGTCCACAACGCGGACGATATGGTGCGCGAGATCCGTTCCTATGCGAATGGCTTCGACGCTGAGGAACACGCCAAGATGTGGATTGAGGCACAGGGACGGGTGTCCGGTGTCCCTGACCTCAAGACGCTTGTGAAGGATGCTGATGACATCAAACTGATGCTGAACAAGCTGGCGTCCGCGATGGAGGATGTGCTGAAAGGGGAGTCTGATGACGAAGATGACCGAGCAGAGCTGTCGCCTCGCCAGATTGAGCGTCTGGACGAAATCGACAACGCTATGTACCGGTTCCTGCTGGTTCTTCTGGAGCGGGACGAGGACGAGTTCGACTGGGATATGTACCACATCGGCGAAGCTGTCGATGCGGTACAGCAGGTGATGCTCGACCACGGGTTCGACATCCACCGCCCCTATGTTGAAGACGACGGCGAGCGCCGGACGGTGCATGACTACGAAAGGGCTGGTGATCGCTGAGATGGAAAAGGCGTATGAGTGGCTGCTGGAAGAGTTCGACATTGACGGCGCTGCGGCTCGCATCCTCCGAAACGTTTTGGAGTACGCCGACCGCATGGGAGGCGACGAACAGTACGACTTCCTGACCGAGATGTTGGATGGAACGATTGGACTTTCTGATCGAGAGATCCGAAACTTGTGCTGGAACTGAAGGAGGCGTGGAAATGATAGCTCAGGCTACAAGATGCTATGACTGCGGAAGCTACGTTTCGCGGGACATCTACTTTGGCAGGTTCGGGAAGCGCAACAACGTCCCACTTTGGGTTTGCCCCAACTGCGGCGTGGTACATGAGGACTATCGGTGGTTCAAATACGTCAGCCAGCAGGAGGCAAACGCCATCATCGAACACCGCGGGCCTCGTGGCCTGTTCGTGCTGGAGACTGGCGTTGAGTACATCGGCATCGACAATAGCACCGGCGACGCTTGGACGGAAGAGTTCCCCGACCTGACCGAGTGCATGATGTGGCTGGCCGGGGAAAAGGAAGCCGCTCAGGCAGCAAAAGCACAGAGAAAATACGAGACGGGCGACGGGCCTGCCGAGGACGTGGAACTGCGGCAGTATAGATGCCTCCGGTGCAACCACATCTGGTACGAGGACTGCGACGCCCCTGATTATCCCGACTACTGCCCCGGCTGTGGCGAGAGTCTTTGCAGAGGAGGTGCTCAGGAATGACAAAAGCAGAATTGCGAGAGAAGCTGCTCGGTGGAGCTGTCATGGATGACCTGTTCGTGTTCAGAAACGGTCAGGATTGCGAAATCTTCAAGGCCACTCGGTTTGAACGGAGCGACGACATCATTTACATTCCCGACCTTGCCCTAAACCTGATTCCGGTCACGGAACCTGCAAACGGCCCGGAGGACGTGGAGGAAATCGTCGGTTGCTGCTACACCGGCAACGACTTCGTTGAAGAGTGCGGCGGGGACGTAGAGAAGGCAAGACACCTGTTCTGGTACTGCGACTGGCAGCATCCGAGTTCAGCTCTGCCCGAAATCGAAGACGATGAGGAGGAATGACAAGATGAGCGAAAATGCGAATGAGACGGTTTTTCTTACGAGCGAAGTGGAGGCCAAGGCTGGCGTGGTGAATTGCTGCGATACGGCGAAGTGGTACGGCAAGGACATGACGCCCGAAGAGAAAGCTGAACTCAAGAAGGGCCAGCGCGAGTGGGAAAAGTCTCGTTTCAGAAAGTGGATCTGCCAGGAAGCGCTCTCGGCGATCAATGAGAGTGACGTGAAAAAGATCAAGGAGACCGGACGACAAGAAGGCGGAAAGATGAACAACCATTGGTGCAAGGTATCCGCGATGGTTTGCATCACCGCGGAGGATGTAGACCTGATTCTGTACGAGGCGCTCAATGCTGGCGGTATTTCTGCTTGGTCTGATGCGGTGAAAACGGTAGGCGACAAACTGGGCAAGCGTGTCTGCGAACAGGTCGCGCTTGGCGGCGAACTGATGATCCACGAGATTGGCGGAGAATGGCACAAGCTGTCTTGGCAGAACCTAATGAGCGGTGTCGAGCAGTATCTGAACGAGAGCTGCCACATCCGCATTGAGGATGAACGGCTGGCTCTGGATGACCTGACAACGAACGAGGCGGACGTGATCGTGCAGTTCGCCCTTTTCGGAGAAACGAAGTTTTGAGGAGGGACAACATGGAGAAGAAGAAAACCTTCAGCGTTCACACTGAGCGCGATGTCAAACTGACGGTCGAGGACATCGACGACATCATGGTTGCGGCTTTGGAGGGCGGTATCAACTACTGGTGCTCCGAAGCCGAGGTTGTGGAGGAGCGACGCTGCGCTGATTGGGGACACGAGCAGATTGCCCGCGGCGGCGCCCTGGTTCTCCACGACATCGAGGACAGCAGCGAGAAGTGGGAACTGGATCTGGAGAAGTTTCTGAAGGGCTTCAAGCTGTGGGTCGAGCGGGGCCTCGACGAATATGGAGCCGTCCAGAAAGATGGCACCGTAGACTGTGGCGAAATTGACGCGGCCTGTGCCGACGAGATCGTCCAGCTTGCATTGTTCGGGGAGGTGCAGTTCGCGTGACGAAGCGATATTACCCGCTTGAACGGCAAATCGAGGACTGCATGAAGTTTCTTGGAAAACAGGTTCCTGACGTTGACAGCATGACAGAGGACAAAATGCTGGAGGTTGAAAATGAGCTGAAGGACGAGTTCGTGTGGGTGGAATACGAAGATTACGCGCAGTGTGTTCCGAAGCATAGACAAAGCGGGACATTGATTTTGGGAGGCTGAAATATGAATCATCAACTATACAATAGCAGTGCGCTCATCCCTTTGAGCACGCGCGACCGCGAACTGGAAGAGCTTTGGGAAGAGTTTGCCGACGTCCCAATGAACCCTGAAACGGAAGAGATGGAAGAGCCGTTCCTACATTTTCCTGCCGGTACGAACCGGGAGGAGGTCTGGGAATGGTTCGACGAACGATACAGCCGCGGCGTTGCAAAGCTGCTGCTCGTGGGCGAGCCAAAGGATCGAGAGGTTGCACAGGCATTGTTCTTGACGAGCTTGTGCTGCGAGTGCGATTCCGAGCATTGCGTGTTCAATCCTGACGGGATCTGCAAAGCGCCGTTCGTCACCGGCAGGGCTCCGGGCCTGAACGATGACGGATGCACCGACTACTGCTACAAGGAGGTGGAGTAAATGGAACGAAAGTGTCAGAATTGCCGCCACGTTGACGTCTGCTTGAAGCGGTCGTTGGCGATCTTCAATATGTTCATCGTCACCGGGCGCTACAACGAGGTCGAGAACGCCAAGAAAAGCCTCGACGTATCGGTCGGGTGCGAGCACTATGACGCGAAGGAGGCGTGATGGATGAAACGAAGTGACGCAATCGCCATCATCGAGCGAGAACAGAGCAAGGGCCACTTCGAGCCTGAGCTGGACACCGCCATCAGCGTTGCCTTACACGCCCTGCAAGAGCCGCGGGAGATGTGCTGCGGTGGATGCCAGCGATTCGGGGACGAGGACGCAAACGGTGTTGGGTGGTGCGAGGAACATGACCGCGAGGCTTATTGCGACGAACCGCCATGCGGGTACTTCGAGTGAGGGCGGTGCCAAATGGAGCGCAAGGACTGGAACTACAAGACTTATCTCGGGGACTGCATTGACGGGATGCGGCTTCTGCCGGCGGGAAGCGTGGATTTCCTTTTCACGGATCTGCCGTATGGGCGAACAAACTGCAAGTGGGACACACCGATTGACCTTGAGGCGTTCTGGAGCGAAGCTGACCGCGTAGTGAAAAAGAACGGAGCTGTGGCTCTGTTCGCACAGACGCCATTCGACAAGGTGCTGGGATGTAGCAACCTGAGAAATCTGCGGTATGAGTGGATCTGGGAGAAGAGCAACGCCACGGGCCATCTGAACGCGAAGAAGATGCCCATGCGGGCGCACGAGAACATCCTGATTTTCTACCGCCGCCAGCCGACGTACAACCCGCAGAAGACGGACGGCCATCAGCCGGTGAACAGCTACACCCATTACATCGACACGCAGAACAGAACCGAGATCTACCAGAAAGCGACGAAGGAAGTCAAAGGCGGTGGCAACACAGACCGTTACCCGAGGAGCGTCATCAAAGGCCCCAGCGATAAGCAGACGAGCCACCTGCACCCGACGCAGAAGCCGGTATGGCTGTGCGAGAGACTGGTGCTCACATATACCAACTCTGGCGAGGTCGTGCTCGACTGCTGCGCTGGAAGTGCCTCCATCGGTGTTGCCTGCTGCAGAACAGGGCGGCGGTACATAGGCATTGAGAATGAAAAGCAGTATTACGACGTGATGCGCACCCGCCTCCGCGAGTGCTGCAGAAGCCACAGCAAGGAGGTGGGCTGATGACACCGCAAGAAGTTCTTTTGGCGCTTCGATGCCATCAATCGGCCATCGAAACAGGGCGCTGCCCGAAGGAGCAATGCCCTGCGTTTGAGCGGCCAGCACGGTTCAAATGCGCCGGCACGGTGGCAAAGGCTGCCGCAGACCTTATCGAAGAGCAAGCGGCCGCGTTGAAGCGGCTGACGGACAAGGAGGAGAAAAGCTGTGGAATCTCAGATGTATGAAGTGACGACCTGCCCGCTGTGTGGACAACTCATGTTCAACGGAGAATGCGAGAACCCGGACTGCCGCTACCATTGGCACCCGATGGAGGATGACGAATGAGCGAGGCTGATTTTTGCGGCATGGATGCTGGCGAATACTACGCCACGAAAGGCTTCCTCGACCGAGAGCGGTTTTACCGGAAGCAGGAAATGGAGGAGCAGATGAAGAACAGAGTGACGGTCAGGCACGGGATGTTGTCCGACCTCAAAACATACCTGAAGCAAAGCGGATGGAAGCTCGAAGAGCCTGTTGGCGCATACGAGGTTCTGAGGGCGCGGAACCCGAACTATCCGCGCCCGCTGTTAGTCCACGACCGCGCCGAACGCGGCGTCGGGTACAGCATTGACGAACGCGATGTGAAGGTCTACAACGGCTGGCGACGCAACCGCCGCAAGCGTGGCATCGACCCAGACTGGCCTACACCGGAAGAGCGAAGCCGATATTTTGAAGGGAGAGATGGAGTGTGAGCTTCAGCATCAGACGTGGCGACATCTTCTATGTCCACAAGTTCGGCATTCAGGTCGGAAGCGAGGAACATACGGGGCGTCCCGGCGTGGTTGTTTCCTGCGACGAAGGGAACCGCTACTCCGAAACCGTGCAGGTGGCCTATTGCACGACGCAACCGAAAAGTAACCTGCCGACCCACGTTGAGATCCTGAGCACGGGTAGGGCAAGCACGGTCATGTGTGAGCAGATCAATACGGTGTCGCTGGAGCGGCTCGGGAATTACATCGGTCGGTGTACGGCCGAAGAGATGCGTGACATCGACATCGCAGTTGCGACAGCTCTGGGGCTCAAGAAATACCCCGGCCTGATTGAGCGCCTGAAAGAGCGCGAGCAGCGGGTCGAAAAGCGGGAAGCTGTCGTCGGCAAGGAGACCGATACAAAGGCCGCTTTGGAACTGGCGACGGTAAAGGCTGAGCGTGATACATACCGCAGACTGTACGAGGATCTGATCCGTGGGTTCATCCCGACGGCACCGGCGGGGGCCTGACACGATGGCCTATGACATCTACTGCGCGTTCGACCTCGAAAAGCACAAGCAGACGTATGTGCAGTATTTGGAGGTCGTGATTTTGGAGGATGGGACTGTGGAATACGCGGTTCCGTCGCACCAAGAGAAGCTGATCGCCTTAGCCTGCCAGAAGAAGGGCGTATCGCGGCAAGAACTGAACGACCTGTGCCCTCGGGAGTATTACTACGACTTCCTGACGTGGCTCTGTATGCAGGCGAATGCTGTGGCTGTGTGGAACAACGACTGTTGCTGTGGTCGCGGCATCAACCGAAAGCAGGTTGCGACGCTGCGAAGACTGAAAATGGCCGGCGTGTACGGCGGCACTATTCCGAAGATTTAGGGGGAGTAATTTCCACGATATGAACGGAAACGATAATGCTGGCAAAGAAAATCTTGATTTTGCATCTGTTTCGATGTATCATAGCAAGCACAGAGATACTCGAAACGGAGGTGAAGATATGACATCGAGAGAACTTATGGATGCAGCTCTGGCAAAAACGAAGAACTCGCAGGCGTGGCTCGCCCGTCAAATGGGTTGGACTCCGCAGAACTTCAACCTGCGTTTGAACCGGAACAGCATCAGGGCTGACGAGTTTTTGGCACTCATGGACGTTCTCGGCGTCGATGTGACCTTCACGATGCGCAAGACTGGCGAGATCCTGAAGCCTCACGTCAGCGGGCACGGCCGCAGGCTGTGCGGTAACTGCGACAAGATTACGTTCGATACCGCGGCTGCGGAGGCCATCTCGAACAGCTTTTATGAGGACGGCGTCAACGAGTTCAATGCAGACGGCGAAGCCGCTGAGTTGTACGTTGACAGCGAAGGCCGGTATTTCATGGCGGAGTATCACACGGACACGTCCAAGGACAGGCTGCGGACAGTCCAATCCAGCGTCGCCGCCGCATTCGTGGAGAAGTATGGCACCCAGATCGAAAAGGGGCCGAAAAAAGAATAAGCGCACGATGAAGCCACCCTCTCGGTTACGACCGGGAGGGTGATTTTTTATACCCAAATGCCCCGTACACCCGCTGCGCCACGTACGGCCACGCACACGACCGTCACGGCCCTCTGCATCCATTCACACCGCTGACGCTACGAGACGGTATAGGCCCTGTACGGGCTGTTTACGGGCATATTCTGAAACGTATATAGATAGAAAATTTCTTCATAAAAATTAACGAAAACATATTGACATAGGTAGGTATCGCAGTATAATAAAGTTACAAAATAACCAGATGGATAATCGGAGATAGCCAGAGCAACAGTTCAGGAAAGTCTCCGGTTCTCTTACAAAGAAAAGGAGACAGCGATATGGCAAGCCAGTATGACAGCATAAAAACCGCAGAGGAACTTCTGAAGGAAGTAGCGGCACACGGTCTGAGCACCAAGCCTGAGGACATTTGCAGAGCGCAAGACATTTTCGGTCGCAGCGAAGTGAAAGAGCTTATTCGGCTCGCCAATGACAATGGCCGCCTGAATGGGTTCGACGGCGAACCTGATCCGCGTGGTACTTATTCCTCTGGCCGCGTTGGACTGAGCAAGTATTTCTATCAGGTCGCTTTTAAGATCTGGAGCTGGGAGGATGCGACTCGCTTCTACAATCAGCACAGCAACTTCCCGGTCATTGATGCGCTGGAAGAGAACAAGATGCTTCACCAGCAGGTCAAGGAGCTGAACGGAGAACTGAAACGAGCCAAGGATGACCGCGATGTGGAACACAGAAGATGCCGGGAGGCTGTTGACGCTGAGCAGGCCGCTCAGAAGAAAATCGGCCAGCTCGAAGCGGAGGTTCACGACCGCGACATGACGATCATGGAGCTGAAGGCTAAGCTGTACGACCTGATGATGAAGGAGGGCAAGTGATGGCTATTTTCACCAACGTCTACGGGGACGGTCACACCCCTGACTACGAGGGCTGCGTCCTCGACTGGTACGAGCACAACGGCTACGACGATTCCGACTGGTACGCGATCTGCTGGAACGAAGAGAAGCAGACCATCGACAAGGTTCTATTCGACACCACCCGCTGCGCCTGCAGTGGACGCGCTGAGATCGACGCCACGCCTGAAGTGCTTCGCAAGGTCTACCACTACTGGAAGACGCTCGGCAAGTCCCTGTTCGACGGGCGCACGAACCGGATGCAGGCCATGAAAATCCACGTCGGCGATACGGTGCGCGTGATCGCCGGCCGCAAGTTTAAGAAGGGAAGTGTTGGCAAGGTCTTTTGGTGCGGCACCTGCCGCAATCCATACTCCGGTTGCACGGAGGAGCGCATCGGCATTGAGGTCGATGGCAACCGCCAGTTCATCAACGAGTCTCAGGCCGAGCTTATCGGCTGGGAGGCTCGCTTGCAGACCGGCAAGGAGCGCAAGCGCCAGATCCGCAACTTCGCGGTGAACTCGATGCCGAGCCACTATCGCCGGTACTTCTGCAAGAACGATTGGCTGCGGGCGGCGTGGCTCGGTGAGGAGCCGGGATGGAGAGCACTTGTTGGAGGTGAGCAGTAATGGCCGTGGCCGATAAGGTCAGCACGGTTCTGACATGGAGCCTGCAGCTCAGATACCAGATGCTCGACCGCATGAAGCAGGATTGCGAGTATTTCCTCGGGCACGGCAACCGGGTCACGAAGTATCTTTGGGCCGGCAACGTAGCCGACCATATCGAGTACATGAAAGCCATTTGGTGGAGCTTCCCTGAAAGCGGCAAGCCTGAGTGGCTGACGCTTGAGGAAATCAAGGACTACGAACGGAGGATGGCGGCATGAAGATTTTCGCGGCCTGCCCGGAGTGCGGTTGCACTGACTGGATCAGGTTCGACGGCGGCGGGTTCGTTTGCAACGGATGCGGCCGACTGATATTCACAGGCGAAATGGCCTTGAAAGGAGAGGATGACGATGAAGTTGGTAACGGCGGCTGATGTCTGGTACACGCAGCAGCAGAAAACCCTCGACGAGATCGCGGAGAAGCTGGGGGTGGTCGCTTACCGCCCAAGCTACCACGGGGCCGAGAGAGATAAGAACACGGTTTTGTTCTATCTGAAGGAGGACGAGGAGCACAACCGCGAGGTTGACCGTCAGCCGGTTCACTATTCCCGCTCTGAGGCCAAGGACAGGGGCGTGAACGTCAACAGCGAGTGCGTGTATCGTGACCATTTCTGGTCGTTCGAGAACAGCGACGCAAACGGCCAGCTCGACATGGGCTGGGCAAACAACGGAAAATTGAACCTGAGAAGTCTGGACTGGAAGACCAAGTTGGAAGGCAGCATCACGTTCGCATTTGCCAGAAAGATGCAGTTCAATTATGTCCGCAGTACCGGCGGGTATCTGGAACTGCGAGAAGCTGACAAGACGTATAACGACTGGAACCGCGAACAGTTGCGGGCGCTGAAGATGATGCACGGGCGGCTGTTCCTCGGCAGCATCAACTTCCACGGCGACCAGCGAAAGAAGGTTATTGCCGGCAAGGAAGGTGTCTACGAGGAATTGCTCGATCAGATGGTCTACAATTTCGGGTGCGACTTCGCCGTACCGACCCCTGACAAGAAGCTGGAAGAGCTGATCCGAGCGTGGAACGGAGACGAGCGACTGCCCAAGCGGCTCGTAGATGTTGAGGCGATGACTGGCCGCGTGGAACAGCTCGGCGGCCTCAACATGATTTGGTACTGAGGGGAGGAAAAGAAGATGGCGAACAAGCCGGTGGTCGGCATCATTGAGTGTCCTCATTGCGGGAGATCGAACATGGTCGGGTGGAATGGGAACTGCAAGTTCCCGTGCTTCTACTGCGGCAAGACGTTCACGGTAAAGCGGACGCGGCTTCATCATACGACGCCGATAACGGTCAGGGAAAATGAGCAGGAGGCGGCAAGAGATGAACGAGTATGAAGCGACGTTCTCCCAGGACGGTCGGTACATCACGGAGCAGCGTTGGCCGTCCCCCGAGCACACATACGAGATCGTGAACGCCGTGCCGCTTGGCTATACGGTTTGGAACATCGGCCACCCCGTAGCGGGAGAATACCTCCCGCTCTGCCGGTTGTCCCAGCACCAGCCGTTTCCGGGCGGCCAGAGCATTGACGTTGATTCGCTGAAGGCCATACGTTGCGACGGCGCCCAGACCATCCTCGACGCTGTGGGCTACGGCCCCGGCACTCTGGAGGAAATGGAACGCTTCGTTGAAAAGAATAAGATGGCACAGCCAAGAACGTCGAGGCACAGAGAGGTCGAGCGAATGAAGGCGGCTCTGCCGTTTATGCGTTCGCTTCAATGGAGGTGAGAAAATGCAAATCGAGATCAGAGACATCACACCCGAAGAGGCTGCTCCGTATGGCGAGAATGCAGACATCGTTCTGACAGGACGAAAAACGGTCGTGTTCACCGACGCCGACGGCAATGTCGGAAGGCTCTACATGAAAGAGGAGGACATTGACCTGCTCGGAAAGCAATATATCGCCGAGAACTCGACGCTGGAGTACAGCAAAGTTTGTGAAGAATGGTTCCCGAAGGTGTCATGGAACGCATACAAGAACGACCCGCAGAGAAATCCACCGAAGACCATCGACGTAGAGTTCGTTTGCGACATGGATAGCGAACGCACAGAAATCTGGCGCAGGCTCGACACCGGCGGCTACCTCATGCGGAAACTCTGCAACGAACCATTCGCTCGTTGGCTGGTCTGCTGTAAGCGTCAGGGATGGTGGGAAGACGGAGCTCGCATCCGTCCAAACATTACTCTCAGACATGGGAAGCAAACCGAGATGGTGCGATACAACGACTGGAATGAAACGGCCGCGTACAGCGACACCTTCAATCCGAATTTTAGGGAGGGATAAAGATGCCTGAAGTGAAATTGATGACGCCGCTGTTCGACGGCGGTATGTATAATCGCACCGGCCGTCGGATGCGAGCTGTGTTCATCAAGGAGGTTGCCGACGGAACCACGACCTATCGGCTGTGGCGCAAGGACGGAAAGCCTGAGATAGAGTACCCGCGGTGCGACAATGACCGCTATATACTGCACGTTGAGGTGAACAGTTACCTGATTCCGTTGCGCATGACGGAGTTCCAGATGATTGACAACTGCGGCTACCTGCCCGCGGTGAACGAACTGTACGGCAGCAAAGAGGGGCGGGTCGCCTTCTTCAATGAGCTGAGAGAACGGGATGGGTGGAACCAGCCGACCAGTGTGTCCGAGGCAATGAAGCGAGAGGAAGAAGTCGTTACGCGCCTTGGGAGCCAGCCTGAGAGGTGGGTTGCCAGCATCAGTAAGCAACTTGCAAGCCACGTTAAGTTCTATCTCCAGAGCGAGAAGAACGGCGGCCTGACACATCCCGATTATGTCGGAGCCTGCGTCTTGAACAAGTTGGACGAGTGCGTGAAGCTGTCTGAGGCCCATCAGGAGTACATCCAGAAAGAGAAAGAAAAAATAGCCGCAGAAGAGGCAGAGAAGCGGCACCGAGAGGCCGAGGAGATAAATGCGAAGGCAAAGCAGGAGATCGAGGCAGCCGTCAAAATCATCCGAGAGGGTGGGCGGCTGAACAACGACCGCATCGACTACCGCGTGGGGGATGTCGGACACAACGAGCCGATTGTTTTGTTCCTCATGCGCCGGTACAAGGTGGGCGTTCCCCTGAGAACGCAGGGTTGGATCTGCAGCAAGCTGGCAAACGTCACCATCAAAGACGGCAGGTGCGACGGTCTGCAGTATTACAAGGCCAAAGGCGCTGCCTGCTCACAGCGGTTTTTTGACTGCATGAACGAGCTGGTTCAGAAGGTAATTCAGGAGGAAGCAAAATGATTACGATGGAAAACACCAGAGAGCTGATCGACTTCGAGTATTATGGCAAGTCCTACCGGATGGCCCCGGACGAAATCGAGGCGGCGTACCGGTATCAGGAGATGCAGTATCGCAAAGCGGACGCGCTCCGTATGCTGACCTCGTATGCGTTCGGTATCGAAGATCTGGACACCGTTTCCGACGAAGACCGAGCCGAATACGAGAAAGAGTTTGAAACCAGTTACGGCATCACCTTCGAGGAGGCCAAGAAGAACATCCCTGAGATCGTGAGCTACTTCTTCCAGAAGACCGATTGCAACGTCGGCGAGAATACGACTTGGTACGAAGCCATTGAGGCGGTATTTGGAGGAAACAGGGATGGAGACTGAAAGCAAGAGATGGAAGCTGGGTGACGATGTGAGCACCGACGATAACATCCTCGACGGGTTCACGTTCAGGGATCTGATTCTGGCTGTGCATTGCAACTGCGAGAACATTACGCCCGAGGCCGTCCGCAGAGAAGCGGCCGAGATTTTGGAGGAGCGGATGCAGGACTACCGCTTCCTGCTCCGAAACAACATCGAGGAAATCATGGCTGAGGCCAAGAAGGGACGTGCGCAGTATGAGTAACTGCATGACGGCGGACTCAATGTGGGAGCAGACGACGCTCTTTGCGCCTCCGCCCATCACGGGAACGCCGGCCATCAGTCTGTTCGACAACACGACGCACAGCTCGGAGCAACCGAGCGAGTGGATGAAGCGGCTTGTGCCAGACGGCGAATATGTTGTCATGGTCGGCACCCATCCGTTGGTGATGCGGAAGACAAAGCTGGCGGTAGACGAGGTTCCTGAGGGACACCAGTTCTACCATTACCTGATTGACGGCGCTGTGTACGCCGGCATTTTCGTAGGAAAGGAGAATGCGGAATGATTGGAAAAGGAAAGACCCTGCTCGTGCATGACGACTGCATGGTTTCGCGGGTGGCCCATCGGCTCGAAGAGCTTTGCGGCGAAATCGAGCTGTGCCAGAGCATCCTCAAAAATGCCACCGACCTGCCAGCGGAATACCGCCGCGCCAACAAAGAGCAGGTAAGGCAGCGGCTTGAGTTGGCGCGGTGGAATCTCGATGATCTGCTGGAGGACATCGAGGACGGCATCGTTGCGCGAGAGCTGAAGCGCATCTACAACGAATATTGCGGAGGCGGGGACGATGGCGAGGTTTGATGATCTGTGCGCTGACTTCCAGAAGCGCAAGCCCCGTGGCCCCATCACCGCAGAGGTTCCGTGGTTCAATGTTCCTCTGGAACTGCAGAAGGGCAGCGAGAGCGTGAACGACGTTCTCAGAAAGTACCTGAAGGACTTCAATCTGGAATACCTGAACGAGATGGGAACCGTGTGGTTCCTCTACCACGACCTGTGGAAGTGCTGCACCCACGAAATCAAGGACGGGAAAATCCACTTCTACATGGCCTGTTTCGATTACTGAGAAGGGAGGCAAAACATTGGGAGACGTGAATTGCTTGAGATGCAAATACCGGCACACAGATAACGGGAATTGCACCGCGGTCGGAGGCTTTTGCACGGCGGTCCCGGCGGCGCACTGCCCGCTGCTGCGTCAGTATTTAGACACGGGCATGACGCCAGAAGCGTTTCAATCTTTTGTGGTGTTTCTTCAGGATTTAATTGGAAACCAAAAAGCCAGTGAGGCACTGGACAGGTTCCGCCAGTTGGTCAAAGCCGACAAGGACGGTCGGCTGGTGGTGCGTCCGTGCAAGATGGGGGACACGTTATTCAGAGTGTTCGCCGGAGAAATCTTAGAGCACAAAGTCAGAAACATGAGATACCTCGCAATACAGGAACGGTGGGACATTGATACAACCCCGTTCTGCCCATACGTGGAAAGTTCCATAGGAAAAACGATTTTCTTAACCCACGAGGAAGCTGAACGGGCGCTGATGGAGCGGTGAGATGAAAGTACCGAAATACATCCGAAAGAAAATGCACCAGATTGCACTCTACGCGGGTTTGGCGGCCAAACTTGACCGTGAAGTAGGGTTTTGGCTTGGACAGCACGGGATAGATGTGGAGAAATTGAGCGACGGCGGTGGCTGGGGTTACGAAGAACTCAGCTACGGTAATGACGTAACGGGTGAACTGTGCGCCCAGATAGAGCAGATGGAGGCGGAACAATGGAAGTAAAACTGAAGCCCTGCCCGTTCTGTGGCGCAGACAATAAGCCTATGGGCGCGATCATGAGAACGGCAAACCGTGGGGAGTGGAAGCACTGGTACAACGGCTGCGTTCTTTCCGGTTTTGTAATTAAGGCGGACAAAATCGAAGTGTGGAACAGGAGGGCGAGTGATGGCAACCGTTAAATGCGCCTTGGGGCACCGAGGCTATCCATCCCATGAATGGAACGACGGCGTAAAAGACCGCATTTATTGTCTGGGCCGCATCGACCAGATGACGGACGAACTTTTGCCTGAGTGCAAAGCCTGCCCTGACCATGTGAACAAAGCACAGGGCGATTTAGAAGCCTTTTACGGGAGGGATAGGAATGGCGGATAACTTCGACAAAGCGGTCGATTTGGCCGCACGTCTGAGAGAGTCCGCAGACTCGAAAGACAACGAGGGAGCTGAGGGCCTGATTCGAGTGGCAAAAGAGGCTGCAGAAATGCTGGAGAATCAGGCGTACATCATCCTTGGCGTCATGCACAGCGTTGACAAATGGCTGGACGGCAAGGAGCTGGAGCAGGACGAAGTCAACCGAGCAGCGACCATGCGGGAGAAGACGCTCTGTATCATCGAGAGCCGACCGGAGCAGATCCACGCGCACCTTGTCATCGACTGGCTGGGAGACACGCATTGTTCCAACTGCGGAGAAGACGTGAATTGCACAGAGCCGTTCTGCCAGCATTGCGGCGCACGGCTCGACGAACCGGAAGTAAAGGAGTATTGAGATGGAGAAATACGCGAAGAGGCTGCAAGACATCATCAATGAGCAGGATTTTTGCTTTGAGCCTGAGGAGATCAGAACGGTCGAAAAGGCGCTCGGAGTTCTGAAAAAGTACGAGGACGCTGACATCCCAGCCGAAGCCTGCGTGGAATACAGAAAGTTCGAGGACGAGCTGATCCGCGACGGCATGAGCCTTCAGCACGTTCTCGACCTGCTCAAAGCGGAGAAGGAGGGGCGGCTGAAGGTCAGACCCGAAAGCCTCGGCCAATGTTGCGGCCAGTGCCACCACTTCCTCAGAGAGCCTATGAAGGCGTCAGGCATCTGCGAGGTTCGCAAGAACAAGCACTACCCGCGAGCTGGGACGCCGCTTTATTGCTGTCAGTCGAAAAAAGCCTGCCTTGACTTCGACGAGCGCGGCGAGCGGCCCATCCGGTATCAGGAGGCATGACGATGGAGCGCCTGACGATACGAAACAGCGACGGCACGGTATCTCAGCCGACCGGCACGACGGTCGAAGCCGTGTTCTACCGGCTGGCCGACTACGAAGACACCGACCGCGAACCGGCCGAGATCCGCAAGCTGGAGCGAGAGTACCGCACAGCCGTCAATGAACTGTGTGCTATGTGCGGCCGATACAAGCAGGAACACGAAGGAGCCTGCGATGGATGCCGGTGGAAAAAACCTGTGTGATAGGAGGTAGCCTGAATGGCAAGAGGACGGCAGCAAAAGTGGATATGCCTTGACTGCGGAGCTGCCTTTGCCGTGCAGGGCATAGCACCGAAGATGTGTTGCGCCTGCGGGTCTGCAAGACTTGGACGGGCACCGAGCCTTGAACTGGCAGAGAACTTCGCGGAGAAGCGAGTTGAGCTGGAGCGGATCTGCCGTGAGCTGAACAGCGCCTATGGACGATACGCCTCGCTGAAGACTCGGTACGACGAGATCATGGCCTACTGGAAGCAGCAGAAGCGGCGTGGATATATCACACCAGAAGAGTATCAACAACTGGCCGAGGAGTTCATCGGAGCGCGGCCAGTGAAAAATAAGGAGGACGAAACAAATGGCAAAGATCCATGAGAATGTGCTGAACGTGCTGGGCGAGTGCAGAGCGGACGGAAATCTGCTTTACCTGCCGAGCGTTCAGCTTGACCGCAAGACCTACACGGAGGTCAACAAGGTTCTGGAGAACATGGGCGGCAAGTGGAACCGAAAGGCAAAGGCCCACGTCTTCGCTGAGGATGACGATGTGGCGGAGATGCTGGAGAACGTACTACTCACGCAGGAAGTGAAAGACCTGAAGCGCGAGTATCAGTTCTTCCCGACGCCTCGCGCCGTCGCCGAGCGAATGTGCGAGATGGCTGAGATCGACAGCGCATCCGAGGTGCTGGAGCCGTCCTGTGGCAACGGCCAACTGTCGGACGTCATCTGGGAACACTCGCCCGCCGGTATGTGCTGTATCGAGCTGAACACCGACATGAAGCGGTATCTGGCTGAGAAACCCTACGGTGTGAACTACCGCGATTTTCTGGACGTGACGAAGAAGGAGATCGGCTCCATCAACCGCGTCGTGATGAACCCGCCCTTTACGCGGCATCAGGACATCGACCATGTGCGCCACGCCTATGACCTGCTGGACGCCGGCGGTATTCTGGTTGCCATCATGTGTGAGAGCACGTTCTTCCGCACAGATAAGAAGTCTGTGGAGTTCAGGGACTTCCTCGACAGCGTGTATGCACAGGCAATCAAGCTGGAGCCGGGAGCGTTCCACGAAAGCGGCACGGACGTTGTTACCCGCATCGTCAAAATCAGAAAGCCACTGTAAGACACGAATAGAGCGATTCCAGCCGAGGACGGCAATACTTTCATCATTGCGTGATGCTCCAGAGGATGTAGAGCCTTGCTCTACCCTCTGGTTGCCGCTTGGCTAATTCAAAATACCGCAGAGAAAGGAGGCGCGGCCATGAGCAAAGCAGTAGGCTTCCACATCGACGTGAAACCGGTATCGGTCACATTTACTTGCCCGCACTGTGGCAGAGAAGTCACGGTTCCGTGGCGAGAACTCGATGTCCCTGAGTGCTGGGGCGACGACTGGGGCTACGTCGAATGCCCCGACTGCGAAACGGAGGTGAAACTGGGTGACTACGAGTACGACTGAAATGCCGAAGCTGCGGCTTGGAGATTGGGTATCATGCAGCGCATACATCAGACCGAGCGGCAACCACTTCGAGATCGACAACGAAGACACGGGAACGGCGCTACTGTGGAGGAAAGACGCAACGGAGGGCGAGGAGATTGAAGATTACGAGTCCTGCGAGAAGTTCGTCACGAAAACGGCTTTGTTCACCGGAGTCTTCGTCGGCGTGACATGGCTCTGCACGGAACTTTTTTGTGAGTGGAATGACCCTCCGTACGGAAGAAGCGGCTTTCAATGTAGCTCAATCAACCCGAAGCCGTTCGCCATCGTTTACTACGCCGAGAACAAGAAGCGGTTGGTGCCGATGGACAGCATTGAGAAGGTGGAGTGATGAATTATTACGAAATCTATGACCGATACAGCGGCGAACTGCTGACCAGAGGCAACGCGGCCGAGTGTCGGAAAGCCCTTGGATGCGCCAGCCTCGACGGCTTTTACGCCTTGGCAAACCGGGCGAGGCGGGGGATCAACAAAAAATATCGGGCCGTCATCAAAAAAGGCGGGCAGGTAGACTACCCCGTGCTCGGCAAGGATGACCCGCTTTACAAGAAGGAGGGATAGCAAGTGGCAAAACTGAAACCGATCCTGTTCAACACGGCGATGGTGCAGAAAATCATGGCCGGCAAAAAAACTGAGACGCGGCGCGTAGTTCTCCCGCAGCCCGAGGGCGCACGGTTCGTCCTCGACTGCGATGAAGAGAACCGGACGTTTGACCTGATGTGCGGAAACAACGGCGCCGGCGGCATCTTCTGCGATTGGGCGGAGACCGTCAAGCCGAAGTTCTGGTTCGGCGACGTGCTCTATATCAGAGAGACATGGCGCGTTCAGTCTGCGCACCGCTTCGAGGCGGATGCAAAGATCGAGTTCCGAGCAGGTGGCCCGCTCGGGAAAATCCAGTTCCCCGGCGGATGCTCCGACTCGGAATCCAGAGAGGCGTTTGACCAGTTTATCGCTAAGTGGAGTACCGACTCCAAGTGGAACCCCTCGATTTTCATGCCAAAAGAGGCGGCGAGGACATTCCTGAAAATCGTGGACGTTTCCGTGGAGAGGCTCGGAGACATCAACGGCGGCGGGTTGAAGGCTGAAGGCATTGACCGGAACCAGCCGTACAGAGCGATGCGCATGGATTTTCGGGATCTCTGGAACAGCACCATCTCTGCAGACCAACTCGACGAGTTGGGATGGTATGCGAACCCGTGGGTCTTCGTCTACAAGTTCCAGCAGATCGGCAGAGAGGAGGCGCTGGCATGAGACGAGGGGTTATCGTGAAGACGCTGAGGCGCTGTGCTGAGCTGAACTGCAGGGGATGCCCGCTGGAGAAATTAAGAGAGGGCAGAGGATGCACGACGAAACTGGCAAAGGAGGTGCTGAAACAGATGCAGGCAGACGACGCAGAGCGTCGGAAGCAGTATGCGCAGACGTTGCCGAAGGCAATAGCCATCGACTTTGACGGCTGCCTCTGCGCAAACGCATACCCGGACATCGGCGCTCCAAACTGGGAGATTATCGTCGCAGCAGCGGCAGAGCAAATCGCCGGAGCGGGCCTCATTCTCTGGACGTGCCGAGAGGGAGAACTGCTTGAGAACGCGCTCGAAGCCTGTGGCAGATGGGGCCTGCATTTCGACGCCGTGAACGACAGCTTGCCGTCGTGGAAGAAGTTTTACGGTAATGAAACCCGCAAGGTCGGCGCGACTGAGTATTGGGACGACAAAGCATACCGAGTTCAGAACGGGAAGCTGATGAAGGAGGCCGCACATGAAATGGATTGACAGGCTGAAGGCAAAAATCATCCATGCGCTCGGTGGCCTGACACGCGCAGAGGCGATGTTTCCTGCGCCCATCGTGCAGGCTCTCCATTACGACATCCAGACAGTCAGGACGGTGAAGATCGTGCCTGCCTTTGCCAGAACGCACGAGGCTGAAATGGAGAAGATGCTCCGAGCGGAGACTGCGCACAACATCGCGGAATATGTGATGGAACACGACGCTGTCGTTTACGAGAGGCAGGAAGAAAAAAACAACGACCTGCAGCTCTCGGCGACCTTCTGGTTCCTTCAGCCGCACGAGGAGGAGTGGAAGATATGAGAAATTGCGCACAAATCGGCATCGACGACGAAATCTTCGTTGACAGCTTCGCGGGAGGCGGTGGCGCATCGACGGGCATGGAGGTCGGCCTCGGCATTACGGTGGCAGCGGCCATCAATCACGACCCTGCAGCAATCCTGATGCACAAGACGAACCACCCGTACACGGAGCATTATCAGGCGTCCGTTTGGGATGTTGACCCGCGTGACGTATGCCGCGGGCGTCCTGTGGGCGGTGCGTGGTTCTCACCCGACTGCAAGCATTTTAGCAAGGCCAAGGGCGCGGCTCTCGTTGATAAGAAAATCCGTGGTCTTGCGTGGATCACCCTGAGATGGGCCGCTTTGGTGCGGCCGCGAGTGATTTTCCTCGAAAATGTCGAAGAGTTCCAGACATGGGGGCCGGTCAGAAAGGGCAAGCCTGTAAAGAAGCTGGCAGGCACGACGTTCAGAAAGTTCATCGGCCAGCTTCGGGATCTCGGCTACGAGGTCGAATGGCGTGAGCTGGTGGCGGCTGACTACGGCGCACCGACCAGCCGTAAACGGTTTGTCCTGATTGCCCGTTGCGACGGAAAGCCCATTGTGTGGCCCGAACCGACCCACGCTCCGCGGGACAGCGAAGCCGTGAAGAGCGGCAGGCTGAAACCGTGGCGCAGCGCGGCGGAAATCATCGACTGGAGCCTGCCTTGCCCGTCCATCTTCGACACCAAGGAGGAAATCAAGGAGCGGTACGGCTTGAAGGCGGTGCGGCCTCTGGCAGACAACACCATGCGGCGCATCATCCGCGGCGTGGATAAGTTCACCATCAAGAGCGGCCAGCCGTACATCGTCCCGACCGGCTATGGAGAACGAAAGGGACAGGCTCCACGGGTACACGACATCGAGGAACCGCTGCCTACGGTGGTCGGGAGCGGCAAGCACAACCTCTGCAAGCCGGTGCTGGTGCCGTTCACGGCGACGAACACCAGCAACAGCGTCGGAGCGCCTGCCGGTGATCCGGTACATACCGTGACGACAGCAGGGAACCAGATGCTTGTAACCCCATATCTGGCCGAATGTAATCACGCAGGAGGCGGCCACGTCGCCGATGTGCGTGGCCCATACAAAACCATTACCGCCAAGCATACGGGCGGTATCGTGGCGCCCTCGCTCATTCAGTACCATACCGAGCAGACAGAAAACGTCCGAGCCTCTGGCCTCGGCGCTCCAATCCCAACCGTGGATGCCTCGAACCGCTACGGCCTGACCTGTGCAAATCTTGTGAAGTATTACAGCGGTGTGGTCGGTGAGAAGATGGAAGAACCGCTTCCGACGGTGACGGCCATCGACCACAACGCGGTATGTGCAGCTCATGTGGTGAAGTTCAAGGGGAACGAGGTGGGAACACGCCCGACGGATGCGCTGCCGACGCAAACGTCGTCTGGTGTGTTCGCCCTCTGCGACACGCTGCTTTGCAAGGCTGGCCCGGACGAGAACCTGTACCGTTGGCCGCTGATCCGCGAACTGCTGAACCGCTACTGCGGTTATAAGCTGGCCGATGACGACCTGCTGCTTCTGAGCATCGGCGGGACGCTCTACTTCATCGCAGACATCGGCCTGCGGATGCTCTCCCCGAGAGAGCTTTACAATGCGATGGGGTTCCCACCCGATTACATCATCGACCGCGATTATATGGGCAACCCGTACCCGAAGAACGAACAGGTCGCCCGCTGTGGCAACGCCGTTTGCCCGCCGATGGCTGCGGCTGTTGCAAGGGCCAACTTCCCCGAATACGTCGCCAAAGTGGGCGACACCATCACGACAATGGCCGCCCTGTTGGACATGGTGGCGGTGTAGAAAGGAGCAAGACATGGACAAAAAGAAATTGATGGAGCTGGCAGAGCGGTATCAGCACAAGGCTGACACGGCGTTCCAGAACTATCAGGAGACGGGCATTACCCGTTACGACACGGCCAGACGGAACAACGAGGACATGGCGGAGGCTTTGCGAATGGCGGCCTCTGCCAAGGAAGACCACGACCGGATGATCCACCTTAGAGGGGTGCTGAGCCAACTGGCGTGGCGGGCTGCGGAGGCAAACCGTGCCAGCGAAGAGGAGCGGCCTCGGAAGATGCAGTCGGTGCTCGGAGAGCTGCTGTCTGCGGCCCGTATGCAGGGCTTGATCCGCGACGAAGGAGGTGATTTCAAATGAAAATCGTCATCGTGCATCACCTGAACGATGCGCAGCACTACCTTTTCGGAGTACCCGAGGAGAGAGACTTGAAGAAGGATGATCTGGTGCTGGTGCGCAACAGCCGAGGCGAGGTGCCAGCGGTCTGCGTCTGCGACAGCTTCAGCGTCCCCGAAAACGTGCTTGAGCAGTTGCAGAAAATGTACGGCGGGAAGACCCTGAAGTGGGTCATCGGAAGCGTTGAGTTCCTGCGCTGGGAGCAGGAGAAGGAGGAAGCGAAATGAAAAAGTATGTGCCCATTGTGACCGACGACCCGCAGGACAATGTGGAGGCGGCGCTGAACTTGGTGTTCATCAAGGACGAAGAGGTTTACGTCCGCGGCTATGGGCCGGCGCCCGACTTCTCAGACGCGACCCTGAGCAACGTGACGCGGGACATTCTGCAGAAGTACAGCCCCGACACCTTGGAGAACGTACGCCTCAAAGACGATTTGGAGCTTTCGTGTGCGACCTCTGAGTGGCTGTTCGACGGCATTGATACGATTGAGGGCGTGGTCGCCCTGCTCTACACGATGGCGTGGGCCTTCGCAGAGACCAGAGAGCGCCTGCGGATGTACGAGGAGACGCGGCTCTCTCCGCTGGATCTGAAAGACCGGCTGATCGCGCCGTTCCAGAACGATATGTTCGCTATGGTCTGGGGAGCATTCAAGAAGCTGTACCCCGACAAGGAGTGCGAGATCTACTGGGAGCCGCAGATCCGCGACGAAGAGGACGGCAAGCCTGTGTATGGCCTGACCGACTTTGCTGATGATGGCTCTGTGGCTGTCTTCGTCAAGCCGAGCCTTGAGGTTGCGGACGCGGTTGAGATCCTTGCGCATGAACTCGCCCATGTGGCGGTCGGCATTGAGCACGACCACGACGAGGTATGGCAGGAGGCGTTCGACAAGATTTTCGAGGAGTACAATCGCATCGGAAATCAGATGTTTCCCAACGGGGAGCAGTGCGTGATGGACGACCCTGATGAAAAGTGAGCTACGGTTTTCGTGGCCTGATACTGGAGAGCTGTCGGTGCGTATCAACGGAAACGAGTCGGCAGCTCTCCGTTTCTTTCCATCGGAAGAGGCCATCATAGACGGCCTGCGTAAAAACGGCGTAGAGGCCGCGTACGACGATTTTGCAGATACCCACCCACACACCCACGGAAGCGAAACGGACACGTTACAGACGGCTTCTGGAGATTTCTGACGGTGTCCTGACTTCACAATCACATTTACTGGTGGTATAATCACAAATACCGAGGCTTTGCGAACGCTTTTGGCCTCTTTGATAACGGAGGGAATGACTATGACAACAGGCGAGCACGGTGGCTACGAGGCCGCCGCACGACAGTACAACGACTGCATCCGCGCCGGCCAGATCGCACAGGCTGTCGAATGGCTGATGGAGATGGCTGAGATCCTTGAGAGCGAGAAGCGATACACCGATGCCCTGAAGCTGGGAATGCTGACGTTCTACTTCGCCACGAGCGGCGTGTACGCTGAGCCGGTCATTGAGGATCGCCTCGCAAAGCAGATATGCCGCGTAGTCTGGGAGACGGGCCTTACGCTCCATGAGCGCGAGGAGCTGTTCCTCGACACGATCCGCGACGACACGCTGCCAGAGCATATCATGTCGGCCAAGGACTGCGCGTACATCTTCGACGTCTGCGCCGCCGGCAGGGTGGAGGACGCGAGAGAAATGCTGGGCCGATTCGTGACGGCTCAAGCGGCAAAGTAAATACAGAAGCGGAAAGCAAAAAGAGGCACGGACGTTGCTCTCGACGCTCGCACAGGGCCCGTAACAACTCCCCACCCATGAGAGCAGCCAACAGCGCCGCTATGAATGAAGTCTTTACCCCGGTGTACGAGTGCCAATACATCACGAAGGAGTAAAGAAAATGAACAGAAATCTGAACGAGGCAATTTTCGACATCGCAAAGGTGGAAGCCATCATGTTTGCTTTCGAGAATACCTATCTGGAGCTGGATGTGGCGCCGGCTGACAGAGCGCGAGCTGACATGGCGACGGACGCCTTCTATGCCCTCTGGGACGCCATCAGGAAGGTGTCGGATGACCTCGACCGTCTGGCTGGAGATTGCCGAGTGGTGGATGCCATCTACGCCGTCAACGATGTTCGGCGGCGCGTTGGCACCTTGAAAACCGAAGACTGAGTAGGAGAGAGGCCGGGGTTTTCCCGGCCTCTTTGCTATTCTTACCATAAAATATGTATAACATATTGACTTCGAGGTATAATGTGATATAATATACTAAACAAATTAAAGGAGTGATTTCAGATGGCGAAAGTATCAACCAGCATTTCCATTGACGCCGATGTGAAAGCACAGGCTCAAGCTCTGTTCGCAGACTTCGGCCTTGACCTGTCCACCGCAATCAATATCTTTCTGCGGCAGTCGATCCGCGAGAACTGCATCCCGTTTACTATCCAGCGCGAGGTTCCCAATGCGGACACCGTGGCTGCAATGAAGGAAGCGGAGGAGATGGCAAAGAACCCGTCCGACTATAAGCGGTACAGCTCTTTTTCCGACCTGCTGCGGGAGGTAGAAGCGGATGCTTGAGATCGTATCTTCCAACCGATTCAAAAGAGACTTGAAGGTCGCCATAAAAAGAGGATACAGGATCAGTCTGTTGGAAGATGTGGTAAACAGACTTGCCATGCGGGAGCCGTTGGAAGAGCGATATAGAGATCATCTTCTGAGTGGCGATTATGACGGGTTCCGTGAGTGTCACATCACGCCTGACTGGCTGTTGGTATATCAAGTTAGGGAGAATGAGTTGGTGCTGTTCCTGTCCAGAACTGGAACACACAGCGACCTGTTCTGAACTATGAAGCAAGCGGCGATGACGTACAAGGGGTATTCGGCAAGGGCCGAATACTCCGCCGAGGATGGAGTCTTCTTCGGAAGGCTCCTCGGCATCAACGACTTAGTGAACTTCGAGTCCGCAAATGCAGAGGGCTTGGAGGAAGAGTTTCATAAGGCAGTGGACGACTATCTGGCGTTCTGCTCCGAAATAGGGAAGCAGCCCCAGACACCAACCGTCTGAAAATACGAGAAAGATTGCAGAATGTGGCGCGGCGGTCTTGACTGCTGCGCCTTGTTTCTGTAAAATACGGAGGAAATGCGATGAATTACTATGCAGAAAATCCGAAAATCACGCTTCGCGTGAGCATCGGTGATGCGATGTTCATTTCCTGAGGAGGATTCTATGTTCAAAGTCATCAAATATGAAGGCAAGGCCAGACGCGGCAGATTCAAATGCGCGCACGGCGGGGAAGTGCAGACGCCGGTTTTTATGAACGTCGGCACGCAGGCGGCCATTAAGGGCGGCGTGAGCGCGCTGGACTTAAAAGACCTCGGCTGTCAGATCGAGCTTTCCAACACGTACCACCTGCATCTGCGCCCCGGCGATGATGTGGTGCGCCAAATGGGCGGCCTCCACAAGTTTATGCACTGGGACGGCCCTATCCTGACCGACAGCGGCGGGTTTCAAGTATTTTCCCTTGCGGGCCTGCGCAAAATCAAAGAAGAGGGCGTGACATTCGCCTCGCACCTCGACGGCCGGCGCATCTTCATGGGGCCGGAGGAGAGCATGCGCATTCAGTCGAATCTCGGCAGCGACATTGCGATGGCCTTCGACGAGTGCGTGGAAAACCCGGCACGCTACGAGTACGCGAAGGCATCCTGTGAGCGCACGCTGCGCTGGCTGGAGCGCTGCAAGATCGAGCATGACAAGCTGAATACCTTGTCAGATACGGTCAACCCGCAGCAGATGTTATTTGGCATCAATCAGGGTGCGACGTTCGAAGATCTTCGCATCTGGCACATGAAAGAGATCGCAAAGCTCGACTGTGACGGCTACGCCATCGGCGGCCTCGCGGTCGGCGAGCCGACGCAGACAATGTACGACATCATCGACGCGGTCGAGCCCTATATGCCGCAGGATAAGCCGCGCTATCTCATGGGCGTCGGTACGCCGTCGAACATCATCGAGGGCGTGGCGCGCGGCGTGGACTTTTTTGACTGTGTGATGCCGGCGCGCAACGCACGCCACGGCAAGCTCTTCACGTGGAGCGGCTCGATCAACCTCAAAAACGAGAAGTACAAGCTCGACGAGCAGCCAATCGACGAGCAGTGCGACTGCCCGACGTGCCGGAATTTCTCACGTGCGTACCTGCGCCACCTCTTTAAGGCGGAGGAGATCCTGGCCCTGCGCCTTGCGGTGATGCACAATCTGTATTTCTACAACAAGCTGACGCAGCGCATCCGTGACGCGCTCGACGCGGGAGAATTTGAGGCCTTCCGAGCGGAGTACAGCACGAAGCTGTCGGAAAGAGTTTGATTCTTTGGATAAACCCCTTGCACAATAGTGAAATATCCGCTATAATAATAATATCTTTGTGTTGAAAGGAACAACTGTACTATGGATAGCATGATTTTACTGGTCGCAATGATCGCGGTGTTTTACTTCCTCATCATTCGTCCGGAAAACAAGCGCAAAAAGCAGGCAGAAAACATGCGCAACAGCCTCAAGAAGGGCGAGCGCATCACCACCATCGGCGGTCTGGTCGGCCGCATCGTTCAGGTGAACGACGCGACGGTCGTGTTCGAGACCTCTGAGGACCGCGTCCGCATCGAGGTTGCCAAGTGGGGCATCCAGTCTGCGGAGTCGATGGAGCAGGCGGCTGCGCCCAAGGCCAAGAAGGCTGACAAGGCGGAGAAGAAGGCTGAGGAAAAGCCTCAGACCGAGGAAGAGGCCAAGACGGTGGCTCTGCCGGTCGAGGATAAGGCGGAAAAGACTGAAAAGTCCGAGGATAAGCCCTCTTACGATCCTGAGATCAAGTAAGATCGACAACTGCATAGCATAAACAAACCTCCCCTGACATACGCTCATGTAGGCGAATGCAGGGGAGGTTTTTGCGTGGAAAAGACGGTGAACACCGCGTGGTACGCGAAAAAATGCGCGCTGGGTACGCTTGTGTGCTGCGGCACGGAGCTGGTGCTTTTGATGCTGGCATCGGCGCTGATACTGCGCGGTGCGATCAGCGAGGAGATGGCGAACGGCGCGGTGCTGGTCTGCGCGGCGGTCGCGGCGTTTTTGGGTTGCATGATCGGAGCGAGGAAGACAAGCAAGCGTGCGATGATGACGGCGGGCTGCGCGGCGAGCGCATGGGTCACGATGCAGGTGATCGGCTTTTTTGTTTATGATGGGTTGACGCCGGAGCGGTCGCTCGAGCTGGCGGCGGCGATGGCGGTCGGCGCGGTGGCGCCGCTCCTACTACAAAGAAATGGGAAAAAGGGGAGAGGAGCCAAGGCGCGTGCTCGCCGCAAGCGCAGGTGAACATAAAGCAATAGGCGTATTCACACGTTTTTGATCGGCGGTGGAGGAAATGCGGCGCGAAAAGCTGTAACAACTTGCACAAATGGAGCAAGAGCGACGGGAAAATATGACTTTTTCTGACTTGGGTGGTGAAGCGGAGAACTGCTTCCAGATATGGGGAACGGGTACGAAAACCACCCCATATCTTGGTAAAATGCCACCGCTTTTTTAATTTGTTTCAATAGTCTACATAATACAATTTACATAATATTTTGACATAATTAACAAAAATGGGAAAAGTTGGCAATTCCGCTTGCGAAAAGAGTGCAAACGGCCTATATTTATAGGTACGTTCTATCGTTTTGCTCCGCGGGCAGAATGCCGCTTCCCTTCACGAGGGGTGACATACTTGCTGAGTCGAACGAACAGAAGAGACCGCCGCGGCGCGCTGCCGCAGCGCGTGCCTGTGCCGATGCTGGTGTTATCGGCGTTTATTGTGTTGGGTGTGATCCTTGGGTACGTGTTTGCGCTCCGGTCGGTGCAGAGCGCGGGCGGCGAGCTGAAACAGTATTTCGACGCGTTTTTATCGGGCGGCGTGAACAGGCCGTTTTCGGTAAGGGCGCTGGGCGAAACGCTGTTGTGCTATTTCCGCGCGCCGGGTATCGTGTTTTTGCTGGGCTTTGCGTCCATCGGCATTGTGGCGGTACCGCTCGTGTGTGCGTGCCAGGGGTTTCTTCTATCGTACTCGCTGTTCTGCTTTGCGCTCTCGCTCGGGCGGGGGAGCTTTCCGTTGCTGCTGGCGCTGTTCGGCATCCGACTTCTGGCGGTGCTGCCGTGCACGCTGCTGCTCGGGAACGCGTCGCTTGACAAGTCCCGCGCGCTGCTGTCGCTTTCGCTTGGCGGCGGGGGACGGGGACGCGCAGTCAGCTACGGGAGCGCGTACTGGTACCGCTTTGGCATTTGTTGTGTGTGTTTGTTGTTTGCCGCTCTGCTGGAGCTGTGGCTTGTGCCGCAGTTTTTGCTGCTGGCGGCGTCTTGAGCTGTTTTTTAGGAAGGAGGGGTGCGATCATGGCCGACCTTTTGGCGCAATACGAAGAATATCTGGCCACGGAAAAGCACGCCTCCCAGAATACGCTCAGCTCCTATATGCGCGATCTGCACCAGTTCGCCGTGTATTTGGACGAGTTCCACCCCATGCCGCTGCCGCAGGTGACGCAGGAGGTCATCAGCGGCTATGTCGCCTGGATGGGCGGCAAGGGCAAGTCCGCCGCGACGATCACGCGCTCCATCGCGTCGATCAAGTCGCTCTACACCTACCTCCAGATGAGCGGAGAGGTCAGCGCGAACCCGGCCAAGGGCGTTGCCGCGGTGAAGGTGGAGCACAAGTTCCCCGAGATCCTCACGGGCAAAGAGGTCGAGCTCTTCCTTGACCAGCCCCAGTGCGTGGACGCTAAGGGCTACCGCGACCACGCGATGCTCGAACTGCTGTACGCCACGGGCATCCGCGTCTCCGAGCTCATTTCGCTCAATGAAGAGGACGTGAGCCTGAGCGCGAGCTTTATCCGCGCGCAGAGCAAGGGCAAAGAGCGTATCATCCCGCTCTATCCCGCCGCCGTCAAGGCACTTTCGCACTACATGAAGGAGGTGCGTCCGCAGCTTTTGGCTGATCCGGAGGAAACGGCGCTGTTCGTCAACATGAACGGCGAGCGCATGAGCCGCCAGGGATTCTGGAAGATCGTCAAGCACTATCAGGAGACCGCCGGCATCTCAAAGGACATCACGCCGCATACGCTGCGCCACTCGTTTGCCGTGCACCTGCTCGAAAACGGTGCGGACCTGCGCTCCATTCAGGAGATGCTGGGCCACGCGGATATTTCCTCGACGCAGATTTACACGCATGTTGTGAAAAAGCACCTCAAGGACGTCTATCAGAAGGCGCACCCGCGGGCATAAAGAGAAAATTGAAAGGCCGCTCAGAGAGCGGCCTTTTTCATGCTGTGATTTCTCGTTGCATTTCGGACAGTTGTTTGATATAATTTCTAAATAAGTATCGTGGGAGGTGATGCGCATGCGGATACTCGGCATCGATCCGGGCATCGCCATCGTGGGCTTTGGCCTGATCGAAGCGGACCGCGGCAGAACGCAGCTATTGAATTACGGCGCGATCACCACGCCCGCGGGACTGCCGCTGGCGCGCCGCCTTGTGCAGATCGAGCAGGACATGGAAGCGCTCATCGCGCAGCTAAAGCCCGACGCCATCGCGGTCGAAGAACTGTTCTTTTCGAACAACATCACGACCGGCATCGCCGTGGCGCACGGCCGCGGCATCATTCTGTGTACCGCGGAAAAGAGCGGCGTGCCGCTCTACGAATACACACCCATGCAGGTCAAGCAGGCGGTCGTCGGCTATGGCCTCGCTGAAAAGAAACAGGTCATGGACATGGTCAAGCGCCTCTTAAAGCTCAAGGCCGTGCCGCGTCCTGATGACGCGGCCGACGCGCTGGCCATTGCCATCTGCCACGCGCGCAGCGCCACGTCGCTCCTGAGCCGCGTGGGCGGGAACGACGTCAAGCAGACCATTTAAGCAGGAGAGAGGCAGTTTATGTTTTATTATGTCAGCGGAACGGTCGCGCATGTGGAGCCGTACCTCGCCGTGATCGACTGCGGCGGCGTGGGCTATGCCTGCAAGACCACCAGCACGACGATCTCACAGCTGCAAGTGGGTAAAGCAAGCAAACTTTACACCTATTTGCACGTGGGTGAGGGGATCTTTGACCTTTACGGTTTTGCCACGCAGGGTGAGCTCGGGAGCTTCAAGCAGCTCATCGGCGTCTCGGGCGTGGGGCCGAAGGCGGCGCTCGCGATACTTTCGGTCTGCACGCCGCAGGGGCTTGCAATGGCCGTCATCACGGGCGATGAAAAGGCGCTCATCGCCGCGCCGGGCATCGGTAAGAAGATTGCCCAGCGCATCATCTTAGAGCTCAAGGACAAGCTCACCAAGGAGCAGCAGGAGATCGGTATGCCGACCGCCCCCGGCATCGTTGCGGGTGAGAAGAGCAAGGCCGTCGAGGCCGCTGCCGCGCTCGCGGTGCTCGGCTACACGCAGCAGGACATCGCGGTTGCGATGAAGGGCGTGGACGTGGAAAACTTACCGCTTGAAGAGATCGTGCGCCAGAGCTTAAAGAAAATGGTAAAGTAACTTCAATGACAGAATTTGCGCCGCGCACGGCGCAAATCAAATTTGATCGTGATTTGCCGCGACATGCGCGTGGCAAATCACACTTCGCGCAGAGCGAGTGTCGAATGAGCCGCTTTCAGCGGCTCATCGAGGCACAGAGCGGCGCGATATCCCCATCTCGTCGAAAGTCCGCAGGACTTTTGACGAAGCGAAAGTGAGGGAGAGCTTTTGAGCATTGATTTTGGAACCGACATTTATGAAGAGCCTATCGTGGCCAAGACTTTCCTGAGCGAGGACGCGCAGGAGGGCTCTCTGCGCCCGAAGACGCTCTCGGAATACATCGGGCAGGAGAAGGCGAAGGGCAACCTTGCCGTCTTCATCGCGGCGGCGAAAAAGCGCGGCGAATCGCTCGACCACGTGCTGCTGCACGGCCCTCCGGGCCTCGGCAAGACGACGCTCGCGGGCATTATTGCCCAGGAAATGGGCGTGAACATCCGCATCACGTCCGGCCCCGCCATTGAAAAGGCGGGCGACCTTGCGGCGCTTTTGACGAATCTGAGCGAGGGGGACATCCTGTTCGTCGACGAGATCCACCGCCTGAACCGCAGCGTGGAGGAGATCCTGTACCCCGCGATGGAGGACTACGCCATCGACATCATCGTCGGCAAGGGCCCGAGCGCGAACTCCATCCGCCTCGATCTGCCGCACTTCACGCTCATCGGCGCGACGACGCGCGCGGGCCAGCTGTCCGCGCCGCTGCGTGACCGCTTCGGCGTCACGCTGCGCCTGGAGCTTTACACGCCGCAGGAGCTCTCGAAGATCGTTACGCGCTCGGCGAGCATCCTGAATGTCGACATCGACCCGACGGGTGCGCTCGAGATCGCGCGCCGCTCGCGCGGCACGCCGCGTATCGCGAACCGCATGCTGCGCCGCGTGCGCGACTTTGCGGATGTGCGGGCCGACGGCGTGATCACGAGGGAGGTCGCGGACGAAGCGCTCCGTGCGCTCGAGATCGACGACCTCGGATTAGACCCCATTGACCACAGGATGATGCACGCCATCATCGAAAACTACGGCGGCGGCCCCGTCGGCATCGAGACGCTGGCGGCGACCATCGGCGAGGAAGCCGTCACGCTGCTGGATGTTTACGAGCCGTATCTCATGCAGCTCGGCTTTTTGCAGCGCACGCCTCGCGGGCGCTGCGTCACGCGCAAGGCATATGAGCACTTAGGCCTCTCCGTGCCGAAGAGCATGGACGAAGTGCCGGAACAGCTTAGTCTATAAATGCAAACTACTTTACGGCAAAACTTCAAATCTTTTTGAGAAGAGGAATCAAAATCATGGGAAAACTGTTTGGCACCGACGGCATTCGCGGCGTTGTGGGAGAAAATCTCACGGCTGATCTTGCGTTCCGCACGGGCAAGGCCATCGCGGCCGTTTTGAAGGAAGAAAAGGGCAGAAAGCCGGTCATCACCATCGGCAAGGACACGCGCATTTCGTCCGATATGCTCGAAAGTGCGCTGATCGCGGGTATCTGCTCCGTCGGCGGCGACGTGATGCCGTTCGGTGTGCTGCCGACTCCGGCGGTCGCGTACCTGACCGTGCTCAAGGGCGCGGATGCGGGCATCGTGATCTCCGCCTCGCACAACCCCTACGAGCACAACGGCATTAAGGTCTTCAACGAAAAGGGCTACAAGCTGCCCGACGCGATCGAAGAGCAGGTCGAAGAAAAAATTCTCACCGACATCTATCCCGCCGCGACGCACGGCGAGATCGGCGTCCTGCGCCACGGTCTGCGGCAGTCGCGCGAGGCGTATATCGACCATTTAGCTGGCACGATCGAAGGAGACCTGTCCGGCCTGCGCGTGCTGGTCGATTGCTCGAACGGCGCGTCGTCCGCGACGGCACCGGAGCTCTTTGGCCGCTTCCGCTGCTTCTGTGACTTCATCCACCGCAAGCCGGACGGCGTGAACATCAACGACCACTGCGGTTCGACGCATCTCGACGACCTTGCACAAAAGGTCGTCGCGGGCGGCTATGACATCGGCGTCGCGTTCGATGGCGACGCGGACCGCTGCCTGCTCGTCGACGAGCAGGGCGGCGTTATCGACGGCGACAAGGTGCTTGCCGTCTGCGGCTCGGACATGAAGCGCCGCGGGAAGCTCTCGGGCGGCACGATCGTTGCGACGGTGATGTCGAACCTCGGCCTTCACGAGTTCTGCCGCGAAAACGGTGTCGGCCTCGTCTGCACGAGCGTGGGCGACCGCAACGTGCTCGAAAAGATGAATGAGTGCGGCTACAAGCTTGGCGGCGAGCAGTCGGGCCACACGATCTTCACCGACTACGCCACGACCGGCGACGGTCAGCTGACGGCGCTTCAGTTCCTCGACGTGCTCGCGCGCAGCGGGAAGAAGGCCTCTGAGCTTGCGTCCGTCTGCCCGCAGTATCCGCAGGTGTTGCTCAACGTCGCCGTTTCGCATGAGCGCGGCGTCAAGGATGCCATCATGGCGTCCGATGCACTCTCCGCGGCCATCGCGGAGGAGGAGGGGAAGCTCTCCGGCGAGGGACGCGTGCTCGTCCGCCCGAGCGGCACGGAAGCGCTCATCCGCGTCATGGTTGAGGCAAAAACAGAACAAATCGCCCTTCTTGCGGCCGAGAATTTGGTCAATGTGATAAAAATGCTGTAAAATCGTTAGCGCTAATACTGAATTTTCGTAAATACTTGACAAAACCTGAGCACAGAAGGTATAATACATGCAGTATCATCAGAGTGAGAGCCATCATAAAGAGCTTGCAGCCTGCACGGATGAGCAGCTGTGCGCCATGGCCGCCGCGGGCGACAGGGAAGCAGAAGAGCTTCTTGTCACGCGCTATTACGGAATGGTGCGCGCGTGTGCGCGTCCGCTTTTCCTCGCCGGCGGCGACGGGGAGGATCTGATTCAGGAGGGCATGTTCGGTCTCATTCAGGCAATACGGGAGTATGACGCTGACAAGGCGGCGTCGTTTCACACCTATGCAGAGATCTGCATTCGCAACCGCCTGTTCTCCGCGCTCCGTGCCGCCTCCCGCGGCAAGCATTATCCGCTGAACGAATCCATATCCCTTGATACCCCTTCCTTTGACAGTTCTTCTTACACCGCCGGTACTTTAGACCCCAGCCACACAGACCCCGAGCTCCTCATCGCGGAGCGGGACCACGTGGAGAGTCTACTCGAAAGTACCCGCAAGCACTTGTCCGAGTTCGAGGCGAAGATCTTAGGGTACTATTTGGAAGGCCTTTCCTGTCACGAGATCGCAAAGGCCGTGGGCAAGTCTCCGAAGTCGGTGGACAACGCCGTGCAGCGCGTTCGCCGCAAGGCTGCGCAGCACATTTTTTCCGGCGATATCAGCAAACGCTGAACGCATATATTTTTTTCTGATTCAAAGAGAGGGTAAAATCATGTACGAAGACAAGACTTTAGTTTGCAAAGAGTGCGGCAAAGAGTTCGTGTTCACTGCCGGTGAGCAGGAGTTCTACGCGGAGCGCGGCTTCCAGAACGAGCCCCAGCGCTGCAAGGCCTGCCGCGACGCTCGCAAGAACGCCGCTCGTGGCCCCCGTGAGTACTTCACCGCAGTCTGCGCAGCTTGCGGCGGCGAGGCCAAGGTTCCTTTCGAGCCCAAGTCCGACCGTCCGGTCTACTGCAGCGAGTGCTTCGCCAAGATGCGCGCTGAGCAGTAATTCTTGTAAACGTTTTGATCGAAAGACGTCCGCTAATGCGGGCGTCTTTCTTTTTTTGGCTTTATGGCAGCTTCTTTTTTCATATTTCCTATTGAAAAAGTGCGAAAAATGGGATAAACTATTTTCAGCTATTTTCACGGAGGTGAATCAAACATGATCGAAATTAAGCGCGACACTATCATCGGTGACATTCTGGACGTTGCGCCGCAGACCGCGCCGATTTTCCTGTCGATCGGCATGCACTGCCTGGGCTGCCCCAGCTCCCGCGGTGAGACGGTGGAAGAGGCTTGCATGGTCCACGGGATCGACGTGGAGAAGCTGCTGGCTCTCGTGAACGAAGAGGCCAACAAGCCCGTCAAGGAATAAGAAAAGGACGCATACGGGTCTTCCGTATGCGTCTTGTTCGCTCAGCGAAAGGAGGGCGGCGGTGGAAAAGGAATTACAGCTTCAGCCGCGGCTGCAATGCATCGCAAGCCTTGTGCCGCAGGGCGCGAGACTGGCCGACGTCGGCACCGACCATGGGTATCTTCCCGTGTGGCTTTTGCAGCACGGGCGCATTGAAAGCGCCATTGCGTCTGACATCAACGCGCTGCCGCTTGACCACGCGCGCGCGACGGCGCGAGAATACGGCGTGACGGAGCGCATGGATTTTCGCCTCTGCCCGGGCCTTGCGAAGATCAAAGCAGAGGAGTGCGACGCCATCGCTATCGCCGGCATGGGCGGCGAGACGATCCTCGGTATTCTCGAGGCCGCGCCCTGGACGCATGAGGACGTGCATACGCTCATTTTGCAGCCGCAGACAAAGATCGACCTTCTGCGCTGCTGGCTCTGCGGGCACGGCTACCGCTTTTTGAGCGAGACGCTCGTGCGCGACAAGGAGCAGCTTTATGTCGTCTTCCGTGTGAGAGCGGGGATGGGGCAGGAGCTGAGCGAAGTGGACGCGCTGACAGGCTTATTGCTGCGGTCCGACCCGCTGTACGGCGAATACCTGTCGCAGCATCTTATAAAGCTCAATCGGGCGAGAGACGGCCTCGCCGTCTCGTCGCTCGCAGATAAGGAGGCGCGTATCGCGCATCTTGAAAATCTCATCGAAGAGATCGAGAGAAGAAAAGGGGAGTGGGAACATGGCAACGGTACATGAGATCGAACAGAGGCTTTTTTTCTGGGCGCCGCGCGAGAGCGCGATGGACTGGGACAATGTCGGCCACCTCGTCGGCGATCCCGAGCAGGAGGTCGAGCGCATTTTAGTCGCGCTCGATATCACCGAGCGCGTGGTGCAGGAGGCCATCGACTGCGGCGCGCAGCTCATCGTGTCCCACCATCCGGTGATGAACGTGCGCTGGCACGAGCGCGAGATGCAGACCCTTCGGCCCGACACGCGCCTCGGCGGCGTTTTGACCACACTCGTCAAAAACGACATTTCCGCCATCTGCATGCACACGAATCTGGATGCTGCGGACGGCGGCGTGAACGACTGTCTGGCGAAAAAACTGGGCCTTAACGATGTTTTTTTGCTCAACGACGAAAAAATCGGGCGTATTGGCACACTTTCCTGCGAAAAAGGGCTTGAAGAGTTCCTGCGGGATGTGATAGAATTACTCGGCTGCGGCGGCTTGCGCTATTGCCACGGCAGCGGGCGGGTGCACCGCGTAGCCGTCGGCGGCGGCGCGTGCGGCGAATACATCCCGCAGGCCATTGCGCAGGGCTGCGATACGTTCGTGACGAGCGATCTGCGCTACAACGATTTTCTGGATACGCGGGGACTCAACCTGATCGACGCAGGGCATTTTCCGACGGAGAACGTCGTCTGTCCGACGGTCAAGGCGTATTTGGAGGAGCATTTCCCCGAGGTGAAAACCGTAATATCGACGTCGCACAGAGACGTCATTCAATACTATCTGTAAGGAGAGATCACATCATGTCCGGACATTCCAAGTGGCACAATATTCAAAAGACGAAGGGCGCAGCTGACGCCAAGCGCAGCGCCGCCTTCACCAAGATCGCCAAGGAGATCATCGTCGCCGTCAAGCAGGGCGGCTCGGGCGATCCGAATAACAACTCCCGTCTCGCGACCGTCATCGCCAAGGCGAAGGCTGCCAACATGCCCAACGACAACATCAAACGCACCATCGACAAGGCGCTCGGCTCGGGCAACACCGACAACTACGAGTCCGTCACCTACGAGGGCTACGGCCCCGGCGGCGTGGCTGTCATCGTCGAGGCACTGACCGACAACCGCCAGCGCACCGCGCCGGAGGTCCGCCACTACTTCGATAAGTACGGCAAGGGCATGGGCGCGCAGGGCCTGTCTCTTATACACATCTGACGCTGCCGACGAC
>ERZ1027243.2-NODE-2-length-104512-cov-11.513685_pt1 | contig 104512 bp, 108 predicted proteins | sample MGYA00519243_ERZ1027243 | MGnify/ENA primary metagenome ERZ1027243 (study PRJEB26926, sample SAMN06164727) | human gut metagenome | biome: ENVO:00009003; feature: ENVO:2100002; material: ENVO:00002003 | host: Homo sapiens | place: USA | collected 2012 ...
GATTAGCGAGTGTCTCGTGGGCTCGGAGATGTGTATAAGAGACAGGTATTAATGATATATATGTTATATTCTGCACTAAAATCAATGTTGTATTTGCATATAGTGCACAATTTTAAAATTTGCTTTATATATTTTCAACAATTTTTAGTGTGATTATTTGTGAATATAAATGACGGATTATGATTGACAATGACGGATTATGAAAATATAATTATACTACAAGTTAAATGAATGTTGAAATGTTTAATACAGTAATTTGAAAATAAGCATTAAATAAATGGCTTATAAAATAAGTCTTTGAATAATTTGATAAACTGGGGTGATTAGATGCTGGCGGAAGATAGATGCAAAAAAATACTCGATATATTAGATTCGATGGGAAGTGTGACTGTTCAGCAGCTTATGGATGAGCTTGATACATCCGAGTCAACAATCAGACGTGATCTGGTTGCAATGGACAAGAAGGGTTATCTCACCAAGGTACATGGTGGTGCGATTGTAAATAATACGAATATCCATACTCAGGATGAGAAGGTTATCAACAGGCTTAAGCAGAATCGCAACGAAAAGGAACAGATTGCCAGATATGCGGCATCACTTATTGTGGATAATGATTTTGTTTATATAGATGCCGGTACTACAACAGCAGTCATGATTGATTATATTACTGCAAAGAATGTGGTTTTTGTTACAAACTCTCTGACTAATGCCAAGAGAATTTCCGATAGGGGATATACAGTATATATTCTGGGTGGCGAGTTCAAGTCTACTACCGAGGCTATTGTCGGAGATGAGGCCGTTGTGACGCTCGATAAATATAATTTTACGAAGGGCTTCTGGGGAACCAACGGAATTACTGTGAAGAATGGATTTACAACTCCGGAGATAAAGGAGGCCATGGTTAAAAAGAAATCCATGGAGAATAGCAAGGAGAAATACATTCTTGCGGATGACAGTAAGTTTTCACAGGTATCAAGTATCAAGTTTGCTGATTTTGAAGATGCTGTAATTATTACAAATGCACTAAGTAATGACAACTATAAGAAATACAAAAATATTAAGGAGGTCTAACATGATTTACACAGTTACTTTTAATCCATCATTAGATTATATTGTTGATGTAACAGATTTTAAGACAGGAGTAGTCAATAGAACGACTGGAGAGAAGATTTTTGCAGGTGGTAAGGGCATCAATGTTTCCATGGTTCTTAAGAATCTTGGAATGAGCAATACTTCACTTGGTTTTACAGCGGGTTTTACAGGAAATGAAATTAAAAGACTTCTAGGAAAAAAAGGCGTTAATACTGATTTTATAGAGGTGGAGGATGGTATTTCACGTATTAACGTGAAGCTTCGCTCAAATGAGGAATCCGAGATTAATGGTCAGGGACCGGTAATCACTGAGGACAACATTAAAAAGCTTTATGAGAAGCTTGACTGCTTAAAGGAGTCTGATGTGCTTGTGCTCGCAGGAAGTATTCCTGATGTGATGCCTTCATCAATGTATATGGATATCATGAAGCATCTTGAGGGCCGCGGAATAAATATCGTGGTTGATGCGACGAGAAATCTGCTCACAAATGTGCTTGCGTATAAGCCATTCCTTATCAAGCCAAACAATCATGAGCTCGGTGAGATATTCGGGGTTGAGGTTACAGACAAGGACGATGTGATAAAGTATGCAAAGAAGCTTCAGGAGCAGGGCGCAAGAAACGTGCTTGTTTCTATGGCAGGTGACGGAGCAGTGCTTGTGACCGAGGATGGACAGGAATTTAAGGCACAGGCTCCTAAAGGAAAGCTCAAAAACTCTGTAGGCGCAGGTGATTCGATGGTAGCCGGATTTGTTTACGGATACCTCAAATCAAATGATTATAAGCAGGCATTTATTTATGGAGTATGTACAGGAAGTGCAAGTGCATTTTCTGAGGAGCTGGCTACAAAGCCGGAGGTTGAAGCGCTTATTGATAAATGGGAGAGTGCTTCCAATTAAACAAACGGTATCAAAAGGTTGATATAAATAATTAATATATTCTATTAGGAGGAATGATGTATGACAATCAGGGATTTGTTGGCAGCTGAGAGTATCAATTTAAATGGTACGCCTGCCGGAAAAACCGAAGCATTGAATCAGTGTATTGATTTGATGGCAAAAAGTGGCAAAATAGCCGATGTGGAGAAGTATCGCAAGGGTGTTTTTGCAAGAGAGGAGGAAGGCACAACAGGAATTGGAATGGGTATAGCAATTCCTCATTGTAAGTCTGATGCTGTTACTAAAGCAGGTCTTGCGGCAATGGTTGTAAAAGATGGGGTTGACTTTGAATCACTCGATGGTACACCTGCAAAGATTATTTTCCTTATCGCTGCACCAAACACAGAGGATAATGTGCATCTTCAGGTGCTTAGCAAGCTCTCTGTTATGCTGATGGACGAGCAGTTTACAAATTCTCTTATCAATGCCGGTTCAGTTGATGAGTTTTTAAATATCATCGATAGCGCTGAAAAAGCAAAGGATGAGAAAGAGGCTGCCAAAGAGGCAAAGGCTAAAGAGCCTGTTGAGGTGAAGAAGGACGATGTATTTATCGTTGCAGTTACAGCCTGTCCTACAGGAATTGCCCATACTTATATGGCTGCTGAGGCTATCGAGAAAAAAGCCAAGGAGCTTGGATATCAGGTAAAGGTTGAGACAAGAGGCTCAGGCGGAGCCAAAAATGTGCTCACAGATGATGAAATCGCAAAGGCTGCAGGTGTTATAGTTGCCTGTGATACAAATGTACCTACAGACCGCTTTGACGGAAAGAAGGTTATTGAGTGTCAGGTTTCTGACGGAATCAATAAGGCAGAAGAACTCATAAAGAGAATTGCTGCCGGTGATGCTCCTGTATTTAAGGCATCAGGTAAAAAGGAGGCTTCACATTCATCAGTTGGTGGAAAAGAGAGCATTGGACATCAGATTTACAAGCATCTGATGAATGGTGTTTCACATATGCTTCCATTCGTAGTTGGTGGTGGTATTCTTATCGCAATCGCATTCCTTATCGATGGATTCAGTGTTGACCTTAATTCACTGCCGGCTGACCAGAGAGCAAATTTCGGTACTATTACACAGGCCGCAGCAATGTTTAAGGGAATTGGTGGAACAGCATTTGGATTTATGCTTCCAATTCTTGCAGGCTTTATCGCTATGAGTATTGCTGACCGTCCGGGTCTTGCAGTTGGTTTTGTAGGCGGTTCAATCGCAGCAAACGGTACATCAGGCTTCCTTGGAGCACTTGTAGCAGGTTTCGTTGCAGGATATATTGTGCTTCTCTTAAAGAAGGTATTTTCTAAACTTCCGGAGAGTCTTGATGGTATGAAGCCGGTTCTGCTTTATCCGCTGCTTGGTATATTCCTGGTAGGCGTTATAATGCAGTTTGTAGTTGAGCCTCCAATCGGAGCTTTAAATACAGCTATCAACAATGGTCTTAATGGACTTAACGGTGCAAGCGCAGTAGTGCTCGGAGTACTTCTCGGAGGAATGATGTCAGTAGATATGGGTGGTCCTGTAAACAAAGCCGCTTATGTATTTGGTACAGCTTCAATCGCTGCCGGAAACTACAATATTATGGCAGCAGTTATGATTGGCGGTATGGTTCCACCAATCGCAATCGCTCTTGCAACAATCTTCTTCAAGAACAAGTTCACAGCAGAGGAGAGAAAGGCAGGACCTACAAACTTTATCATGGGATTATCATTTATCACAGAGGGTGCAATCCCATTCGCAGCATCTGATCCGCTTCATGTCCTTCCGGCATGTGTAGTCGGTTCAGCAGTGGCAGGTGGACTTTCAATGGCATTTGGATGTACACTCATGGCACCTCACGGAGGAATCTTCGTAGTTCCTACAATCGGAAATCCGTTAATGTATCTTGTTGCATTAGTAATCGGATCTTTCATTGCATGTGGATTACTCGGATTACTCAAAAAGAAAGTAAGTGAATAAGCAATCCTCAATTATCATTTAATCCAACCTATAAACTAATCAACAAAGGCACTGCTTCGGCGGTGCCTTTGTTGTTATGTTGTGATATAAAAATTAAAAGTATAAACATTCTCTGAAATAACAGCCTCATGCCTTGACGAGTGAATTTTCCAAGCTTAAAGTAGTATTAGGATGAAATAGTAAGTCAAAAAAATCAATTATTTATGAGACTTAAATAAAAAAACAGTGAGGCATAAAATGGGCAAGGTTATAGGTATAGATTTAGGAACAACAAACAGCTGTGTGGCAGTATTGGAGAACAATCAGCCGGTAGTCATAACTAACAGCGAGGGTCAGAGAACAACTCCGTCTGTAGTGGCTTTTACAAAGAATGGAGAGCGACTGGTTGGCGAGGCTGCAAAGAGGCAGGCAGCAGTCAATGTGGACAGGACATTTTTCTCAATAAAGAGACAGATGGGAAGCGATTTCAGGGCAAAAGTGGACGGAAAGCTGTATTCAGCTCCTGAGATTTCTTCTATGATTCTCAGAAAGCTGAAAAAGGATGCAGAGGACTATATTGGTGAGGCAGTGACAGACGCTGTAATCACAGTTCCTGCATATTTTTCGGATGCGCAGAGGCAGGCAACTAAGGATGCAGGAAGGATTGCGGGGCTTAATGTGCTTCGAATCATAAATGAGCCAACCTCTGCGGCACTCGCATACGGACTGGACCATGGACAGCAGCAGAAAATTCTTGTCTACGATCTCGGAGGAGGAACCTTCGATGTGTCTGTTATCGAAATAGGGGACAATTTGATAGAGGTGCTTGCCACAGCCGGTGATAATCATCTGGGTGGAGATGATTTTGATGAGAGAATCACAAATTATCTTGTCACAGAGTTTTACAGACAGCAGAATGTGGATCTGAGAAAGGATAATACTGCTATGCAGCGTGTCAGGGAGGAGGCTGAGAAGGCAAAAAAGGTGCTTTCATCATCATCCTCAACCACTATCAACCTGCCATTTATCACCACTGTAAAGGGACAGCCGGTCCACATGGAGATGAACCTCACAAGGGCTGAGTTTAATGAGATAACAAAGGATCTGGTGGAGAGAACTGCTATTCCTGTCAATCAGGCACTTTCAGATGCGGGTATTTCCGCAGCAGAGCTTGGAATGGTGCTGTTGGTAGGAGGCTCGACACGTGTGCCGGCTGTTGTTGAGGAGGTCAGAAGAATTACAGGAAAAGAGCCTTCACACAACCTAAATCCTGACGAGTGCGTGGCACTCGGTGCAGCAGTACAGGGCGGCAAGCTCGGTGGAGCAATTGTCGCAGGCAGCAGTGCGGCAGAGATTATACTGATGGATGTCACACCGCTTTCACTCGGAATTGAGACAGTTGGTGGTGTCTCAACTAAAATTATTGACAGAAATACGACTATTCCTACGAGATACAGCCAGATTTTTACAACTGCAGGAAGCTTCCAGACCTCTGTGGATATAAAGGTACTGCAGGGTGAGAGGCAGTTTGCAAGGGACAATAAGCTGATTGGAAACTTCAGGCTAAAGGGCATCAAGCCGGCTCCGGCAGGTGTGCCGCAGATAGAGGTGACATTTGATATAGATGCAAACGGCATTGTGCAGGTTTCTGCAAAGGACCTGGGCACAGGAAAGCATCAGGAGATTACGATTACCGCAAGCTCAAATTTGTCTGATTCTGAGATTGAGCAGGCAATCCGCGAGGCACAGGAGTATGAGGAAACAGACGGACAGAGAAAGGCTTATATTGATGCAAGAAGTGAGGCTGATACGCTTGTGCGACAGGTGGAAAATGTCATGGCTGACAAGGAAAAAAGAAAGGCTATGGACAGCGCACAGAAAAAGAGTGTGAAATCGTCACTTTCATATGTGAAGAAGCTTATTTCAAGGACAAAGCCCGGAAATGTGAGCGAAGAGCAGGCCGCGGAGATAAAGCATGCGGCAGACGAACTGAGAAATGCGGCAGCGGGTTTGATTTAATTATAGTAACTATTATTATTCATTTGGCTATTTACGAGAAGCGGATTTTCATATAAAATATGGGTAAGTGGTGAGTATTCAGAACCACCCTGAATAGTTATAATGTTAATTTAAATCCGAGGAAATAGAAAATGAATGCGAACGATAAAACAGAAAAGGTACTAAGAGAAATTCATATCATGCTCTCAAAGGCGGAGCCGTATAAGCCGGAGCCGAGCAGGGTGATCATAAACAAGCAGCAAATGATAGATTTACTTGCTGAGCTGAATAAGTGTATATATGCAATACAGGATGAGTATGAGCTTACTGAGCAGAGTCGCAATCACGCAGAGAGAGAGTTCAGAAAGAAGGGGGACCAGATAGTCTGGGATGCAAGCAGAAAGGCTGAGGATGTGTATGCAGCATCGGTTATCTATACGGATGAGGCGCTTTCAAGAGTGCGTGATATCATCAATGATACCAACGAGTCACTTGAAAAGCTGTGCAAGAATATGAAGGATAAGATTGCAGAGCAGGAGAAGATAGTTAAAACTAACCAGTATGAGCTCAAGGGACAGCTTCAGGATTTGTCCGATACGGAGAAGTATCTTAAGATTATCGATGATAGAAATAAGGAGATAGAACGTCAGAAAAATGCAGGTAAGCCTGTAGAGGAGCGTACTATTGACAAGGAAGAGAAGTCCATCTATGCAAACAGACAGACTGAAATCAAGGTAAATATGGATTATATCAGAAAACTGGGACTTGCTGAGGGCGAGGACCTGGGAGATGGTGTAGTGGGTGAAGTGAAGCTTGCAGACGATACACCTGATGCCGGATCAAATCATAGCAATGATAAGGATGAAGCCAAGGCTGCCGGCTCAAAATCGTCTGTTGATGAGGATTATAAGGCAATAAGCAGAAAAGCCGGCAATCCACCTGTTATCAACACAAAGGAGGGAAAGGAGCTCACAGACGGTATCCACAGAATGTGGCAGAGCATCACCGGAAATAAAGGGAAATGAAACACACCTATGTAATATAAAGCAGCAGTTCAAAACAGAACGGCTGCTTTTTGGCTTATATTTAAAGTGGGTAATATTAAGCAGATTTTAAGAAAAACAAAGTGGATAATCTGATAAAATATAGCTGACTAACGGCAGGAGAAGGTTTCTGTTCAAAATTCATAGAAGGAGGATAATATGACAATATTAGTTTGTGATGACGACAAGGAAATAGTTGAGGCAATTGAGATTTACCTGATGCAGGAGGGCTACGACGTGGAGAAGGCTTACGACGGCATACAGGCGGTTGAAATTATGAAGAATAAAAAAATAGACCTCATGATAATAGATGTCATGATGCCAAAGCTCGACGGAATAAGAGCTACTCTGCAGATACGAAAGGAAAGCAGGGTGCCGATAATTATTCTCTCGGCAAAGACAGAGGATGCTGACAAGATTTTAGGCCTCAATGTGGGGGCTGATGATTATGTCACAAAGCCTTTTAATCCGCTTGAGCTTGTGGCAAGGGTAAAGTCACAGCTTCGCAGATATACCACTCTGTCAAGCAATGATGCAGCCGGAGACAAGGTTTATGAAGCCGGAGGCCTTTTGGTAAATGATGATTTAAAAAAGGTGACTGTGGATGGTGAGGAGGTAAAGCTCACACCGATTGAGTACAATATCCTGCTTTTACTTCTTAAAAACAAGGGAAAGGTCTACTCAATAAACGAAATATATGAGAGTATATGGAACGAGGAGGCGATAGGCGCCGACAATACAGTTGCTGTGCACATCAGACATATCAGGGAAAAAATAGAGATAAATCCTAAAGAGCCGCGATATCTGAAGGTGGTCTGGGGAGTAGGCTATAAGATAGAGGACAACAAATGAAGCAGTATACGATAGGAAAAAAAGCAGCGGTCATAGTTTTACATCAGCTATGCATGATACTTATGGTGACAGGAGTGTTTGCCACAGGCTATGCATTCAGGCACGATGCGCATGGAAATATTGATATATATACACTAATATCGCTTGCGGGCCTGGTAGGCAGCTTTGTGAGCCTGGCATATATGGCAAACGTGGCCGGCAGAAAATCAGAGGATGATTACACAATATACTATTTACCGATTGACAAGGTATACTCTGATGTGATGCTGGTGATATTTACACTGCTCATGGTATTTATGGGAAAAGTGATTTCAGGCGTAAAAAACCAGCATTTTGACTATGCATCACTCATTATGACGACCGGCACATTTACTTTTTTGTTTGATCTGGCTTTTATTATTTTATACCAGAGCATTGTAAGGAAGATAAAAGGCAATATACTTTACACACACAGCCTGATGTACAAGGGCTATGAGCTTTTGAAAAGAGTTATTGAGAAAAAGGATATCCACACACAAAAAAACAAAGAGATAATGCGCATACAGGAGGCACTTGAAGCTATCTCGGAAGGAGCGCTTGACACTACACTCAATGTCAATGAGTTTCATGGGCAGCAGAAAAAGGTGGCGGAGGCTGTCAACCATATACGCCAGGGTCTTATGAGCTCGGTAAATGAGAGTCTTAAAAATGAAAAACTAAAGGCAGACCTAATAACAAACGTATCACATGATATAAAGACACCTCTGACTTCAATAGTCAACTATGTTGACCTGCTTAAGAGGGAAAATCTGGAAAATGAAAATGCCAAATACTATATACATGTGCTGGAGGAAAAGTCACAGCGCTTAAAGCAGCTTACAGAGGATCTGGTAGAGACATCAAAGATTACCTCGGGAAATGTGAAGCTCAATATGCAAAAGCTTGATCTGGTTGAGCTTTTATACCAGACCGGAGGTGAATTCAATGAGCGCTTTGAGTCGAGAAATCTGACAATAGTTACAAAAATTCCATCAGAACAGATATTTATCTATGCGGATGGGCGTCAGCTTTACCGCTCTATTGAAAATCTGTATACTAATGCCGCAAAATATGCACTGGAAAATACCAGAGTATATGTAGAACTTGAAAAGGCAGATAAAAAGGCAGTTTTTACAATAAAGAATGTGTCTAAGAACGAGCTTGACATAGTAAGCAACGGAAATGTGGACCTGACAGAGCGTTTTGTGAGGGGAGAGAGGTCGAGAACCACTGAAGGAAGTGGACTTGGACTTTCGATTGCAAAGAATCTGACCCATTTGATGGGAGGAAAATTCGAAATTAAGGTAGATGGTGATTTATTTATTGCCACAATTACCTATAATATTATATAATAGTAAATAAAAGAATTTTGAAATACACATACGGAGGTAGAATAAGTGAAATTATATGAAAATGGTGCTTACCTTTTAAACGGTAAGGAAGTAATAATTGATGGACCGGAGGCTCAGGCAGCTGTCAAAAGCAAGACCGGCATGGACATCGATAAACAGACAGCTAAGCAGGAGACAATTGCTTACGGTATTTTAAAGGAGCACAATACATCCGGCAATATGGACAAGCTTCAGATTAAGTTTGATAAGCTTACATCGCATGATATCACATTTGTAGGTATCATCCAGACAGCACGAGCTTCAGGACTTGAGAAATTCCCTATCCCGTATGTACTTACAAACTGTCACAACAGCCTTTGTGCAGTTGGTGGAACAATCAATGAGGATGACCACATGTTTGGTCTCACATGTGCAAAGAAGTACGGCGGAATCTATGTACCACCTCATCAGGCAGTTATCCATCAGTTTGCACGAGAGATGCTTGCCGGCGGCGGAAAAATGATACTTGGTTCTGATTCACATACACGCTATGGTGCACTTGGTACTATGGCAGTCGGCGAGGGTGGACCTGAGCTTGTTAAGCAGCTTCTTGAACAGACATATGATATTGATATGCCTGAGGTAGTAGGCATTTACCTGACAGGAGAGCCAATCAAGGGCGTTGGACCACAGGATGTCGCACTTGCAATTATCGGAGAGGTATTCGGAAACGGCTTCGTAAAGAACAAAGTTATGGAGTTTGTAGGACCGGGTGTGTCTAATCTGAGCGTTGACTTCCGTATAGGTGTCGATGTTATGACAACAGAGACTACATGTCTTTCTTCTATCTGGAGAACAGATGACCAGGTTAAGGAATTCTTTGAGATTCACGGTAGGGCTGAGGATCACAAGGAGCTTAATCCGGGTGAGGTGGCTTACTACGACAGATTTATTGAGATTGATTTAAGCCAGATCCGCCCAATGATAGCTATGCCATTCCACCCAAGCAATACCTATACTATCGATGAGCTCAATGCAAACCTCATGGATATTCTCGATGACTGTGAGAAGAGAGCTGAGGTAAGCTTTGACGGCAAGGTGAAGCTTGATTTAAAGAGTAAGGTAAGAGACGGAAAACTGTATGTAGACCAGGGAATCATCGCAGGCTGTGCAGGCGGTGGATTTGAGAATATCTGCGATGCGGCTGACATATTAAACGGACATTCAATCGGAGCAGACGAGTTTACACTGAGTGTTTACCCGGCATCTACTCCAATATACATGGAGCTTGTGAAAAACGGAGCTGTAGCAAAGCTTCTTGAGACAGGTGCAATCGTAAAGACTGCTTTCTGCGGACCTTGCTTTGGTGCAGGAGATACACCTGCCAACAACGCATTCTCTATCCGTCATTCAACAAGAAACTTCCCTAACAGAGAGGGTTCTAAGGTACAGAACGGACAGATCAGCTCAGTGGCACTCATGGATGCACGTTCAATCGCTGCAACAGCAGCAAACAAGGGCTTCCTTACATCAGCAGCGGATATTGATGTCAACTTTACAAAGCCAAAATATTTCTTTGACAAGACTATATATGAGAACCGTGTATTTGACAGCCATGGAGTGGCAGATCCTTCAGTTGAAATCCAGTTCGGACCAAACATCAAGGACTGGCCGGCAATGAGTGCGCTTCCTGAGAATATGCTCCTTAAGGTGGTTTCAGAGATTCATGATCCTGTTACTACAACAGATGAGCTCATTCCTTCAGGAGAGACATCTTCATATCGTTCAAACCCTCTTGGACTTGCAGAGTTTGCACTTTCAAGAAAGGATCCTGAGTATGTAGGCAGAGCAAAGGAAATCCAGAAGGCCCAGAAGGCTATAGAGAGTGGTGAGTGCGCAGGAAAGGCTGTTCCTGAGGTTGCTGAAATCATGGGAGTAGTAAAGAAAAAATTCCCTGAGGCAAGCCATGAGAATATGGGCTTCGGAAGCACAATTTTTGCTGTTAAGCCGGGTGACGGCTCAGCAAGAGAGCAGGCTGCCAGCTGCCAGAAGGTACTCGGAGGCTGGGCAAATATCGCAAACGAGTATGCCACAAAGAGATACCGTTCAAACCTTATCAACTGGGGAATGCTTCCATTCATCATCGATGAGGGAGAGCTTCCGTTCCACAACCTCGACTATATCTTCCTTCCGGGAATCAAGAAGGAAATCGAGGATGCAAAGACGGAGTTTGAGGCATATGTTGTCAAGGATGGTGAATTAAAGCCATTTACACTGAAGATGGGTGAGCTCACAGATGATGAAAGAGAGATAATATTAAAGGGATGTCTCATCAACTATAATCGTAAATAAGGAGAGTTTAATCCGATGGAAGAAACCGGAAAAGCTGGTAAAAAATCAAACATTGAGATAAATGCAGATAAGGGTGCGAAGCAGAATTCGCACCCGGGGCGTGAGGAATGGCCACATCTGATCAGAATAGGTGTCATGGTATTTGTCACGTTTGCAGTCAGTATACTGTTTTTCTTTGCACTGTACAGATTTGAGGGCTTTGCAGGCATATGGAGCAAGCTGCTTGCGGCAGCAATGCCTATTATAATGGGACTTGTGCTTGCATACCTGATGAATCCTGTCATGCTGTGGCTGGAAAGATGCTTTAAAAAGCTTCTTTCCAAAAAGATGAAAAGCGAAAGCAAGCTGCGAAAGGTTTCAAGAGCTCTTGCAATCACAGGCTCGGTTATTATTCTGGTAGCGATTATTTCGCTCCTCATTGCGGCTATTGTGCCTTCTGTCATAGCAAGTATATCAGGACTTATGAAGACACTGCCAAATGATGTTGCGGCATTCATCAACATGATAAAGAACGGCAATTTCGGGGACAGCAAAATTGCTGAGCTCGCGAGCACAGGTTTACAGAATGCAACCGACTACATTGAGGATTATGCCACAGAAAAGCTGATTCCTGAGGCACAGAAGTATGTTGCACAGATTACAACCGGTGTGATTTCGGTAGTCAGAGGCTTATTTAATTTTATTATCGGAATAATCGTGATGGTCTATGTGATGAGTATTCAGGAGACTCTCGCAGGACAGAGCAAAAAGATAATATATGCTGTCTGCAAGCCAAAGACAGGCAATATCATCATTGAGACGATCAGAAAGACAAATGAGATTTTTGGAGGCTTCATAAGCGGTAAGATTATAGATTCACTGATTATAGGTGTGATTGCATATTTCGGATGTCTGATTTTAAGGATTCCATCATCGGTGCTCGTTGCAGTGATTATCGGCGTCACAAATGTGATTCCGGTATTCGGACCGTTTATCGGTGCAATTCCATCGTTACTCATAGTAGTAATTCAGAGTCCGTGGCATGCGCTTTATCTCCTGATATTTATTGTCGTGCTGCAGCAGGTGGATGGTAATATAATAGGGCCTAAGATACTTGGCTCATCTACCGGTCTTTCGACCTTCTGGGTTATGTTTGCCATACTAATCGGCGGAGGAATGTTTGGTTTTCTTGGAATGTTACTTGGTGTTCCAACCTTTGCTGTGATATACTATATTGTGAAAAGAGTTGTTAATTATGCTCTCAGGAAAAAGAAGCTTCCTGAGGACACAAGGGATTATACAAAGACAACAGGCGTAGATACCAAAAATAATAAGCTTAAATACGAGTAGGTGAAATAAGTGGATAAATACGAATACAATCTCAAGCTGGATCAGATAAAAGCCCTAAGCGCCGAGGAGGGCTATATGAGCGCAGCAGAGATTGCGGATAGCATAAATTGGAACAAAATTAAAAATGTAAATACACTCGTTAAAATCGGCGAAATCTACGAGAAGGCCGAAAGATACCAGGATGCAAGGGACATACTTTTAATGGCCTATGACCGTTCACCAATCGGCAGGATGATTATATACAGACTGGCTGAGGTCGCCATCAAGATGGGGGATTATGATGCTGCTACAGAGTATTATGATGAGTTTGTTGAGATAGCGCCTCATGATGATATGAAGTATGTATTAAGATATGCCATCAAAAAAGGGCAGGGAGCTTCATTTGATGAGCTTATCACTATTCTTGAAGAGTACAAGGATGAAGAATACACTGAGGAGTGGGCATATGAGCTTGCATATCTATACCACAAGGCCGGAAAAGCCGATAAGTGTATAGATGCCTGCGATGAGCTCATTCTGTGGTTCGGAGACGGACCATATGTGGAGCGTGCGCTGGAGCTTAAGATGCTTTATCAGCCACTTACCAAGGCTCAGGAGGAAAAGTACAGACGATTCAAGGCAGAGAAGGAAAAGCCGGCTAAGATAAAGGATGAGGCTGAGGTCACTGAGATAGGTGCCATGGAGATGGTAAAGGGCGGAGAGATAGTGCATGATGACGTAACTATTCCGCAGATTACTGTAAATCAGGAGAAGTTCAATACTGTAAATTTACAGCAGGAGATTGCCAAGGGTATGCAGCAGATCATGGAGGCCAAGGGCAAGAATGAAGTTGCTGATACGATGGATACCATCAAAAAGATAGTTGAGGATATTCCTTATCTCAAGCTCGAAAAGGAGCAGGAAGAGTATGTACAGCAGCCGGAAGAGACAGAGCATATCGCTACAGATGAAGAGATAGATGGTTCACTTAAGTTGAATTTCAAGGAGCTTTTGGGTGAAGACGCTGACGGACAGATGTCTATGGTCATGAGTGAAAAGACTCAGCTTGAGCATCAGATTACAGGACAGATGTCTATACAGGATGTGCTTGAAGAATGGGAAAAGACCAGACATGCGGCTGAAATTGCCCTTAAAGAGGCTGAGCAGCAGAAGCTTGAGTCAGCTAAGGCAAGAGCACTTCAGGAGGCAGGAGACATCATGGAGAGACTAAATGATGTCATTCCAAAGCTGGATGCAGGTGTCACTCCGAAGGAACTTCTTGAGGAGGAGTATTTGAAGGTCCCGGTTGATATTATAGAGCAGAAAGCTGCCGTGAAGGAGCCTGAAGAAGAGCAGAAACCGGATATGCAGGAGCTTTATGCAGAGGAGACTGTGGATGAAGTACAGGAGCCGCAGGAAGCACCGGAAGATACTATAGACGAAGCACAGGAGCCGCAGGAAGCACCGGAAGAGGCTATAGAAGAAGCTATAGAAGAAGTGCAGGAGTCACGGGAAGTACCTGAAGAGGCTGCAGATGAAGCCAGGGAACCGGTTGGAGAGCCGGAGGATATAATTATGGCAGAGGAGTCTGAGAAAGACGAGATACTCATGCAGCCGACTACCATGATGCCTGAAATAACAGATGATATGTTAAATGTCGATGATGATACATCAGATGATGAGACTTCACAGGAGAAAGAAAACGTTTCTGAGAAGAGAGATTTTGATCATGTGACATCATTTATCGAGCAGGAAATAGCCAAGATGACAGCAAAGAATCCGGGACTGGAGAAGAAGCTGGATATGGCTAAGACAAGAAAAATGCCGGATATTTCATTGCCGGAGGATTTAGACAGCGAAGAAGATGACTCGAAATTGAAAGAAACAAAACATATAAAAGAGCTTACAAGCGAACAGAAAGCTATATTTTCATATTTCATACCGGTAAAGGGTATGGAGGATCAGATCTGCAAGGCATATAATGCAGTGCTTGATCATTTCAACAGGAAAGAAAACGCATCCACAGGCAACCTCATTATACAGGGAGAGCAGGGTTGCGGAAAGACAATGCTTGCTACAAGCTTTATAAAGGTATTACAAAAAGATGGTGAACAGCTTACAGGAAAGATGGGTAAGATTGATGCTGCCGCACTCAATAAAAAGGATGTGCAGCAGGTAGTCAGAAAGATAACAGGAGGCTGTCTCATCATAGAAAGAGCCGGTGATATCGACCGCAGCATAGCTGCCCAGCTATCATTTTTGATGGAGCATGATATTACAGGAACACTCTATATACTTGAGGATACATCAAAGGGTATAAAGAAGGCTCTCTCAATGGATGAGGGCTTTGCATCCAAGTTCACGGAAAAGATATCGGTCCCTATTTTTACAAATGATGAACTCGTATTGTTTGCCAAATCGTACTCTGCAGAGCTTGGGTACAAGATAGATGAGATGGCTATTCTGGCATTGCATAACAGAATCAGCAATATTGAGAGGATAGACCAGGCTACCACTCTGACAGAGGTCAAGGATATAATTGACGAGGCCATAGACAGGGAGGCTCACAGCGGACTTAAGAAGGCTATAAGTATTCTGACAGCCAGGCGATATACAGATGATGACCGGATTGTACTCAAAGAGGATCATTTCAGGGAAAAATAAATACTTATGGGGGGTATATATATGTGTAATTTTACAGCAATGGATTGTTACCTGTTTGGTCAGGCAACACACTATGATATCTACAAGAAGATGGGTGCTCACTTAGCTGAGCGCAAAGGAAAAAAAGGAGTGTGCTTTGACGTCTGGGCGCCACATGCGAGGGAAGTATACGTGTTTGGTGAGTTTAATGACTGGAATGAGACCAGTCATGAGATGAAGCGTGTAGAGCCGGAAACCATGGGAGTGTATGAGCTTTTTGTACCGGGAGCGCAAAAGGGTCAGATGTATAAGTTTATTATAGTCACTGAACAGGGGGATAAGCTGTACAAGGCGGATCCATACGCAAACTACGCAGAGCTTCGTCCGGGAACAGCGTCAATCATCACAGATATCGAGCACTTCACATGGACTGACAAAGAGTGGATGGATAAGAGAGCAGCAAAGTCAGATGCTGATGTATATTCTTCACCTATGGCTATATATGAGTGCCATCCGGGCTCATGGATGAGACATCCGGGCAGGGATGATGAGGGCTTTTATACATACAGGGAGCTTGCAAAATCACTCATATCCTATGTGAAAACTATGGGATATACACATATTGAGCTTATGGGTATTTCAGAGTATCCGTTTGATGGCTCATGGGGATATCAGGTGACAGGCTACTATGCACCTACATCGAGGTATGGAGAGCCTGAGGATTTTGCATACTTTGTTGATCAGTGCCATAAAAATAATATCGGAGTAATCCTCGACTGGGTACCTGCACATTTCCCAAAGGATGCGCATGGACTTGCCAATTTCGATGGAACAGCCACATATGAGTATGCAGACCCAAGAAAGGGAGAGCATCCCGACTGGGGCACAAAGATATTTGACTACGGTAAGAATGAAGTAAAGAACTTCCTTATCGGAAGTGCACTTATGTGGATAGAAAATTACCACGTAGACGGACTCCGTGTGGATGCAGTTGCGTCAATGCTTTATCTTGACTATGGAAAGAACGACGGACAGTGGGTGCCAAACAAGTTTGGAGGAAATAAGAACCTCGAGGCAGTAGAGTTTTTCAAGCATATCAATACACTCATACTTGGAAGAAATCACGGAACTGTAATGATAGCCGAAGAGTCTACCGCATGGCCAAAGGTAACAGGCAAGGTAGAGGAAGACGGACTGAACTTCAGCTACAAATGGAACATGGGATGGATGCATGACTTCCTTGATTATATGAAGCTGGATCCATATTTCCGTAAAAATAACCACAACAAGATGACATTTGCAATGAGCTATAATGAGAGTGAGAAATATATTCTGGTACTGTCACATGATGAGGTGGTACATCTGAAGTGTTCTATGCTCAACAAAATGCCGGGCTTAGAAGGGGATAAATTCAAGAACCTCATGGCAGGATATGCATTTATGATGGGACACTGTGGAAAGAAGCTTCTTTTCATGGGACAGGAGTTTGCACAGAAGCAGGAGTGGAGTGAGGAAAGAGAACTCGACTGGTATCTGCTTGAGAATCCGGAGCATAAAAAGATCCAGAACTGGGTAAAGGAGCTGCTTCACCTCTATAGGAGAAACCGCTGTCTGTATGAGCTGGATTCAAGCTGGGAAGGCTTTGAATGGATAAATGCAAACGATGCAGACAGAAGCATCTTCAGCTTTATCAGAAAGAGTAAGGATGGCAAGAATAATATGCTCTTTGTCATCAATTTCACACCGGTAGAGAGACCTGATTACAGAGTCGGAGTGCCAAAGCACAAGACATATCAGCTCGTTTTAGATAGTGAGGATCCTAAGTTTACCGGCAAAACGGTACAAGCGCCTGTAAAGAAGGCTGCAAAGGGCAGAGGCAAGGCAGCAAAACAGTCATATAAGAAGCTGGACTATAAGGCAGTCAAATCAGAGTGTGACGGCAGACCATTTTCATTTGCTTATCCACTTGCGCCTTACGGAGTTGCTGTATTTAAATACTAATATACCGGTAAACAGCAGGGTAAAGGACCGCGCCAATTTAAGGCGCGGTCTTTATTTTTGCGTATTATATGTCGATATATAGTAAAAAGATAACTACAGTTGGATAAAAAATACGAAGTATGAATATCCATAAATAAAGACTGCAGAGATGGTATATATGCAGGGCACGGAGCAGGAAATATGCAGATAGAGAATTTGATTAATAAAAGCACAGATACGAAAAATACGGACACAAAAACCATAAATGACATGACAGCGGGTATGCGTGTGTCAGACTACATAAAGACAGACAGCAGTGACAATATGTCAAAAAAGGCGGCTGTTGTCGGTTCGTCAAATTCTGTTGATATGTCGGATACGATATATGCAAGACCACAGGCTAAAAACGAAGCCGGGAACAACGATGGCACAGATATGGCAGAAAATCTGCTAAATGACATGAATCAGACCTCAGAAAACAGGCGAAATGATATGATTGTCACTGCAAGCACCACAACGAGTGATGATTACAAAGCTGCAAAGGATGACGGATATGATGTCATTGTCACTGAGACCGACAAGATAAAAGCAGTGCTGGCAAAGGCTGGTGTAGATATATCCATATATGGAGATGATCTGAGCATGGAGCAGCTCACAGACATCACGGGAAGCCAGACTGAAGCGGCCATGCTTGTCAATCAGATGAAAGCATATGATATTCCTGCTACAGATGACAATATAAAGGCAGGTACAGATGCCATAGACCGGGCAAAGAGCCTTACAAATATATCCAATGAGACAAAGGCATATCTGGTCAGAAATAACATGAATCCGACGGTTTCCAATGTATACAAGGCTACGTACAGCAGCAGTCAGGTACAAGATTACAGGCAGAAAACCAAAATGACGGAGATATCAGATGAGCTGTTTGATGAGCTTAAGCCACAGCTTAAACAGATATTAGAGGAAGCTCATATAGACAGTAGTGATGAGAATCTGAATCAGTGCAGATGGCTGATAGATGAAGATATAGCCGTTACACCTGACAATGTGCTGCTTGCGAATCAGGTAGACTGCATCAACGCAGCAGAAGAAAATGTGAGCAGTGATTTTTATGCAAGGGCAGTGACAGAAGCACTGGCAATGGGAAAAAAGGCTACAGATGCCACTATGTCACAAGATGGTCTGACATTTGACATGGCAAAGAAAGCCTGTGATGTATTAGGTGAGGCAACCGCAGATGACATTGTCACATTAGAGTCAGATAACATACCTGTCACGATAGAGAATCTGTCAAAGCTTATAGCTGCAAGGGACAAGGATAGTGCAGCATCGCAAGCCTCAGCGAATAAAGCTGCGGATAATCAGATTACAGACAGCCGGGAAGCAAGGCTTGTGACAGCTCAAAGAAAGCTTGAGGAAGCGAGACTTTCCATGACAGCAGAAGCCAACCTTTCACTCATAAAAAAAGGAGTTTCAATAGACACAGAGCCTATTGAACGTGTAGTGGAGCTGCTTAAGCAGCAGGAAAATAAATACTACGGAGCGCTGTTTGGTGATAGCAGTGTAGAGGCATCTGATGATAGGGTACGTATGTACAATAATGTCTGTGATATTTTCAATCAGATGAAGCAGCAGCCGGCGTATGTACTGACCCTGGAATCCGCTGATGACACTGTGTATGAGCTGTATACAGCAGGCAAAGCAATGAAGCAGTCATTAGAAGCAGCAGCCTCAGGATATGAGACTCTTATGACATCACCGCGGGCAGATATGGGAGACAGTATATCAAAAGCATTTCAGAATGTGGATGATATACTTAAAGAGCTTCAGATAGATACATCTGAAAGCAATCGCAGGGCTGTGCGGATACTTGCGTACAACAGTACCGACATCACAGAGGACAATATAAAGCAGATAAAGTCTGTAGATGAGCAAGTGCAGAGAGCATTCAGCGATATGACACCGGCGGTGACGATTGAGATGATAAAAAGAGGCATATCACCGCTTGATATGAGCATGAGTGACATAAGTGAAACTGCCAGACGGATAAAATCAGAAAATCCTGACGAAAGGGATGAGAAATTCAGCGAGTTTCTCTGGAAGCTTGAAAAGAAAAATGAAATCTCAGAGGAGGAAAGAGACTCATATATAGGCATATACAGGCTTATTTCACAGGTGGAGCAGTCAGATGGTGCTGTGATAGGCTCACTTGTTAATCAGGGAGCAGATATTACAATGAAAAATCTGCTTACAGCGGTCCGGGTACGAGGAAAGAGTGCCATGGACTATAAGGTGGACGATACCTTTGCCGGAGTGGACAGTGTAAGCAGGGGCATTAAAATTGACTCACAGATAGAAAGCGCATATCATACAAACTGCCTAAGGGATGTGCTTGATACACTTTCACCTGAGAAAATGGAGTTTGTGCAGTATGACAGCTGGCTTGATATGACTCCGGAGCAGTTAAGGCAGGCTGTATATGAGGCAGACGAGGATAACGCACTGTCAGAGCAATATGCCACAGAACAGCTAAGACAGTTCAATCAGGCAGTTTCGGTGCCTGAGAACGTATATGCTTTTCTAGAGAAATATGATGTAAAAACAACCGCGGTAAACCTCATGGCTGCGTCACGGCTAATGAAAAATCCGTCAGAGGCAGTAAGAAATCTCTGGGAGCGTGGAGACAGTGCTACGGCAAGGGCTCTTTTGGATGAGACTCTCAGACGGTTTTCTGAGTCGGTCAAAAATCCAAAGGAGCTTGCGCAGGCGCAGGAAACGCTGGCTGATACAGCAGAGCATGTTATGGATTCGATGATTATAGAGGATAGGCACACCGGTTCAATAGACCTCAGACAGATGAAGCTATTATGCAGTCAGCTAAGGATAGCTTCAAATATGTCGAGACAGGAAAACTATATTGTACCAATAGAGACTGCTGACGGGGTCACAGGTATGAAGCTTAGCATAGTAAGAGGTGAAGATAAAAAGGGACTGGTTGATATATTCCTTGAGGATAAAAAATGCGGCAGGGTAGCTGCATATTTTGAGGCAAAGGAAAACTCAGTATCTGCTATGATAGTCACAGACGATGAGCAGACTAAAAAGCTGTTTGAAGACAATATCACTATGTTTGAGGCAGGAATAAGTGATGGTGAACAGCGTGTGCGCATAGATGTGGCACTGGAGCATGATATATCTGCAAAAGAGTCTAAGATGTCAGATATGAAATCGAATACTGAGTCAGATAATGAGACTAAAAAGCAGCTTGAGGGCAGCGAAAGTGTCCAGACAACCAGACTATATCACATCGCAGAGCAGTTTATTGTAAATGTCCAGAGGGTGATTGCGCAAGATAGTCTGTAACACCGATATATATTGCATGTGCCAGGTCATCCTGATAGTTTTTGTCAGTAAGAAGAAGTGTCTCAGCAGGATTACTCAAGAATCCACATTCTACGATTACGGTCGGGGATGTGGATTTTTTAAGTATAAAGTATTCTTTATTGGGCTTAATGCTTCGTGGCTTTGCGACACAAAGAGAAGTGTTTAAAGCTCCAAGAACAGAGGATGCGAGCTCTTTTCCTGCATCAGAGGCTTCATAATAGAATACCTGTGGACCGCAGCTTGAACTGTCCTCAAAGCTGTTTTGATGGATACTGATGCTGACTGCCACATTGCTTTTAGACATCAGGGCAGTTCTCTTTGTGAGATCATCTGTCTTTGGATGCTTGGAATTATCCGGGGCGAGGTCGCAGTCGGTGGTTCTGGTCATGACAACAGTAAAGCCTCTGTTTTCAAACAGCTGTTTAAGAGCCATTGCAATACTGAGGTTGACATCCTTTTCCATGACGCCGGAGGTGGAAATCTTACCGGGATCACTTCCACCATGGCCCGGGTCTATTACAATAACAGTTGAATTAGTGTTTTTGCCGGTGTTTTTTGCAAGAGCGCAGACACCTCTTCCGAGGTAGAAGGACAGAATAAAGAGAGCTAAAATAAGACAGTATTTGTTTTTCTTAATAATGTACATATATTTTTTCATATAAGATACCTATAAAAAACCCGATGCACATAGAAGGCATCGGGTGTGTTTGTATATTATATGATTGGCTGATATCATTTATTACCTATAAAAGGTACTGAGTTAGACTGTAGCTGTAAAGGTACGGCCTCTTTCAGTAAGCCTTAAGCAATCAGTTCAGATATTTGATAACAGTATCCCAGACAGATGAATTTTCAAAGCCAAGCTTCCAGAATGCTGCACCGGCGAGCTTATTGTCGTCGACGAGCTTGAGCCTTTTCTCTAAAGATGTACTGTCCTCGAGCCATACCTTGTACAGCTTGTTGGATACAGACCACTCAGCGTAGTTCTGACCGGATTCCTCATCAAGAGCAGCAGTGGCATTGTTTGTGGCAAGCTGTGCTGCAGCTGCGTCCATACTATATACCTGTGAGGCAACAGTGTACTTTGACTGATCCTCGGTATCGGTTACGGCATCATCGTCCTCCTTTGGAGTGAGCTCCCATATTCTGGTATAAAAAGGCATGCCGAGAATAATCTGGTCAGCGGGAACCTCCTTCAGAGTGGATTCAACACCCTCAGTTACCCACGGAATAGAAGAAACTGAGCCGGCATCAGAGCCCTTATAGTGTTCATCGTATCCCATAATCACAATATAATCGGCAAAGTTTGCCATATCAGAGCGATTGAAGAACTTGTTGAAGCTGGCAGGTACTGTGACATCAACTGAAAGTGATATGCCGTTATTGTGACACTTTATGGCGAGCTCTCTGATAAACTCGATGTAAGAGTCTCCATATGCTGCTTCTGTGATATTTTCAAAGTCAATATTTACACCATCAAGCTCATAGTTAAATGCAGCCGACATAATCTGATTGATCAGGGTAGTTCTCGTGGATGTATGTGTGAGCACATATGCTGCATCTACATCAGTATTTTCAAAGTTGCTGAACAGTCCCCATACCTCGATGCCTTGGGAATGGCAGTAGCTGACATAATCCTTGCTTGCTATATCTGCAAGATTACCGTTGTTGTCATTTAAATAAAACCAAGTTGGTGACATTACATTTATGCCCTTGGTTGATGAAATTACCTGGGGCACTTTACTGTTTGCTGACTGGCTTGTTACCTGATTCCAGGCAAGACAGATATCCTTATCCTTCTTGATATGCGTAAAGGTCTCTTCCTCATAGTCAGGATTCGTAAGCTTATTTTTTTTGCTCTCGGACAGAGCCTTGCTCTTTATATATCCAATAACACCATCCTCAGTGGCAACCTTATCCCATTTGTCACCGGAATCAAGAATAGTAATCTTGTCATCCTTTTTCACCTCTTTTAAAATAGGGCTCTTTATGCCGCCCTTCACGCGGACCTGGGTAGACTTGTTTACAGTGGCACTGTCTATTTCATCCCATTTGCTTGTGATGACGATGCGTGCCGGGTCATCATATGACTTAAAGGTGATATTGGAGTACTGTTTTACATAGTCTAAAGCGATAAGCGCAGAGTCAGAGGTGGCTTTCACAATCGGATAGCCAAAGTCATTGGTCTGCTTGGTGACACTGTAGCTATTGCTGTCAGCCGCCGCTGAGATGATATCAGATGCGGTTGTGTAAAGAAGCACATTCTCATTTGCATCCCAGTAAAATCTGGAATTTAATGAGTCGTGAACAAATTTGTAATCAACGTATATTTTTTTATCTATTATTTTAGCCTTGTAATCGGATAGCTCATTATCTACAATGAGAGCAGCCTCATCATCAGAAGAGATATTGAAATACTCTTTAAGATCCTCTGTCTTTTTCGTAGGGGTGTATTTATTGATAAGAGCAGTTATACCCATTATTATTACAACGAGGATAATAAGTCCGGTTACTATAAGTGCAGGCAATAATTTCTTTTTCATGTGTAAAAATCCTTTCCTATTATTTGGTGTCGAAATTGCTTAAGCTAATTATACCATTGTGAAATAGCATATTCAAATAATATGAAATAAATTTGTAATAAATTAAGAAATTTGTTTATGCATTTTGGCACGGAAGGAGCAAAAGCTTCCTCCGCGCACATAGCTTTTCTTTTTAAAATATGTCTTTTGGTTGTCTTTTTGCATTTAAACGGGGTAAAGGACCAAAAATATGCTGACATCGATTTCTTGTATAATTGAGAAAAAATGATATTAATCATTAATTATTGATAGTTTATAGAAATTGATATTTCCGGAGCTTTCCACACCCAATTTAATTGCTGATTTTTTAGTTTCGTTTAATTTGATAAAATATCTGTAAAAATTCCAATATATAAATATAGTTTATTCTTCTATAAAAATACCTCCGTCTATATATAATGATTATGAGTAAAAACTGATAAGTAACAAATGGCCCTATGTCATGAAGCGCTCTGTGGCATTAAAAGTATAAACCCTCCGAAGGCTTCGGACATAAAATTGATAAACAGCTGGTTAAAGATGTCATTTTGCATCGTGATATTAATTCCTTTCTGATATCTTATCCAGAGTGCCAAACAGGCTGGTATTGATGAGGAACGGGTCCTCTAAGTAAGGAAAGTCTACCACCGGATACTTAAAATGTTTATGGTTAATTGTCTTTTTCTTTTCCACGAGATTAAACAATATTTTTACGCTTTCTGAATCAGTTATTTTGTTTGAATTGAATAGCTCGATAATTCTGTTCAAAGCGCCCCGGTTCCATTTACTTATTGTACACACAGCGATTTTTACGTCACACCTCATAAATTCCTTTAAGGTGTTTGGATTAAGTATGCCGAAATCAATAATCACACGCTCGTATCTCATGTTTAAAATCTCAGTTAGTGTGGACATGACTGCGTGAGGAAAGAAATCTACATTTTTATAAGTAAAAACCTTTTCGTCTGCTGTCTTTGACAGTGAAAGAATTTCATGTGTACCATTCAGCTCAACATAGGCGGTTCTATACATGCATTTATTGCTCATATAATTACAAAGAGCAAGGCTTATATGTGTTGTGCCTACATTGTGAACGCTGCCACAGACCCCAACTAACTGTGGTGCAGAATGGACCTTCTTAAATATCCTTTTAAAGTGTCTGATAGTGATGCTCCTCCCTTTAGTTCTAACAGCTTTTGAATCAGCGTTTCCTTTTGAACTGAGCTCTTAAACATATCGCTGTCATAAGGAAAGTGATAAACACTGCAATTAAGTAGTGCCGCAATCGCGGAGGCATTCTGTCTGCTGCACATATTACATATAACACTCAGGGAAGCTGTCATTTTTTTGAGAATAGAATGATTCCTGTAGATATCATTCACGTGCCAAAAGCAGCCGTTACATACATATAATACGAGATCCATGTCATATATTTTCTCGTTGCACACATCAGTGCCAAGGTCGTATATCTGTATAGCATCCTTTGGAATATTAAACTGTATACCGTCACTGTAGTCGGGTATGCCCTGAAAGCTTTTGTAATAATAATATCCGTTTTTCTGCTTAAAAATCTGCAGTCCGTCGTGATTACCATGGCAAAGTACGCTTTTTGCTGAGTCTATGTAGATACCATGATATCCAAGGATATTGAGTTCGCAGGTGAGTGAAACGGCCACGTGGGTGGAGCCGCAGCCTCTGTGACTGCCTAAAACTGCTATTTTGTGTATGAGATGTGGCTGACCGGTTAATTTTTGAATTTCCTGTATTTCCTGATATAGCTCTGCGACAGTCACGTAACGCAGTGATGCATCAGATGTTGTTGCTTTTTGGATAATATGCTGAAACTTATGGGAAAAGCTGTCTGGGGTAAAGGTCAGTATATACTGCAGAAGCTGACCTAAGCTGTAAATGTCTGCCGCCGGTGTAATTGTATCCTCGGTAAAGCATTCGGGGGCAGAGAATTCTATATTCCCATAGTGATTGAAGTTATTTCCATCCTGGATAACATATGCCGATACGCCAAAATCGATAAGCTTAAGCTTATTGTGGCATACTATAATATGCTCCGGTTTAAGGTCCCTGTAAATAATGGGAGTAGATATCTGTGTATGCAGATAGATAAAAACATTGCATAATTGTTCACAAATATTAAAAAATAAACCTGGGGAAATTAACTGCTGATGAAGCAAAAATGAATCTAATGTCTCGCCGTCGATATATTCCTCGACGATATAGTAAAAAGCATCGTCCTCTTCGAAGTCAAATATACGTGGTATAGACGGATGCTCAAGAGACTTGAGTAGTCTTGCTTCTGATAATGCGGATTCGGCGAAAGCAGAAGCTTTAGGAACTTTCTTTAGAGCTCTCTCCTGATCCATAGATATGTGTCTGACAAGCGTAACGCTACCGGAGCTGCCGGTTCCGAGATCTTTAATCATCTCATATTTGTCAAACAAAGAATGATTTGTATTTTTCATACGCTCCTTTTGGGTCGAGCGCACATCTCATGGATAACTTATAACATACCTGTAAAATAATTGCAACACTTTTTTTATTTTTTTTTAATAGGCCTCGCGCTTTACAATATGACCGGTGTTTATTATAATAGTTTTACGATTTACACGGATATTTTCGGAAAAGGATGTGAAAAATATGAAAATTGAGAAGGTAAATGATAATCAGATCCGCTGTACTCTTACCAGAGAGGATCTTGAGGACAGACATATAAAAATAAGCGAACTGGCATATGGATCAGCGAAGGCGAAAAGCCTTTTTAAAGATATGGTAGAGCAGGCCAATTACGAGTTTGGCTTTGAAACAAATGATATTCCACTCATGGTGGAGGCAATTCCACTGCCATCAGAGTCTATAGTGCTTATCATCACAAAGGTTGAATATCCGGATGAGCTTGACACCAGATTTTCAAAGTTTTCAGAGGCAGATGACGACTTTACGGACTTGGGAAATGCAGGACAGCCTCCGGTGATAAAGGGAGCTGCTGATATTTTGGAGCTGTTTGAGCGTATCAAGAAGGAAAATGAGAAGACAGCTGACAGTGAGCAGGGCACTGATGATATTACAGAGGAACAGGCTGAGGCTGACGTAGTCAAGCTGTTTGTTTTTGATAAATTTGATGATGTGCGCAGGATTTCGCATGTGCTTGACGGCTTTTACAGCGGCAGAAATGACTTATACAGGGATGCTTCAAGCAATAAGTACTATCTTGTGGCTCACAAGAGTGAGCATACTCCGAAGGAATTCAACAAGGTGTGCAATATCATTTCAGAGTACGCATATCAGAAGAACTATGTGCCTGCCAATGAAGCATTTTTCAAGGAGCATGGTAATGTGATTATTGAAGAGGCTGCCATCCAGACGCTGGCAGTACTTTAACAGAATATTGATTGCAAATAAAAGACGGCCTGCATAAGCAAGCCGTCTTTTCGTAAATTAACCGAGGTCGTGATCGATGAATGTGTTGATTTCAACGACAAGATCATCCGGGTCAAGTCCGTGAACCATAGCAGCCTCTTCGATTGTCTCCATCTGTGATGATGGGCATCCGAGACAGTGCATGCCGATATTTAAAAGTAATGGTGCCACGTTCTGGTCAATCTGAAGAAGATCACCAATCATAGTGTCCTTAGTAACTCTAGCCATTATTGTTTCCTCCTATTAGTCTTTTAATGTGCCTATTATAATACGATTTGCATTTAATTGCAAATTATACTATAAAGATTTTTTTTGAGTAGTTCGATATACTTATTAGACAACGGAATGTTAATACTACAGCAAGGATGCCTGAGAAATTATCAGGAAAGGAAAACACATGAAAATAAACAGGAATATGAGTGCTGTCAGGGCAAATAAGCAGCTCCTGGGTACAGAAAACAGATTATCAAAGTCTATGAAAAGGCTTTCAAGCGGCTACAAGATAAATTCAGCTGAGGACAATCCGGCAGGAATGGCTATCTCCAACAAGATGAAGGCGCAGATAGAAGCGCTTGACCAGGCAAAATCAAATTCGTCAGATGCGCAGAATGTCATGAAAATAGCAGACGGAGCACTCAGTGAGGTGAGCAGCATGCTCCAGAGAATCAGGGAGCTTGCGGTACAGGGCGCTTCAGATACATATTCTGAGAATGATAAAAAGGCTTTGCAGTCAGAGATAGATGAGCTCACCAAGGAAGTGGACCGTATATCGGGCGATACGGAGTACAATACAAAGTCACTGCTCGATGGTTCGAGTGATACACGCGTCTATGTAAGGCAGAAGGATGCAAATGGCAATATGACTCAGGTGAACAGCTATATTACCAGAATCAATTTCTCAGACAATGTGGCGTCAGATAAATATGAGCTCACAGTTAATTCGCTCGCAACACAGGCAACAGGAAGTCTAGCGTCTGCTACAAAGCCAGACGCAGAGGGAACGATTTCCATAAACGGTGTGAGTGTGGCTGTGAAGGCAGATATGACTCAGGATGAGTATATCCAGGCGTTGCAGAAAGCAGCGACCACAGCCGGTACTACTATGCAGGTGAATGGTGATAGCATCAGCTTTTTATCCAATGAGTATGGCAGCGACAGCACAGTAAATATATCTCTTTCTTCATCGCTTAAGGCTCTGGCAGGTGCAGGCTATGAGAATGCTGACGATGGAAGTGGAAATATGCAGCTCAAAAGTAACGGTAAGGATGCCGTGGTTACAGGCGGAGAAAATCTATCGGACAAGACAATAAGAGCCGACGGTAACCGTGTATATGTGGTAGGAAACAGTGGATTTTCAATGGATTTTCTACTGAGCAGTGATATGGATATGACAGCGGGAAGCAGCAATCTGCAGATAGATATTTCAGATATCGGAAATATGGCTGTACAGATTGGTGCAAACGAGGGCCAGGAGATGAAAATCAGGATACCGGAGGTATCATCGCAGACACTTTATCTGGATACGGTAGATGTGACTGTAAAGGGTGGTGCAGACAAGGCAATGTCCACACTTGATGAGGCGATAGAGTATGTCTCTGGTGTGCGGTCAAGGATAGGAGCCTTCCAAAACCGTCTGGAATCTGCTGAGAGTAGTCTTTCTGAGACTTCTGAGAACATGACCGGTGCATATTCCAATATCATGGATACCGACATGGCAACCGAGATGACGGAATACGCAGCACAGAATATTCTCGACCAGGCCGGAATCTCAGTGCTGTCTCAGGCAAATGACCTGCCACAGCAGGTACTTTCATTATTGTCGAGGTAATAAGCAATGAAAAATGAATTGAAGCAGGAGCTCACCAGAAGACTTTGTGCGTGCAACAATGGCGGACTCGTGCTTGTTATGTATGATATATATTTTGGTTTTTCAGATGATGTAAAAAATGCCCTCGTGTCAGAGGACAGGGAAGCCTTGAGAAAGGGAGTGTCGGATGTACAGGCGGCACTTGATGAGCTGATGGGGGCACTTGACTTTAAGTATCCTCTCGCAGGACAGCTTTATCCACTGTACTCATACTGCAAGAGGCTTTTTTCCACAGTGCTTTACTCACTTGATGTGTCGGTGGTGGATGAGGCCGACGTCATTATGAAAAAGCTCAGAAACAGCTTTGAAACAGCAGCAGCCGATGACAAATCGGCTCCGCTTATGGACAATGCGCAGAAGGTCTATGCGGGCATGACCTATGGAAGGGGCAGGCTCACAGAGAGCTTTATAAACGATGATAACAGGGGCTTCCTTGCGTAGGAGGCCTCTTTTTTAGTTCATTAAGCCTCATTAAACCTCGTTAAGCCGCTTGGCACAGTTTAATAGAAATTTATACCGCATGGAAACAGCCTTGGCCTGATAGATGTAGTAGTCAATTAAATCGGGCTCGACCACATTTTCCAGGTTAGTGTATACAATTTGAAGTTCATCTGTTGTTTTCTTGATGTCATCCTGTAAGGTTTTGTAACCGTCATTTACAGGCGTTTCTTTAAATAATTTCATGAATTCCTCCAACAAAATAAGTCTTAATACAAGTATAAGCAAAAGAGTTTCTTCTATTCACAGATTTTGTAAAAAGTGCTTTTGACATGTGAAAAACCAGTAAAATCAAGGTTTTGACTGTGGATTAATGATTTGGGTTTGGCTGCATTTTGTGGATAACTAACAAAAAGTATTTATTTTTAAAAAAGCTATAGACAAAATCGAGAGTGCGTTGTTATAATTCGTCTCACGAAAGGAGAGGTGATGAAAATACAGTGATTGTGAAATTAATATCACACCTCATGCTGTATATACTGCTTACAGTAGCAGCAATTGGGGATTTCAAAAATTATAGAATCAGTAACCGGCTGATTCTGACGGGACTTGGTTGTGCGTTTCTATTTCGCTTAGTGGGGGGCAAGGTAGCGAGCATCATCTGGTTTCTTCCAGATATAGTTTTTCCGGTTGTCATTTTATATTTCTTATATCTTTCAGGCATTTTAGGAGCCGGGGATATCAAGTTATTTTCAGTAGTATGTGCATTTACAAATTTAAGATTTACCGCCTTGTGCATGGCAGCCGCTTTTGTGGCGGCAGCGGGATATGGTCTCATAAGTATGGTGCTTAAAAAGGAGCTCTTTGTGCGTATGAGGGATGGATTTTTATACTTAAACGGTATACTGTGTGGCAGATTTATGCGGTACCGCGGACAGGGGAAAGCTGTTAGTTTCGCGGTATACGTGCTTTTGGGAACAGCCATGGCAGATATCTGGTTTTACGGCATGAGGTGATGGAAGGAGGGTTAAAGTACCATAGATGAAAAAAATCAGACTAGGAATTTATATTGAGGATTCAGAATATGGCGACAGACTGACATGCTATTTCATGAATCATTATAAAGATCAGCTGGAGATACATATGTATACCATGAGAGAGCAGCTGGAACACTTAGAGGGCGAGATAGATATCATGCTTTCAAGTGAGCTTGACCAGTGGAATAACAAGTATATCCCACTGATACAGATTGTTGAGGAAACACCTATTGAGAGTGAGGAGGGTATATACTTTGTGGAAAAATATCAGGAAGTAAACCGCATAGTGGAAGAGATTTTAAAGCATGTGGGCGGTGAGGTGAGAGACCTTAAGAGTGAGGGCTCTTTGATAGGTCAGACGAGGCTTATAAGCGTGTATTCACTTGCTGATAATCAGTACCAGATGCCTTTTGCGATGACTTTGTCTTCTATTTTGAGTGAGAATGAAAAGGTATTGCTTATGGATTTTCAGGAGAATAGTGGATTATCGCGGATGCTTGAGCAGAGTGTGGAGCATAATCTGGACGAGCTATTGGTGATGGCCGAATCCGGACGATACTCGACCAACAGGATAAACAGCTGTATCGGAAGAAAGCATAAGCTGGATTATGTATATCCGATTGAAAATACAGAGTGTCTGTGTGAAATAAATACGGTAATATGCAACAATCTGCTTCAGATGCTTGGCAAGGAAATGCACTATGACTGCATAGTTCTCAATATGGGAACAAGATTTAAGGGCTTTTTTGATATTCTTGACAGATGCAGTGATATCTACCTGGTACAGAAAAAAGGCGGAATCAGCCAGTGGAGAGAGTACGAGTTTACAGAGGAACTGATTGAAAGAGGCTTAAGCAATGTAGTTGAGAGGATTAAGCTGATTGAGCCTCCGGTCATCACGACACCGGTATCTACATGTGATAAGCTTGTAGAGCTGTGGAAGTGGAATGAGTTTGGAGATGTCATAAGAAACATGACTCGGGGTATTTCGTGTGCTGGATGATTTTGGACAGAGAATAAGAGATATTATACTTTCTGAAATGGATTTGTCCAGAGAGCTGAGTGATGAGGAAATATGTGATTTAATCGGAAGCGTGGTTTCAAGAGAGGCACGCGACAGACCAATGACTATAAAGGATAGAGCTGAGCTTGAGCGCACCATATTCAACTCTCTGCGTAAGCTTGATGTGCTGCAGGAGCTGGTGGATGACAGGGATGTGACTGAAATTATGGTAAACGGTCCCAATGATATATTCTATGAAAAAGCCGGAAGAATCCAAAGGTTCAAGGGTCATTTTTCATCGGAAGAGAAGCTGGAGGATGTGATACAGCAGATTGTGGGACGCCATAACAGGGTTGTAAATCAGGCATCACCGATAGTTGATACCAGGCTTAGTGACGGCTCCAGGGTAAATATAGTGCTAAACCCCATATCTATAGGCGGCTCGGCTGTATCAATCAGAAAGTTTCCGGAGCATCCTATGAGCATGGAGAGGCTTGTTGAGATAGAAGCTCTCTCGCCGGAGGTGGCAAGGCTTCTACAGATACTGACGCAGGCCAAATACAATATATTTATTTCAGGTGGTACAGGCTCCGGGAAAACGACCTTCCTGAATGCTCTGTCACAATATATTCCTGATGATGAGAGAATTATTACAATTGAAGACTCAGCGGAGCTGCAGCTTCTGGGAGCTAAAAATATAGTAAGGCTTGAGACCAGAAATGCAAATACCGATGGGGTTACTCCAATTACAATAAGAGATCTTATCAGGACGGCTCTTCGTATGAGACCGGAACCCCACCATTATGAAATAGTGAGGTTTAGAGCGTAATAAAAATCCGCTCCCCGTCCCAAGCACACTCCTGAATCACAGCGCGAGCAATCGCGTTTTTTTCTTTGTCGTCGAAGCCGTCCAGGCCATGAATCAGCTTCGCGATTTCCGCAGCCGTGGCCTTGGCATCCTTCGCACTGGCAGCAGCCCGGTGGCTTTCCATCTCGGCCAGCGAGGCTTCACGCTTCAGAGCACCCAGCTCAACGTCCAGGCGTTCCATTTCCGCGATGATATACTTTGATGCAGCGGAATCCTCGGCCAGAGCTAACGACGCAGCCAGGCGGGCAATCTTACGCTCACAGGCAGACACGCGAGCCTGCGCAGCCTTCAGATCAGGAACATCGGCCGGAGCTTCCGCTTTGACGAATTTCTGAATCAAGGCAGGATCCGCAGTGATGCCACGGAATAGCTCCAGGACTTCCTCATCCAGCAGATCGCATTTGATCTGCCCCATGTCGCAAGCGTCCACACCCTGCCTCATTCGCTTCCTGCAGTAGTACCAGGAAGAACAGGTACCGTCGACCTTTTTCTTTCTGGAGACCTGCATCAGGTTTCCGCACTTGCACCGGAGCACGCCCTTCAGGAGAGGCACTGGCCACTTTGCATCCTTGATGCATTTGTTCTGAGTAAACCGGGACTGCACCGCGAGCCATTTCTCAGCAGGCATGAAGGGCTTGTGCTTTCCGAGACACACGGTCCACTTCTCCGGCGGCTGCGCCTGGTGCTTTTTGTTTTTCTCGGTTGACCGGCCATAGATGATCACACCGACGGATCCGTCCCACATTTCACGCGGGGAGCCAGGATCCATGATGCAGCCCTTCGCGGCATAGAAGTCGTACACTTCCGGAGTTGCCTCGACGCAATACGGCATGGTCAGCATTTTATGCAGCTGCGTGGTCGAGAAGAACTTCCCGCTTTGCGTCCGGATGCCCTGGTTTTTGAATCGCGTCTCCATCCCCTGCAGGCTGCAGTTATAAGCCAGGAAGGTATCGAAGATCTGCGTCACGTAGCGAGCCCCGTCCGGATCCACCTCAATGGAGCAGTGCTTCTTGCCATTCACAACAATATGCTTCCTGACGTAACCAACCGGAGGATTGCCGCCGGTCCAGTATCCCTTTTTAGCAAGGCCCAGCATATTATCCGTAACACGGGCCGCGATGGTTTCACGCTCCATCTGAGCGAAGACCACCGTGACATACATCATGGCGCGCCCGATCGGCGTCGTGGTGTCGATATTTTCCTTTATTGAGATGAACATCACGCCATGTTCCTCCAGGAGCGCGTAAATGTTCGCAAAGTCCCGGACGTCCCTGGAAAGACGATCCAGCTGATAGACTACCAGGACATCGCAGAAGCCACCCTTTATAAAAGACAGCATACGCTGCAGATCCGGCCGGGACGTATTCGCACCAGTGAAGTCTTCATCAGAGAACTGCTGCCAGGAATCCACCTGGCCGGAAAACTTCGACTCGCAGTATTCCCGGTTCATCCGGAACTGATTATCGATTGAATCTGATTTATCAGAAAATACGGATTTTCGTCCGTAGGAAAAGAACCTCATCGTCTCACCTCCCAAAAAAGAGTATAAAAAATAAACCCTTGCGGATTTATCGGAAACGCTGTAAAATTTATTCGTAGAGTTTACAGCTTCCGCAAGGAAGAACAGGTCGCCTGGTGTTCGCAGCACTGGGCGATTTTTTATTTACATTTCTTAATTAACGCACGCAATCCGGGGAGAGTCTCCACGAATTCATCCTCCAGATCTGAAACAGATAACCAGGAAGACAAAAGCAATTTGTGGTCAATTAAAAATTGAAGTATTGGCCGCGGCAGACCTCGATCCGGAAACAAAGGCACCTCATCCAGCGCATGCTGAATCAAAGCAGACGCATCAGCGCGATATATTCCATCAAGCATAGGAACGTTTAATTTTCCCATAAGCTCAAGCTGAGCCTCAGTAACTTCTGGCATTTCCAACTCACAAGTAAACGGAGGGAGCAGACCAGTACGCGCCTCCACGTCAGAGATCGCCTCCCAGGAACCACAGAGAACACGCCTGGTGTTTTTTCTCCTGGTCCCTGGGTTTATTCCGGTAATCTTATACCGAAGAATGCGATCGTCAGGCAGTACGGATACGGATCGCCGCGGAACAATTCTATCAAAAAATCCCACGACTACGCCTCCTTTTTATTGGCTCCTCCGTTTCCACCATTCGAGAGAGATGATCCTGCCGCCGCTTTTTTCTGGAGCTCAAGCTGCTGCCGGTATGCCTCCACTTCCGCATCGATATCCAACTCCGAAGCAGAACCCGAAGGAAAAGCCTTCGCATTCGGATCCAGGTCTTCAAGAGCAGCCACGACATCAGTAATGAAGTCGATAATCGTCTCGCGTGAGCCAGCCTTCAGGTTTATGTATTTTTCAATCAGAACCTGGTCGGCATTGGAAAGATCGTACCTTTTAACCAGAGCCTCCAATTCATCGCTGGCATCCGGAGCAAACATCTCGCCGGTTCCATCACGGAGCCATTCTTCGTTCACACCGAACTCCCTACAGATAAGAGAGACCACAGAATCGATCGGTTCATTTCTTCCAGTTTCGTAATTAGCGATAGTATTTCTTTTTATTCCGATACGATCAGCAAACTCCTGCTGAGTCAAATCAAGATCGCGCCGGATTTTTCTAATTCGGTCTTTCACGATTTCACCACCTTTCATGAATGATTATACAGCAAAAAAGTGCGTTCGTCAACAAAAAGTCACGCAATCAACAAAAAATACTTGACGATTGTGCGGATAGGACGTATAATAGTCCCAGAAGCACAAAAATAGAGCACCAAACGGAAGGAGGAAACACCATGGCAAAAGCTAAGAGATACACAGCCGAGCAGCTCAGCGACGCTGAGAAGATGGCAGCAACCCTCGCGAACGTTCCGGAGGAAAAGAGAACCCTCGTCATAATGATGACAAACTCATTCATGGCCGGAATGGAAGCACAGAAAGCCATTGACGATACAGCCAAAGCAGCAGCGCTGGCATAAACACACAACTGAATAAGAAGCAAGAGGAAGCATGACACCTCAATAAAAACTGTCTGGTCTGGCGGAGCCGATGCAATAAATCCGCTCGGCGGATAACCGGAGCCTGCGGCCAACCGTCGTAATTGGGAGAGGTAGCGTGAGCCCAAGTAAAACAATGGCGGCTAGGAGGCAGATGAGAACACCAGGAGAGAGAACATCCGGAGCATGGACTGGTGGGTGCGCAATACACCCGGATGGCGGCGATGAAACAGACCGCACTGCAGGCAACAGCTATACGGCTACCCCACACAAAACTCAGGGAGCAAACAGCGGACAGGTTCTTCTTCAACCCTATGGAGAACCTGTCACAGACTGCCGGGCCCAGCCAAGCCTAGAGAGCAATATAAACAGCTCCGGAAGTCAACTACTAAATTAAAGAATTTATAAGAAGGAAGTGAGTAAGATGCAGAGGTATCAGACAGAGGATGAACACCGGAAAGCAATGAGAGCTAAGATCAATAAAACAATAAAGAGAGGAAGACGCCGGAAACGAATCATCCGAAGATTGAAGAAGGCAGTGCCAGGAATCTGCATCGGAGTACTTATCGCAGGCATGGGAGCCTGGTGCATAGCAGCTCCACTCCCGGATCCAGACGACTATGAGCCATACCGATTCCAGGCAGAGAACGGTCAATGGTACACCCAGGAAGAATACGAACAGATGAGCCGAGAAAGAGATGCATACCATCAGCGGGAGCGTGAGGAAGCAGAGAAGGAAGCTCAGATGATCAGAGACTACCAGGAACAATACCAGAAGGACCAGGAGGCAGAATGGAAGCTCTACCAGGAGCAGACGCGGTCAGGATTGATTCACAGTATGGACTTTGATGCAGACGATGCATACCTGCTGGAGAAGATCGCAATGGCCGAAGCTGAATCAGAGGACACCGAAGGCAAGGCACTGGTCATGCTGGTAGTTCTGAACCGAGTATGGGATGCAAGATTCCCGGACACGATCGAAGAAGTGATCATGCAGGACGGAGCATTCACACCGGTGAGCAATGGCAGATATGACAAGGTGGAGCCGGATGCCGACTGCATGAAGGCAATGGAGCTGATCACAGTAGAGCACTGGGATGAAAGCCAAGGAGCCCTCTACTTTGAAAAGGCCAGCGACGAAAGCACCTGGCATAGCAGGAACCTGCAGAAGTTATTCACACACGGAGCGCACGCCTTCTACACAGAGAAAGAGTGAGGACAATGGGAATCAGAATGGAAGTCAAGCTGACGGATGGGTACCAGCAGCGCTTCACAAGTGCGTGCCTGGCTCAGATCGGAAGCAGAAAAGAGGTAACGAAGATTGAAGATGGCAATGAAGGATGGAAAGATCATGCTGATCGAAGTGGACAACACACAGATGGCGATCATAAAATCCTGGAACTCAATGAAGTACGACCGGCGCAAGAACATGATGATCGGAGACTGCAGCAAGGAACTGTTGGACAAGCTCTCCAAGATCGTGAGACTGCCACCGGCCATAGAAAGCTACAGGCAGCGATTGGATGAAACACAACGAGCCGTAGATAAGATGCGAGTCGAGAAGGAACCGAAGGCCCTGGTCAAATACCCGGTGCAGGGCAGCCTTTACGAGCATCAGGTAAGAGCAGCCAACATGGCACTCCTGACGTTCGGCCTCGCGGATCCAAAAGAGGTACTGAAATCAGAATAGGAGGCAGCTATGACATACGATGAAATCATCGAACAGCTGGAGATCACTAAGACCAAAATCAAAGAGATCGCCAGGAACGAATATGGTGGAGAGTCATGGAACGACGACCTGGATGCACTGACAGAAGCAGCGGACATCGTCGCAGACTACAGCAAAGCAACAGCCCATGCATCAGAGATGATCCAGAAGTACGAACAGCCAGCAATGGCAGTCAGACGTGCAGCAGGGCTTTATACCTGCCCGTTTTGCGGCAAGAGAACACAGGTCGGCCACACGCACTGCCACTGGTGAGGAAAGAAGCTCTCCTGGGACAGAGAAGCGTACACAGACCGCGACTACCCACATATGAGCACGAAGGGAGGCAGGAGACGATGATCATACAGTTAGAGATTCCAAAGGAATTCGCAAAAGACTACGCAAACAATAGATTTGATGACTTCTTCAGGAGAGTCTATGCGGATATTGATAACGAAGGAATGTGCGGCAATTACGAAGGCGAAACAGCTCAGATGATGGCGCGCGCATTCAAAGAATCGAGGTGCCTGGACTATGAGAAAACTCGTTGATGCACCCAGGAAGAAGAAACAGTGGACCGAGAAAGAGGAAGCCTACCTGCAGGATAAATGGGGCACGGTCTCCATCAAAGGACTGTCCAAGGCTCTCGGCCGATCGGAGAATGCAATCATCGTCAGAGCGCAGCGGCTCGGATGCGGCGCGCACCTGGCCGGAGACACAAGGATATCCCTGAACCAGCTCATGCTTGCAATCTACGGAAAGAACATGCTCGGCTACACCAGCGACAGGCTGATCCGGTACGGACTGCCGGTCAAATGGCACGTAGTGAAGAAGAACCGATTCAGGGTGATCGACATCGATGCATTCTGGAAATGGGCCGAGGATAACAAGAGCATCCTGGACTTCTCCCGGTTCGAGAAATACGGTCTCGGAGCAGAACCTGACTGGGTGGATGTGAAGCGTAAGGCGGATTATAAAAAGCTGCAGATTCATGGCCAGCACAATGCAGCATGGACAAAGACGGAAGATGACAAGCTCCGGCACCTGCTCGGCAAAGGGACATATACATACAGCGACCTGGCAGCAGAGCTGAGACATTCAGAAGGAGCCATCAAGTGCAGGATCCTGGACCTTGGAATTAATAAAAAGCCGGTGCGGTGCCCCCCCCGAAAATGGACGGAGGACGAGGTGGAAACCTTGTGCCGCATGGTAGACGAAGGCTACGACTTCGCACTGATCGCAGAGAAGCTGAACCGGACAGCGCTGGCCACACGTGGAAAATACGAGCGGCTGCAGAATCCGGAATATAACAAACGATACAACCGCGGGCAGAATGAGGACTATGAATACCAGGGAATCAGAAGCATAAGCGGAAAAGACATCCTGAAAGACAGAGAGCTGATGGATGGCGCCGAGTTCCAGGAGCTGGAGCCGGTAGCAAGTAAGGAAAGGAAAGTAAATGGCAGCTAACACAAATAAGGGCTTCGGTCTTTTGTTTGAAATGGGATGCGGCAAAACCAGAACTGCGATCGCCATCGCGGGAGCCGCATATGAAAAAGGCGCGATCCAGAGAGTCCTGGTAATCGCACCAACGTCCGTCGTGTCGGTCTGGCCAAAAGAGATCGCAGAGGTCGCAGACTTCAAAGTGACCTGCAAGGCGCTCCTTGGAACGAAGCAACAGAGGATCCGAATGATTGAAGACCTGCAGGCGTTCCCGTTCAAAGCGCTCAAGGTCGCCGTGATCAACTACGAATCAACCTGGAGAGATGGACTGTTTGAGAAACTCCAGGAGTACGACGCTGACCTGATTATATGCGATGAGAGCCAGCGAATCAAGACACACGACGCAGAGCAGAGCAAAGCGATACACAAGCTAGGAGACCAGGCGAGGTACAAGCTCATCCTCTCCGGAACACCGGTACAGAATGATGCAATCGATATCTGGAGTCAGTACCGGTTCCTGGACGCCTCGATCTTTGGTCGGAACTTCTATCAATTCAGAAACCGGTATGCGATCATGGGAGGATTCAACCGGAAGCAGATCGTCGGATATAAGGACTTGGACGGTCTGATCAGGAAGGAACACTCCATCGCATTCAGAATCACGAAGGAAGAAGCAATCGACCTGCCGGAGCAGACGTTCATCAAGAGGAAAGTCCAACTCGGCAAAAAGGAAAAAGACCTATACAACCAGATCAAACGAAGCAGCTACGCAGAGTTATCCAACGGAGACAAAATCACAGCTACAACCGTGCTGACAAGGCTCCTGAGACTGCAGCAGCTGGCCGGAGGTTTCCTGGTGACAGATGACAGTGACAAGCCGGAGCTGGTGAACACAGCCAAGCTGGATGCACTGCAGGACATCATCGAGGACTACGTACTAGGCGCAGGAAAGAAACTGGTAATCTTCGCAAGGTTCATCCCGGAAGTAACCGCCATCATGAAAATGATAGATAAGACCTTCCAGAAGACAGGGAAGAAGCAGGTGGCCATCTATGGAGCGATTAAGAAGGAAGACCGCGGACCGATCATCAAACAGTTTCAGGAAGATCCGGACACCGTGATCATCGTCGGACAGATCGACACCCTCGGCGTCGGAGTTACCCTGACAGCTGCAGATACATGCGTCTACTATTCAAAGAACTTCAACTACGCTACGTATGAGCAGAGCCTCTCCAGGATCCACCGAATCGGCCAGAGAAACACATGCACATACATCGACCTGGAGACCGAAGGAACCGTGGATGAGATGATTGGCAAGGCGCTGGCCAGAAAAGAAGATATGGCCAAGACGGTCGTGGATGACTGGCGCGCGTACTTTGAATAGGAGGTAGAGAGATGAAACTGAATGACGTATACACAAAGCCACTGAAAGACGTCGTAGAGGAACTGAACCTCACGGACATGAAGGTTCACACAGACGATGGTGGAGAAGTGAGATCCATAGAGCTGAAATATGAGCCGAACAATCGCTTCACGAAAGGAGCTCAGCCATGCTATTAAAAAAAATCGGTCGCAAGATCGCTCAAGCATTCAGATTAGCAAGGGCCGCGGACGAGAAGGTAGCGTCCAGCATAGCTGCAGCGCTGGATGCCAAGGCGGAGCAAATAAAGGAATACGAAAAGAGCTTCGAACCAGAGCATCCGGAACCGGAACCATTACCAATGCAACAGGTGATTCAATCACTGGCGGCGGCCGGATTAAGTACGGAAGAAGCAACATGTGCAATCGCAGAAGCCATGGCGCCGAAACCGGAACCACTGCGACACTTAACAAATAACTGGCGCAAGATGCACGGACTGCCGATGCGCCGCAGAATCCACCGCAGGTAGATGGGCGGCAGGGCATGGAGCCAGGAGGATCTGATCCGGCTCGAAGAATTAACAGAAAAATACCCGCTCGCCACAGTAGCCAGGAAGCTGAACCGCTCAGAAAATGCGGTCTTTCTTAAAAGGCAGCGGACCGGTATCGGAGGATTCATGGCGAACACAGACATGCTGACCAGGAACACCCTCTCGCGGATCCTGGGAGTTGAGAACCGGACAATCCAATACTGGGAGCGCAAAGGGCTGAAAAGCATCCGGAAGAAGCCATATGTGATGTACCGGCAGCAGGACATCATCAGATACATGAAAGAGCATCCGGAAGACTGGAATGCAGCCAGGATCACAGACGACTCCCTATTCATGGGATGCGACTGGTACAAGGAAAAACGACGTACCGACAAGCCGAACCGGTATAACTGGACAGAGGCCGAAGTAAGCAGGATGAGGACGCTCCGGAAGCAGGGATTCACAATCAGAGAGATCGCAGAGAAGATGGACCGGTCAGAATCAAGTATCAAATACAAACTCTACGGAAAGGAGAAAAGCGATGGCAGAAGTTAAAATCTGGCCGCGAGGCCAAAACGAAACCGGAGGCATCCTGCTGATGCCGATGAAGAAAAACATCCCAAAAGGGCATCCGGAATGGAGCCTGGTAAAATGTCCGATCTGCGGACAGGAATGCTGGAGACCAATGTCAAGACAGGAGCTCCGGCAGAAGAAAATGCAAGCAGCCTGCACAGAGTGCGGACTCAAAATAGAAAGTAGGAGGAATCAACCATGAAACTCACTGAAATGCTCGGCCAGTACGAGGAACTTCTCGACAAGAAGGATCAGCTGGCCAAAGACACCAAGGACAACAATGCAGCCATCGATAAGCTGAAGGCAGAGATCGCAGAAATGATGATCGACGAAGATATCCCGTCCCAGGGATACGGCGACTACATCTACAGCCTCCAGGATAAGGTCAAATACTCCAAGCGCGGAGAAGCCTACCTGCAGGAACGCGGCCTGGACTTCTTCGAGGTACTCAGAGAACAGGGCCTCGGCGAGCTCATCAAAGAAACCGTCAATGCAGGATCCCTGCAGAGTGCGATGAAAGAAATCGCCGAAGAAAACGACGGAGAGCTGCCGCCGGAGCTGGATGAGGTCGTAAGCAGCTACGAGATGACCGACATCGCCAGACGCAAATCAACCAACAAAGCACTCAAAAGAGCGAAAGGAGAATAAACCATGGAACAATTAGAATTTGATTGTCGCCTCGAATCAGAGCGCGAGCTCGAAGAAAACGTAAACATCGCCCTGGAATTTGCCTGCAAGCAGGTCAAGGAAACCAGCAAGTCGAAGGTATCGAACCGCCACGACGGATACGGTATCGCTTCAGAATTCTACGCAGGCATGAAGCTCGACCAGAAGAAGGTAGATGAGAGCATGAAAGACTTCCTGCGCATCCTTCCAACAGAGGATGATGCCAAGGCAGTCGAGGCAGCCAGCAGCCTGAAGAATGCAGCAACCGGCCTGGTGCTCCAGGCGACAAAGCTCGCAGCGCAGGCAGACAGAATCATGCACGACTTATACGATGAAGTCAGCAGCTACACCACACCGGTGGAAGATTATCTGGAGGGACAGTTCGAGGACGCAGAAGCGGATCCGGAAGCTGAAGCAGAGGAAGAACAGGAGGACGCTGAGTAATGAGTGAAGCAAACTGCGGAATCTCCGTACACGAAGTAACACAGGTGAGAGTTTCAGATTCAGAAGGCAACGCAATAAACCAGGGCGACACTATCGTCCTGAGAATTGACACCGAAGACATCCTCTGCGTATTTAAAGGAATCGAGAGCGGATACTTCATCACAGAGACGTGCGAGGACGGAATCAGAAACCGCTACCGTGTCAAGAGCATCAAGAAATCCAAAGTAGTAAAGAACGCATCCGTAGATGCAGCAGATGAGGAGGAATAAGAATATGGCAAAAGCAGAACTGACAACCGTGGAAAACTTCAAGATCGTAACCGGCATGGAGGCGATGGATGAGGAGCTCAGAGCAGAGCTGGAAGATGAGCTCGACGACCTGGACGATGATGGCGGCATCGATGCCAAGCACATCAAGATCCCGTCTGGCGGAGGAAAAGCCTTCGAGGTCGAGACAGACGATCCGGACGATCCGGAGGTCATGAAGGAAGTAACCGGCGTGATTATTTTCACGCATCGCATGAACGCCTACTGGGCGCAGAAATTCGGAGAAGCAGGAGAGGATGGCAATATCAATAAGAGCCCGGACTGCAGCTCCATGGATGGAAAGCAGGGCGTCAACAGAGAAACCGGAGAAATCCGCACCTGCGACACCTGCCCTTATAACCAGTTCGGATCCGACGGAAAAGGCAAGGCCTGCAAGAACATGCGCCGCCTTTACATCATGATGAACAACCGCCCGGACATTTATCTTCTGACAGTGCCGCCAACATCTATCAAGGACGTGAACAAAGCACTGAAGAAAATCATGGGACAGCAGCACATCCCATATAGCCGCATGATCGTGACATTCAAGCTGAACGTGGTAGAGAATGCGGACAAAATCAAATACTCCAAGGTAACGCTGGAAAAGACAGGACTGCTGCCAGAAGCTCTTTATAAGACAACCGCAGAGCTCCGCAAGGCAATGAAGCAGAGCTATGAGAGCGTAGCGATCACAACAGATGACTACAAGGAAGCAGCACCAATGGAAGCAACTCCGGAAGTCGGCCCTGACGGATTCATGCAGGCAGGCGACATCCAGGACGGAGAGCTGCCATTTGACTAAGCCACAGCGCAGGGCGGTCACCACGGCCGCCTTGCAGAATTGGAGGTAAACGATGGCTAAGAACTTAAAGGAATTTATACAGTGCGGAAGGGATCCTGCATACCTGAAGAACGGAGACGTCATCACAGAGGAACTCGCCTGGGAGATCGTCGGCCAGGAAGGATACGCTGACGGATGCCTGGATCAGGAGTTTGAGATCACACAGAGCCGCATCGTGGAAGACATCATCGGAGGCGAGGGCATCTATGAAACCATCTACAGAGAGAGCCCGGACCACCCATGGCAATACATCGGACTGTGCGCAGCAGGAAAAGATAAGAACCTCGCGCCGATCCACGCCAAGACAACCTACGTCTGCAGCAAATACAGAGCAAAAAACGAAGTGGAACTGCAACAGCACATCAGGGACGCCGTAGAAGCATGCCGGAAGGTGCACGAAAGAGGAAACATACCAATCGCGCCGCATCTTTACTGGCCAAGATTCCTGGATGACAACGATCCCCAGGATCGCGACTACGGAATAGCAGCAGACCTGGAAGCACTGAAGCGCTGCGATGAGATGATCGTAATCATCAGACAGGAAGGTCCGGAAGAAGAATGGATCAGTCAGGGAATGCAGGCTGAAATCGCTGCTGCGGCAAAGATGGGAATCGAGCCGCAGTTCATATACATAGGCAAAGAAAAGAGGTAACACCATGAACACGGCAGAAGTCGATCTCGACCGTTTGGTCGATTATGAAAGAGAATACAGAAGCGTCGTCAAAAGGGCGCAGGTTACCGGAGATCATATGATAGGACTCTGCCCGTTCCATGACGATTCTAAAAACAGCTTCTCAGTAGATCTGAAGACAGGAAGATGGCACTGCTTTAGCGAGGACATCGGCGGCAACTACGTGGACTTTGTGGCCAAGATGAATGGCATCAGCACGAAGGACGCATACAAGCGAATCATGGAAGACTACCATGTGGAGATGCCAGAAAAAGAAAAACCTGCAGCATCCCGCCGGAGCTATTCAATGGAGCAGTACGCCTTCGAAAAAAGGCTCCCGGTGGAATTCCTCCGGGACACATGCCACATCAGCAATGACAAAGAAAGAAAAGACCAGACCACATACATGAAGATCCCGTACCTGAAGGAAGACGGAACCGAGGCAACCTACAGAAAGAGGTTTGCAGGTAAGGAATTCAGATGGAGATACGGCAGCAGTGGAAAGATATGTCTCTACGGAGAATGGAGGCTCCCGCAGATGCGACAGAGCGGATACGCCTGCCTGGTCGAAGGAGAGTCCGACACGCAGAGCATGTGGTACATGGGAATCAGCACCCTCGGAGTACCGGGAGCCTCCATGTTCAAGCCGAACATGAGCGACCAGCTCCAGGACTTAAAGTTATACATTCACCAGGAACCGGATCAGGGCGGCGAGACGTTCATGCGGAAAGTCATCCAGGGACTCCGGGACGGTGGATTCATTGGCAAGGTTTACAAATTCAGCTGCAGCACGCTGGGCGGAATCAAGGATCCGAGTGACGTCTTCATCAAATTCGGAAAAGAGGAAGGCGCAGCCAAGATCCAGAAGCTCCTGGAGCGGGCAGAAGAAATAGACCTGGCAGCACCAGACGTGATACCGGAATCCATCAAAGGGGCACCGGTCAATCTCCGCCAGCCGGAAGGTTGGATCTATTCAGACAAAGGAATCAGCCACATAGATGAGAAGACATACGGACCGGTCATGGTCTGCAGAACACCGATCATTCTGACGCAACGACTCCGAAGTCTGGAAACCGGAGAAGAAAAAATAGAGATCGCATTCAAGAGAGACGATGAGTGGCACAGAGCAATCTACCCACGATCAACGATCTTCACGGCCAGAGGCATCACTGTCCTGGCAGACCTTGGATGCACGGTAACATCAGAAAATGCAAAGCAGGTCGTCCGTTTTTTATCGGCTCTGGAAGCAGAGAACATCGACATCATCACGAAAGCGGATGCAACGTCCAGCTTCGGATGGCAGCCAGGGAAGCGATTTATCCCAGGACACGACAAAGACATCGTACTCGACATCGATCCATCACAGAAGGGAATGGCCGCGGCATACTGTCAGACCGGATCCTTTGATAAATGGAAAGACACCATGCAGCCGCACCGAGAACGCGACAAGTTCCGGTTCATACTGGCCGCAGCGTTCGCAGCTCCCCTGCTGCGAATCATCAAGCAAAGAATCTTCTTTGTATACAACTGGGGATCCAGTAAAGGAGGAAAGACCGCTGGATTAAAAGCAGCACTGTCAGCCTGGGGAGATCCGGAACGACTCATGGTAAACTTTAACGCCACCCAGGTCGGCCTGGAGCGAACCGCTGCATTTTACTGTGACCTGCCACTCGGCATCGATGAGAGACAGCTGGCCGGAAAGAATCAGGAAGGACTGGAGAAGACAATCTACATGATCGCATCCGGTACCGGAAAGATTAGAGGCTCAAAGGGCGGCGGCCTGCAGACGATGAGACAATGGAGAACCGTAGCCATGGCAACCGGCGAGGAACCACTCTCCACAGATACATCACAGACAGGTGTCAGCACCCGTGTGCTGGAAATCTACGGCGGACCATTTGAGACAGAAGAACAGGCCAGCCTCATGCACCAGGAATCAACGCAGAACTTCGGATGGGCGGGCCCGGAATTCATCGAACACGTCCTGAAGGTTTCAGAGAAAAGCATCTGCGATAAATACGATGAGATGCTGCGATACGTGATGAGCATAGCAAAGGGAAAGAGCGGAAGCCATGTGGCCGGAATCAGCGCGGTCGCCCTGGCCGATGCCATGATAGATACCTGGTTCTTTGATAACCAGGATGCACCGGAGCCCGAAGCGGATCCGAAAAAGGAAGAAGGGAAAGACGATGAAAAACAGATAACAATCAACCAGGAGTCCTGGGACAGAGCCAAGAGGATGGCAGCGTCCATCCTTCAGGAACAGATCGCAGCAGCATCCGGAGACGTAAACGAAAACGCCGTGCAGTTTATCACCGACTGGGTAATCTCCAACAAGGCATACTTCGGAGAGAAAGCCATCGGAACGTGCCTCGGCACCATGAGCGAATCCGGGAACGTGGCGTACATTTTCCCATCAACACTGAACCAGGCGCTGACCAAAGCGGGATACAGTCCAAGGAAGACGCTCAAATACATGGCAGACAACGGACTGATCGCCACGGCAAGCGAGGGATCCGACTCGAAGCAGCGATACTCAGTAAAGCGACGATTTGACGGAAGAAGCTGCAGGTTTGTGGAATTCAAGATAGGACAGTTCAGCGAAAAGGATGACGACATCGAATCTGAAGCTGACAAATACGAGCAGGAATCATTCACGGATTCAGACGGATTCATGAGTATACCGGAAGGCATGGAAGAAGAACTGCCATTCAAATAACAGGTGCAAAAATCGCCTGAAAATGTTCCCACTCAAAAAAGTGGGAACGCGAGTGGGAACGCGAGCGGGAACGCAAGAAACCCAGCAACCGCGCGGCTTTTAATAGATATGTTCCCACTGTTCCCACTAATTCCCACTTATTTATTGTTTCGTGGAAAATTTTACACACGATGCACGAATTTCATGCATCACATGCAAAATTCTATAAAAACATGGTGTGTATTTCAAAAAAGTGGGAACAGTGGGAACACCCAGCGCAACCCGCGTAAAATAAGGGTTTGTCACGTTCCCACTCACAAAATGCAGAAGTGGGAACAGGAAGGAGTGGGAACGGTGGAATTAGACCTAAAAAAACTGAACCAGGACATCGCAACCCTGCGTAAAAACAGGGAAAACGTGCCGCTGGAACTCCTGAAAACCAAATACAAAAAGCCTTATGCAAAATTGAAAGAGGAAATCCGTGCACAATTTGAAATTTACGTGAAACACCTCATCATGCTCGGAATTTTGAAAACCGGCCCAGATTTAACCGGAGCGAAAGCCCAAAGCATGGTCGATCAGATTCAGAAAATTATCGATGAGGAAAAGGCAGCAGGACACCAGAAGGAAGTCACGCATGCAGTATTTGAAGAATTCAATCTGGCAAAAGCAGAGAACCTGGCCTGCGGATATTACACAGACCGAGTCAAGTATGAAGCATACGCACCGTACTGGCTGGAGCATATCCACCAGGAACCGGACGGAAAAGTAACAAGCGACCTGCTGCCAGGCATGACATGGCATCCAGAGGCAGGCGTATGGGTTTCCTTTTCAGAGCCATCGTTCACTTTGATGATGCCGCCAACTCAGGCAGAGATCGATACGCAGCATAAGGAAGACGCGGAGAGGTTCAAAAAATATTTGAAAGAGGTGAGGCAGGAATGAGCTACCAGGGAAACAACCCGGAAGGATATCCGGATCCGACAGCCAACCAGGCAGTAGGAATCGTATCCAGGGAGGAAAAGGAAGCTGCGAAAGCAAAGAAGCGAGCAACCAGGGAGTATGACATCAGAGCAGCCATGAAAGCAATCAGAGCGATCGCCGGAGCATACGGACTGACGATCGAGAACAGGATCACATTCAAAGACAAAGAAACGGAGGAAATATTCAGATGACCAACAAGGAAAGATTTATCGAATTATTAAGAAGCACAAAGAGAGAAGGAATCGAGAAGCTCATCGACTTCCTGGAGAAGACCGACTTCTTCACAGCACCGGCATCAACCAGATTCCACTCCAGCTACGAAGGAGGACTGCTGCAGCATTCGCTCAATGTTTACGACTGCCTGGCTGGCCTCGGAACCACGACCGGAGACGTTCAGGAATTCCAGGCTGCAGGTATGAGATTAGACTCCATCCCGCAGGAATCCATCATCATCGTGGCGCTGCTCCATGACCTCTGTAAGGTGAACTTTTACGCCACAGAGATGCGCTGGCGCAAGGATGCCAATAACAAGTGGGAGCAGTACCCGGTATACGCGGTCAACGACAGAAACCCATACGGCCACGGCGAGAAATCAGTCATGATGGCATCAGAGTTCATCCACCTGACCATGGAGGAACGATATGCGATCAGATGGCACATGGGAATGAGCGAGGCCAATATCATCCAGACATACTGCCAGGCCGCAGAGAAATACCCGCTGGTATTGTTCACGCACATGGCAGACCAGATGGCCACAAGCTACCTGGAGACCAACACCGGAAACAAGAAACCGGAAGACGTCTACCTCGGAACAGAACCGGCAGCGCAGGATCCGGAAGAATTCGCAGAGGCAGAGCCTATCTAACAGGAGGGCAGCCATGAACACAGAAAGAGACGACAGAGAGCAGATCGAGGCCATCAGAAAGATGATGGCCGAAAAGGAGGAAAAGAAGCGTGCTAGAGAAATACGAAAAAGACTTCGACGAAAACGAATTCATGCGTTCTTTCATGGAAAGAAAGCAGATAAGCACTAAGAAGCAGGCGCTGGCTGAGCTTCGGAAGCTGATCAAGAAGGAAGGCTACTACCAGACGAAGATCAAGGAAGCCCTGAAGAAACGATACCCGGATGCCTTCGTGGCCAAGATCTCCCAGGGAGCATACAGCCAGGCAGGCATCCCGGACGTCATGTTTATAAAGGACGGTCACTACTTCGGATTTGAGGTCAAGCGTCCAGTCGTCGGAATCAGATCCAAGCTGCAGGAGCAGACAGCCAGGATGATCCAGGCCGCAGGCGGAACCGCAGCGTTCGTCTGCTGGCCAGAGGAAGCAATCAGAGAGGTGGAAGAATATGAAAAGAGCCAAAGATAAATACATGATCAACCGCACCAAATACAAAGACATCAAGAGATATGACCACAAGCAGATGGAGGACTTTCTGACAGACGTCTACAAGAACGGATTCATTGACGGAGAGGCATCCGTGACCGGAGTGGAGCTTCAGGACGTAGAGGATGCACTCCATGGCGTCAAGGGAATCGGACCGGTCGTATGGGAACGCATCAAGGAACGCCTGGCCGAGCTTTTCAGGAAGGAGCAGTCATGAAAGAGCTAACAATCGAAGAATTGAAACAGATGGCAGGACAGCCAGTGTGGTGCCCGGAGGAAGAAGCATACGGAATCGTGATGTGCGATAAGATCGGACAATGGGCCGGAATCCCATTCTTGCACGGAGTCTGGTACAGCGACGATGATGGAGTAGGCGTGGAATTCAACCACAACATCATCGGAAGAAAGCTGAAGTGCTTCAGAATTGAGGACAGGAAAGAGATCGCCATGCCACTGCAGAACAAAGAGATCGGCTTCGGAGACCGGACGCTGGCATGCCCGAACTGCGGGCAGAGTGCCATAGCGAATCCGTTCAGAAAAGGCAGAGAGATCTATCCATACTGCCCGTGGTGCGGTCAGAAGCTAAAGGAGGCAGAAGATGAGCAGACAGAGTAGAGAACTGAAGAAGCAGCAGGAAAGAGCCAAGAAGTACGGATGCGACGGAAGATGCTACTGGAGCACCGGAATGTGCCCAAGCGTCGAGATCTGCGACGAAACCAGAGTCGGAGAAGCCATCGCAACGGCAATCGGGCTGATCACAGTCTTAGCAATGATGGCCATGGTTCCAATCATCGTGGTCGGCGGAGCAATCATGCTGATCTGGTCGATATTTGCAGGATAAGGAGAAAAAAAGAATGGAGATCGATAAAATTCATGAATGAGAAAGGAGCAAACATGAAAAGAGCAACAGCAAAAATCATAACAATATTACTAATGATAACAATGGCAACAGCAATCACAGGATGTTCTGATCAGAACGAAACGACCGAATCGTCGGAAGCATTAGCGAGCCCAACGGACCATGAAAGATATGACACATACGACTCAGACATCAACAAAAACATATTTGAATACGTGGATCCAGAGACTGGCGTGCATTATCTGCTTCTTGTTCGCAAGGACGGGTATGGCGGAATGGGAGGCATAACGCCAAGACTGGACAAGAGCGGGCAGGTAATGATTGATAAGGAGGAATAGTCATGGCAATCGATAAAATTCACGACTACACAGATGCATACCTGGAAAGCTACCTGAGAGCGCTGGACAAGACGCACAATCCAGATCTGGCCATCCAGACAGCGATGGGAGTCACTATGGTTTTAAGAACGATCGACGCACAGAACGAACCGAAGCAGCCAGCGCAGCCGCAGATCAATCCAATGGCGGCGCTTTTCGGAGCTATGATGCAGCAGGCAGCGCAGAACCAGCAAGAGGAAGACAACCCAAAAGGCAGCGAGATCGAGAGCGACGACGATGAATAAGTCGGAAAAATACAGTGAAATCATTCTCCTGGGGCGGATGCTCCAGGAGAGAAAGATCGAGTATGAGCGGCACGACCTATACGACGGATATCAGATCGCAGTCCAGCTGCCGGAACCAACGAAGGAAATATCCGTCATAGAGCACCAGTGCAGCTACGGAAGTATCATGAACTTATTAGAGATATGGGCCGACGGATCGATTCAAGGATACCTGTCGGCAAAGCAGACGCTAAGAATCATCGAGCGCATAAAAGCCAGGGAATTTCCCCGGTAACAGGCTCGGAAATCAAAGAAAAGGAGAGAAATGCGATGCAGGAAATCAACGAAGAATTGGAGAACGATAGATCAGTATTAGAATGGATGCTCGGCCAGTACGTCCGAGCGAAGCGCCGAAAAAAGCAGCTAGAGGTCCGGCTTCTTGAGATCAATGCCGAGCGTGACTCTCCGATCGGAGGGCAGGGATATGATCCACTGCCAAGAAGTGGAGGCAACAACGAAGGCGCAGCCGGAATCCTTATGAAGCTGGCCGACATCGAAGACAGAATCTACGAGCAGAAAGCGAAGGCCGATAAATCCATGGTAAACGTGGCAACGATCCTGAATTTTTTACCGGAAGAATCCATGGAGCGCGAGATCTGCGAACTCCGCCACCTCGATGGTCATGAATGGGGAGAGATCGCAGAGGGAATCCCGATGTCAAAAAGCCAGTGCCACAGAATCCACAAGGCCGCCATGTACGAGCTCCTGGAATTTAACTACGTGAAAGAACTCGTCACGGAGAACCGGGAATCGTATGAATATTACATCGAGAAAAAAGAGGAAGCCCGATACCGCCGCGAAAATCAGGCCAGGAAAAATGCCGGAAAATAAAACCCGGAAAAATATCCGGGAAATTTTCTCCGGAAAAATCTCCGCGAAAAAATCCGGACTTTGAAGCCCGGAAAATCTGGCCGGAAATTTTAAGGCAAAAATAAAACCCGGAAAAATCCCGGAAATACATAGCCGAAAAATCCGGGCGAAAATAAAGCCCTTTTTCAGAGGCCCATATAAGGCCCGGAATACAAGGCCGCAAAATAGGCCCATATGGCAGGGGCTTATAAGAGGCCCATGCACAAGGCCCACGTACAAGCCCAGCCCACAGGGCAGGCATAGCAGGCCCACACACCAGGGAGCAGGGCATAGCACAGCCCCACAGCACCAGGCCACAGAGGCACAGGCAGGCCAGGAGGCAGGGCGCACAGCAAGGCCAGGCTCACGCACACACCCAGCAGCCACGCACGCAGCACGCACAGCACAGGGCGGCCAGGGCACCAAGGCAAGCAGCACACCTGCATCAGATGAAAGATGCGACTCCATGCACCACTTGCATGTGGTATAGTAGTAGCATCGAGGCAGGCGGATGAGAGAGACAGACGCGCCAAGACGCAGAGCGAACACCCCGCGCTCTAAGTAAACAGAAGTAGCACCACATCGAAAGAGATCAGCACAAGAGCTGGTCTCTTTTGCTTTGTCAGTAATGCACAAATCGTAGGTACTACTTTTGTTTAATTTTTACAGCGGGGCGAGGAAGGTCCGATGCTTTCCCGGATATGACCTTAATTTTTTTTCGCGTTTCGTTACGCCCAGCCCGGTACATCAAGGAATTTATAACAGATTGGAGGCAGACCGGATGACAACAGAAATGAAAATGGAGACACGAAGCCTGGCCAGCTTGCGCCCGGCGGAATACAACCCAAGAGTCCAGCTGCAGCCAGCCGATCCAGAATATCAGAACATCAAGCGTAGCATTGAGACCTTCGGATACGTGGATCCGATCATCATAAACCAGGACGGAACCATCATCGGAGGCCACCAGCGCTACAACGTTATGAAGGACCTCGGATACACCGAGGCGCAGGTCGTCGTGGTCGATCTGGACAAGAATAATGAGAAGGCGCTCAATATTGCGCTGAATAAAATCACAGGAGAATGGGATGAGATCAAGCTGAAAGACCTGCTGCTCGACCTCGATCTCAATGATTACGATCTGACAGCGACCGGTTTCAGTTCCAAAGAGGTCGAAGACCTCGTGATCCGACTCGACAAGGACGTGGAAGCCGAAGATGACGACTTCGATGCCGACGCAGACTATGAATCCATCGAGGAACCGGTCACCCAGCGCGGAGACATCTGGATCCTGGGAGACCACAGACTCATGTGCGGAGATTCCACCGACCTCGGCGACGTCAACACCCTGATGGGCGGCGAGGAAGCAGACCTCGTGATCACGGATCCGCCGTACAACGTCAACTACAAGGACGGATCCATCAAAAACGACAACATGGACGAGGGGTCCTTTGAGGATTTCCTTCAGAATGCATTCCTGGCCATGTTCGAGAACATGAAACCAGGAGCCGCAGCGTACATATTCCACGCAGACAGCGAAGGCCTGGCGTTCAGGCGTGCATTCAGAGATGCCGGATTCAAGCTGGCAGAGTGTCTGATATGGGAAAAGAACTCCTTCGTGCTCGGCCGCCAGGATTACCAATGGCGCCACGAACCAATCCTCTACGGATGGAAAGAAGGCGCTGCGCATTACTTCATCGACGACCGAAGCCAGGACACAATCCTCCTGGAAGATGAACTCGACCTGGAATCCATGAAGAAAGAAGACCTGATCACATACATCAATCAGATCATCGCCCAGTACAAAGACCAGACGACCGTCCTCTTTGAGAAGAAGCCGACAAAGAACGACGTGCATCCAACAATGAAGCCGGTAAACCTGGTCGGAAGACTGATGCGGAACTCCAGCAAGCCAGGATGGAACGTCCTCGATTTATTCGGAGGCAGCGGATCCACACTCATGGCAGCAGAGCAGATCGGCCGCCGGGCGTTTCTGATGGAGCTTGATGAGAAGTTCTGCGACGTAATCGTCCACCGATGGGAAGAATTCACAGGAAAGAAGGCTGTAAGAGCCGGGAAGTTGGAGGTGAACCTATGATGAACAAATACGAAATCATGGCCGAAATTTTGCGGGGGGGGTACGCTCAGATGAGTGATGGAGAAGTAAAAGGCAGCTTTTATCGGACAGAGATCATCGCGCAGCTTTTCGGAGTGACCGTCCGCCGCGTGCAGCAGCTCACCCAGGAAGGCATCATATCCACCACCAAGATCCTGGAAGATGGAAAGAGCGTCCGAAGATACGACCTCGTGCCTACGATCCAGGCATACGTCAAATACCTATCAGACAAGGCCTACGGAAAGCAGCACCGTACCGATAAGGAGATCGAACTCAGGGAACAGAAGATGCAGGCCGACATCGCCCTGAAGGAGAGCCAAGGAGAACTGCATAGATTGAAGACCGAGATAGCAGCCGGTCAGTACATCAGCGTAGAAGAAGTAAAACTCGACTACGCTAAATTTTTTGTTGTGTTTAAAAAATTCGCCATGAGCATACCGGCCAGGGTAACCGGGATGCTTTCAGGACAGATGGAACCGTCTGAACTGAGGCGATGCGAAAAGGAGATAGCCGCGGAAGTAAACAGACTGCTCGGAGCGTTTGTCATTGCCGGAATAGTGGGACCAGAGGATGTGAAGAAAGATGGCACCCTTAAAGAAGAAAAGAATACAGATTCGTAAATTTCCAGTCACACAATACCAGGCAGACGCACTCAAGCAGCTCTGCCCGCCTGAGAACATAACCGTTTCAGAGTGGGCAGAAAACTACAGAGTCCTAGACTCCAAGACATCCGCCCTCCCAGGACCATGGCGAAATGAAAAGACGCCGTACCTGAAGGAGATCATGGATGAGCTCATCAATTACGACACGGAAAGAATTATCTTCGTAAAACCGACACAGGTCGGAGGAACCGAAGCCCTTCAGAACATGCTCGGATACGTTATCCAGCAGGATCCATCCCCGACCATGATCGTCTACCCAACAGACATCCTGGCCAAGAGTATCAGCGAGAACCGACTGGAACCAATGATTATGGCAACCAGGACGCTGAAATCGCTTTACAACAAAAACGAATCATCACAGCTGGAGCTGCAGTTTGATGGAATGTACCTGTCGCTGGCCGGATCCAACTCGCCATCGTCCCTGGCATCGAAGGCGATCAAGTACCTGTTCTTGGATGAGGTGGACAAATACCCAGGATCATCCAAGAAAGAGTCGGATCCAATCTCACTGGCGATGGAGAGAACCAAGACCTTCCGAAACAGGAAGATCTACATGACGTCAACACCAACTCTGGCCACCGGCCATATTTGGAAAGCACTCATGGATGCGGATATCGAAAAGCATTACTTCATACCGTGCCCGCACTGCGGATCCATGATAGAGCTCACGTTTCAGAATTTGAAGTTCCCGTCCGGGGACGACCTGAGCAACCAGGACAGAGCCGACATGGCGGTCTACCGGTGCCAGGAATGCGGTGGAGACATCACAGACCAGGACAAGGAACAGATGCTCCGGTACGGAGAGTGGAAGACCGTGCGCGAGAATTCAAAGTACAACCGCAAGGTAGGATTCTGGATCAACACGCTTTATAGTCCGTTCGTCCGATTTTCAGAAATAGTGAAAGAATTCCTGGATAGCAAGGACGATCCGGACAAGCTGCAGAACTTCACGAACTCATGGCTCGCAGAACCATGGGAAGACACCAAGCTGAAGACATCGGCCGACACCGTACTTGAACGACAGACAGAGCGGCCGGAATTCACAGCACCAAGCTGGACGAAGTTCCTGACTGCAGGAGTGGACGTTCAGGAGACGTCACTCTACTGGACCATCCGAGCATGGGGCAGCTACATCACGAGCCAGAACATCGCACACGGCCAGGCGTTATCCTTCCAGGACATCGAGCAGATCATGAATACGCCGTACTTCACAGAAGACGGAGACCAACTGATCGTGGCATTGTGTCTGATCGACTCCGGATACGACGCAGACAGCACGTATGACTTCTGCGCCCTGAATTCAGAATGGGCGCTGCCGGTCAAGGGTTCCAGCAACCCGATGCTGTCACACTTCAAGCTATCGAAGATCAACAAGCAAGGAAGCCAGGCATACGGAATGAACCTAGTGCTGGTTGATGGCGACAAGTACAAGGACATGATCGCCGGTCGAATGAAGAAGCCGAACGGCCGCGGAAGCTGGATGGTCTTTGAAGGATGCGACAGAGAATACGCCGAGCAGGTAACTGCAGAGCACAAGGTCAATGTCAAATCCGGAAACCGAACCGTTCAGAGCTGGGTGCCAAAGCGCAGCCACATCGACAACCACTACCTGGATGCAGAGGTATATGCGCTGGCAGCAGCTGATATCTCCGGAGTCAGAACGCTACACCTGCAGGACGAAGCTGAGGCCAAAGCCAAGGCGGAGCGTCCGGAGGAAGCATACGCTCCGGAGGAAACATGGATCAAGCAAAACGAGAACTGGATATAGGAGGAACGACATGAGTGAAGAAAGCAAAGAGCTCGACGGTAACGTCAGCACCGCCGAGCTGCTTGGAGAAGTCAAAACAGCAATCCGAAAAATTCTGATCGGCGGCCAGTCTTATCAGATCGGTAGCCGTAAGCTGACAAGAGCCGACCTCTACCAGCTCAGGAAGCTGAAAGAGGAACTGGAGGCAGAGATAGCCGCAGAGGGCGACACCAGTCTCCTGGACAACACATACGTCGCCTTTTTTGATGGGAGGTGATGGATCAAATGAGCTGGCTAGATAACGTCGTCGCATGGATCAGCCCGGAAGCGGGGGCAAAGCGTGCGGCATGGCGTGCAACGTACAACGAACTGCGTAACTATGACGCAGGCAACAACTCCAGACTGAATGCAGGATGGAGAGCGGCAAACTACTCCGCAGAAATGACGGACAGAACGTCCAGAGACACCATCAGAGCCAGAGCGCGAGACCTGGAAAGAAACTCCGACATCGCGAATTCACTGATATCAGCATACAAGCGAAACGTCATCGGCGCAGGATATAACCTGCAGGCCAAGACGAAGAACGCAAAGCTGAATGCAGACATCGAGAAGCTCTGGAAAAAATGGTGCAAGGCAAGGAACTGCGACGTGACCGGAACGCAGACCTTGAACCAGATACTCCGAATGGCAGTGACCAGGAAGAAGGTGGATGGAGGAATTCTATTCGTGAAGGTTTATACCAACGACGGAATGATCCCGTTCAAACTTCAGATGATCGAGGTTGATGAGCTCGACACTCTCCAGGTTGGAGAGACCGCCGGAGGAAACCGCATCGTCGGAGGCATCGAGTACAACAAGTACAACAGACCGGTCGCATATTGGATCAGGCAGTACGGCATCGACGGATTCTCCCTGGAGCAGCCAAGAAGAATCGATGCAAACGATGTGATTTTTTATTACACGAAGCGCAGACCTTCTCAGATCAGAGAAATGTCCGATATGAGCCAGACAGCAACCAGAATCCGTGACACAAACGAATTCATGACTGCAGTATCCGTCAAGGAACGAATCGCAGCCTGCCTGTCTGTTTTCATAAAAAAGCAGCTGCCGACAGTCGGCATCGGAAGAAATGCAGCGACGGAAAACGTCGGAAAGCATGAGTACGATGGAAAGACGCTGACACCCGGAATGATCAAAGAGCTCAATGCCGGAGATGAAGTCCAGGTCGTAAATCCGACCGGCCAGGGAAGCGATGCTACATCCTTCACGAAGCTGCAGCAGCGTATGATCGGAGCAGGTCAGGGACTCTCATATGAGGCGACATCCCGCGACATGAGCGAGACCAACTACGCATCCGCAAGACAGGGAGCCATCGAGGATGAGATGACCTACCAGGAGGAGGAAGAAGCAATTCTGGCCATTCTCGATGAGATCTATGAGACATTCGTAATCAGCTGTTATTTAACAGGACTGATCAAGGTAAACAAAGACTTCTGGACAAAGAAGGATGACTACCTGGAGCACGGATGGATCAAGAGCCCTAAGAAGTGGATCGATCCACTGAAGGAATCCAGCGCAAACAAGACCGCGCTGAATACCGGCCAGAAGACGTACAAAGAGATCGCTGCCGAGAACGGCCGCGACTGGAAGCAGCAGATCGATGACAACCTGGAAGTAATCGAGTATGCGAAAAAGAAAGGCTATGACTTAGGAGGTGTGATATTCGATGGCAAACTCGGATCAGAAAAAGAAGAACCGAAGCCAGAGCCGCCAAAACCGGATGATCAAACCGGAGACGGCCAGGAGGAAGGAACCAACGATGATGACAAGGGCACACAGTCCGGAGACGGAAAAGAAGGCCAGTCAGCATCAGGCGAAGGACAGGAATAGAGGCCTGAGAGAACTTAGAGGTTCGATCAGAGCACTCGAAGGAGATGGCAACGAGCGAACATTCGAGCTGAGCTTCTCATCTGAAGAACCATATACAAGATGGTTCGGACAGGAGATCCTCGACCATTCAGAAGGCTGCGTCGATCTGACCAGACTGAATGAGATCGGATGCGTGCTTTTCAACCATGACCGCGATGAAGTGATCGGCAAGATCACCAAAGCGTGGATAGATAACGGACGCGGAATGGCTACAATCGAATTTGATTCAGACGAAGCGTCCGAAGTGATCTACCAGAAAGTAAAAGGCGGAACCCTCAAAGGCGTATCCGTAGGATACCTGGTAGACGACTGGGAGGAAGTAATGCCAAACAAGACCTCGACGGATGGCAGATTCATGGGACCATGCTCGATCGCTAAGAAGTGGGCGCCTTACGAGATAAGCATCGTTAGTGTCCCAGCAGATCCAACCGTAGGTGTGGGAAGGGAAATGGAGGAAAAATCCGAACCCGGAACACAGGACATCCCACTCGATATCTATGAGCGGCAACTTCAAATAAACAAAAACCGAATGGAGGTAAAAGAAAATGACGATTGAACAGATGATCGCACGTCAGCAGGAATTATTAAACGCTGCCAGATCCGCAGGTCGCAACATGACACGCGAGGAAGCCGCAGAATTTGACTCCCTGCAGAGAAGCATCGACGCAGCTAGAGCAGCTGGTGCTGGCATCGCCCATGGCGGCCAGAGTTCCACTCCTGCTGCACCAGCAAACAACACACCGGAAGGCCAGAGACAGCAGACACCTGCTGCGGGCGAAGGTGGAAACGGTGGACAGGATCCACAGAACGCACAGAGAGCCATCGAGGCAGAAAGACAGAGAATCCGCAGCATTGAGGACCTCTGTACAGAGTTCGGTCTTGAGGCCAGATCTTACATCGACAACGGATCTACCGAGGAACAGGTAAGAGCCGCAGTCCTTGAGCACTTGAGAAGCCAGCACTCACCAGTAGCGACCGGCATCCAGGTAACAGATACACAGGAGGATAAGTTCAGACGTGCCGCTGCTGATTCCCTCCTCATGAGAAGCGGCATGACATTAGAGCGTCCGGAAGATGGCGCCAGAAGCCTCATGGGAATGTCAATCAGAGACCTCGCCATCGAGTGTCTGCAGAGAGACGGATCCAGCGAGAGCAATCTGAACCGTAGAAGCTCTGATGAGCTTTACACAATGATGGCAAGAGGTTTCTACAATCCAGAAGCATCCTTCCCGGCAATCCTCGATCAGACAATCGAGAAGGCATACAAGGAAGGATACCGCAAGGTAGCCGTGACCTTTGATAAGTTCACAAAGAAGGGATCCCTGAAGGACTTCAAGAAGCATGACAACTACTACGTAGCTGGACCAGTCGGCGAGTTCTACGAGGTACCGGAGAACGGAGAGCTCAAGCATGACATCTTCAAAGATGACAAGCTCCCTCAGAGACAGCTGAAGACTTACGGCCGCCAGTTCACTCTTTCCAGAAAGGCATTCATCGATGACGACATCGGTCTCGTGACAAGCCTCCCGGCGAGATATGCAGCCGCAGCCAGAAAGACCATCAACAAGCAGGTATACCAGATCCTGATCAACAACTCCAATATTTACGACGGAGCTGCACTCTTTGGCAAGGAGCATAAGAACCTCCTCGCATCCGGTACCGGAGTAACACAGGAAGCAATGCAGACCATGATCATGGCACTGGCAAACCAGAAGGATCAGTTCGGAGAGAGCATCATCATCAATCCGGCAACCATCGTCGTACCTTCAGGAATGAAGTTCGACATGTACACGCTCTTCTTCAGTCCGACAATTAACACAAGCGACAACACCCAGGCAGTGAACCCACTCTACCAGTACAGAGACAGCATCGAGGTAGTCGAGGATCCGACAATCAACGCATTGTGCGGCGGCCTTGGAAACGTGATGCCATGGTTCCTGATTGGCGATCCTGGAGACACAGACTTCATCGAGGTCGACTACCTGAACGGTCAGGAGATCCCGAACATCAGAAGAATGGAAGCTCCTGGACAGCTTGGATTTATCTGGGATATTTACCTCGACTGGGGTATCTCCGTAATGGACTACCGTGGAGCCGTAAAGAACCCAGGAATCAAGGTCGACACGAAGCTGAAGCTCGTCTAAGAGGAAGGAGGAATAAATCATGGCAACAGCAACATTCTGGCAGAGAGGCGAGACTATTGATCGCATCAATGACACAGCAAAAACCATCCCGGCCAATACCATCCAGGCTATCGGTAAGAGAATCGGAGTCGTAGCGATGGAAGCAGCACCGGGACAGAAATACAGCGTCAATGTGGTAGGCGTTTACAGCTTCCCAAAGAAGGCAAGCGAGGCAATCACTGCAGGCGCCGATGTTTACTGGGACAACACAAACGGAGTGATCACCGCAACAGCCGAGTCCAACATCCTCGCAGGCTACGCTATCGCAGCCGCAGCCGCAGCGGACGCGGTCGTATCAATTAAGATCAACGCCTAAATGAAGCTCGTGGCAGTTTATCCGATCTTATACGGAGCACGTCAGTATGAGGTCGGAGATGAGCTTCCTGATTCAGAGATGAAGCAGACCTGGCTGGATGCCGGAACCGCCACCCTGGTAGAGGATGAGCCAGAGGCACCGGCTCCAAGAGCGCAGATGCTGACAGCTCAGCCAGGACAGATCGGAATCAGCAATAGTGGCAACGAAGATGACCTCGCTGGAAGAATCCCAAAGAGCATCGAAAGAGCCACTGATCCGGTAAAGAAACCAACCCGGAGCCGAAAAAAATGAGTTTCAAAGACGTAATCGCGTCGGACGTGCACGACACATTCATGAACGCGGATGAGTTCTCGGACATGCATGATCTCAATGGAAAGATGATGCCGGTTCAGGTAGACTCCAACGAACAGATCGAGCGTGAAAAGAGATTCAACCAGCACATGGATGGAATTTATAAAAACCAAAAACTGATCTACGTAGCAGCCACCGACTATGGTCCAATGCCGAAGCAGGGATCCCTGATCCAATTCGACAAGAGGCCATACAAGGTGGCTGATGCTATTTCAGAGGACGGTATCTATTCAATCACACTGGAGGCGAACAGAGCATGATCGAATACCAGGTAGACGAACAGATGCTGGAGGAAGTGCAGGCGAAGCTCGGAGAAATGAGCCGAAAAGCGCCAACGGTAATATCGCGGGCCCTGAATAAAGTAGCAGTCACAGCGAGAGTAGATCTCGCAAATAAAGCGCAGGCGATCTACACGGTAAAATCCGGAGGCTTTAAGAAGGACATGACGATCCGGAAAGCGTCCGCAGGAAGACTGGAAGCGGTGATCCATTCACAAGGCAAGCCGCTCTCAATCACTAAGTTTCACACGACTGCACCGAAGAAAACCGGAGCGAAAGCAAACATCATCAAAGGCGGCGGCCTGAAGCAGCTTATATATGGCAATATTAAAGCCTTCAAAGGACCAAACGGTCAGATCTATCAGAGACGAAGCACCGCCAGGCTGCCAATTAAGAAGCTGAGCTCCAACTCAATCCCGAAGATGATCGGCAACGAGGAAAAGGTATACGGAGTCGTGAAACCATCCATCGACCGGAACCTGCAGCATTACGTGGAGCAGCAAATAGAATTACTCACAAAGTAGGAGGAAGACAATGACACCATGGGACCTTCAGAAATCGCTAATCGCTGAAATCGAGGAACTCCTGGCGCAGATGCAGCTGAAAAATGCTGCAGGAGAGGACGTGTTCGGAGTAAAAGGCTACGAGCAGAGACTGCCGGAGATCACAGACGATGAGGAAGACCAGTCGCAGTTCTTCCCTTACTTCATCGTGAGAATCGAAGAAGGCAACACACCGACGGACGATGAGCCATGGCTCGTCGGAACCACGGTATTATTCGGAATTTGTGACTACAACAAAGAAACGAACGGACACAGAACCATCCTGGAGATGATCACAAAGATTACAAACCGGTTCCTGAAAAGACCGCTCCTGGATAGCAAATTCAGAGCAAACCAGAACGTGAGCTTTGCACTTCAGGATGAGGACACGTATCCGTTTTACTTCGGAGCCATAGATATCAAATTCTATGTACCAAAAATAGGAAGGAGCGATGACTGGTCATGAGCGAATCAGTAAAGACGCCGGAGACAAAAGCACCGGCAAAAAAGACACAGGCAGTGACGGAGGCAAAGACTGAAGCAGTCCTCTACGTAGGACCAACAATCAGCGGAATCGCCATCACCGGCACAGTCTACACGGCAATCCCGGAGGCAGCGAAAGCAGCCAAAGCGGATGCACCAATGATCCTGAACCTTTTCATTCCGATCAGAGAATACGGCGAGGCCGAGAGAATGATCAGAGAAAAGAGAGGATACGTATACAGCGCTTACGCAGAAGCGCAGAAATTCAAACTTGAAAGAGGAGGTAAGAACTAATGAGCATCAGACATGGAGTTTATATCCAGGAAGAAGCTACAGCCGTTCAGGTACCAAAGACCGGCAACAGCTCCGTCCAGGTAGTCGTCGGAACAGCTCCGGTCAATATGGCCGAGAATCCAAGCGAAGCCGTGAACGTTCCAATTCTTGCGAATTCAGGAACTGAAGCCATGGCAGCACTCGGATATTCCGTAGACTTTAAGAATTTCACACTTTGCCAGACGATGTTCGCAACATCAAACCTGTTCCAGGTTAGTCCGGTCGTTTACATCAACGTCCTGGATCCGGCAAAGCACAACAAGGAACTCGCAGAGGCAGAGTACCAGGTAAACCAGAAGCAGGCAGTGATCGAGAAAGAAGGCATCATCCTCGAAGGGCTCACCGTCAAGAATTCAACCGGCGATACAGAGCTCAAGGCTGGCGAGGATTACAGCGCTGCATTTGACAGTACAACTGGATTCCTCACAATCACAATGCTCGCAGGCGGAAAAGGCGCAGCAGCAACAGCCATCAAGGTAAGCGGAAAAGTCATCGATCCGTCCAAGGTTACGAAAGAGGACGTCATCGGAGCCGTGGATCCATCCACAGGAGCTGAGACAGGAGCGCAGGTCATTAGACAGGTATACCCAAGACTCGGCATCGTTCCGGGACTCATTCTCGCACCAGGCTGGTCACAGATTCCGGAGGTAGGTCTTGCACTTGCAGCCAAGGCAGCCAAGATCAATGGCGTATACAGCGCAATGGCACTTCTTGACCTTGATACAGCCAAGGCAAAGAAATACACAGACACCAAGAGCGTGAAAGAGGAATCCGGATACACAAGCCCATTCTGCTATCCGCTCTGGCCATGCGACAGAGTCGGCGAGTACATTCTCGCAAAATCTGCAGTGGCAGGCGCCATGATCCAGTACATGGCATCAGATAACGAGGACGTACCGAACCAGTCACCGTCCAACCATTTACTCGGAGTCGGAGGCCAGTGCCTCGAAGATGGAACGGAAGTATATCTCGACCAGGACCAGGCAAACACGGTCAATGGCTACGGCGTAACCACAGCAATCAACCAGAACGGCTACCGCTTGTGGGGTAATTACACCGGAGCATACCCAGCAAGCTCAGACGCGAAAGACATCTGGTTTGCAGTCCGCCGCATGTTCAGCTGGCAGGGAAATAACTTCATTCAGACATACTTCGACGAGGTAGACGATCCGATGAACAACGTCCTGGTCCAGAGTGTAGTAGACAGCGAGAACATCCGCTGCAGCGCATACGCACCTAAATACTGGGCCGGAGCTTCCATCGAATACAAGTCAGATGACAATCCAAAGACTGCCATCCTGGCCGGAACGATGAAGTTTAGACAGCACATTGCACCGTACACACCAGCGCAGGAAATCGTGGACATCATCGACTACGATACGGACACGCTGGCAGCAGCAGTAGGAGGTAACTAATTATGGCAAGCATTATTCCTGAAGTATTAAACCACTTCAACATTTATAACGGCGCCAATGCCCTCGTCGGAGTATCCGGCGAGGTGGAGCTTCCGGAGCTTGAAGCCATCACGGATACCGTGGAAGGTACCGGAGTGCTCGGCGAAATCGAGGATCCGGTAACTGGACAGTTCTCCAGCGCCACAATCAAGATCCCATTCGCAGTTTTATACAGCGATATGTTCTCCATCGTAAACACCACAGAGCCGCCGCTCCTGACACTCAGAGGATCTATGCAGTGCACGGATCCAAAGACCGGAGCAACCGGATACTACCCGATCAGAGTCGTGGTACGAGGCAAAGCCAAGACAACCACACTCGGCAAGGTAGCCAAGGGAAAGAAGATGGAATCAGAGGTCGAGCTTGAGATTTTATACATCAAAGTAGAGATCAACAACGCCGTCGTTTTGGAGCTCGACAAACTGAACTTCGTATTTGTATTAAACGGAAAAGACATGCTGGCGCAGATCAGAAGCCAGTGCTAGATAACAGGAGGAACGCAAAATGAGTGAAAAAGTCACAGAAATCAACAAGCCAGAAGATAACGAGATGAAGCTCAAGCTCAGTAAAGAGTATGACTTCGAAGGACAGAAGATCGGCGAGATCGACCTCAGCGGGCTCGACAATTTGACTGCTGCAGATATGATCCAGGCCAACAAGGTCCTCACAAACAACGGAACCGTGTCGGTTCTTCCGGAGACAACTCTGGAATACGACCTCATCATCGCAGCCGGAGCTTTGAAGATGCCGATCGAGTTCTTTAAGCAGCTGAAGCCAAAGGACGCCATGGCGCTCAAGAACAGAGTGACATCTTTTTTATTCGGCGAGGAATAAATCCTGCGGACTTCTCAGAGTTGCGGAAATGCTGTCTAACCCTGTCGCTGAATCTCAGCACAGGGTTAGATTATTTTTTGCAAATGAACATCTTTGACCTTATTGATTTATGCGCCGATTTGAAGGAGGTGACACCTAAGAAATGAGCGAATTCGAAGTAGCGATCAAGATCGCCGGAAAATTAGATAAATCGCTGCAGACGTCAGTCAGCAGCGCACAGAAGATGCTCGGCAGTCTTGGAAAAGGCGGCCTATCTTCCGCATTGACCGGTATCGGAAATGCAATGGAAAACACCGGAAAAGCGCTCACCGCAAGAGTCACGATGCCGGTAATCGCGCTCGGTGCCACATCCGTGAAGGAGTTCGGATCCGTAGATAAGTCCATGAAGCTCGTCCAGGCAACCATGGGATCAACAGACGCCCAGGCCAAACAGCTCGAATCAACAATGAAAAAAGCAGCGGCGAATTCCGTATTCGGAATGCAGGACGCGGCAGACGCAACGCTGAACTTCGCACGCCAGGGCTTCAATGCAAAGCAGGCAGGAGACATGCTGACGCCCGCACTGAACCTGGCAGCAGGAACGGCGACGGATTTATCAGTCGTAACCGGCGGCCTCGGAAACGCCCTGAAGATGTTCGGCAAGGACTCAAACTACGCAGCGACAGCAGCAGACATCCTATCGACAGCCCAGGCGCAGGCCAACACGACTGTCACGGATTTATTCGACGCCATGGCAACAGCAGGACCGATCTGCAGCTCAGTCGGATGGTCAATGTCCGATCTGGCCGCAATTACTGATATCTTCGGCGATGCCGGAATCAGTGGCGCTGAAGGAGCCACGGCACTGAAAACAGGTCTGGCCAGATTAGCAAGTCCGGCCAAAGACGGAGCTACCTGGATTAAAAAACTAGGCCTGGAGATATTCAATTCAGATGGATCCATGAAAAGCATGGTCGACGTGCAGAAGCAGCTGCATGATAGCTTTCAGGGCTTAACCAGCCAGGAACAGATGAGTGCGGCGGCCGCAATCTTCGGAAAAAACCAGATGGCCAAGTGGATGACACTGATCAATGCATCACCGGATCAGGTGCAGAAATACGCAAGCGCACTGGAAGGAGCGGCCGGAAGCTCGCAGAAGATGGCAGACGCACTCCTATCCGGAATGGGTGGATCCCTGGAAAAACTGAACTCATCCTTTGACGTTATGAAATATACGGTCGGAGGAATCGCCAGCGAAGTCCTGAAGCCTTTCGTGGACAATTTGACCGGGCTAATTGACAAGTTCAACAACCTAGATCCGTCGATGCAGAAGAACATCGTGAAATGGGTAGGCATTGCAGCCGCAGCGGGACCAGTTCTGCTGATCGGCGGTCGACTGTTCAAAATGGCCGGATCCCTGGTGGGAACATTCGGCAAGGTTGGAAAAGCGATCGGAAGCATCGGAAAGAAAACTAAAGGCATGAGCGCACCGCTCAAAGAAGGAAGCAGCGTAATGTCCGCAGCAGCCAAGAATGCGCTCGGATTCGGAATCGGATTCGCGGCCGCAGCCGCAGGCGTGTGGATATTAGTAAAAGCAGCCAAGGAACTCGCTGCAGCGGGACCAGGAGCGCAGATAGCAACCGCCCTGATGGCCGGAGGCATTATCGCATTGATGGCAGTGGCCGCACAGCTCGCACCGAAGCTGCAGGCAGGCACACAAGGCCTCCTGGCATTTGGAGGTGCAATCTTAATGGCCGGAGCCGGTATGAGTTTAATGGCAATGGCAGCAACACAGGTAGCAGCCGCAGGACCTATGGCGTTCGCAAGCCTGGCACTTATGGAAGGCGGCATCATCGCACTGTTGGCAGTGGCCGGAGCAATGGGACCGCAGCTCGCCGGAGCATCTGCAGGACTTCTCGCATTCGGTGGAGCAGTTCTGATGGCAGCGGCCGGTATGAGCTTAATGGCAATGGCAGCAACACAGGTAGCGGCAGCCGGACCGATGGCAATCGCAGCACTCACAATCATGGAAGTAGGAATGATCGCAATGATGGCAGTAGCCGGAGCGCTCGGACCTGCACTCACAGCAGCATCAGTCGGACTGATTGCATTCGGAGCTTCTATCGTTCTGGCGGCAACAGGATGCCTGATCATGGTCCAGGCGGCGACACAGATCGCAAGCGCAGGACCGGCAGCACAGATCGCCCTCGCACTCTTAGCGGCGGGACTGATCGCATTCGGAGCAGTAGCCGGAGCAATGGCACCAATACTCCTGGCAGGAGCTGCAGCGATCGCAGCACTGGGAGCAGCGCTCACATTAGTGGCAACAGCAGCCATGCTGGGAGCAGCAGCGCTGGCCATTATATCGGTATCGCTTCCGCTTTTATCAACATACGGAGCAACCGGAGCATCGGCAATCCTGACACTCAGCGGAGCACTAACAGCATTCGCGGCATCCGCGGCAGTATGCGGAGCTGGAGCGTTAGTAGCAGCCGCAGGACTTCTCGCAATGGCAGCCGGAGCCTTGGCAGCCGGAGCGGGCGTGTTAATGGTCGGAGCCGGAGCCGTGGTGCTTGCTGCAGCAATCGCAATGATCGCAGCCGGAGCAACAGCCAGCATGGCTTCATTCATGCTTTTAGCAACAATGGTCCGCTTGTTCGGAACTGCAGCACTATCAGCGACAGCACCAATCCTGGCACTCACAGCGGCAATGCTGCCATTCGCGGCAGCCGCACTTGCAATGGCAGCAGGAGCAACAGCAGGAGGCGCAGCCCTTCTGGTACTGGCAGCCGGAGCACTAGCCGCATCAGTCGGCATGGTACCACTTGCGGCAGCGCTGGCACTTGCTGCAGCATCCGTGGAAATCATCGGAGCCAGTGCAAAGACAGCCGGATCGGCGCTTAAATCAATGGCCAAAGGTGCAACAGGAACCGCGGCCAAGATGGCAATCATAGCTGCAGGAGCCGCACCACTCGCGGCAGCCCTGGCACCACTCGCAGTCGCAGCAGCAGCAACGGCAGCGGCAGTCCTAGCATTAGCGGCAGGAAGTACAGCGGCAGCAGCGGCAATCATGCTCCTGGCAGCAGGAATCACGATGACAGCCGGAGCGCTGACGCTTTGCAGTGCATCAATAACAGCATTCAAGGCAAGCGCGGCAGGAATCAACGCAGTGGCAACACCAACAGCTGCAGCATTTACAAGGATGGCAGTGGCAGTGGCACCGTTCACAGCGGCGATCACAGCGCTGGCAGGACCGATGATGGCAACATCAGCATCCATGGTCGTATTTGCAGGAGGCATCACGGTAGCGGCAGCTTCAGCAACCGCGCTGGCCGTATCCCTGCGGTCGACAATGGCAACACTTGGAACGCTCGGAGCCTTAACCACAGTAGCCATGAATATGGTCACAGTGGCCATCAGAAACTCCATGACACAGTCGAACCAGGCCGTGGTAACCGGAATCACCGTGATGCGGACAACAACGCAGACCGGAATGACAACCATCGTGGCCGTGACCAGAAACGGCATGACCATGTTCGTGGTGGCGGTCAGAACAGGCGGAAGCCAGGCAGTGGCAGCATGCAGAAGCACAAGCAGCCAGATGGTCGGAGCTTTCTCCGGACTTTCAGGAAGCATGTACAGTGCCGGATCATTTGCGATGGCCGGGCTTAGAAACGGAATCGCCGCCGGTGGAGCTGCAGCAATCGCCCAGGCGAGAAGCATAGCCAACCAGGTAGCAGCAACCGTCAACAGCGCTCTGAAGATTCACTCTCCATCAAGAGTCCTGGATCAATCAGGACAGTACGCAGGCCAAGGTCTCGCAGGAGGTATCCAGAAGACCGGAGCACTCGTTCAGAAGGCAGCCAACGAATCACTCGCGCAGCCAGTAATGAACGCAGGATCCAAGACGCTGGAGGCTCCACAGTTTGAAAACCGGTCGAGCGTGATCGGAGACACCGTGAGCGCATTTACTGGACAGAAGCAGTCCGGGAATGGTAACAGCAATGAATCTGCAAGCCAGCAGTTCGTATTCAGTCCAACGTACCGATTCGAGGCGGGCACACCGTCCAAGGAGGACATGGTAGAGGCGAACAGAATGAGCCAGGCAGAATTTAAGAAAATGATGAAAGAATACATGCGGACGGAAGGCCGCCGGGCATTCGCATAGAAAGGAGGATATAAGTGGCGAACGTTTACTACACAGAAGCAGGAGACACATGGGACAAGATCGCATACGACCAGTATGGATCCGAAAAATTCATGCAACAGCTAATCCTGGCAAACTGGGACAAACTGGACGTGCTTGTATTCTCCGACGGGGAGGAAATCATCCTCCCCGATATCCCCGAAGATGAACTCAACGACACACCGGTATGGAGATCTGATTCAGACAGAGACGATGGAATACCGGCGGCAGATGAAGATGAATCGGAGGTGGAGTAATGGCAGAAGCAAGACGCGTGATCCCGGATATAGACTTCAATGGGAAAAGCGCAAAGAAGTCGCTGGACGGTCTCACGGAGCAGATCGAATACGACGACGTGGCATCCGGAGCCAGCGACACGCTCTCCATTCAGGTCTTCAATAAAGACATGAAATTCTTAAAAGGCTGGCTGCCGAAGAAGGGAGACCGGATCACGGCCAGCCTCACCTTTAAGAATTGGACCAAAGAGGGAGCAGACAAAAAGCTATCATGCGGAGATTTTCTCCTGGATGAGATGAAGATGACCGGAGGTCCGCTCGTGGCCACGCTTGGAGGAATATCAATCCCGACAAACTCGGCCATCAAATCAACTAACAGGACAAAGACCTGGAAGAAAGTCAGCATTAAACAGATCGCCCAGGAGATCGCAAAGAGATACGGCCTGAAGCTCATCTTTGATGGACCGAACTACACCATCAAATCCATAGAGCAGACAGACAAAAGCGACAGCTCATTTTTATATGATTTGTGCAAGGATTACGGTCTCGGAATGAAAGTCTATAAGAACAAAATCGTGATATGGGGAAAAAGCAAATACGAAGGCAAAAAAGCCACGGCAACCATAAAGCGTGCAGACTTCATCGGGGACGACTGGGACTACACAGACACGCTGGAGGGCACGTACACCGGAGCCCGGACATCATATAAAAAGGGCAATGACAGCAAGGAAATCAGCATCTATGTCGGACTGGTTGGAGAAAAAGCAAAAGGAGCCCGGACGCTGAAAATCAGCGAGCAGAGCGACAGCGAGAACGACGCCAGATACAAAGCTGCAGCCAAGGTCAACCTGGAGAACGAAAAAGCAACCGTGCTCACAGGAACGATATTCGCAAGGCCAGAAATCGTGGCCGGAATCTGCGTAACCGTGAAAGACCTCGGCAAAGCAGACGGAAAATACTTCGTGGACGAAGTGAAGACCAAAGTATCAGACAGCGGAACCACACAAGAGATTCAGCTGCACAAGTGTCAGAAGCAGCTCAAAGGAGATCCGCCACCAGCACCACCGGCACCAGCGGCACCGGCAAAGAAGACATACAAGGTCGGCGACATTGTAAACTTCCATGGCGGAACGCACTACTACAGTTCATATCCAGGAGCGCGAGGTTACAGAGCAAGAGCAGGCAGGGCAAAGATAACGCTCGGACCTAACTGCAGAGGAAACGGCCATGCGCATCCATGGCACCTGATACACGTAGACAGCTCGTCGAACGTTTACGGATGGGTAGACGAGGGAACATTTGACTAGGAGGTAAATCATGGCAGACAGAACCATCAGAATCGGGAAGGTCTCGTCCGTTGATTACGGAAGCGGAATGATCAAGGTCACATATCCGGATCTCGACAATTCCGTGACCGACGACCTCCCTTATTTAACATTCAACGATGAATACAAGATGCCGAAGGTCGGAGCCAGCGTGCTGGTCGTTCATCTTTCAAACGGATCCGCGATGGGAATCGTGGCCGGAACGTACTGGAACAGCAGCCACAGACCACCGGTCAGCGGCAAAGGCGTATACAGAAAAGACCTGGCGCAGGCAATCGGTGAAGCCTTCCTGCAGTATTCAGGAAGCTCACTGCAGATTCATGCACCAGCAATCACTCTCGACGCTTCAAGGATCACACTGGCCACAAAGAGCGGAAGCATCACCGTGGCCGAAATCATCAACCACATCAAAGGATAGGAGGTATTCAGATGGCGACATACAAAGTCACAGCGAGGTCAGGGCTCCGCGTGAGAAGCAAACCGAACGGAACCATCCTGACAGCAATGCCATACGGAACCACAGTATCCGGAGATGGAAAAAAGCAAGGCGGATGGTACCACGTAAAATACAAAGGAAGATGGGGCTGGTCTTATGGCCAATACCTGAAAACGGTCGCAGAGAAAAAGAAGACCGTGGCCAGCATTGCAGCCAAGAAGAAACCGGCCAAAAAGCCAAAGACGAAAAAAGCTAACAGCAAAAAGAAAACAGACACCAAGAAGAAGACCGACGAATCAAAGAACCGTGCAAAAGCAAAAGGAACACTCGGCTGCTGGGGCACAGATCTGATATTCGAGGTCAATAGCAAGAAGATCCTGACAGCTAAAGATATCAAGGTATCGCAGGACTCCAGATGGACGAAGCACAACATCCTTCAGAACGTGCCGCGCGGGGAATTCAGCGGACCAGATACAATGGGCGTCACTCTTACCATCACGCTATCCGCAGAGCACGGAGTGAAGCCAAGAAGCACGGTCGAGAAGATCCGGAAAGCCAACCGGAGCGGCCAGGTGGAATACCTGGTCATTGGAGGCAAAATCATGGGCTCCAACAAAATGGCAATCACAGCAACATCGGAGACCTGGGACGCGATCTACAACAAAGGCGAGCTTGTAAAAGCCAAGATCGACGTCACATTCATGGAATATTCATAAGGGAGGGAATCTAAGTGGCTTTTATAAGAATTAACCAGATCAAAGACGCGGACGGTTCCATCGAACCGGATGAATTGGAACTGGCCAACGACATCATCGAATCGATGCTGATCACAAGAAAAGGATCCATCCCTGGAAGCCGGGGATTCGGTCTGACACAGATCTTCATTGATATGCCGGGACCGGACGCAATCAACATGATCACAGTGGAGCTCGCAGAGGCGATGGACGAATACATACCAAGCCTGGAGCTCCAGGATGTAAAAGGAACCCAGGACGAAGAAGGCGTGCTGGAATTAGATATCTACATAGGAAGGAGGTAAAAGAGCATGGCAATCGAACAGATCAAGAGACTCCCGGACGTCAGCTTCATCGATGACGACATCAACCTGGATGGAATCCAGAAGCAGATGCTCCAGGACTACCAGGACAAATACATGGAGGAAACCGAAGAAGAAACCGTGCTGGACAGAGGCGAGCCGATCGCCCTGATCTTATACGCCTGCAGCGTGCAGATCTACCAGATGTACATGTACGTCGATAGAGCCGGAAAGCAGAACCTTCTCAAGTACGCATTCGGAGCCTTCCTGGACAACCTGGCAGCGCTCAAGGGCATCGAGAGAACTGCTGCCAAGCCAGCGACCGTGACGATACGCTTCACGCTTTCAGAAGCGCAGACCGGAGCAACAGCAATCCCAGCCGGAACCAGAGTCACAGATGGCGAGGTTTACTTCACGACCGATGAGTACGCAGAAATTAAGGCAGGAGAGACCACGGTCGATGTGGCCTGCACTTCCATCGAGACCGGCGCAGATTTGAATGGAATCCAGGAAGGAGCCATTCAGACACTCGTGGATCCAATCCCGTACATAGAAAGCGTGACCAACATCACGGAAACAGATGGCGGCGCGGATCCGGAGAGCGACGAATCCCTGAAGGACAGAATCTACATCGCACCGTCCCGCTATTCAACAGCCGGAACAGAGGAAGCATACGTCTACTGGGTAAAGACGTACAACAGCACCATCGCAGACGTCAAGGTTTCAAGCGACAACCCAGGCGAGGTAGATATCGTATTCCTGATGGACGACGGAATCCCAAGCCAGGAGATGATCACAGGGCTGACGAAGTATATCACGGATCCGAACATCCGGCCGCTGACTGACAAGGTCGTCGTGAAGGCGCCAACAGCGGTGAATTACAGCATCAGCCTGACCTACTATATCAATTCTTCAGATTCAGGATCCGTGGCAACAATCCAGAGCGAGGTAGCCAAGGCAGTGGATGACTTCGTAACCTGGCAGCAATCCAAGATCGGCCGAGACATCAACAGCTCGGAACTGATCAAGAGAGTGACTGCAGCAGGAGCCAAGAGGGTAGAGATCAAGAGTCCGGTCTTCCAGAAGATCGGCGGCACTTCCATCGCGTACTGCACAAGCAAGAACGTGACATACGGAGGTGTTGAGGATGATTGATATTAGAAACGGAGAGCTCGCAGACCTCTGGCCGGATGAGACAAGTCCGGAATTTAAGAGCATAAGCTACGCGCTGCACATGGCAATCATAAGAATGCTGGAAAAAGCTGCAGGCGTAGGCAGCTCCTGCGACATCGACCACCTGGCAGAATCCACGCTGGACTACCTGGCCGTGGAAATGCGAGCCATGTACTACGACCAGCACGCAGACATCGAGACGAAGCGCTCAATCATAAAGAACACGCTCAAGTGGTACACGCAGGCCGGAACGGTCAAAGCAACAGAGGAACTGATCGCCTCAGTGTTCGGAGGCGATGCGAGACTGATCGAGTGGTTCGACTTTACCGAGCCGCCGATCGAAGCGAACACATTCGATGTGGAGACAGAGGCACTGATGACGAAGGACATCATCAGTGAGCTGACCTCAGTCATTAAGAAGGTCAAGAATTCAAAGTCCCACATCCGAAGGGTGACCGTGCTGCGAGAACTCCACTCTGCAGCAACCATGGCCACCCACATCACAGCTATAAGCGAATGCACCGTGAGCAATCACGAGATATCAGATACAGACGCAACCGAAGGAATGAACGTGGCAGCAGTCGCCGCACCGGTTACAGAGACCTACGCTCTGAATACCACAGCAGGAGACGTCCAGGCTACGGCCGGAGCATTTATCGCAAGCGCAACCGGCACCGAAGGAAGCACCTACGTCCTAAATGATAACCAGGGAGCCACGGAGGCATCCGGCACCATCGATGTCGGGCCAGCTAATGCATCAGAGGAAAGCACCCACGCCCTGAATGCAGAGACCGGCAAAGCAGACCTCTCACAAAGCGAAAGAGCTGCCATGAGAGCAAACATCGACTACCAGACAACAACAGTCATAAAGGAGGAATAAATCAATGCTTATTTGGAATCCAAGTAAACTGACCACGAAAGGAAAAGCGCTCCTGGCAAAAGCCCAGGCGGGCAGATGCACAATCAAGATCACGAAGGCGCAGACCGGATCCGGCCAGTACAGCTCCGGAGAGGCAACAGACACCAGAACGTCACTCAAGACACCGGTGCAGACGCTGCCGATCCACAGCAAAGAGATCCAGAACGGAAGTACACTCGTTCTGAAGGTGGCGATCACAAATAAGACCAGTGACACGGACGTCCTGAAATCAGGATACGAAATCCGTGAGTTCGGTATTTTCGCGCAGGATCCGGACGATGGCGAAATCTTATACAGCATCGCAACCGCAAGCACCAGCGACTACATGCCAGCATACAACGGCGTGATCCCGTCCATCATTTCCATGAGTTACTACCTGGAGGTAGCCAACGCATCAAGCGTCACCATCGTGACCGCAGGAGGCCTGGCGCTTCAGAGTGACCTGGAAGCCCTGGCAGACAGAGTAACCATCATCGAGCAGGCGGCCGTGAAGAAATACGGAGCCAGAAAGAAAGTCGCCCAGCAGAGCTGCGGCGCAGAGAGCTGGGAAAGACTCGGTGGAGCTGTCGGCCTTACAGCCAAGGCAGCAGTCGGAACCGGAGACGTCCAGAACGACTTCATGAAGTCGGTATATCCATACAATGCCTGCAGACCGTGCAACCTTTCAGAAGACAGAAAAGTCACCGCATACCTGGGAGACGCCAACTTTTCCTGGACCGGAGATAACGGAGACGTCATGCTGGAAATGCCGCTCTGCTATACATCCCGCTACTTTGAGACGGATAGCGACGGAGTAGAGTGGGAATACCGCTGGGTATCATCCGCACCGGTGGATGGCCTGCACGTCAACCCTGCATTCACAGACGGAAGCAGCATCAGCGACAAGATCTACATCCCGATCTTCAACGGATCCGCAGGAAAAGATGCAGCCACAGGAGCCAAGGACGTCATCCGTTCGATTGCCGGAGCGACACCGCTCACAGAGGTGACCAGGGCAACCTTCAGAACCCGCAGCCGCAACAAAGGCGAAGGCTGGCAGCTTGACGACGTATGGAACATGTTCCTGCTCGATCACCTGTTTATTATCATGTTCGCAGGAACCCAGGCACAGAGAATCCTCGGAGCAGGCCGTACCGGCTTCAGAGAGAATGGCGACGATAAGGCTCTGAAAGCCAAGACCGGAACCAACTGCATCACAATCGCAAGCGACAGAGCTGCGCAGTTCTTCGTAGGCCAGCAGATCGCCATCGGAACAGCACTCTGGAATCATTCAGTGTTATGGGGCAGAACAATCACAGCATTCAAAGCGTCCACAGAGGTGGAAGCAGCGACAGAAATCTACTTCGACGGAGATCCGGTGGATATCGCGGTCGGAAATGTAATCTGGTCATGCGTTCAGAAGACCGGCGAGACAACCGCAATGAAATGCCCGAACGGATGCCTGGAGGATCCCGAAGGGCCAACAGGAGTAAAGCTCGGCTCAAGACGTGCGGTCCGTTTCTTATGGATCGAGGACTGGTTCGGTAACATGTGGCAGTTTAGAGACGGAGTCAACATCAAGAACCGCCAGCACTACTGCTGCAATAAGCGTGCAAGCTACGCAGACGACACATACACCGGAGACTACCAGAAGCTCGGCTACGTATGCCCGACAAGCGAAGGATTCATCAAAAAGATGGGATTCGACAGCCTGCATCCGGAATACGAGCTCCCGATTGAGGTAGGTGGTGGAGCCGACGCATATATCGGCGATTACTACTACAGCAGCGAAGGCGGAACGCTGGTGCTCTCTGGCGGTAGCGTGAACAGCGGTACGAATGCCGGGCCTTTCTACCGGCACTGTGACTACGGTGCGGGTGCTACGGCCTGGTACTTCGGCGGTCGCCCTCATTGCCGCAAGGCTGCCATCTAAAGGGGGACCGGGGGAACTTTATCCCCCGGAACTACCGGCAGCATAACTGAAAAATAGGCAGGCGCAAAGACGAAGGCGTCTGCTGCCAATAAAGAAAACTAAACACAGGGAGCGTAACTGCGCGCGGCTGGTGATCTCTGGCGGTAACGTGAACAACGGTACGAATGCCGGGCCTTTCTACCGGAACTGTAACAACGGTACGGGTAATACGAACTGGAACATCGGCGGTCGCCCACTTTGTTAGATTCTCGATTTTTACGACATTATCCTAAATATTTGAATAGATAATGCCGCAGGTGCGCTTCCTTACCCCTTGGTAAAAATAGGCCGCGAATGGCGCTGGTTAGTACGCCAGGAATGGAGCTGGAAAGTCAGCGAGGCTAACAAAGAGAGTCTGAAAGGAGATAGCCATTCATGGAAGATACACAAAAGCAAGACAAGCTACCACCAATCAAATACACGAAGCGAGTCGGTCACTTATTCGAGCACGTCCGAGACCTCGACAACCTGAAGGAAGCGATCAAGGACGCGGCGAGACATAAGCGGAAGCGCAAAGAGGTCCAGAAGGTCCTGGAGGACATCGATGGACACGCGCTGGAGCTGCAGAGGATGCTGGATGAGGAAACCTTCATACCAGCCAAGTACACAATGCGACGAATCAACGATGGCATTCAGAAGAAGACCAGAGACATCGCAATCCCGCGATTCTGGCCAGATCAGTGTATATATCACGCATTCGTTCGCATTTTCAAACAGATCGTTCTGCATAGCGCCTATCCGTTCAGCTGCGGATGCGTACCGGGAAAAGGAACGCACGGAGCAAAGACCGCGATCGAGAAGTGGATCAGGAAGGATCCGAAGCATACCAAGTACGTCCTGAAGCTGGACGTCCGAAAATGCTATCCAACCATGAACCACGAAGAACTCCGGAAGAAACTGCAGCGCAGGATAAAGGATAAGAAGTTCCTGCGCCTGGCAGATCGGATCATCGCGAGCTTTCAACAGCCGATGGCCACGCACGAAAGACTGCTGCCGGAGACCGATGCGGTAGGCATCCCGGTCGGGCTCTTTACCTCGCCATGGTTCTGTAACTTTTTCTTTCAGGACATCGACCACAAGGTCGCCGAGAAAACCGGAGCCGCGCACAACGTGAGATACGTGGATGACATGGTCTTGTTTGATTCAAGCAAACGACGACTGCACAAAGCTCTCGAATTCATCGAAGCCGAAGTAAAAGCCACGAAGCAGACCGTCAAGGACAACTGGCAGGTCTTTATATTGAAAAAGCGCCCGCTTGATTTCTTAGGTTTCAAGTTCCATCCGAACAAGACAACCATCAGGAAGTCGATCATGCTAAGGATCAGCCGGAAAGCCAGGACGATCGCCAGAGCTGCATACGCATCCATCCGGAACGCGCACGCCATGGTTTCATACATCGGATACATCGTGAATTCAGACAGCCAGCACTTCTATGAGAAGTGGGTGCGGCCGTTTGTTAATATTAAGCATCTGAAAGGAGTAATCGCTGATGAAGACAGAAAGCAACATCAGGCCTGCGTCGAAGTTTGAAATTGAGGCGCTCCCGCCAATCGAAGGAAGATCCTGCACCGTCATTTTATATGACAATACCCAGGGACCATTCACACGCCAGGCTTCAGGAGAAGACCAGGAGCCACAGGAATACTTCACATTTGACCGCTACACAGTAGACACGATCTACAGAGAAGGCCTCGCTGCAGCAGTCGCAGCAGACACAGAGACCTGGATCCAGAATGCCAAGGAGGCGGAAGCATCCGGAGAACAGCCGTCAGAGCTGGAAATCCTGACAAAGACCGTCACAAAGCAGCAGGCTCAGATCGAGTCGATCAACCAGAGCGTCGACGACATCACGCTCGCGATTCTTGGAGGTGAGTAAAATGTATGAAAGACTGAAAAGATTATACCAGGAAGGACGCGCGTCCGAAGCAATGCTGAAGAACGCAGTCAAGAGAGGATGGATCACAGATGAAGAAATGCAGGAGATCATCGCCTCAAAGAAAGAGCCAGAGGTTCCAGTGTCTATACCGGAATCCAGATAACACCTGCAGAAGGACATACGAGCCATGCACGGAAAGCTGCCGGTACTTCGGTACCTGCGGCGAGTGCGTGGCTTATTTTATTCCGGCAGGCCAGCAGCCATGCAGAAGCTGCAACAAACTAAATGCAGGAGGGAGGTAGGAACCAATGGACATGACAACAATCGTCGTGGCCGCCAGCATTCCGTCCGCGTTCACAGGCTTCTGTTTCTGGCTCATCGAGCAGAATCTCAAGAAGCGTGCGGACAATGAAAAAGAGGAACGCGAGGAGCGCCAGAAACAGCTGGACGAACGTGAACAGATCAGAGAGAAGAATGAGCTCTGCATCATCAACAGCGTGAACGCAGCCATAGCGCTCGGAGAGGTCACAGCCAGAGCCGTGCAGAGGATCCCGGATGCACACTGCAACGGAGACATGCACGCAGCCCTGGACTACGCTCAGAAGGTCAAGCACGAACAAAAGAACTTTCTGAACGAGCAAGCACTGAAACATATCATCGAGGAAGGAGAACAAACATCATGAAAAACATCGACTGGAAAAGAAAACTGACAAGCAGAAAACTCTGGACAGCAGTGGCATCATTCGTATCAATGATGATCGTAGCCACAGGAGGCGCAGAGAACACAGCCACACAGGTAACGGCACTCATCATGGCCGGAGCATCCGTCGTGGCATACATCATCGGAGAAGGACTCACCGACTCCGCAAACATTGGATCCGACGATTCAGAGGAATAAGAAGCACAAAGCACCCAGGGCGGCCACCAGGCTGCCCTTTTTTATTTAGGAGGTATGCAAGATGGCAATCACAGAGAAACAGCAGAGATTCATCGAAGACATAGCAAAGCACGTGCAAAAGTACGCGAAAGCATACGGAATCCTGGTACACAGTCCCATCATCGCCCAGGCAATCCTGGAATCCGGATGGGGAGAGAGCAAGCTGGCCGCGAAGTATCATAACTACTTCGGACTGAAATGCGGATCCAAATGGACCGGCAAGAGCGTCAACCTCACCACCCAGGAGGAATACCAGCCAGGAACCCTGACGACCATCAAGGATAACTTCAGGGTTTACGACAGCATGGAGGAATGCGTCAAGGGATACTTTGAATTTATCCAGCTGCAGAGGTACCAGAATCTGCGAGGAATCACGGATCCGAAGGAATACCTGCAGACAATCAAAAACGACGGATATGCCACATCGAGCACATACGTCGAAAGCAACTACCAACTGATCACTCAGTACAAACTCACTGAATACGACAAGGAAGGAGCAGAAATGAGCAAGATAGAAAAAGCAGTACAACAGATGGAAGCATGGGCCGGAGATGACTCACACGGATACGACCAGACACACAGATGGGGACAGCATGGAGACTTTGACTGCTCCGCAGCAGTGATCCAGGCGTGCGAGAACGCAGGAATCCCGGTCAAGAGCAAAGGCGCAACTTACACCGGCAACATGCTCGCGGTATTCAAAAAATGCGGATTCGTTGACGTTACCAGCAAGGTAAACCGCTCGACCGGCGCAGGGCTTCTCCGTGGAGACGTTCTCCTGAACACTTCACACCACACCGCAATGTACTGCGGCAACGGCAAAGAGGTAGAGGCAAGCATCAACGAAAAAGGAACCGCAACAGGCGGCAAACCTGGCGACCAGACAGGTAAAGAGTTCCTGATCAGAAGCTACCGAAACTATCCATGGACCAACGTCCTCAGATACGCTGCAGAGTCCCAGGCTTCCGGATCCGGAAAGGAAGACGTCACCACAGTGGCCAAGGAAGTGCTGGCAGGCGCATGGGGCAATGGCGATGAGCGAAAGAACAGATTAACTGCTGCAGGTTACGATTACGCAGCAGTGCAGGCAGAGGTCAATCGTCTCGCAAGCGGAGCCTCGACTCCAAAAAAGAGCACGACGGAAGTCGCAAAAGAAGTCCTCGCAGGCAAGTGGGGAAACGGCGATGATCGCAAGAAGAAGCTCCAGGCAGCAGGATATAACTATGCAGCAGTGCAGGCGGAAGTCAATCGCCTGGCAAAAGGTGGAAGCTCCACAAAGAAAAGCGTGACTGCCGTGGCCAAGGAAGTCCTCACAGGTAAGTGGGGAAATGGAGATGCCAGAAAGAAGAAGCTGCAGGCGGCTGGTTACAACTACAATGCAGTTCAGAAGGAAGTCAACAGACTCATGAGATAAGATGATCCCGACATCAATGTCGGAAACATAGACAGAAGCCAGGGAGGTCAAGCCTCTCTGGCTTCTTTTTTGATGGCCTCAGCATCGGCCAGGAAGAATATATCCCACACGTCCTGCGGGGAGAGTTGATACCGGACTGCGATCCGGACTATGTGCTTGCGCTGGAATGGCTGCCGCCCGTTCCAAATCGTCGAGAAATTGGATGCAGTCATGCCCAGGAAGACCGCAAGCGCCTTATTTGTATCGCCATGATCATCCATGGCCTGTTTCAATTTTTCTTTGTCAAACATTTTGATTCATTCCTTTCTAAAAGGATTACCGTGGAGCGCTTCGATTAAGCTGCGCGGGGAAGCTGCAGAAAACCCAGGATAAAATTTATACAATCATAGGCGACGCCTTTCTGGCCGGTGGCCGGGTGCAAGGTTTACGAGGACGTCCAGCGGGGCTGCCAGACCTTCAGGCTTTCACATTAAAAACCAGGGAAACTTGTCGAACATCAATCCACGGTATCCGTCGCGCTTCTTCCTGCAGGGCTTCGGACCTGCCATCGGCGGTTTAATACCGGAGGCCTAAGCCTCCTCGCGATAAATTTCTTCGAAATCTTCAACAACGATCGTCCGCTCGGTTCCACCAAGAGCCAGCTCGATCTGAACATAATCGCCATCATCGTCGCAGGATACCGTGATGCTTTCACGGTTGGACTCCAGGACTTCAAATCCGTAATGCTTCAGATCCTGGAACAGATCCTCCATGCTGCCATACCAATCATTCATAATTCCACAAAGTAAAGATTGTTCATACATAGCCAAGACCTCCTATCTCACTAAGCCGCGAATATAATTCTTGTTTTTAACGCTTGCGAGAAGCCGTTCGTATTCAGCAACCGGAAGAAGAATCACAGTGCTATCTTTTACCACCCAGCCCTGCAGGTTAAACTTTTCAATCATGTTCCATACGTCAATTATATTTCTCAACTGCTTCATACCAAGACCTCCGATTCATTTATTGCTTTCCTTTAGGTTGTCTGTATATTAGCTCTGATGCCGGTACTATTCAAGTTATTTATAACCGTAATTTGCACAAAGATCTCGGCCGGTTTTTGGTGGTAATTATGACATTTCAACCAGAAATTCATTCGCAAGAGCGCGCACATATTCAACGCTCGCTGAACGATCAACGATCACCTCCTTTGGTCCGAAATATTGATACAAAATATCGCAGTCAGGACACCAGAGAAGCGGCACACGACGATCACCGCACACTGTCGCGACCTCAAGATCATGCCTGCAGTGTTTGCACTGCAGGAGCGTTTTAATTTTACAAGCCACGCTGAATCACCTCCTATCGTTTTTTGATTTCACCGAAGGCAAGGATATCCTTCACCATCCAGTCGTAACCACAGAATCCAGCGTTTGCTTTGCGGAGTTTCCTGGCTTCCTTCGCATCAACGATACGAGCAGAAATCACGGCACACCAACCATCGTCCCAACGATAAGCCCAGGAGCCTCCGTCGAGTTTGGCAAACAGCTTTTGCATAGAGGCAGCCTGGGACGTTTTGAAAATGTAGTGTCCCTGATCCGCTCCGGACCATTTACCATTCCAGCTTGCCGCGTACGGCATTGATAATTCAAAACACAAAATCATAAAAAGACCTCCTTTATTTTACATTCACTTTTTTATATTGCGGGCGGACAGGATAATAGTGGGCGAGTGCAGAGGTGCAGAGGCGCTTGACATGCTTCAGGCTATGAATACAGGACATGACGGCTCGTTGTCCACCGGCCATGCCAATTCACCACATGATATCATTTCAAGAATTGAGACTATGGTGCTTCAAGGTCAGGATTTCCCACTCAATGCGATACGGCAGCAGATAGCATCCGGAATAGATATCATTGTCCAGCTTGGCAGGCTGAGGGATAAAAGCAGGAGAGTCCTTGAGATATCAGAGGTGGATGGATTTATGGATGGTGAAATTGTGCTGCATACGCTGTATCGTTTTGAGGAAACCGCTGTTTTGGACAGTGGGAGGATACAGGGCTTTTTAAAGAAAGAAGGGACACTTTGTCACACCGACAAGCTTATGGCAGCAGGGCTTAGTGTATAGGCTGTTATGTGGCATTTAAAGTAAGAAAGGCTGTAGCTGTCAGTATAGGAATATATGTTACTGAACAGTTATGAAGGGTTTGATTATATGGATTACAGCAGATATTCCATGTCCATAAAGGATTGGGGGATTGTTTTCATAAAAAGTATGGCTGCCACAGTGATTATCGCATATTTGTTTTATGACAGTCCTATTGTTGTTATTGCTTTTCCGGCGGTGTTTGCGTATTGTGCAAAGCTGTGCAGGCAGGAGGGTGTCAGAAGACAAAAGGAAAAACTAAATGAAGAGTTTATGAATGTACTTAAGGTATTGAGCTCGAATATGCTGGCCGGATACTCTGTGGAGAATGCATGGCAGGAGGCTGAAAAAGAGATGGAGCTCATGTATGGGAATGATTCGCTTATGCTGTCTGAGATACAGGAGATGAACAGGCAGATAAAGATGAATCAGACATTTGAGGCGGTGCTGTCAGAATTTGCTCATAGAAGCGGTCTGGAAGATATAGTCAATTTTTCTGATATTTTCTCATTTGCAAAGAGAAGCGGCGGCAGATTTGTGGATATCATAGAGTCTACCACTTACAGGATGTGGACAAAGTATGATACCAACCGACAGATAGAGGTTGCGGTTTCTGCCAAAAAACTTGAGCAAAAGACTATGAACTATATTCCGATATTTCTTTTGGCATTTTTAAAGCTGTCTTCAAGAGATTATATGTCTGCACTATATGGAAACCTGATCGGGGTAATCTTTATGAGTACCTGTCTTTTAGCCTATGCAGGGGCAATTAAACTGGCAAAGAAATTTTTACAGGTAGGAATAGGCATATGACGGGAGGAAAGAGGCTTAGAATAGCAGCATTATTTGTTATAGTTTTAGTTTTTGCTTTTATCATGGACATGTCGTCAAATGCTATAACTGATAATACACTTATACGCAATGATACAGGTGACGGAGATGCAGTATATGATCTGGTGCTAAATGCGGATGGACTCGATGAGGATTACAGCTATCAGCTGAAGGTTATGGAGGAGCAGCCTTCGGATAAACAGGCGAATGAGCTGTTTACACAGGCAAAAAAAGAGATAGACGACAGCTTTTGTGAAGAGAATCAGAGTGTGGAACAGGTCAGAGGGCATGTGATTATGAAGGATGCATATGCATCGGGAGCTGTGGAGGCAGAGTGGACACTGAGTGACTATGATGTGGTTGATATTAATGGAGATGTGAACCAGGATGCATTTGAGGAGGCTGATGATGAACAGGGAAAGCTGATTAGCGCAAGTGTTGAGCTTTCCTGTGGCGAACACAGACAGCTGTATGATTTCTCATTTGTGGTATTTCCGGATGAACTGGAAGCGGGTGAGCGCCTCATAAAGGATATCAACAGACATATTGACAGTGAAATGTCAAAGACTGGGACTAAAAAGCTTACACTGCCGGATGAGGTAGATGGAGTAAAGCTCAGCTGGTCGCAGGAAAAAAGCAATACTGCAGCTAAAATAGCCATGCTTGAAGTTGTTGTTATAGTTCTTCTGGTGCTTGAGAAAAAGGAAAAAAAGAAGACGGCGCAGAAGGAGAGAAATATACAACTGCAGCTCGAATATCCGGAGATAGTCAGCAAAATGGCTGTTTTGATGGGTTCAGGAATGACTGTGGAGCAGGCATGGAATAGGATTACCGCCCGTTATCTTGATGAGCGGAAAAATAATGATAAGAATATTATGCCAGCTTACGAGGAAATGCTTGTGACGGAGAGAGAAATCTCAGATGGCGTGACAGGCAGAAAAGCATACGCAGATTTTGCGGAAAGAGTAAAGCTGCCATGCTATCAGAAGCTTGTACGCATTATTTTACAGAGTATTCACAAAGGAAGTAAGGGTGTATGTGAAATGCTCGAGAAGGAATCGGAGGATGCATTTGATGAGAGAAGGCTTTTAGCCTTAAAGCTGGGTGAAGAGGCCGGCACCAAAATGCTTATGCCGATGATGATTATGATGGCTATAGTCATAGCAATAGTAATAGCCCCCGCAATCATTGATTTTAAGATATAGAAAGGAAAAATTATGTTAGGATTTAAGAATTTTTTATTAGATGAGGATGGCGCAGGAGTAGTGGAAATGATACTGATAATTGTCGTGTTAATCGGTCTGGTGCTGATTTTTAAGAAGCAGCTTACGACGCTTGTAAACAATATCTTTCAGACAATCTCAAGAGAGGCTGGTAAAGTGTGAGAGGCAGTATAACGATATTTGCCACAATGCTTCTCATGCTGGTGTCACAGTTTCTGTTTACTGTACTGGAAGCCGGCAGGAATCTGACACTTACCAATATAGCATGCATGAATTCAGAGGCTGTAGCAGAGTCAGTTTTTGCACAGTATTGCAGACCATTGTGGGATGAATACCATCTGTTAGCGTATGACGCCGGAAGTGACGCAATGGGCAATGTGGATATCGAAAATGTCAAGTCGTATATGAAGAAGCTTACGACTGACAATTTTAAGATAAGCGATTCAGGAGCTTTTGCCGGGGGTACTATTGTAAACGGCACCAGTATGCTAAGGTTGTCAATGGATGAGCTCGAATCCATGAAATATGTGCTTATGACGGATGATGGTGGTGATGTGTATACAAATGCGGTTGTCTCATATATGAAGAAAAATATTGGTTATGAAACAGTCAAAAATCTTTACAGTCAGTATAGCTCATTGAATGAAAACAAGTCTGCGGGTGAGTATGATGACAGTAAAATAGATAGTGCGTTAAAAGCCTTAAAGGATAATGCAGCTCATGAAGGCGGAGGCAAAAGCATAGCGAGGTCGTCACCGCCAAGAGCTTACAGTGCACATTCATCGGTTTCGAAAACAAAGCAGACGTCAGAAAGTAAGGCAGAAAGCACAGAAGGCGGCAATGCAATAGAAAATCCGCTGGTCAAGGTGCAGAAAGTAAAGGCATCAGGCATATTATCGCAGGTGGTTGATGAGAGCACGGTGTCAGGAAACAGTATTGATACATCAGCCAGAGTGTCCGGGCGAAGTCTGCATAAAGGAACAGGGGGCTGGTCCGAAAGTGGTGATGACTGGTATGCGAAAGTACTTATGCAGCAGTATATTCTGACATATATGAGTTGTTACACTGATACAAATCCCAATCATGCCCTTAACTATGAGGTGGAGTACATCATAGGAGGCAGAGCGAGTGATAAGGATAATCTGAAGATCGTTATAGCTGAAATACTGGCTCTGCGTGCGGCTGCCAATATGGCATATCTGTCAGGAAGCGCATCAAAGCAGGCACAGGCGATGGCTCTTGCTGCAATTATCGGTGGAATTACTCTGACACCGGAGGTAATTGAAGGGGTGGAAAAGGGAATTCTGGCGGCCTGGGCATTCTGTGAAAGTGTGCTGGATTTAAGGGCACTTTTGGATGGGGATAAGATTCCACTGATAAAAAGTGATACGTCATGGACATCGAGTCTGTATGGCATGACAAGCATGCTCACAGGGCAGGTGAAGGCAAAAAGCTCAAATGAAGGAATAGGCTACAAATCATATCTGGGTATGCTGCTTTTTACAAAGAGCATGAAAAATATAGCGTATCGCTCGATGGATGTGCAGGAGGCTACAGTGCGTATGACCGGTGCGCATGAAAGCTTTAGAATGGACAATGCAATCTGTGAGCTTAGTACAGATGTAAGCTACAAATATCATGGCATATTTTTATGCTTTGTGAATCTGTTAGATGGGGCGGATAACGAGTATACCATTAAAAATAAGGCAAAGTATTCCTATTATGGACGATGACGAAATAAGAAAGGCAGGTGTATGAAGGTGTCTTTTGTTAATAAAGTAAAGTTCCACATAAAAAAACTTTATAGAAAGGCCAAACTCCCAGGCGATGATAGTTCTCAAAAGATGCCCTCATGCACCTGCCTGAAGGCGTCATATACACTTGAGGCTGCGGTAATATTTCCGCTTGTAGCAGTTTTTTTTGTATTTATACTTTTTTTCTTCAGGGTGGTTCAGGTGGAGTCGCAGGTAAAGGCTGCTCTGTATTATTCATCCAGGATGAGTGCATTAGCGAGCAGTGCAAACGATTCGTCAGTTGTATCAGTGGCGACAGCAGAGGTACTCTTTAGGAGCCAAATATCTGACTCGAAGCACATTGATACATACGTGAGCGGTGGAAGGTATGGAGTGTCACTGCTTGGCTCAAAGATGGATGGTGATGATGTTGCACTTAAGGCAAAGTACAAGGTTAAGCTTCCGGTGAGCTTTTTTACGGTAGATGGAATATGGATAGAGGATTATAGCAACAGCAGAAAATGGACAGGCAAAAATCCCGGTGAAAAGACGGACCCATATGTATTTTACACTGACTATGGCAGTGTTTATCACCTGTCCGAGCAGTGCAACTACCTGGATCTGAGCATAAAGAGCATCAAATGGTCACAGGTGGGGGCAAGCAGAAACAAAGATGGTAGGAAATACCACGCATGTTACTGTGCCGCGGATAAAAAAACAGAAGGTTCAACGGTATTTATAACAGATTATGGCACGAACTATCACGGAAAGCTTGGATGCAGTAAGCTTAAGCGGACAGTACACAAGGTGCATAAATCGGAGGTAGATGGCAAAAACCTGTGCAGTAAATGTAAAGGAGAAGGAACATGATACAGCTTATCATTTTACTTGGAATAATCAGTATAATTGACTTTTCAACCAAAAAGATACCGGTAGTTGTATTGGTAGTAATGGGGATTGTAGGTATTGCAAGCTCTTTTTATGCGAAGCAGTCAATTATATCAGTGGCTGTTGCCCTGATTCCCGGTATAGTGCTTATGGCAGCAGCGTTTCTTACAGGAGAGCAGATAGGCTATGGAGATGCAGCTGTTGTGACGATTATGGGATTGTTTGTGACTGCTGACATAGTGTGCAGCACTATGGTGATGGGACTGACAATAGCGGGAACAATCTCAGTTATTTTAATTGCATCAGGCAGGGCTGGAAGAAAGAAGCAGATTGCATTTACACCATTCCTACTGCTTGGATATGGATTGACGGAGGTGTTTATGTGACTGGAAATAAATTAAATATAGATTTATCTTATGGACTAAAAGGCAGTTATACAGTAGAGGGAGCAATTATTATACCTATATTTATTGTTATGCTTGCGATAGCGATGAAGATGGGACTTGTGTTGTATAACGAAATGAAAGCAGACAGCTCTTATGAGTATGCTACTGATATGTGGCTGGTGGATGATTTCTATAATTATCAGGTTTTGAAAGAGGTTGTAAATGAATTCTAATGAAATAGTATATGAAAGAAAGATGACAGGCAGCTTTATGAAGCTGCGTTGTGACGAGGTGAGGCCGTTAGATGAAAAGATATTGCTGAAAAACAATATTCCGGGCTTTCTGCCTATGGAGAAGTGTTATGTGAATAATGAAGGGCAGTACTGGTATGATATATCCGGAGTCCAGTCTTTGGAAATGCGCTGCCAGTACAATGACATAAAGCTTGAGTTTCTTGAAAAGCTTGTAGTGAGTATCTGTAACAAGATGGAGCTTTTGGAGAATCATCTTGTTAGCGCAGAATCTCTGGTACTTGATCCTCAGCTAATACACATAAAAGGGGTAAATCAGGATGAGGAAATATATTTTACAGCATACCCGGCACAGATGAAAACCATTTGCAATACATTCCAACATTTGATGGAGTATATGCTCACAAAGCTTGATCACAGTGATGCTGAAGCGATACATATAGCATATGGCATATACGAGAAAACCATAAATGGCAATTACAGTATCGCTGATATTAGAAATGCCATAATCGAGGAGCGACAGAAAAAGGTGGCAGAAAAGCCGGTGGAGGAGGTGGTTGCGCCGATTTCACAGCCACAGGTCAGAGTAGAGGAGCCTAAGGAGCAGATAAAGCCTACACTGTACGATAAGCTTCGGGTGTATCTGCTGGAGCAGCTGGATATCAGGCTGCCGGAGCGAAAGAAGCAGGCGTCAGTGATAGAAAAGCCTAAAAAACCGGATATAAACAGAAAATGGTTTAAAAAAGAAAAACGAAAAGAAAATCGTGAAAAGGTAGAGGATACCATGCTTATACACCCAAGCTCAGAGGCTGCACCGGAGCCTGTACCGCGTCAGATACACCCCACAGTATGTCTGAGCGATTACAGGGAGCACCCACAGGGCATGCTTTTGTATGAGGGCATGGAAAACCGCAGTAATATAATAATAGACAAAGATTGTACGCGTATTGGTCAGGGTGACGAGGCCGATGCGGTAATAGGCAAGGATACAATAAGTCATTTTCATGCAGTTATAAATAGGGAAAACCAGGAATTTTATCTGGAGGATTTAAACTCCACAAATGGAACCTTTGTGAATAATGAGGTGCTTGCGTACAAGCAGAAGAAGCAGCTCAAGTCAAATGATATCATCAGATTTGCCGATGTTAAGTACCGGTTTGTATAATTGTTGCAAATAAGCTCCTTAAAATTTATAATAAGAAAAAAGTATTTAACAGGAAAATTAAGGAGACTCCACAGATTTGCAGAATATAAAAAGATTTGATGATAAACCATATATGACAATTGGCATAATAGTGGTAAATATAATAGTTTTTGTGCTGATGAGTATATCAGGCAGCACACTTGATGCACAGTATATGGCTGCCCACGGAGCCATGTACCCTGAGTATATAAAGGATGGTCAGTATTGGAGGCTGCTCACTTCTATGTTTATGCATTTTGGATTGATGCATATACTTAACAATATGGTGGTTTTAGGCGCTGTCGGTCAGATAGTCGAGAAGGCTATGGGGCATGTGAAGCTTCTGATTATATTTCTTGTGTCAGGCATGTGTGGAAGTGTATTATCGTACATCGTTATGCTTTATAATAATGACTTTGCGGTATCGGCAGGCGCCTCCGGGGCGATATTTGGTCTGGTGGGAGCACTTGTGTGGATAGTTATAGCAAACAGAGGCTTTTATGAGGGCATCAGCAGACAGCAGGCTGTATTTATGGTTATACTCATGATATACTATGGAGTTTCAACGCAGGGAGTGGACAATTGGGCTCATGGAGGCGGACTTGCAGGCGGATTTGTTATTTCAATTGTTTTATATCGCAAAAAGAGATATAATAAATATAATATCAACTAAAAATTAATGGTAGGAGAAGCTACATGAAGATAAATATTTATTATGGTGGAAGAGGCTTACTGGACGATCCGACACTGTATGTGATAAGCAAGATAGAAAATGTGCTAAAGGAGCTCCGCGTAAAGGTGGAGAGATACAATATCTATGAGCACAAGAATGAAATAGCTACATTGCCACAGACCTTTAAGGATGTAGATGGAATCATTCTCGCAACGACGGTTGAGTGGCTTGGCATAGGAGGATACATGCAGCAGTTTCTTGATGCATGCTGGCTCTACGGCGACAAAGAAAAGATAAGCAATACATATATGCAGCCTATTGTTATGTCTACCACATATGGAGAGCGCGAGGCAGAGACCACACTATGCAATGCATGGGAGATACTTGGCGGTCTGCCGTGCTCAGGGTTATGCGGATATGTAGAGGATATTACTACGTTTCAGCTCAATAAGGAGTATAATCTCATAATAGAAAAACGCGCGGAGAATCTGTATCGCACGATATCCCAGAAGATTAAGAGCCTGCCTACAAGCAATCAGGCAGTGAAGCAAAGTGTACTCAGGACACAGCAGCTCAATCTCACCCCACAGGAGAGCGAGCAGCTGTCGAAGTATGTGTCTGATGATACATATGTAAAGCAGCAGAAGGAGGATATCGAGGAGCTTGCAACCATGTTCAAGGACATGCTCGGGCAGCAGGCATCTACAGATGACATGCCATATATAAAGGAGCTTGAAGCACATTTTATTCCACTTCGTGAATTCAAAGCCTGCTATTCATTTAATATAGAGGGCATTAAAAATCCATTATATATAAAGGTGGATGAGGATAAGCTGGATATACACTATGGCGAAGAGGATATAGTGGATGTATACGCCAAATTTTCGAAGAGTATCATGGAGTCTATAATAGATGGTCACATGACCTTCCAGAGAGCATTTATGACCGGAGAAATGACAGCAAAAGGCAATTTCAAGACACTGCGCATGCTTGATCAGATATTTCCGTTTTAATGGGCTTTTTGATTCTTAACAGTTACAAAATAATTATATATATGAGGTGACAAAGATGAAAGATGACAACTGTATTTTCTGTAAACTGGCAAATGGGGATATTCCGACCAATTCAATCTACGAGGATGATGATTTCAAGGTAATACTCGATGCAAGTCCTGCTACAAAGGGACATGCACTTATCCTTCCAAAGCAGCATTATGCAAATATTTTTGAGATTGAGGATGAGACACTTGCCAAGGCAGCAAAGCTTGCAAAGAAGATTATGACACACGAGAAAGATGTGCTTGGCTGTGAAGGCTACAACCTGGTACAGAACAATGGAGAGGTGGCCGGCCAGACGGTATTCCATTTCCATATGCACCTGATTCCAAGATATGAGTCAGATGACAACAAGAATGTCATAGAGTGGAATCACAAGGAGTTCACTGATGACGAGATGAAGAAAATCTGCGACGAGATGAGCATGTAATAGCTGCTAATAGTTACACATTATCGAAAAACAAAAAGCTCGGATATGCAAATGTAGTTCATATCCGGGCTTTTTCTTTTTTATAATATGCAATGACGCTTTAAACAGACTCTGACCCTATGACGATTTCTTCACCTGAGAGTTAATCAAATCAATGATAGTGGCGATGGAATCCATCTGACCGCTTTTTGCCATGGCATCCTTATATTTATCCCTGTTGCCGTACACCTCTTTTACTGCGCTAAGCAGAGAATCCTTTGTGAGCTCCTCCTCCTCGATGACATATGAAAAGCCCTGCTTTTTGAAGGATTTTGCATTTAATACCTGGTCTCCGCGGCTGGCAGCAGCAGAAAGAGGAATCAGGATGTTTGGCTTGTGCAGAGCAAGCAGCTCGCAGATGGAGTTGGCTCCGGCTCTTGAAATAGCCATGTCAGCCAGAGCAAACATGTCGGTGAGCTCAGCATTGGCGTACTCAAACTGTGCATAGCCTGTGATTCCGGCAAGCTTGTTGTCCAGATTGCCCTTTCCGCAGAGGTGAATCACATAGAAATCCTTTAGTAGTTCAGGAAGAATCTCACGGACAGCTTCATTAACCTTTTTAGAGCCGAGGCTTCCTCCGATGATGAGGATGACAGGCTTATTGTGATCAGGAAAATTACAAAGCTTTATGGCATTTTCCGCAACGCCGCTAAAAAGCTCGCGTCTGATAGGTGATCCGGTGAGCACAGCCTTGTCTGCAGGCAGATATTTCATGGTCTCAGGGAAATTGCAGCAGACCTTTTTGGCACCCTTTATGGCGATTTTATTGGCAAGTCCCGGGGTGATATCCGACTCGTGGATGATGGCAGGCACATGGCAGTGCTTTGCGGCAAGCACGACAGGTACGGAAACGAAGCCACCCTTAGAAAATACTACATCAGGCTTGAGTTTTTTCATGAGGCTTACAGCCTGACCGTAGCCCTTTAACACGCGGAACGGATCTGTAAAGTTCTTCCAGTCAAAGTATCGGCGCAGCTTTCCTGATGAAATGCCGTGGTAAGGAATCTTTTGGGCTTCGATCAGTCCCTTCTCCATTCCGTTTACTGAGCCAATGTATTCGATATCGTATCCGGCCTCCTTAAGTGCCGGCATAAGAGCTATATTTGGAGTGACATGACCTGCAGTACCGCCGCCTGTCATAACTATTTTCTTCATATATATGTATCCTTTCTTGTATTCCTGTTTGTCTCATATTTATATTATACTCAACACAATAAAAGTCAATACCAAGTTACCGGTGAAAGTTTGCCCTGCAATACCAAACAAATGTCGAAACTTGCGACCGATAGGAACTGTTAAGTTCAAGTGAATTGGTTATAATAATCAATAGTACATCATCCTGCGTTATAGGTTAAGTTAAATTTTGAATGATGTATCGGAAAAAGAATAGTAGGGAGGACACATTAATATGGAATTATCAATGGACAATATGGACATCATGGCAGGAGGCATACTTGCGATAATGCTTGCACTTTTCATGCTGACAGTCATTGTGACCTTGTTCGCACTCTCACACAGGATAAGACTTTTGAGCAACGAAATTTATAAAATAGAAAAACAGGTGAGTGACTACATAGACGAGCTGTCGAGAAGCGAAAGCGACAAGCTTGAGATAGAGCATAAGGCACATCAGAATGGGGTGATTTCATCGGTGCTGCAGGAGATTTTTCCATGAAATTTGACAAAATGCTATTACTGTGATATTATACCGACTGTAACAAAGTTGTAACAAATGCAACATAGGTGTAATAAACGTAACAAAAACAACATATACTACACCATATGGAGGATTATATGAAGCTAAACAAAAAAGTAATCGATAGCATTACGGTCTGTGGACTGTGCGCTATGCTGACGGTTACCGCGGTTACTAACAGCGGACGCTCTGAGGTCAAAGCAGAGGATAAGGTGCTAGCAAACACTGGTTTAGAGCATACTGGTTATAATAGTTATGCTGGCGTAGCAGCGACTCTTTTTGATTATGAGAAGGGTCTCACAGCAGAGAATGCTGTTACAGTAGAAAAAGAAAATGTTGAGATGGTGGCAGCAGCACAGGATGCACAGCAGGAGGCGCAGCCACAGCTCACACAGGAGCAGCAGGAATGGCAGACAAAGCTTATGCCAAACGTTGAAGAATCACTCAACGTAAGAGCACAGGCCGATGAACAGTCAGATATTGTTGGAAAATTATATAAAGGAAGTGTGGCAGACATCGTAGAAAACGATGGCACATGGGCTCACATCAAGTCAGGAAATGTAGACGGATATGTCAATGTATCTTACTGTGTGACCGGAACTGACGCACTAAGCTATGCTTACGACAGATGCGGAGAAATTGCTACAGTAAATACAGACGGACTTCGTGTGAGAGAGGCAGCAGATACAAACAGCAAGGCCTTAGAGGTAGCTGACCAGGGCAAGACCTATCAGGTGGACCGCGCAGCACAGGCACAGGATGGCTGGATCGCAGTAGTCTGTGATTCACAGACAGGATATATCGCAGCAGATTATGCGACACGTTCCCTCAACACAAGAGTGGGTATCACAATTGAAGAGGAACAGGCTCAGATAGCTGCACAGAAAGAGGCTGAGAGAAAGGCCGCAGAAGAAAAGGCAGCAAAAGAAGCTGCAAAAGCAGCAAAGGAATCAAAGAAAACAGAGACCACACAGGGTGAGGCGGTAAGTGCAGGAGCAGATGACCTGACACTTCTTGCTGCAATTATCGAGTGCGAGGCAGGCGGAGAGAGCTATGAATGTCAGCTTGCAGTAGGAGCGGCAGTCATCAACAGAGTAAAGAGCAGCTCATATCCAAACAGCATCTCAGGTGTTATTTACCAGAAAGGTCAGTTTGGACCGGCATCATCAGGAAAGCTCGCAAGAAAGCTTAGCGGACGCATTTCTTCTTCATGCTACAGTGCAGCACAGGAGGCAATGTCCGGAGTGGACAACACAGGAGGATGTACATCCTTCAATGACCACGGCTCAGGAATATCAATCGGAAATATGAAGTTCAGATAATATACAGCCAATACAAAGAAATAACAAAGAGGCTGCAAATCAACAAAGCTTGTTGGTTTGCAGCCTCTTTAATTATTTGTACGGCGTGGTTTTACAGTCAGAGCGTCAATGCTTCAAACCTCTTGCAACATACCACAAAATAGAGTAAAATGACATCATTATAGCAACCTACAGATATAAATTATAGCAACCTGCATCTATAAACGATGCAAATAAAACCCAGGAGGCAAGAGCAATGCAGTTAAAGGGACGAAACTTTTTAAAACTTATGGATTACACTCCGGAAGAGATTACTTATCTGATTGACCTCTCACAGGAGCTGAAGGAAAAGAAGAAAAAAGGCATCAGACATGATGACCTCACAGGCAAGAATATAGCGCTGATTTTTGAAAAGACCAGTACCAGAACTCGCTGCTCTTTTGAGGTAGCGGCACATGACCTTGGAATGCATGTCACATACCTTGACCCGAGCGGTTCACAGATAGGCAAAAAGGAGAGTATCGCCGATACAGCGCGCGTGCTCGGCAGAATGTTTGACGGAATCGAGTACCGTGGATACGGACAGGAAATCGTGGAGGAGCTGGCTAAATACGCAGGCGTACCGGTATGGAACGGCCTGACAAATGAGTTCCACCCGACACAGATGATAGCAGATATGCTTACAATCCGTGAGCACCTCGGCAGACTCAAGGGCGTGAAATTTGTATACATGGGCGATGCAAGATACAACATGGGCAATTCACTCATGGTCACATGTGCAAAGCTTGGCATGGACTTCGTGGCATGCACAAACAAGAAATATTTCCCAAATGATGAGCTTGTAAAATATTGTAAGGACGTTGCAGAAACAACCGGCGCATCAATCACACTCACAGAGGATGTGGCAGAGGGCACAAAGGACGCGGATGTCATTTACACAGATGTGTGGGTATCAATGGGAGAGCCGGAAGAGGTATGGGCAGAGCGAATTAACGACTTAAAGCCATATCAGGTAAATGCAAAAGCATTTGAAAATGCAAAGGATAGCTCAATCTTTATGCACTGTCTGCCTGCATTCCATGATTTAAAGACCACTATCGGCAAGCAGGTCTATGAGAAGTTTGGACTGAGCGAGCTTGAGGTGACAGACGAGGTATTTGAGTCAGAGCGTTCAGTGGTATTTGATGAGGCAGAGAACCGTATGCACTCAATCAAGGCTATCATGCGTGCAACACTTGCTGACTAGTACGGCAAGCAATGACCGCAACAAAAGATTGACGGAAAGCTAAGGAATAAAGTATGAAGGAAGAAATACTTAGGCTTCTACGCAGCGCTGACGGCTATATTTCAGGGCAGGAGCTATGCAACCGGTTCGGAGTATCGCGCACAGCCGTGTGGAAGGCCATAAACCAGCTAAAGGAAGCCGGATATGAGATAGAGGCACAACAGAATAAGGGCTACAGGCTTATGGCAGCGCCGGATCTGATGACAGAGGCGGAGATAAAAAGCCTAATGCACACAGAATGGGTGGCAAAGGAAGTGCTGTATTTTGATACAATAGACTCCACCAACATCAAGGCTCAGGAGCTTGCCGAAAAAGGCTATCCGAGCGGCACCTTAGTTGTAGCGGACAAGCAGGAGTCAGGCAAGGGGCGTCGCGGCCGCAGCTGGGTATCGCCGTCCGGCACAGGTATTTTCATGACACTTATGATAAAGCCTGATATCAATCCAAACAATGCATCCATGCTCACGCTTGTGGCAGCGCTTGCTGTCGCAAAGGCAATAACAAGCGTAACCGGCGAGGAAGCCCTGATAAAGTGGCCAAACGACATTGTGGTAAACGGCAAAAAGGTGTGCGGCATACTCACAGAGATGAATGCGCAGTTTGACTATATCAACCATATTGTTGTAGGTATCGGTATTAACGTGCACAATGAGAGCTTTCCGGAGGAAATCAGTCAGATGGCGAGCTCACTCATGATAGAAGCAGGTGGCAAAAGATTTCACCGTGCGCAGATAATCGCAGAGACCATGTCATACTTTGAGCAGTATTATGACACATTTTTAAAGACGCAGGACCTTTCAGCCCTCGTCAGGGAGTATGATGAGCTGTTGGTCAACAGGAACAAATCAGTAAGGGTACTGGATCCGAAGGAGCCGTTTGACGGAAAAGCGATGGGCATCACGCCTAAGGGCGAGCTGATCGTGGACACATGGGAATCGCGCAAGCTGGTTTCAAGCGGAGAAGTATCAGTGAGAGGAATATACGGATATGTCTAAAGAGGTAGTACTTTGCGTGTCAAACGCATATCAGAAAAAATATTATCTGAACGAGAATTTTAACGGACTTCCACAGACTATAAGGGACGAGCTCAAAATCATGTGCGTCCTGTATACAGAGGATGTGGGAGGCATACTGGAGCTGGTGTTTGATGAGGACGGAAACCTCGATTTCAAAACATCCTGCAAGGAAAACGACTTTTTTTATGACGAGATAGGAAGCGTGCTAAAGATAAAGCAGTACCGCAACGAGCGAAGAGAGCTGCTCGAGTCGATAGAGACGTATTATCGCATAGTATTTTTGGGTGAAGGACTCGAGGAGGAATAACAGATGATTTTAGCACTGGACGTAGGAAATACAAACATAACATGCGGCGTGTTTGATGGTGACAGGATAAAAGCGAGCTTTAGAATTACAACCAAAATGCCACGTACATCAGATGAATATGGCATGCTTCTGAGCACTCTGCTTGAAAGAAATCAGGTAGGCATGGACGACATACATGATGCAATCATCTGCTCCGTCGTACCGAATATCATGCATTCACTGCAGAATGGCCTTATAAAATACTTCAATATCAGGCCGATAATCGTGGAGGCGGGCATCAAAACAGGCATCCGTATCGCCACACCAAATCCGCAGCAAATTGGCGCAGACCGTATAGTAGACGCCGTAGCTGCATATGAATTATATGGAGGACCTGTTTTGGTCATAGATTTTGGCACAGCAACCACCTACGATATGGTCGATGAAAACGGTACCTTCATGGGAGGAATCACAGCACCGGGCATACGTATCTCAGCCAAGGCACTCTGGGAGGATGCGGCAAAGCTTCCTGAGATAGAGATTAAAAAGCCTGATAATATCCTCGGAAAGGACACTATCACCAGCATGCAGGCGGGACTTGTGTATGGACAGATAGGACAGACAGAGTACATCATCAACAAGGTAAAGGAAGAAACAGGCATGTACGATGCAAAGGTTGTAGTGACCGGCGGACTCGGCAGAATAATATCCAATGAGACAGAAAACGTGGATGTATACGATCCGGATCTGACATTAAAGGGCATAAACCTCGTGTATCGCAAGCAGAACCGCAAGGGAGTGAAGTAATAGTATGGATATTCATCAGATACGAAAGCTTCAGATAGGAAGTGTGACACTCCCAAACAACCTGATACTGGGACCTATGGCAGGCGTGACAGACCTGCCATTTCGCTTATTGTGCAAGGAGCAGGGAGCCGGCCTTTTATGTATGGAAATGGTCAGCGCCAAGGCAATTTTGTACAAAAACAAAAATACAGAGTCGCTTCTTTCGATAGATGAAAGAGAAAAGCCTGTTTCTCTCCAGATGTTTGGCTCAGACCCGCAGATAATGGCTCAGATAGCAAAGCAGATAGAGGAAAGACCATTTGACATATTGGATATCAACATGGGCTGTCCGGTGCCCAAAATCGTAAACAACGGTGAGGGCTCGGCGCTCATGAAAAATCCGATTCTTGCAGGTCGGATTATAGAGAGCATAGTAAAAGCGATAGATAAGCCGGTCACTGTAAAAATACGAAAGGGCTTCGATGATGAGCATATCAACGCAGTAGAGCTGGCACATGTGGCTGAAGAAAGCGGCGCAAGTGCAGTCGCAGTGCATGGCAGGACCAGAGAGCAGTACTACTCCGGTAAAGCCGACTGGGACATCATAAGGCAGGTAAAAGAGGCTGTCTCAATACCGGTCATAGGAAACGGAGACCTGCTTTGCGCAGAGGATGTCATAAAAATGCAGGAGCAGACAGGCTGCGACGGCTTTATGATAGCCAGGGGAGCGCAGGGCAATCCGTGGATTTTCTCACAGATACTGCATTACTTTGAGACCGGCGAGCATCAGGAAAAGCCATCCTTTGAGGAAGTACGCCGGATGATACTGCGCCATGCACGCATGATGATAGAGTTCAAGGGCGAGTACACAGGGATACACGAGATGAGAAAGCACACAGCGTGGTATACGGCAGGATATCCGCATTCATCAAGGCTGCGCGCGGCGGTGAATACGGTGGAGAGCTTAGAACAGCTTGAGGAGCTTTTGTATAAGTAGAAGCTTTGAAATTGAAATCGGCCAAATCCTTGACAGCGTGGGGATTTTCAATTATAATACACGCGTTAAAATAGGCTTTAAATTTAGTATGTGAAACTTCCCACATTCAGTTTATCGAAGTTACCGGCATAGCATACAGTATATATTTTGTCTTCGGAACATACTGTATACTTTCCGGTATTGAAGACCTTGGTGTGGGAAGTTAATATACTAAATGAGTACAATAAATATCAAAAATAAAAAAGAAGATAGAAGGGTAAGAATCATGGATAACAAGAAAAATATTCTGACATATGCAGGTCTTAAGAAGCTCGAGGATGAGCTTGAGCAGTTAAAGGTTGTTAAGCGTAAAGAGGTTTCCCAGAAGATCAAGGAGGCTCGTGAGCAGGGTGATTTATCTGAGAATGCTGAGTATGATGCAGCTAAGGATGAGCAGCGCGATATCGAGGCTCGTATTGAGGAAATCGAGAAAATCCTTAAGAATGCAGAGGTTGTTGTTGAGGAGGAAGTTGACCTTGACAAGATTTCTATCGGATGTAAGATCCGCATCTTAGATTGTGAGTTTGATGAGGAGCTTGAGTACAAAATCGTTGGTTCAACAGAGGCAAACAGCTTAAAGGGCAAGATTTCAAACGAGTCACCTGTAGGTAAAGCTCTTCTTGGAAAGAAAGTCGGAGATACTGTAACTGTTGAGACTCAGGTAGGAGAGCTCACATACAAGGTACTCGAGATCCAGAGAGCAGAAGAGAACTAAAAGAGGTAAAAAATGGCAAATCAGAATAATAACAAGGGTGGACAGCAGCAGGACGTAAACCAGCTCCTTAAGGTCCGCCGTGAAAAATTACAGAATTTACAGGAAGCAGGAAAGGATCCCTTCCAGATTACAAAGTACAATGTCACTCATCACAGCAGCGATGTAAAGGAGCTTTACAATGCTTATGAGGCTGAGATTCTCGGTGACAGAAAGGCTCCGGATGTTGAGGGCTTGGATGACGCTGCAAAGAGAGAGGTAATCAACAACGATTACAACGAGAGAAGAGAAATCATGGATGCAAAGCCAATCGAGGTAAGCATCGCAGGACGTATGATGTTCAAGCGTGTCATGGGTAAGGCTTCTTTCTGCAATATCCAGGACTTAAAGGGCAATATCCAGGTATATGTGGCAAGGGACAATGTCGGAGAAGACTCATACGCAGACTTCAAGAAATCAGACATCGGTGATATCTACGGGGTAAAGGGCTTCGCCTTCAGAACAAAGACAGGCGAAATCTCAATCCATGCAGAGGAGATAACACTCCTTTCAAAATCACTCCAGATACTTCCGGAGAAGTTCCATGGACTGACAGACACAGACACCAGATATCGTCAGAGATATGTAGACCTTATCATGAATCAGGAGAGCAAAGAGGTATTTATCAAGCGCTCACAGATACTCAAGGAAATCCGTAACTTCCTTGCAGGCCGTGATTTTATGGAGGTTGAGACACCTATGCTTGTTTCAAACGCAGGTGGTGCCGCAGCAAGACCATTCGAGACACACTACAACGCATTGAACGAGGATGTAAAGCTTCGTATTTCCCTTGAGCTTTACTTAAAGAGACTCATCGTCGGAGGACTTGAGCGAGTATACGAGATTGGACGAGTTTTCCGTAACGAGGGCGTAGACACACGTCACAACCCTGAGTTCACACTTATGGAGCTTTATCAGGCATATACAGACTACGAGGGCATGATGGAGCTGACAGAGTCAATGTTCCGTTACCTCGCTGAGAAGGTATGCGGTTCGACAAAAATCTCATACAACGGCGTGGAAATCGACCTTGGAAAGCCATTCGCACGAATGACAATGATAGACGCAATCAAGAAATACGCAGGCGTAGACTTCGACCAGGTACCTGATGATGCAGCCGCAAAGAAGCTTGCAGACGAGCATCATATCGAGTACGAGGAGCGCCACAAGAAGGGTGACATTGTAAACCTCTTCTTCGAGGAGTACTGTGAGAAAGAGCTTATCCAGCCAACATTTATCATGGATCACCCAATTGAGATATCACCACTCACAAAGAAGAAGCCAAGCGATCCTACAAAGGTAGAGCGTTTTGAGCTGTTCTGTAATACATGGGAGATGTGTAACGCATACTCAGAGCTAAACGACCCAATCGACCAGCGTGAGCGTTTCGCAGCACAGGATGCCAACGCAGCAGCAGGTGATGATGAGGCAGAGCACACTGATGAGGACTTCCTCAACGCACTTGAAATCGGTATGCCGCCAACAGGTGGAATCGGATACGGAATCGATCGTCTTGTAATGCTTCTGACAGATAGCCAGGCAATCAGGGACGTATTACTGTTCCCGACAATGAAGTCACTCGGTGATGTAAATAAGAAAAATGATGTAAATAATACAGCTTCTGAAGCACCTGAAAAAAATGTAAAAACTGAGTCTGAAAAGATTGATTTTTCTAAGGTAAAGGTAGAGCCTTTATTTGAGGAATTTGTTGATTTTGATACATTCAGCAAGTCAGATTTCCGTGCAGTAAAGGTTAAAGAGTGTGTTGCAGTACCGAAGTCAAAGAAACTGTTACAGTTTACTCTTGATGACGGAACAGGTACAGACAGAACCATTTTAAGCGGTATTCATAGCTTTTATGAGCCGGAAGAACTGGTTGGAAAGACTCTTATTGCTATCACAAATCTTCCACCGAGAGCTATGATGGGCATTGACTCTTGCGGTATGCTCCTCAGTGCTATTCATGAAGAAGAAGGCGAAGAAAAGCTTCATCTTCTGATGGTTGATGACCACATTCCGGCAGGTGCAAAGCTCTATTAAGATGATGTAAAGATGTACCGTTTTACCAAATAAACGGAACGTACTTCATTTGATAAAAAACTGAAAAAACAGCGATTTACATCAAACTTACATCATTTGATGCAGAAATCGGTGCAAGCAAGAAAAAATCGCATAATTAGTGCAATGAGTGGGCAATTCCAACCGGAGTTGCCCATTTTTAAAACAAACAGAAATACAAATCGGAATTTTTGGAGGTCATGCTATGGTCTTGTTATTAGTAATCAGGGCAAGCATTATAAGGTGCATCGCCTTGACAATGTAGGTGGATTTGTAACTCTTGCTAAAACACCTTCTGATAATCGCTCGGGATTAAATATAAGCCGATATATCATCCAGCTAATTGAAGCCTGATTGAAAAGAAATTTGAAAATAAAGAAAGTATTTGGAAAGGAGTAAATTGTTATGAAAAAATATTTAAACCTCATGAGTTGCAAGACCAAGCTGAAGTGCATTGGAGTTGTATTGTTGACAATGCTTAGCTCTGTACTTGCTTCGATTTGGCCGGTTCATTTAGGAAATATCTATACCGATATTCTATTCTCGGAAGCAACATCGATACCTACAGTCAGAAAGAGCTGATTGACACATTACTGTATGTTCCGCAGAAAGGCTTCTTCTTTGCAGGTACAATTCGTGAGAACCTTATGTATGGACTTAGTGATAAGGTGTCTGACAAGGAACTGATCGTGGCACTTCGTTCGGTTTGTCTGTATGATTCTTTGGTAGCTACAGTGCTGGATAAGAATTTTGTGGCCGCAGACGGTATTGATAAAATGGTGCTTGATTATGCAATCGGTGAAGGAGGAACAGGTTTGTCCGGAGGAGAAGGTCAGCGTCTGTCTTTGGCTCGTGTATTTCTTCGCCGTCCGAAAGTCTTCGTATTCGATGAAAGCACTACAGGTCTTGACGGAAATACCGCTGAAAAAGTTCTTTTTAATATTGAAGAATACGCAAAAATATTGGGGCCGGTATTATCTACATTTCTCATGATGATCGTGTAGTAAATCGTTGCAAGTATGTAATCAAGTTGGTCAATCAGTTGAAATTTGCAAATAAGTAGCATAAGGAGCATTCCTGTTAAGTAACAAATAACCGGTTTGCAAAAAATGAGTGCCACCCATAGAATAATGATTGTTAACTTGGCGGTTAATAAGAATCATTGTTCAAAGGAGACACCCACAAATGAATTATAAGCAGAATGAAAAAATCAATCAAGTAAAAGAATCAACTTTGGTAGTCGGAATCGATATCGGAAGTACAACACAGTACGCCAGGGCATTTGACTGGAGAGGCATTGAGCTTGGAAAAGTCTTTCCGTTCAGCAACAGCAGAGAAGGATTTGAATCTTTCAAAGCATGGATGCAGCATTTACAGGACAAGTATAAGAAGCTGGATGCAATCGTAGGTATCGAGCCGACAGGTCATTACTGGTTTGACCTTGGCGCTTATCTTGAGGATGAGGGCATCCTCCTGGTTATGGTTAACCCTTATGCGGTAAAGCAGACCAAGGAACTGGATGATAACAGCCAAAGCAAGAATGACAGGAAGGATCCGAAGGTGATCGCAAAGCTGGTTACCGAGGGCCGGTATTCTGCACCGTATACACCGGATGGTGTGTATGCTGATTTAAGAATTATGGTGGCCAATCGTAAGAGACTCATCAGGGAGATGACCCAGATCAAAAACAGATTTGCCAGATGGTTCGCCATATATTTCCCCGAGTACACAGATGTGTTTGGGGACTATGAAGCACAGAGCAGTATGCTGCTTCTAAAGAAAGTTTGTACTCCGGAAGCAATCGTGGAACTGGGAGCTGAGAAAATCAATCAAATCTGGCGTGATGCAAAGCTTAGGGCTGTGGGAATGAAAAGGGCAACGACCCTGTGTGAGACAGCAAAACGTAGCATCGGCTTAAAGAAAGGCTCTTCGGCGGCCCGGTATGAAATGAAACTGTTGCTCGAGGATTACGAATACAAAAAGGCACAGCTGGACGCCGTTATGGAGGAGATAGAAAAGCTGTGCAGGAAGATACCCGAAAGCGAGCAGATGCTTGCCATCAAAGGTATAGGAGTGATCACGGTAGCCGGATTTCTGGCAGAAGTGGGTGATGTGAGGCGTTTCGAATCACCCAGACAGATACAAAAGCTGGCAGGACTCTCATTACGGGAGAACAGCTCTGGAAAGCACAAAGGACAGACGACCATAAGCAAAAGAGGTCGGAGTAAGCTGCGGGCAGTGCTGTTCAATGCAGCAATTCCGCTGATAGCGAAGAACCCAGAGTTTAAGTCATTGCATGAGTATTACACGACAAGAGCGAATAATCCGCTCAAGAAGAAACAATCCGTGATTGCGATCAGCTGTAAGCTGATACGGGTCTTTTATGCCATCCTTGCAAATGGAGTGACCTATGATGCGCAGAAGATGCTTTCTGACATTCACAGGCAGCCGCAGGCAGCATAAAAAGAACGACTGTGAGATTCAGGAGACGTCCGCCGCAAGGTGCTGAAAGGAACAGAAGAAATTCATAAACATAGAGAGCCAAGTCAGATTTCTTACCATCAGAGCAGAGACTCAGCGAAGGAGCATCATGACGCCCCTTTATGGATAAGCAGAACGAAGGAATTAAGGACCCAGAAGTAAAGGAGATCCTGTATGACATGGGAGGTTAGGCTGCCGTAAGGAGTTGGGGAAAGAAAGGCCGATCATAGCAGAATAAGACGACGTCTTGTTTTGTGTACCCTAAACATCCGAATATCCATGATTTATGGCCAAGGGGAATGACATAGACTTAGAAAATATCTCTATGAAGAAATGAAAATGTGAGAAAAAGCGAGTTAACAAGAGAAAAACAAAGATTATTATGGGAGGTATTTTATGTTTACTACAGTTTGTTCGGCTGCAGTCTATGGTCTGCAGGCATATCTGGTCCGCGTGGAAGTGGATCTGGCAGGGGGACTACCATCGTTTCAGCTGGTGGGGTCGCTGGGGAGTGAGGTGAAGGAATCCCGGGAGAGGGTGAGTGTGGCCATGAAAAATTCCGGTTTCCAGATCCCACCGGCACATATCACAGTAAATCTGGCTCCGGCAGGTCGACGTAAAGATGGTACCGCCTTTGATCTGCCTATAGCTGTGGGACTTTTGCGGGATATGGAACTGATACCGGAGGAAGCGCTGCAGGATACATTGTTTTTGGGAGAACTGGGCCTGAATGGGGAGATCAAGAAGGTGAAGGGTGTACTTCCCATTGTTCAGGAGGCGGCAAAAAGCGGTATCCGAAGGGTGGTGGTGCCCGGAGAAAATGCCATGGAGGCTGCGGTGATACCGGGGATCACGGTCTGGGGTGTGAACTGTCTGAACGATCTGCTGGCGGCACTGAACCATCCGGAGCTGGAAACTGAAAAAGTGTATCAGCCGAGGATCCGGGCGGAGGACTTGCTAAGGGAAGGAACCGGACAGGATACGGGAGATTTCCGGGAAGTGGCGGGACAGGAGAATGCTAAACGGGGTGCCGAGATCGCTGCGGCGGGATTCCACAATCTGTTGATGATAGGGCCGCCCGGGGTGGGAAAATCCATGGTCGCCGGGCGAATCCCCGGAATCCTGCCGCCTCTGACACTGAAAGAAAGTCTGGAGGTGACAGGAATCTTCAGTGTGGCGGGACTTCTGCCGCCGGGACAGGCACTGATCACAAGGAGGCCTTTTTATGCACCACACCATAC
>ERZ1027243.4-NODE-4-length-98352-cov-7.458641_pt1 | contig 98352 bp, 89 predicted proteins | sample MGYA00519243_ERZ1027243 | MGnify/ENA primary metagenome ERZ1027243 (study PRJEB26926, sample SAMN06164727) | human gut metagenome | biome: ENVO:00009003; feature: ENVO:2100002; material: ENVO:00002003 | host: Homo sapiens | place: USA | collected 2012 ...
GGGCAACGGGGCGCATTAAACCGTAATCCGCCCACCCCGTCAACCAAATTTCTTAAATTACTTATCGATTGCTTATCTTTGCGGCAATTCTGCGTTCAAAGGCGCGTTTTGGCTTAACTTCACTGCATGCCGTTATCGCCCTCGCGGGTTTTCCAGCCGCTGGTAATGGCGATAACGTGGCGTAGTCCGGAGATGAGATAATCGCCAATGACCTCCTCGTCCTCACGCGGCGAGCTCAGGGTAATTTCCGCATCCACGCCGTGGCGATAGGCGCCATGATGGCTGAAAATGGTGCCGATATAACACTTCCCGTTCAGCCAGACCGGAATATAGGCCACCGTCTCATAGATATAGTTAACGGCGACGCCGCTGTAGTAGTTATCCGCCTCGTCAGCGGAGGTGCCCGGCGGGATGGGGCAGATCGGCGCGCCGTTGTCGCTTGCGGGTCTGTCTTTCAGCAGGCTGCCCTGCATTACCTCCAGCGAGCGCAGCAGGTCCGCTTTATCGCCGTCGCTCAGGCTGGGGGTCAGCGGCTGGTCTTTCTCCGGGGAGCGGATGCTGTTCAGCGTATAGCGATAGCGAACCGTCACCGCGGGCGTCTGGCTGGTGGTGCTGAACGGGCGTAGCAGGTAGAGGTTATCTTCGCCAAACTGGCCGTTGTACCACAGGGCATACACCTGGCCGTTGATTTTGACCCAGTGGTTCCACTGGTTAGCCCCGCGGCCATTAATGGAAAAGAGGGCGCCGGGCACCCCGGCATCGAAATCATCACCATTATCACTGTCGCTGCCGTTGACGGCGGCAAAATCATCATCACCTCGCTTGAGCACCCCGGTGTAGCTGAAGAGCCCGGTGCCGCCCACATAGCTGTCGATGATCAGGTCGCGTTTGCCGTCGCCGTCGAGGTCGATAAGGGTAAAGCTGACTTTGCCGTTTTCTGAATCCGCGCTAATCGAGGAGCGCAGAAACGCCTGCCACTCATCATCGCTGATATCCGGGGACGGTTTACTGGTCGTGATCAGCGTATCGTCGGCGTAAGTGAGCGTGAAGTCGGTAATATGGCCGGTTAACGGAAACTGCTCGGCGACCTTATTCAGCGACAATTCTGGATCGCTTTTTTGCGCTTTCAACACTGCGTTATACAACGTGCGCAGAGCCAGGTTATCCGCCTCTTTCTGCTGCCTGGGGATCACCTGGCTGACAAAGGTCGGCAGCATCCAGGTGCCACCCGGGGTGATTTCCCGACACATACCGGTGCTGTACTTCAGGCTGGGGGTAAAGGTTTTACCATCCCAAACGCGCGTCTCGCCGGTGACGCAGTCGGCCATGCCCCGTTCTTTGTGCAAAAAGACGATAGCGCCGTCGGCGTAGCTGGAGGCTTCGGTAGTGAGCAGCCGCGGTTTGCTCAACTGGGCGTTATCGACCAGCCACAGGGCGTAACCGTCGTTATAGGGCGCTCGCCAGCAGAGCGCCTGCGCCAGAGAATGGGTTTTATCCAGCGCGGTCAGCGTGATCTGGCGATCTGCCGCCGGAATGGCCTGATTCTGCCAGTCGTCGCAGCGCTGGTTCAGCAGCGGCGTCAGGATGGGCAGCAGTTTCTGGCGCTGAAGCATACTCAACGGCACTGGCTGCGCGTTATGGAGAACCGGGGCGGCGATAATTTCCGGGGCGGGAGTGGCTGGCAAAATGGCATCGTCGCCGGCATCGCCTTTATCCAGCAGCGCATCGGCGGTGCCGGTGCGTCGCTGAAACGCATCCATTTTACCCAGCACCTCGCGGCTGCCGGCGCTGGAAAGCGGCAGGTGCTGGCCGTTAAGGGTGAATTCGATTTTGCGCTGATTCGTTAACGCCTGTAGCAGGGCGGTGGTCTGATCGCTGTCGAGGCGAAAGTGGCTGTCGTCGAGAGCGTCCAGCGCGCCAAAATCCCGGTCGTCGATCAGCAGGCTGGCGGTGGAGTCGGCGGGGATATCGTGCTCGATTTGCGCAAAGGTTACCGTGGCGGTGAGGTGCTGTTCGCTGCCCGCGTTGCGGGTCAACAGCACGCTGACCTCACCCATGCGGACGCCGTAACCCGCCGCCCGGCAGGCGCCGGTATTATCGCAGGCGAGCTCCCAGTCTTTTTGTGCAAAGGAAAAACCTTGCAGGGGAGCCGCCAGCAGGGGCGTAGAGCAGAGGCCCAGCCAGGCAGCCCAGAAGAACGCGCGCATATCAATCCCTGTCAGCAATCAGTGAGGGGGAAATTATAGGCGCGACGTGGCGGTTAGGATATCAGAATCAGGTCAAGGCGCCGCCCATACGGCACTGGGCGAAGCGTAGAATATCTTCAGCCAGCCGCCGGGCGGTATCCACATCCGTCTGGCTACGTTTGACCAGCAGACGGCTCAGACAGCCCTCGACAATCAGCTCCATCTGCTTGGCGACCATTTCCGGGTCATCCACCTCCAGCTTAGTCAGCAGCTCATGAGTGTAGGCCAGCGAAGCCTGCTTCTGCTGTTCCGCCAGCTGGTGAATGGGGTGCTGAGGATCCGGGTAGAAGGTGCAGGCGGCGATAAACAGGCAGCCCGGGTACCGCTGGTTGCTTACGCAGGTGGTGAGTGCGGCATAGCGTGCCAGCAGCTTTTGCTCTGCGCTTAAGGTCTCGTCCAGCAGGAGCTGACGACGCCAGGCATCCACCTGCTGGCTCAGATAGCGAAGCGCGTCGTACAGCAGCGCTTCGCGGTCAGGCCAGAAGCGTTTCAGGTCGCTCGTCGGGCAGGACACGCGCTCAGCGACCATCTCCAGCGACGTGTTGGCGATACCTTCAATTTCAAGAATCTTAATGGCTTCTGCCAGGACGTCTTCACGTAGCACGGTGTTCTCCTCCATCTTTCCTCCTAAAGTGTCGCTCACGCTTGCCAATCGCGCAAATGGGCGCTGAATGCCGCGGCATCCATAAAGCCGGTGACTCGCCGCTCAGGCTGTTCCTGACCCTCAGCGTTAAAGAACAGGATCGTCGGCAGACCCAGCACCTGCAGGTGTTTCAGCAGCGCGACGTCTTGCGGGCTGTTCTTCGTCACATCAACCTGTAATAACACGGTGCCTTTCAGCGCCTGCTGCACGTCAGGTGAACTAAAGGTGTATTTTTCAAACTCTTTGCAGGCCACGCACCAGTCGGCGTAAAGATCGAGCATCACCGGTTGACCTTTCGCCTGCGCCAGCGCCTGGTCAAGCTCGGCCACCGAGCTGACGCGGGTGAAAGCCAGGTGCGCCTGCTGCTCGACCGCCGGGGCGCCAAACGCCCAGTCCTGCAGAGGCCGCGCGCTGACCAGCGCGGCGGCAAGCAGAATGATCTGTACCAGCCGCATCCACGGCCGGGTAGCGCCCAGCGAGGTGATAAACGCCCAGCTGAAGAAGGCGACACCGAGCATTGACCACAGCCGTAACCCCCACTGGTCGCCGAGTATGCGTTCCAGCAGGAAGACGGGCAGGGCAAGGATCACAAACCCGAAGGCGGTTTTCACATGGCTCATCCACGGGCCGCTTTTCGGCAGCAGGCGATTGCCAAACACGGTCACAAGGATCAACGGCAGACCCATGCCCAGCGCGTAAAGGTACAGCGTGCCGCCGCCCAGCCACAGATTACCGCTCTGGGCGATATACAACAGAATGGCGCTTAGCGGTGCGGTAGTGCAGGGGGAGCAGATCAGCCCGGCAATAGCGCCCATCGCAAAGACCCCGCCGGGCGAGCCGCCCTGGCGCTTATTGCTGAGCAGCGTCAGCCGGGTCTGCAGCGACGACGGCAGCTGCAGCGTGAACAGGCCGAACATGGAGAGCGCCAGCAGTATAAACACCGCCGACAGGCCGACCAGGACATATGGGTGCTGCAGGGCTGCCTGGAACTGCAGCCCGGCGGCGGCTACCACCAGCCCCAGCGCGGTATAGGTCAGGGCCATCCCCTGGACGTAAATAAAGGCCAGCAGCAGGGCGCGCACGGTGGAAAGCCGCTGTTTTCCGCCCAGCACGATGCCCGAAATCAGCGGGTACATCGGCAGCACGCAGGGGGTGAAGGCGATACCAATGCCAATCAGCAGCGCCCACAGGGCGGTGAAGGGCAGACGAGCGGGGACGCCTGCTGGCGGCGCCATGGCAGGCGCCTGCGGCACGGCGTTCTCCTCCATCGGGCGCGGTTCAACCGGCAGCGGCGGATTGAAGGCCGGGCGATGGTTCAGCGACGACACGGGCGCGGCGGCGGTTGGCTGAGCGTCGTTTGAGGCCGCCCGCACGGCGCTCAGCGGGATCACTTTAGTCTCCGGCGGATAACAGAATCCGGCATCGGCGCAGCCCTGCCAGGTGACGGTGAGAGTAGCCTCTTTGTCCGCCTCCTTCACCGTCACCGGCACGGTCAGGCGTTGGCGAAAGATCTCGCTTTTGCCGTAAAACTCATCTTCATGCCACTCTCCCGCCGGCAGCGCCGGTTCGTCGATCGTCGCCCCGGCGGCGCTGAAGGTAAACTGTTGACGATAAAGATAATAACCATCCTTGATTTGCCAGCTCAGGTTGACGTCATGCTGTTGCTGCTGAAAGTCAAAGGCGAAAGCTTGATCAGCAGGCACGAAGTTCGAGCGCCCCGGCGCGTCGAATAACCCGGCGGTGGCTGATGTGCTGCACAGCAGCAGGATCAGCGTAATGATGCGGTAAGCCATGAGAGGTAATCGTTGTCTCCATGCGTGACGGGTAGAACCAGCAGTTCTGGGGTTTGATACGGGTGGTGTGACTTCAGGCAGTCCAGCAGCGCCTGCTGATGGGCAAGGTCAGTTTTGAGTAGCATCTGAACTTCATACTCCTGCTCGAGTTTCCCTTCCCAGTAATACAGAGAGGTGGCCCCCGGCAGCAGCGTGGCGCAGGCTGCCACCTTTTCCGCCAGCGCTTTTGCCGCCAGATCCTGGGCGGTCGCTTCGTCCGGCGCGGTACAGAGCACAACAACAGCATCAGGCGTAGTCATCATGAACCTCGTATCAGCGAAAAGAGGCACTATAACACGCAAGATGCGGGGATATTAGCGTAACGAGCGGGGAAAGTGAGGGCAACGGAAGGCGGGCCCGTAGTGGGCCCGCCGCCAGCGGTATTTACAGCATAATCCCGCCAAAGATAAAGCCGAGGATCACGCACAGCGTGATAGCGATAACGCCGGGGATCAGGAAGGCGTGGTTAAAGACATATTTACCAATGCGGGTTGAGCCGGTGTCGTCCATCTCTACCGCCGCCAGCAGGGTTGGGTAGGTCGGTAGAACGAACAGCGCCGAGACCGCGGCAAACGAGGCGATAGCCGTCAGCGGGCTGACGCCCAGCAGCAGCGCGGCAGGCATCAACGCCTTGGTGGTGGCTGCCTGCGAGTAGAGCAGCGTGGCGGCGAAAAACAGTACCACCGCCAGCAGCCATGGGTAATTATGCAGCAGATCGCCGGCCACGGCCTGGATGTCGCTGATATGCGCTTTAACGAAGGTATCTCCCAGCCAGGCGACGCCGAGGACGCAGACGCAGGCGCTCATCCCGGACTTAAAGGTGCTGGCGTTGAGCACTTCGCCGGTGTCGATTTTGCAGGTGATGCTAATCAGGGTGGCGATGGTCAGCATAAATACCACGATCGCCTCGTTACGCGGCAGCACCGGGTTCTTAATCAGGCCGACGGTATCGCTGATGGCCGTGGCGTAGAACATCACCGCCACGATGCCGATCAAAAACAGCAGGACAGAGCGTTTGGCGTGCGGCTGCAGCTCAAATACCTGGCTGCCGCGCAGTCTGACTTCCCCCTTGGCCAGCCGCTCCTGGTAAACCGGATCGTCTTTCAGTTCGCAGCCGAGGAAGTTGCAGACGATAGCGGTGAGCATCACCGCCAGCAGCGTGACCGGAATACAGATGGCCAGCAGCGTCAAATAGCTAACGCCCAGCGGTTCAAGGATTCCTGCGAAAAAGACCACTGCGGCGGAAATGGGCGAGGCGGTGATCGCTATCTGGGAGGCCACCACCGCAATCGACAGTGGACGAGACGGACGAATGCCTTGCTCTTTGGCAACTTCGGTGATCACCGGCAGCGTGGAGAAGGCGGTATGGCCGGTGCCAGCGAGCACGGTCATAAACCAGGTCACCAGCGGGGCAAGGAAGGTAATGTACTTCGGGTGGCGGCGCAGCATCCGTTCGGCGAGGCTGACCAGGTAATCCATCCCGCCGGCGACCTGCATGGCGGCGATAGCGGCAATCACCGCCATAATGATTTCAATAACGTCGAAGGGGATCGCACCCGGTTTAATTTGAAAAATAAGCGTCAGGACAAGGACGCCAAGGCCACCGGCAAAGCCGATACCGATGCCGCCGAGCCGGGCGCCGAGATAAATCGCCAGCAGGACAATAACCAGTTCTGCACCAAACATATATGCCTTCCTTGTTTTTTAACAAGTTGATATTGAATTGTTGTATTTTAGTAAAACCAAAAAGCAAAAAAGGCATGTCATCGCTGACATGCCTTTGAATGACTATCCTGAAAGATTACTGTTCGCTTTCATCGGTATAACGCTTTGCTTTATAAGCGGGATGCATCAGGTTTTGCGCAGAGAAAATATCATCCAACTCCGCCGCCGTCAGCAGTCCGCGCTCCAGCACCACTTCCCGTACGCTCTTGCCGGTTTCGGCACAGATCTTGCCGACGATATCGCCATTGTGGTGGCCAATAAACGGGTTGAGGTAGGTGACGATGCCGATGGAGTTGTAGACGTAGCCTTCACATACCGCTTTATTGGCGGTGATGCCGTTAACGCATTTCTCCAGCAGGTTGTAGCAGGCGTTGGTCAGGATATGAATCGACTCGAACATCGCCTGGCCGATTACCGGCTCCATCACGTTCAACTGCAGCTGACCGGCTTCGGAGGCCATGGTCACAGTGGTATCGTTGCCGATAACTTTGAAGCAGACCTGATTGACCACCTCCGGCACCACCGGGTTAACCTTCGCCGGCATGATTGAAGAGCCAGCCTGCAGCTCAGGCAGGTTGATTTCGTTGAGGCCCGCGCGCGGACCGGAAGAGAGCAGGCGCAGGTCGTTACAGATCTTGGACAGTTTCACCGCCAGGCGTTTCAGCGAGCTGTGAACCATAACGTACGCTCCGCAGTCCGAGGTGGCTTCAATCAGATCTTCCGCCGGGACGACCGGTAAGTTGCTTACTTCAGCCAGCTTCTGCACCGCCAGCTGTTGATAGCCGTCCGGGGTGTTGAGGCGAGTACCAATGGCGGTGGCGCCGAGGTTCACCTCCAGCAGCAGCTCCGCAGTGCGCAGAATGCTTTTGGTCTCTTCATTAAGCAGCACATTGAAGGCATGGAACTCCTGGCCGAGGGTCATCGGCACCGCGTCCTGCAGCTGGGTGCGGCCCATTTTGAGGATGTCCTGGAACTCCACGGCTTTCGCCTGGAAGCCTTCGCCCAGCTGTTTAATCGCATCGATTAACTTAAGGATGGAGGCATACACCGCAATGCGGAACCCGGTGGGGTAAGCATCGTTGGTGGACTGGCATTTGTTGACGTGATCGTTTGGGTTCAGGTACTGGTATTCGCCTTTCTGGTGGCCCATCAGCTCAAGGCCAATGTTCGCCAGGACTTCGTTGGTGTTCATGTTTACGGAGGTTCCGGCCCCGCCCTGGAAGACATCGACCGGGAACTGGTCCATGCATTTGCCGTTATTCAGGACTTCGTCACAGGCGGCGATAATCGCATTTGCCGCGCTTTTGGGAATGGTCTGCAGCTCCTTGTTCGCCAGCGCGGCGGCTTTCTTAACCATGACCATGCCGCGCACGAATTCTGGTATGTCGCTGATTTTGCTGTTGCTAATGTAGAAGTTTTCAATCGCTCGCAGAGTATGAACGCCGTAGTAAGCGTCCGCGGGAACTTCCCTGGTGCCCAACAGATCTTCTTCGATACGAATGTTGTTTAACATGTGAACCTTCTTTTCAAGCTGCCAATGAATTCACCAAACACACAGAATATCCAGTATTCAGTATATTTTCTGGCCGACGATTATTTCCTTAACCGGCCCGGTGCCCAAGATCATATGCTGATGATAGCGAATATCAGTAAGCTTGATCACTTATTACATTGCGGCTATGAGAAGATTTATTAATCTGTGAAATGGGTCACCGCTTTCTTATTTCTGAGAAAAATAAGCCTTTCCGCTGATTGAAAAGCCGCTCAGCATCCCCATGTTAGTGGGATGCGATCAGCAAATTGATGATTACGGGCGCTGAACGCAGCGCCCGTTGATGAAGGAGACGCCGGTGCGTTGGATTCCGTTTATTGCCTTTTTTCTTTACGTTTACATTGAGATATCGATCTTTATCCAGGTTGCGCACGTGCTGGGCGTCTTTATGACCCTGATCCTGGTGATCTTTAGCTCGGTGGTAGGGATGTCGCTGGTGCGTAACCAGGGCTTCAAAAACTTCCTGCTGATGCAGCAGAAGATGGCCGCGGGCGAGAGCCCGGCGGCGGAGATGATCAAGAGCGTATCGCTGATTATCGCTGGTCTGCTGCTGTTGCTCCCGGGGTTCTTTACCGACTTCCTCGGCCTGCTGCTATTGCTGCCGCCGGTGCAAAAGCATTTGACGATGAAGCTGATGCCGCACCTGCGCTTCAGCCGGATGCCGGGCGGCGGCTTTAGCGCCGGTACTGGCGGCGGAGAGACCTTCGAAGGGGAATTCCAGCGCAAAGATGAGCAGCGCGACCGTCTGGACCATAAGGACGATCGCCGCGATTAACATCCCCCCGGCCCGGTCAGCAGATGCGACCGGGCCGCTTTCTTTGCAGGCCTACACGCTTCCCGTCGCCAGCTTGCGCCTGGGTAAAAACAGCCACAGCCCCGCCAGCATCACCAGCGCGTACAGGCTTTTCCAGCCGACCATCGCCAGCAGCAGCAGACAGAGAATGCTGCCCACCACCGCCAATAGCCGATAGCGACCGCGCAGCAAACGACAACCCGCCAGCATGCACAGCAGATAGATCATGATGAAAATGCCATTGGCGTAAACGATCAGCGCGTCCAGATTGATATCGAGCAGATAGATGCCAAGGGTGCTAACTACGCAGGATCCCAGCACGGCGTTGAGGGCGTTGCGCGGGATCTGCCGTGGCGACAGCCTTGCGAGGTAGCTGTGTGGCTTATGCTGCGCTTGCGACCAGACCAGGCGGGCAAAGCTTTGAATATAGATGTTGAGGCTGGCGAAACAGGCGAGATAGCCGATGACGCAGGCTACCCACAGCGCTTCGACGCCGAACAGACGGACCACGATATTCGGTAATGACGCCGCCGCCGCCATCTCCTCGCCAAAGGCGTGGAAGTGCAGCACCAGCACGGTGCAGGCCCAGTAGACCGAGCCGGCAAGCAGCAGGCCTATCATCAGCGCCCTGGGGAAATCACGCTCGGGATGTTTAAACTCCGAGGCGAGATGCGCGAAGGCTTCCAGACCGACAAAGCACCAGAACATCACCGACAGCGCCGAAAAGAGCTGCCCGCGGTCAATCTCCGCCGGGGCCGGGAAGGGGATCTGCGCCGGGCTTATCCCGCCGCGCCACCAGACTACGACGATCAGCGCCACTATCAGTACGGCAACCAACGTCTGCAGGTTGGCGCTGGAGCTGGCGCCACGCGAACCGACCCACCAGACGATGGCCAGGGTGCCCAGCTCCGCCAGCAGCAGCTGCGCATCATGCCAGCCGAACAGCGCCTGGCCAAAACCGGTGGCGATGTGCAGGGCGGCGGGGAGTCCGACCGGGATAACCGATAAAAACAGCCAGCCGGTGACGCTGGCCAGACGTGGCCCAAAGGCCATATCGACAAAGTGGGCCACGCCGCCCGCGCTGGGAAAATGGCGGCCCAGCAGGGCGAAGACGATGGCAATCGGGAAAACAAGGAGAATGAGCAGCGGCCATGCCCACAGGCTGTTATCGCCAGCGACCAGCGCCGCCAGCGCCGGGACGGCGAAGACGCCGGTACCCAGCAATGAGGTGGAAAGCAACCCAACTCCCTGTCCCAGCCCTAACTCCTGTTTTAAACCACTCATGATTCAATCCTGCGCCAGTGAAAAAAAAGAGAGTATCACAATCGCTTTTCCTTATGACCGATTGCCTGACATGACCGCTTTTTGTGCGCCAGCGCAAAGGTAAAAATTTTTTTTAATTTTGCCCTTGAAGCCGGAAATGGCCATCCCCATCTCTCTCTGCACTAGCCGGTAAACCGCGTTCGGCCCGGCGTCACCCATAACTGATAATGACTTTCTCGAAGGAGAGCTATCAATGAGTATTCGTCCGTTACATGATCGTGTGATCGTCAAACGTAAAGAAGTTGAAACCAAATCTGCGGGCGGCATCGTTCTGACCGGTTCTGCAGCAGCTAAGTCAACTCGTGGCGAAATCATCGCTGTCGGTAAAGGCCGCATCCTGGAAAACGGGACCGTGCAGCCGCTGGACGTTAAAGTTGGTGACATCGTGATTTTCAACGATGGCTACGGCGTGAAGACTGAAAAGATCGACAACGAAGAAGTACTGATCATGTCCGAAAGCGACATCCTGGCAATTGTTGAAGCTTAATTCGCACGACCCTGAACGAATTTGAGGAATAAAAGAAATGGCAGCAAAAGACGTAAAATTCGGTAACGACGCTCGTGTAAAAATGCTGCGCGGCGTAAACGTACTGGCAGATGCAGTTAAAGTGACCCTGGGCCCGAAAGGCCGTAACGTGGTTCTGGACAAATCCTTCGGCGCGCCGACCATCACCAAAGATGGTGTTTCCGTTGCACGTGAAATCGAACTGGAAGACAAGTTCGAAAACATGGGCGCGCAGATGGTGAAAGAAGTTGCCTCTAAAGCGAACGACGCAGCAGGCGACGGTACCACCACCGCAACCGTACTGGCTCAGGCTATCGTGAACGAAGGTCTGAAAGCTGTTGCTGCAGGCATGAACCCGATGGATCTGAAACGCGGTATCGACAAAGCGGTACTGGCTGCCGTAGAAGAGCTGAAAGCGCTGTCCGTTCCGTGCTCTGACTCCAAAGCTATCGCTCAGGTAGGTACCATCTCCGCTAACTCCGACGAAACCGTCGGTAAACTGATCGCGGAAGCGATGGATAAAGTTGGTAAAGAAGGCGTGATCACCGTTGAAGACGGTACCGGTCTGGAAGACGAACTGGACGTAGTTGAAGGTATGCAGTTCGACCGCGGCTACCTGTCTCCGTACTTCATCAACAAGCCGGACACCGGTGCCGTTGAGCTGGAAAGCCCGTTCATCCTGCTGGCTGACAAAAAAATCTCCAACATCCGCGAAATGCTGCCGGTTCTGGAAGCCGTAGCGAAAGCTGGCAAACCGCTGGTCATCATCGCTGAAGACGTTGAAGGCGAAGCGCTGGCGACCCTGGTGGTTAACACCATGCGCGGCATCGTTAAAGTGGCTGCGGTGAAAGCACCGGGCTTCGGCGACCGTCGTAAAGCTATGCTGCAGGACATCGCTACTCTGACTGGCGGTACCGTTATCTCTGAAGAGATCGGTATGGAGCTGGAAAAAGCGACTCTGGAAGACCTGGGCCAGGCGAAACGCGTGGTTATCAACAAAGACACCACCACCATCATCGATGGCGTTGGCGAAGAATCCGCAATCCAGGGCCGCGTAGCTCAGATCCGTAAGCAGATCGAAGAAGCGACCTCCGACTACGATCGTGAAAAACTGCAGGAACGTGTCGCTAAACTGGCTGGCGGCGTAGCAGTAATCAAAGTCGGTGCGGCTACCGAAGTTGAAATGAAAGAGAAAAAAGCACGCGTCGACGACGCCCTGCACGCAACCCGTGCTGCGGTTGAAGAAGGCGTGGTGGCTGGCGGCGGCGTAGCGCTGGTTCGCGTTGCGGCGAAACTCGCTGGCCTGACCGGTCAGAACGAAGATCAAAACGTCGGTATCAAAGTTGCGCTGCGCGCAATGGAAGCACCGCTGCGTCAGATCGTTTCCAACGCCGGCGAAGAGCCGTCTGTTGTGGCTAACAACGTGAAAGCTGGCGACGGTAACTACGGTTACAACGCAGCAACTGAAGAATACGGCAACATGATCGACTTCGGTATCCTGGACCCAACCAAAGTCACCCGTTCTGCACTGCAGTACGCGGCTTCCGTGGCTGGCCTGATGATCACCACCGAGTGCATGGTGACCGACCTGCCGAAAGGCGACGCGCCTGACTTAGGTGCTGCTGGCGGTATGGGCGGCATGGGCGGTATGGGCGGCATGATGTAATCGTGCGCTCTACGGCATAAAAAAGCAGAAACCCCTGGCCAGCAATGGCTGGGGGTTTTTCTTTTGGCGCGCTTTTTAGTATAAGGCTTATACATAAAAATCATTTAAGCTGCATCAGAGTGGCAAGCACCTCCGTTTCGGGCGTGAACTGACAAGCGCGACCGGGGAGGAAATGAACGCGGCTCATGCCGGCGCAGTTTGAAGGATGACAGATTTACATCCGGGCCAGTGCGTCCAGCTCATCGATCATGGGGAATAACATGCAGGTAAAATATTTAGCAGGGATTGTCGGCGCAGCCTTACTGTTGGCAGGTTGCAGTTCCAGCAATGAATTAACCTCTGCCGGCCAGAATGTGCGCTTCGTGCAGGAGAAGCCGGGCGCAGAGTGTCAGCTGTTAGGGACCGCGACGGGTAAACAGAGCAACTGGCTCTCCGGCCAGAATGGCGATGAGGGCGGTTCCATGCGCGGTGCTGCGAACGCCTTGCGCAACCAGGCGGCAGCGATGGGCGGCAACGTGATTTACGGCGTCAGCAGCCCGACGCAGAACCTGCTGTCGAGCTTTGTGCCTACCGACAGCGAAATGAACGGCCAGGTTTATAAGTGCCCGAACTGATGCGTGACGCCTCTCTCTGCGAGCGCGGAGAGAGGCGTGGTCGTTAGATGAGGATCAGACGCTAAGCTCTGCTTTCTTCTCCAGATAGAAGGCGTGCAGAGGACGCAGGCACTCTTCCAGACTGAGCATTCTTCCCGGCTGGGAAGGGATAATGGTACTGAAGATCTGGCATGGCGCCAGCTCCGCGTGCATCGCCTTGAGCTTGGGGCTTTTCTCGATAAGCCGCGTCACGACGTTGTTTTCCAGTTCCGATAAATGCGGCGCGCTGGTTTTCACCACCGCCCCGGAGACAATTTTCTTGCCTTCGTCTGTCTCGCAGCAGTACAGCACGCCCAGATAATGCGAAAACAGGTTTAGCTTCCATTCTTCCTGGGGATACTGCTGGTAATCAATATTGGGTTGAGTGGTTAAGTCCACGGCATAGCACATTAAGAATTCAAGATTCGAGCTTAAGTACTGAATAAACGCTTGATCGCCTACGGTTTTCAATGTGTACTCAATGCCAGCAAGGAGAGCTTCTACCTGCCTGTCTTCAATACATAGCGTACAAACTTGCTCATTCTGGAGAACCAGTATAAGCGTTGACCAGGTTTCGTCTGGTTTGTGAGTGATCGACATAATGCGACGTTCCGGATTTGGCTGCTGAATCTCGGTCATCTCTACAGCAGGGATATTTGCGATCAACGATTCATTATAAGCGATCAGCTTTTCTTTATACGTTTCGCCTTGATCTTGCAAAGATTTAAATGTTACAAGCAGACGGTTTTGCAGGATAAGAAGAAGATCGAGCACTATCGGTGCTTGCAGATAATACTGCTGACAGAAACCATTTTCCTGCTTTATTTTCAACAGCAATGCCATAAAGCGATTTTCAAAGGTAATACCTGCGGTATTAAATCCAATAAACGTTCCTTGCATAGTTCTCTCCTTTTTATGCTGGCGCGAGATTCTTTGTCTGCGACAGATCGATAACGCGATCTGCAGAGGCAATAGTGGATGGCCGATGGGCAACGATAATCCGGGTAATGCTTAACGCCGAGATTGACTGATTGATAACTGATTCATTCTTTAAGTCGAGATGGCTGGTGGCCTCATCCATAAACAGAATGCTTGGTTTACGATACAAAGCTCGAGCGATCAGAATACGCTGCTTTTGCCCGCCGGAAATACCTAACCCCAGTTCACCAACAATGGTTTCATAGCCCATTGGCATCTTCATAATTTCGTCATGAATGTTACAGCGCCTGGCGCATTCCATCACAAAATCAATATCGGCATTATCTTCGAAGCCGCTGATATTATCGATAAGCGACCCGGAGAAAAGGCGGTCCTCTTGCAGTACGCAGGCGGTACCGTGACGATAGTTATTCAAACCAATTTTAGTGATATCGAGGTTATCGGCTAATACATCTCCGCTAGTAGGTGAAAGCAAACCGCACATCACTTTTAACAGCGTGGTTTTACCAACACCGGAAGGTCCGATTAACGCAACAGATTCCCCAGGTTCTACCGTAATATTTAAATTAGAAAATATAGGCTGAGAAAAGGGATCGTATTGATAACAGAGATTTTTTACTTCTAGTTTTGCACCCGAGTCAGCAGAGAAAACTTCTCTTGCAGGAAGCTCCTGCTCCGGTTCGCTGAAGACGATCTCTGACAAACGTTCATTATGTAAAGAAAGCATACGGAGTTGCATACAGAGATCAATCAGACTAGAAGCTCGCTGTGAAAACTGGCCACGGTAGGCGTTGAAGGCCATAAACATACCGAGAGTCATATTATTATCAATAACCATAATGGCACCCAGCCAAAGAACCGCGACCTGATCGATAGTAGTTATAAAAGTATTGATTCCACCAAACATCATGTCGAAGCGCGTTTGTTTGATTCCGGCATTGCAGGCTTCAATATTAATATTGAGCCAATGCTGGGAGCGACGCTCTTTCAGGTTTAAGGCCTTGATGGTCGAGATTCCATACAGAGACTCCATAAAATGCGAGCTGGAGCGTGCGCCTTTAATCACTTGTTCTTCCGCTACGCGACGATAAAAGCGGTAGGTAGCAAAGCGCATAATCGCATAGCATAGGGTAAAACCAACGACCACCCAGGTCAGCCAGCCCCCATACAGTGTCAGCATGATCAGCAGACCAATAGTCATGATCGAGTCAATAATGCCGCTGACAATACTATTCGTAAACGTCGAGCGTATGGTGTCCAGAGAGGAAAAACGCGACTGGATATCTCCTAAATGACGCTTTTCAAAAAAGGATAGTGGCAGACTGGCCAGATGATCGAAAAGCGTGGTTTTCCATTGAATATTAGTTAACGTATTTAATGTTAACGATGTCCAGGCCCGGAGCATACTGATAAAGGTGCGGAACAGGGTGAAGAAGACCAGACCGATACAGATTACGGATAGCAGGCTCTGATCATGGGCCATGATCACGTGGTCAGTCACCAGTTGAGTGCCTATCGGCAGCAATAAGCCAATCGCTTCAACCACGACCGAGAAGGCGAAAATTTTCAGTAGCGTTGACTTCAATCCGATAATATTACGCATCAGATCCAACAGATGCAGGCGAGATTTGGCTTTTTCCTGTTGAAAGTTTTGATCCGGCCAGAGTTCCAGGGCGATACCGGTAAAATAATTGGACATCTCCTGATTGCCAATGACTCGTTTACCCAATGCCGGATCGTGTACAATGAAACTTGATTTACGTACTTTGGTGAGAACCACATAGTGATTCATTCCCCAATGCAGGATACAGGGCAGTTTAAGCTGACGAATCTCATTCAGGTCTAACGACAGAGCACGGCTTTTCAAGCCGGCATGATCTGCCGTTTTGCTTAATGACATCATCGTTACTCCCTGCGAAGCGCTGCCAAAGCGCTGGCGGAAATTAAACAGATCAATATCCAGACCATAGTGACCGCAAACCATCGCCAGGCAAGCGATCCCACACTCTGTTGCCTCCGACTGTAATATAACTGGCGTTTTATGGCGTAATGAAAAATTTAGTCTGGATATAATGGTGGTAAATATTTCATTAGTCATGGATCGGCCCACTTACACTTTGAGACATTTTATAAAAAGGAGTAAACATCCACATGTAAAGAGGACGTTTTTCAAGGAAAACAACTGCCCGTGCTTTAAGTCCATTTGAGAGCTTAAGTGTTTTCCCATTATAAGAAAAAGTTTTATTTTTAATCTTTACAATTGTTTTATAAAGTGCCAGTTCTTGCTGATTAGTTCCATTACTCACGTTAGTATATTCTGACATTTCCTGCCTCGCTGCGGGGACGGAAGATATTGATATGACTTCGCCAGGGAATTGTCCAAATTTATCAGAAGGAAAAGCATCATAGCGAATATTTATAACATCACCAGGTTTTACATAAGGTATGCTATTATTCGGCAGCCATAATATAAGATAATACTCAATGTTACCTGTAGGCTTGATTTGAGCCAAGCTACTGCCATTATCAACCATCTGTCCTTTAGTTACCGAGAGTGACTCAATGCGTCCTTCTGTCGTAGCTTTTATAATAGCATTGCCTTTGGCATTTGATTCAACTAATTGGTTTTTGAAATCATTTATTTGATTCTGTTGTGCTGTTATCTGATTGTCAAAATCAGCGATTTTAGTTATTTTATCGCTATTATATTGTGTGATTTGCGATTCTAATTGCATCTTTTGACTTACAAGAGATTGATATGTGCTCTGTTGTTGGAAATATAATGAATGTTGATAGTTATATTGATCTTTTGTGATGAGTCCATCTCTAAGATAACTATCATAGCTGGATAAATTATCGTGCATTTTCTTTAATCCAGCTAAGGCATTAGCAAGAAGACGATTGATCTCTTTCAATGATTCTTTATTGGCTTTAAGTTGCTTTTCTATTGAAGACAATGTTTCTTGCTTGTTTTGAGAAAGCTTGTTTATTATTTCTTCAGCATTGGCTATCTTTTCTTTATTAACTTCTATCTGTACAGAACTAACATTTCCAGTAGTCGTGTCACGAGAGATATCTATTTCATAGAGAGGTTGTCCTTTTTTAACCAGATCACCAACTTTCACATATTGTGATACGATAAAACCTTGTTGTGGCGCATAAACATTTACAGAATGAGGTAAGGTGATAACCTCCCCATTAACATCTATCCGCTGAGTAAAGCTACAAAAGATCATGGCTGATATAAGCAAACCAAGGAATAGCAAAGATAATACTATGATTAACCAAGTCGGCATTCCAGCCAGCAATAAAGCTTTCCCTTTCCAATATACTCTTTTGTACTCAATCGCTTCCTTGCGATATAATCTTCTTGTCATTTTTTGTTTATTTACCGATGTAAAAAGGCCCGGAATGGGCCTTTGTTAAAGGAATTTTTAACTTATGCCCAAGGTGTGAATGTGCCGTCAAGAGCAGAAGTATAAGAATCTGCGATATATTTTACAGTTTGTTCCCAGCCAAGTGCAATACCGCTGACGGCGCCACCAATAAAGCCGCCAATGGCACCAAAGATGACCCCACCTAGTTCGGCGATGATACCAAACCCAAGGATGCCACCGCCGTCACCAGCCTTACCACCTGCAGCAAAAGCACCCCACATAGCCGCTACAGTTCCGAATGCTATTGCGGAACCTACTGCTTCTACACCATTCGTTACCAGGCTGGTAAGAGTGGACATAAAGCTTGAGGTATCCCAGCTATAGCCACCAGAAATTTCCTGCATTTCAAAAACGTTTAACTCACGCATTATATATACTCCTGTAATAAAATAATTTACTTCCTGTAAAGGGAGTAAAGTGTATATGGTCATTTTACTGAGCCATGATTTAATAGAGAGCATTGCCCTCAAGATAAGAAACATACCATCACTCAAATAAAGATTATTTGCCAGAGATCTCTATTTGGTTCGTATATTTCACGGTGGTAAATGCTATGCTCATCCTTTCTTTAAAGCAACCTCTAACTTGATGATTTATTATGTTTATATTGTGATTTCATGTGAATTAAATTTATTCCTCTTGAATGACGACCTCTAACAATCCTCTTACGGTGCCAATAGTAATGTCATCGGTAGTACGATAGTAATCTGCGGTAAGATTAATCTCTTTATTGAGCTTGTTGGCATCTACTATAAATGACTTTGCTTCATAATCATAAAAATTAACAGGGATACCATTTTCTTTTATTATAGTGTTGACGTTTTGTGCACCTCCGCTACTTGTTGGATCGCTGTTAAGGAGAACGCCGGGAGTGCCATCAGTACTCGAACGAGGGTTAAACCAATAGTAAATCGTATTTCCAGTTGACTTTTGTTCGCAGTTAATATTCAAGGTAAAGGATTTTTCTTTTGAGGTTTTACTTCCCGGTGAAGTAGACAAAAGTGTCACTTTATCAATTCTTGAGAGGTTTACGGTTTTAGTTGATGTTATTTCACATGAGTTTTCGCGAGGTACAGGGCTTACAAATTTCATATTTATTGATAATAGTAAGCTAGATGGCATTGTGGCTTTATAATCGCTATCAGCAACATAAAATGATACGCTGCTATTGGTTGGGGACTGACTTAAGTCAATAGTTCCAGTTTTGATTAACCAATAGCGATAAAGTGTATTTTCAGTTGTTCCTGGAACCGGTATGCTTCCTGCAACCGCGGGTATCATTCCATAGACCGAGCCAGTAAGTAAATCACTAATCTGATAACCAATGCCTGGAATTCCTGTTTCATAAACAGGTTTACCCATAATGCCAGTCACTCCTGGAACTTCGCTGGCAGTGATCACGGTAGTGTATCTATTCTTAGATGAGTTGTCGCAAGTAAATGCGGGTGCAGAACCGCCGATACCCATCAATTTTGTATAGAGTATGCTTCCTACCGGTATAGTTGGATCAGTAGATATTTTAACATTGCTTGGCATGTTAAAATTAACCCTTTTGGCGATATCTTTGATATTACAAGTTGCTTCTGCTTGACCACAAGCGATAATCAATAAAGCCGAGAATAAAAATATTTTTTTCATATGTGATATCCTTTTATCACTAGCGGCAAATAGCTTTGGATGTTGTGAGACTTCCTTGCGTGGGAAGTAATTGATACGTTGCATTGCAACGTTGATCCTGCCGTTGGCCCCATAAAACAAGTAACTCACCACTATCTTGCAAGCCAGAGAGATAAACTATCCCTTCATCACTGACAATGTTGGCTTGAGTATTGGCACTGTTTTTTATCGTTACCGTGGAACCATAAGGAACCGGTTTATCTCCAGGCATTTCTAGTTGTATGAGTGCTCTACGTCCAATATTGCCGGCATAATTAGCACGCACGATGGCACCACGGGTCGGAACGACGCTCTGCGTGGTTTCTGGCAGCTCCATATCTTCGCCTAACGTGGAACTGTCGAGCGTGATATCGGTGCGACGGTATGGTGTTACGTACGGAACGATGGCGTAGCCGCGATAGTCGGTAGAGATGGTGTTATCATTGGTGAGCTTGACGTTATCCAGCCCCGGCGCTTTAACCAGTACCGCTGCATCAGTGATGTCCTGACCCAGCGTGATGCCATCGGCATGGGCAACGATACTGCCGTTGGCGCCGTAGTCAATGCGCTCGCTACTGCGATCGTAGCTGTAGCCGGCATTGACGCTGCCGCGGGCGCCATTATAAGTCGCGCGCATATCGCCGCTGTAGTATTCCCGGTTGCTGTATCCTTGCTGCAGGCTCCACTCCAGACTATCGTTCTCCAGCGCATTACCACCGATGGATACTGACTGATCGGTTGATCCCGGATTGCTGTTGGTTAACTGATAGCTGGTGTAGGTGCCAGGCAACCAATTGCTCAACGGCAGCGTTACAGTCAGTGTAATACGTTGGTCGTCCTGAGCGTCTTTCCCTGAGTTATCTCCACCCCAGGTATAGCGGTTATAGCTGTAGCCGAGGTAGTAGTTCACATTGCGGAAGCCGCCGTTATAGCCCACGCTAATCGACTTGTTAGTACGCTTATCATCCCAGTAATCTTCGATTAAACCGCTTATCGACAGGCTACCGAGACCTTTACCCAGGCTTTGGTTAACCGTCAGATTGGTGCGGTTGCGCAGCGAGCGCGAAGTGTAGTAGCCGTCATTAGAGTAGCTATCCAGGACCTCCGAGAGGGTATGAAATCCGCGGGTGGAGTAGCGGTAGCCGGCGATGGTGACGTTAGTGCCGGTTTCAACGATGTTTTTCCCGTAACGAACTCGCCAGGACTGTCCGGAGGTCTTTTCATCGTCTTTCATTTTTGACCAAGCCTGGGTGACGTCTGCCGAGGCGGCGCCCAGTTCACCCAGGTTATAGCCGAGACCTGTTGACAGCGCCTGATAGCGCGAGGCCGCCTGCATGCCGCCATATAGCGTCAGGCTGCTGGAGACGCCGTAGGTCGCGGTGGCTTGGGTAAACGGCGTTTCATCAACTCCACCATCGTACGGGCGATATTTACCAGATGTGATCTCATATTCCAGCTGATCCTCACGGACCATCACCGGCAGGGTGGCGAACGGCACGACAAATTCTTGTTTCGATCCGTCGGATTCCTCCACTGTGACGTAAAGGTCGCCGCTACCGCCGCTCGGGTACATATCGGTGATTTCAAACGCCCCGGGAGCGACATAGGTCTGGTATACCTGATAGCCGTTTTGTTTAATGATGACGCGGGCATTGGTTCTGGCGATACCGCGAATAATCGGCGCATAGCCGCGCATACTTTCCGGCAACATCGTCGTATCGGTGGCCAGCTGAATACCGGTAAACGGCACGCTGTCGAAGATACCGTTGAGCGATGAACTCTCACCCATCACAAGGTTACTGTTGATGGAGCGGATGCTGCGCTGCATATAGAGATAGGCGGAATCCCAGTCCCCGGCACCGCTGTTGTTTTTATTCCAGGTGCTGAGGTTACGGATGCGCCACGGGCCAACGTTGAGGCCGGACTGCAGATTCAGACTGTAGTATTCATCATTGGCCTGCATATCGTTTGAGCCGCTGAACTGATAGTTCACCAATAACGCGTTGATGCCATCATCAAACTGATCCGGTGGAATATATCCCTGCGCGGTGGTGGATAAGGCCGCCTGCGGAATAGAGATATTTAAGCGCTGGGCGGTGAAGTTAAAATCCGCTTTGGTGTCCGGAATGACAGAAAAGTTTGCGCAGCCGTTTTTATCCTCGGCTAACTCTGGAAAGGCTTTTATCCTTACGCCATATTCCGCGAGTGTTTTTAGACTCAGGCAGGGAACCAGAGCTGGTTCGCGGTTATCGCTGCTGGCGCGATTGTTGGCAACAAACTTTATCGTCCTGGTGTCCAGGTAGCGGCCATTAAACATAATATCGACCCGATAATCCCCTGGCGCCTGCGCGTTCTGAGTCTGAAATATGGATAAATCGGGAGTGGTTGATGGATCGCTACCATTCAATGAGCTAATGAATGAGGGATCGAAAAAGTCACGTGCTTGCGCTTTATTATTCAAACCAGAAAGCAATGCCGGAAGCATTGCGAGAAAGACGGTGGATAGTTTGAATAATCCATTATTCTTATTTGGCATAGACACATCCCTATAATGATAAAATAAATTTCTTATTACAGCGATGAGGAATAGAGCGACCCTGCTCCGCCATAATCATTGACCACTTTCCAGGTAATGCTGGAGGCATTAATATTTTCTTTTAGCGTCACTTCTTTGGTCGTCATTGGGGCGACGGAGTTGACTTCCGGCTTCACTTCTTTTCCACCAATCTGGATGCTATTGAAATAAAAGAAAAACGGTGTCGGATTTTTGATGGTCAGCTTTTTGCCGGCCTTACGCCATTCGAGCTTTTTCGCTTCCGTATTAGGGGAGAGGTCGAAAAGTGTTTTGGGACGATAGACCAGACGCATGCGGTGACGAACCGCCAGTTGAATAGTATTGTTATTTGCTTTGGCATCATCTGCCGGAGGAATCGCCATCACGTTAAAATAGTACATGGATTCCCGGTCGGTCGGTGCATTAACGTTGCCGGTGGCAAACAGACGAACCGTATTCTGTTGTTTCCCCTCGAGGCGAAAAAGCGGTGGGGTAGCCATAAACGAAGGCGCTTTCCCTGCAGGCGTTTCAACCCAGGATTTAATCAGATAGGGAATATCATCTTTATTTTCGATTTGCGCGGTAATTTCACGCGCACCTTCCTTATAGAGGTAGCGGGTGGATTCAACGACAATACCGGCATGAGCAATACTGCTGAGGAGTAATGCACAGGATGCGGTGAGATTTAATAAGGTCCTGAACATGGCTTTTCTCTAAATGCGAAAAAGGGCCCGCCGTGAAGCGGGACCCTTTGGGGATAAATTAATTGGTGTAATCGATAGTAAAGGTCGCAACACCTTTAACCGGACCTTCGGTAACCGGAGTCGCGGCGTTAGTTCTTACATAACCAGTGGTGTACTTCAGCTGAGTACCGTTGGTTGCAGAGTAGCTTTCGGACATAGTGTCGGAACCGTCGAAGGCTACGCGATGCGCATCGCTGACGCGCTGGATACCGATGCCGATACCAGCTGCACCGTTAGCCGCGGTGTTGTCCAGAATGGTTGCATCGCTGCTGGAGGTGCCACTTACATTTACGGTCACGCCAGTAACCGGGTTAGTGCTGCCCTGTGCGCAGTCTTTCACCTCAAAACCAAAGTCCTGGGTTTTGAACAGTTTACCAGCGGCTTCAGCATTTGCTTCAGTGGTGGTTACAGTGATCAGCTGAACGATACCGTTGTTCAGGGTACCCGTCGGAGTCACGACGCAAGAGTTAGATGCATCAGAGACTTCACCCAGTACAGTTACCTGAGCGGTGTTGGTTGCCATTGCCTGAGCACTCAGCACTGCAGATGCAGCGACCATTACAGCTACGATTGTCTTTTTCATTTAATTAATCCATATATAGATACTTAGTCCTGTGTAGAATCGATAACAGTTATCAAGGGAATGGAGTATGTATTCGCATTGATATTGAAAATAAGCGTCAGCTTTCCTTTATATAGTGCTGAGACCAATCATCCTGTTGAACGACGCTACCATATCGCTTGCCATAGCGAACCATGGAGAAGCGGGAGTAATTTAAAAGTCTTGTGCAAAAAATGCTTGTGAATTGTTGATGAAGCACCCGTGAATTTAATGCTTCCCCCCTCTCTGATGAGATGTGGATTCCAGTTGAGATTAATTTAATCTGAAAATGTGACCATTAAGCAAGTTAGCTATCGCTTGTTTTTTTATCTGCGGTATCCTGTGGGCTGAACTTCAATGTGAAATGTACCTGTTTCCATCTGAAACAAGAATGTTCACATAATCGTTTGGTTGAAATCATTTGATTTTATTATGGATAATAGGGTTACGTGGGGCAAGGATATGGATGACGCAGTATTATTTAATGGGTGTATAATTAATCAGGAGATTATATTTAATGCCAATATGAATGAGCTGCGCCCGCTTGCCGGGGACGGGGAGTGCATCAGCCTCAATGCGCCTACCGCCAGATGCTTGCTGCTGCTTTTGCAGAATTGCGGCAAAGTCATTTCACGGGATGAGTTCCTGGCGGCTGTATGGGAAACACGGGGGGTGGTCGTTTCGCAAAATACGTTCTATCAAAATATCTCTTTGCTGCGAAAATCGCTGGTAAAAGCTGGACTATCTGAGGATATCATTATCACCGTCCGGCAAAAAGGCTTTAGCGTCGCTCCGAATACATTGGTCATTCCTCTCTCTGATGAAGAGTGCGAGAATATGAACCGGGTGACATTAACGCATTATCAGAATAATAAAGTTGTCGGCTTTGTTTCTGAAGATAAGGAAAAATCTGACACTCATTTAAATCTTCCACTAATAGAAAACTCATCAAATCATGACAGTGATTTGATGGCAAATAAAACGGAAGAAGGTGAAAAAGTATCTGAGCGGTTACATGTTACTTTTAAAATACCCATATGGTTAATCGCGCTAATTGTAGTGATGATTGTAATTAATATTATTGTGTTGGTCGCGCTAAATCGGTAGCTCGTCGCACCCAGGGGTTATAGCGCGGTGCGATAGTCATTTGCTGGTCACCTTAACACCCGTCTGTCGAAATCTTCCTATCCGAAGGTCTGCCAGAACGTCCTGGCAGACCTTCAGTTTATTAACGCTGCTTCAGCCCTAAATCCAGCGGCGTCTTGCTGGGTTCCCCGCCAATCTCGCGCGCCAGCTTCGGCACCATATAGCCGGAGATGAGGGTCAATAGTTCGCGCATGATTTCACGGGCTTCATCATCGCTGACCATGAAGTGCGCCGCTCCCTGCACCCGATCCAGCACGTGCAGGTAGTAGGGCATTACCCCGGCGTCGAACAGCGCATTGCTGAGGTCGGCCAGGGTTTGCGCGTCGTCGTTCACCCCGCGCAGCAGCACGCTCTGGTTGAGCAGCGTGACGCCCGCCTGACGCAGCATGGCCATCGCCGCGCGAAACTCACCGTCAATTTCATTCGCGTGATTGACGTGGTTAACCAGGATTACCTGCAGCGACGAACGCTGGAAGCGGCTGGCCAGCGTCTCGGTGATGCGCGCCGGGATCACAATCGGCAGGCGGCTGTGAATACGCAGACGCTTAACGTGCGGAATAGCTTCCAGCTGGGTCATCAGCCAGTCAAGCTCATGATCCTTCGCCATCAGCGGGTCGCCGCCGGAGAAGATGATTTCATCAAGCTGCGGATGCGCCGCGATGTAGTCCATCGCCGTCTGCCAGTTGCGCCTGGTGCCCTGATTTTCGGCGTATGGGAAGTGGCGGCGGAAACAATAACGGCAATTGACTGCACAACCGCCTTTCACCAGCAGCAGGGCCCGGTTGCGATATTTGTGCAACAGACCGGGCACCACGCTGTGCTGTTCTTCCAGCGGATCGGTGGAGTAGCCGGGGGCGACGATAAATTCTTCCTCGGCGGTAAGTACCTGACGAAGCAGCGGATCGTTAGGGTTGCCTTTCTCCATGCGGGCGATAAACGCGCGTGGGACGCGCAGCGGGAACAGGCGTCTGGCCTCGCGTCCGGCCAGCAGTTTTTCATCAGCGTCTACATTTAAAAGACGCAGCAGTTCATCAGGACTGGTCACAACATTGGCAAGTTGCGTTATCCAATCTTCTCTGGATGGGGTATTTAGGGTTACAATATGCGCCATTTTGTGGCTTAGCTACCAGTTAAACAATTTCAGAGGGCCTTATGGCGACTTACTATAGCAACGATTTTCGTGCTGGTCTTAAAATCATGTTAGATGGCGAACCTTATGCGGTAGAAGCCAGCGAATTCGTTAAACCCGGTAAAGGCCAGGCGTTTGCGCGCGTTAAACTGCGCCGCCTGCTGACTGGCACCCGTGTTGAGAAAACCTTCAAATCTACCGATTCGGCAGAAGGCGCGGACGTTGTCGATATGAACCTGACTTACCTGTACAACGACGGTGAGTTCTGGCACTTCATGAACAACGAAACTTTCGAACAGCTGTCTGCTGACGCGAAAGCGATCGGTGACAACGCTAAATGGCTGCTGGATCAGGCTGAGTGCATCGTGACCCTGTGGAACGGCCAGCCGATCGCGGTCACCCCGCCGAACTTCGTTGAGCTGGAAATCATTGAAACCGATCCAGGTCTGAAAGGCGACACCGCGGGTACCGGCGGTAAACCAGCGACCCTGTCTACTGGCGCTGTGGTTAAAGTTCCGCTGTTCGTCCAGATTGGCGAAGTGATCAAAGTGGATACTCGCTCTGGCGAATACGTATCCCGCGTGAAATAATTTCGCGCCATGTTGACTGGCGCAGCCTCCGTGCTGCGCCGCTCTTTACGTACAGGCACAACGAGCACGATACATGAAGCGCAGCGTTAAACTCCTGGTGTTACTCTTTCTGAGCAGCGCGCTGTTGGCTGGCTGCAATACCGCCCGCGGTGTGGGTGAAGATATTCAGGGCCTGGGCCACGCTATCTCTCACGCTGTGAGCTGAATTTCCCTGCCGTTTCGTTAATGGCGCTTGCCTCCCGGTATGTCAGCCTCCTCCACGCATACTCCTTTTCTCTTAAAAATCGCAAAGATCCCTTCATCTTTGGACGGTTTGTCTATGCTTATAGGGCATGAAAACAAAACTGACACTAAGGATGACATTATGGTGAAAAAAACGATTGCAGCGTTCTTTACGGTTTTGGTCCTCTCTTCAGCACTGACCGCTTGTAACACCACGCGCGGTGTCGGTGAGGATATTTCAGACGGCGGCAACGCAATCTCTGGCGCGGCAACCAAAGCTCAGCAATAAACGCCGTCAACGGTACGGTTTAGCGCCGTACCGTTCTTCACTTCTCTCATTCCGTTGGATATACTCACCACGACTTTTCATCCACCTTACGGGACGACCCGTAAGCGTTTCTCATCCGGGGACGGCCCCAGCAAAGGAGCCTTATGTCCTGGATAGTCTTGTTTATCGCTGGCCTGCTGGAAGTGGTGTGGGCCGTCGGCCTGAAATATACCCATGGCTTTAGCCGCCTGGTTCCCAGCGTTATCACCATCGTGGCGATGGTGGCCAGCATGGCGCTGCTCTCATGGGCGATGAAAACCCTACCGGTAGGTACCGCCTACGCCGTCTGGACCGGGATCGGCGCCGTGGGGGCCGCCGTGACCGGTATTGTGCTGTTAGGGGAATCCGCCAGCGCCATGCGTATCGCCAGCCTTGTCTGTATCGTGATTGGCATCATTGGCCTGAAGATCAGCGCGCACTAATCATAGCGCTGATTGACCCAGACCAGTTTGCCGACATCAAAGCCCTGTCGGGTGGCAATGTCCAGCATCTGCTGCCTGACCTCCGGGGCGATGGTCGGCGCCCGGGCCAGCAGCCAGAGATAGTCGCGATCGGGGCCGCAGACCAGCGCGTAACGATACTCCTTATCCAGAGCAATGACGTTATAGCTGCCGTAGAAAGGGCCGAAGAAGGAAATCTTCAGCGCGGCGCGGCTGGGCTCCCCGGTAAAGTACGCTACCCCGTCCGTTTTCTGCCACATGCCGCGGTCGGGGTTATAACCTTTATTCACCACATCCAGACCGCCGTCATCACGTGGGTGCCAGGCGATCGTGACCTTTTCCAGCCCGCTTTCAAAAGGGTGGTCAAAGCGGGCGATTTCATACCAGGTACCCAGATAGCGCTGAACGTCGAAGGGACTGACCACGGTGACGCCCGGCGGCGGGGTGGGCGTGCTGCAGGCGACAGACAGGAACGAGACGGCAATCGCGGTGATTATCGGCAGGATACGCATGGCATGCTCCTTGCTGGCTTTTAAGCTAAGTGTAGAGTCCAGCAGGGAAAAGGCGGCAAGATTTTTCTATGAAGCGAGCCCGGTAGCAGAAATGCGACCGGACTCTTGCAGGATCAGATAAACAGTACGCCAACGAGGGTGATGACGCTGAGGATTGCCGCCAGGCCGTAGAAGACCCATTTACCGTTTGGCACATGGATTTTCAGATCGTGCATGGCGTGGTGAATACGATGCAACCCGCACCACAGCGGCAGGACAATCATCAGAAAGATGAACGCGCGGCCGATAAAGCTTTGGGCAAAGGCCAGCACACGCTCATAGCTGAAGGCGTCGGCCGGAGCTAGCCCTAGCGGCAGCAGGATGCCGACCAGCAGCACCATCACCGGCGCGACAATCGCGCCCCACATGCCGCCTGCGCCAAACAGCCCCCAGAATACGGGTTCATCGGAACGTTTCGGATTGGGATTAATCATCTCAGCCTCCTTACCAGAACAGGGCGGCAAACAGGATCACCACGGTGACCACCGCCGTCACCACCCAGAGCCCTTTAATGACCGGCTCTGGCCCCATTTTTTCGCCTTTGATGATGACGTTGGCGGCTTTCGGCGCCAGCTCAAACCAGGTTTTGGTGTGCAGCAGCGCCGCCGCCAGAGTAATCAGGTTGAGGATCACCACCACCGGGTTTTGCAGGAATCCGATATATCCCGCCCAGCTCTCCGCGCCGTGCTTGAGGGCAAACAGCCCATAAATCAGCACAATGCTAAACCATACCGTCGGTACCGCCGTGCCTTCCCGTAACATGTAGAAGCGATAAAACGGCAGCTTTTTCCACCAGGTGGAGGTCATTGGCCGCACGTAGGGTTTGCGTTTCGTCGTCATAATGCGCTCCTTAGCGTGGTTTCAGGGTGGCGATAAGAAAGTCTTTCGAGCTTTCCACCTTGCCCTGCTGGATCGCGGCCGCCGGGTCGACGTGCTTCGGACACACTTCCGAGCAGTAGCCAACGAAAGTACAGGTCCAGACGCCATTCTGGCCGTTAAGCTGCGCCATGCGTTCCTTTTTACCGTGGTCGCGGCTGTCTTCGTTATAGCGGTGGGCGAGGGTGATCGCCGCCGGGCCGATAAATTCCGGGTTCAGGCCGAACTGTGGACAGGCGGCATAGCACAGCCCGCAGTTGATGCAGCCGGAAAACTGATGGTATTTCGCCATCTGGGCCGGGGTCTGCTTGTTTGGCCCCTGGTCAGGCGTGCGGTTATTGCCGATGATATACGGCTTAATGGCTTCCAGGCTTTCGATAAAGTGGGTCATGTCCACCACCAGATCGCGCTCGATCGGGAAGTTGGCCAGCGCCTCAACTTTGATGCCTTTGGTGTAATCGCGCAGGAAGGTTTTGCAGGCCAGCTTCGGCACCTTGTTGACCATCATGCCGCAGGAACCGCAGATTGCCATTCGGCAGGACCAGCGGTAGCTCAGGTCTGGCGCCAGGTTGTCTTTGATGTAGCCCAGCGCGTCCAGCAGCGAGGTCTGTTCATCGTAAGGCACGTCATAGAACGCGCTGTGCGGTGCGGTGTCGACCTCCGGATTGTAGCGCACCACTTCGACTTTCAGGTTTTTCATCTCAGCCATGGGTGGTCTCCTTCTTCTCAGCCGCGTCCGCTTCTGCGCCATAGACACGTTTTGCCGGCGGCAGCGTGGTGATCTTCACATCGCCATATTCCAGACGGGTAGTGCCATCGGCCTCGCGGAAGGCGAGAGTGTGCTTGAGGAAGTTGACGTCGTCGCGTTCGGTACAGCCTTCATCCAGACGCTGGTGCGCCCCGCGCGATTCTTTACGGGCGATGGCCGAGTGCGCCATACATTCGGCAACGTTTAAACCGTGCCCCAGCTCAATGGTGTAAAGCAGATCGGTATTGAACACGCTGGAGTTATCGGTAATGCGCACGCGCTTAAAGCGCTCCTGCAGTTCAGCCAGCTTGTCGATCGTTTTCTGCATCAGCTCCGGCGTGCGGTAGATGCCGCAGCCTTCCTCCATCGACAGCCCCATTTCATCGCGAATTTTCGCCCAGTTTTCGTTACCTTCCTGGTTGACGAGATCTTTCAGGCGCTGCTCCACATCGGCAGCCTGCGCATCGAGGGCGGCGCCGTTTGCCTCGCCCGCCTGAGCGGCGCGCTGCATGGCCTGCTCCCCGGCCAGGCGGCCGAAGACCACCAGCTCGGCCAGCGAGTTGGAGCCCAGACGGTTGGCGCCATGTAAGCCAACGGACGAGCATTCGCCCACGGCAAACAGCCCTTTGATCCGGGTTTCGCACTGCTGATCGGTTTCAATACCGCCCATGGTGTAGTGCGCGGTCGGGCGCACCGGGATCGGCTCTTTCACCGGATCGACGCCGACGTAGGCTTTCGCCAGTTCACAGATAAACGGCAGACGCTCCAGCAGTTTTTTCTCGCCGAGGTGGCGGAGATCGAGGTAGACCACGTCGCCGCGCGGCGTCGGGATGGTGTTCCCTTTCCGCCACTCGTGCCAGAAGGCCTGGGACACTTTGTCGCGTGGGCCCAGCTCCATATATTTATTCTTCGGTTCGCCGAGCGGGGTTTCCGGGCCCATGCCGTAATCCTGCAGATAGCGGTAGCCGTTTTTGTTGACCAGAATCCCGCCTTCGCCGCGGCAGCCTTCGGTCATCAGGATCCCGGAGCCCGGCAGGCCGGTCGGGTGATACTGAACGAATTCCATGTCGCGCAGCGGCACGCCATGGCCCAGGGCCATCCCCATCCCGTCACCGGTGACGATGCCGCCGTTGGTGTTGTAGCGGTAGACGCGCCCGGCGCCGCCGGTAGCCAGCACCACGGCGTTAGCGCGGATCTGCACCAGGGTGCCTTCCATCATATTCATCGCCACCAGGCCGCGGGCCTGCCCGTCATCGACCAGCAGGTCAAGGACGAAATGTTCGTCAAAGCGCTGAATTTGGGGAAACTGAAGGGAGGTCTGGAAGAGGGTATGCAGCATGTGGAAGCCGGTTTTGTCGGCGGCAAACCAGGTGCGTTCGATTTTCATGCCACCGAAGCGCCGGACGTTGACGCTGCCGTCGGGGCGGCGGCTCCATGGGCATCCCCACTGCTCCAGCTGGGTCATTTCCATCGGGCAGTGATGAACAAAATAGTCGACGACATCCTGCTCGCACAGCCAGTCGCCTCCCGCGACGGTGTCGTGAAAATGGTACTCAAAGCTATCGTGATCCTGGGCAACGGCTGCGGACCCCCCTTCTGCAGCGACCGTATGGCTGCGCATCGGATAGACTTTAGAAATCAGGGCGATTTTAGCGTTGGGGTTGGCCTGAGCGGCGGCGATAGCGGCACGAAGGCCTGCCCCGCCGGCGCCAATTACGGCGAGATCGGCTTGAAAAGTTTGCACGACATTCCTCCAGTTTTAGTGTATTTCGCCGCCGGGCTGGCGAAAAAGTATCACTGCTCCTTTATAGGTACAGGAGTATAGCCTTAGGGTCAGTATGGAAAATTGACGTGTTCGATTTTTTTATCGATATGTGCGGTTATTTATCAGTGGTATTTATGCGTCAGGGTTAACGATAGATTAATGGCATGTAGTCTGCCGGAGATTGCACAAAATTTGTTTCACTCGCCGGTTGCGAGTAGACTTCGTGCCCTTAATTTGCAATCGGAGAAAGTACCATGAGCGAGACGGCAACCTGGCAGCCGAGCGCACCCATTCCCAATCTGTTGAAGCGCGCGGCGGTGATGGCGGAAATCCGCCGTTTCTTTACCGATCGCGGCGTGCTGGAGGTGGAGACGCCTTGCATGAGTCAGGCGACGGTAACGGATATTCATTTGTTCCCGTTCGAAACCCGTTTCGTCGGCCCGGGCCATTCTCAGGGGCTTAACCTGTACCTGATGACCAGTCCGGAATACCACATGAAGCGCCTGCTGGCGGCAGGTTGCGGCCCGGTCTTCCAGCTGTGCCGCAGCTTCCGTAATGAAGAGATGGGGCGTCATCACAATCCGGAATTCACCATGCTGGAGTGGTATCGTCCATGCTATGACATGTATCGCCTGATCAATGAGGTGGACGATCTGCTGCAGCAGGTGCTGGAGTGCCAACCGGCGGAAAGTCTCTCCTATCAGCAGGCGTTTCAGCGCCATCTGGAAATTGACCCGCTCTCTGCCGATAAAGCACAGCTGCGTGAAGTCGCAGCGAAGCTGGATCTGAGCAATATCGCCGATACTGAAGAAGATCGCGATACCCTGCTGCAGCTGCTGTTCACCATGGGCGTGGAGCCGCACATCGGCAAAGATCGACCAACGTTCATTTATCATTTCCCGGCGACTCAGGCCTCTTTAGCGCAGATCAGCCCGGAAGATCATCGGGTCGCTGAGCGCTTTGAGGTCTATTACAAAGGTATTGAGCTGGCGAACGGTTTCCACGAGCTGACCGACGCCCATGAACAGCGCCTGCGGTTTGAGCAGGATAACCGCAAACGCGCCGCGCGCGGCCTTCCGCAGCAGCCCATCGATAACAACCTGCTGGCGGCGCTGGAGGCGGGTCTGCCGGACTGCTCCGGCGTGGCGCTGGGCGTTGACCGCGTGGTCATGCTGGCGCTGGGCGCTGAAAGCATCGGCGAAGTGATTGCCTTTACGGTAGACCGCGCCTGATCGCTTTTTCACCTCCCTCCGCCGGCGGGTGGGGGAGGTGAAAGACGACTCTGGACCTGACACCCTCGCCCCGGCTTTAGCCCGAATACCCACAATTTCCCTCCGTGATTTTGCTACTATCCGCGCTCTTTTTATGAGGCCAGGCGTCGCTCGTCGGGCGATGCCCACGTTTGGATAGATTTATGCATCAACAACTCAAGAAGATGAGCCTGATCGGGCTGATTCTGATGATCTTCACCTCGGTGTTTGGCTTTGCCAACAGCCCATCGGCGTTTTATCTGATGGGCTATAGCGCGATGCCGTTTTACCTTTTTTCCGCCCTCTTTTTCTTTATCCCGTTCGCGCTGATGATGGCGGAGATGGGCTCAGCTTATCGTCGCGAAGAGGGCGGGATCTATTCCTGGATGAACCACAGCGTCGGGCCGCGCTTTGCCTTCATTGGTACCTTTATGTGGTTTGCCTCGTACGTAGTGTGGATGGTGAGTACCGCCGCTAAGATCTGGGTCCCGCTATCTACTTTTTTGTTTGGCGCGGACAAAACCCAGACCTGGGCGCTGGGTAGCCTGACGCCGACGCAGACGGTTGGTATTCTGGCGGCCTGCTGGATGGTCGTGGTGACCTTTATTGCCGTCAAAGGGATCAATAAAATCGCTAAAATTACCGCCGTCGGCGGTATCGCGGTGATGGGGCTTAACCTGGTGCTGCTGCTGGTGAGCGGGGCGATCCTTCTGCTTAACGGCGGTCATTTCGCCCAGCCGTTAAACTTCACCCTTTCGCCTAATCCCGGGTATCAGTCGGGCATGGCGATGCTGTCGTTTGTGGTATTTGCCATCTTTGCCTATGGCGGAATTGAGGCGGTTGGCGGCTTAGTGGATAAGACCGATAAGCCGGAAAAGAACTTTGCCAAAGGTATTATCATCGCGGCGATCGTTATCTCGATCGGTTACTCGCTGGCGATTGTGCTGTGGGGCGTGAGCGCCAACTGGCAGCAGGTGCTTGGCGCGCGTTCGACCAACCTCGGCAACATCACCTATGTGCTGATGACCAGCCTCGGGGCGACGCTGGGCCAGGCCCTGCACCTGACCCCTGCGGCGTCAGCCCTGACCGGGGTCTGGTTCGCCCGTATTACCGGCCTGTCGATGTTTCTCGCTTACACCGGCGCGTTCTTCACCCTCAGCTATTCTCCCCTGAAAGCGATTATCCAGGGCACGCCAAAAGCGCTCTGGCCGTCGGTGATGACCCGTCTCAACGTCAACGGAATGCCCGCCGCGGCGATGTGGCTGCAGTGTCTGCTGGTCGGGGTGTTTATCGTACTGGTATCGTTCGGTGGGGATAGCGCTTCCGCGTTTTATAACAAGCTGACGCTGATGGCCAATGTCTCTATGACCTTGCCTTATCTGTTCCTGACCATCGCCTTCCCGTTCTTCAAGGCGAAAACCCATCTTGACCGGCCGTTCGTGATCTTCAAAAACCGTCCGTCGACGCTGCTGGCGACCGGCGTGGTGCTGCTGGTGGTGACCTTCGCCAATATCTTCACCATTATCCAACCCGTCATCGACAGCGGGGACTGGAACAGCACCCTGTGGATGGTCGGTGGGCCGATCTTCTTCTCACTGCTGGCGCTGGGGATCTACGAAAGCTACCGTCGGCGCATGGCGTCCGGCGCGCTGGTGATGGAGAGTTAAAGAACCTGCCCGGCGGTGCAGCCGGGCAGGGGATGGTTTACAGGCTACCAGCCGTACGGCGGCTGGTTTTTCCGGCCGAGGTCATGGTTTTACTGCTTTGCCTGCCGTCAATACTTTCCAGACGCATCTGGAACGGAGGGAACGGCATATCAATGCCATGCTCGCGGAAGCCCGCCAGGATCAGCTGATGCATCTCATGGCGCAGCGGCATGCGGTGCCCCATCTCCGCGGCAAAAATACGTAGCTCGAAAATCTGGATCCCCTGCTGCAGGTCGACGAGAAACGCCTCCGGCGCCGGGGTATCGATGACCAGCGAGCAGCGATGCGCCGCGGCGATGAGAATTTTTGTCACCTCTTCGGTATCGGCGTCCACAGGCGCCGGCACCGTCAGCACCACGCGGGTAACCGAGTCCGACAGCGACCAGTTGATAAACTGTTCGGTAATGAACGCCTTGTTCGGCACGATAATCTCTTTCCGGTCCCAGTCGCTGATGGTGGTCGCACGGGTATTAATGCGGGTGACGCTACCCGTCAGGTCGCGAATGGTGACCGTATCGCCGATGCGGATCGGCTTCTCAAACAGGATAATCAGGCCGGAGATAAAGTTGGCGAAGATCTCCTGCAGGCCAAACCCGAGACCCACACCCAGCGCGGCGACCAGCCACTGCAGCTTCGACCACTCAATACCGATCATCGAGAAGCCCACCAGCCCGCCGACCAGCATCAGCAGATATTTAGTGATGGTGGTGATGGCGTAGCCGGTGCCGGGCGTTAAATCGAGATGCTGGAGGATCGCCAGTTCCAGCAGCGCGGGCAGGTTGCGTACCAGCTGAGTGGTGATGATCAGCACCAGAATGGCAATCAACACCGCGCCAAGCGTAATAGGCTCAAGGCTTTCCACCCCTTGTACCGTCGAGGTCACGTCCCACAGCGAGATATTCTCAAGGAAGCCAAACGCCGAGTGAATCTCCGACCACAGCACGATGACCGATAGCAGCGCGATCAGCATCAGCAGGGAGCGCACAAGCCGCAGCGACTGGGTACTGATGGCATCGAGGTCGACCTCGCTGACCTCCGTCTCCACCGCCCCTTCCGGGCTGCTGACGTGAACGGGCTCATCTTCGCCGCGGGCGCGCTGAGCGAGAATTTCCGCGCGACGATGGCGGGCCCGGTCGAAGGCCAGCCGGCGGCGCTGGATCAGCATCCAGCGGCGGATGATGTGATAGACCACCAGCAGCAGGAACCAGATGGCGACTGAGGTTTCCAGACGCGCAAGCAGCGCCTGGGCGGTGGCGAGGTAGCCGACGGCGGCCGCCAGCATGGCCACCAGCGGGGCGCCAAGCATCAGGTTCCACAGCAGGCGGTTCACCATATTGTCGCCATTCCCCTCTTTATCCAGATAGAGCGGAATACCGGCGTGCTTAAGGCTCAGGGTGACCACCGCCAGCGCGCCGCAGATCAGCAGGAAGCACAGGCGGCCCAGCGAAGCGGAGAATTCGCGGTCGTTAAGATTATCGAACATGATCAGCGCCATAATCAGCGGCACAATCAGCCCGATGCTCATCAGGTAGTAGCGCATCGCCTTCGCCACGCGGCTACGCGGCCAGCCGAAGTGGGCGATAAACAGCCCGTTTGGCCGGGCGAAGGTGGCGCAGATCATCACCACCCACAGCAGAGGCACCGTCGCGGTGACTCCATCGCCAATCGCCACCGCCAATGGGAACGGCCAGGCGGACTGCAGACCATAGCCGAGCGTCATCCACAGCACCGGCAGCGGCGAGGCCACCAGTATCGACCAGAAGACCGTGCGCAGCGTCAGCCAGAAGTGATCCTGGGTGACTTTCCCCACCCGGGCGCTGGAGCGCTCAAGGAAGCGGGTGAAATGGCGCCGCGAGCTGATGCTAAAGCCAACCAGCAGCAGGGCGGCAAACAGCGGTAGCAGGGTCTCTTTGCTGGTGAGCATCATCGCGCTGGCTTTACCCAGTTCGCTGATGGTATCCAGGGAGATCAGGCGCCGCAGATCCTGGACGATCTCCAGCGGCCAGGAGAAGCCGATGGGGCTGACGTCCGAAGTCCAGAACAGATAGCGGTGGGTGGCTTCGTTGATCTCTTTCAGCGCGTCTTCCAGCTGGCCGTTGGCGACCTTCAGCTTGGTGAGCTCCAGCATCAGGGTGTCGCCGCCGCGCAGCAGCGAGTTCAGCAGCTCGTTCTGCGTGCGCAGCTGCGCCTGCAGGATCTTGTTCTGCTCGCTGGTCAGCGGTTCGCCGTCGGCCTGGCGGATCTGCCGCAGCTGCGGCTGCTTACTCAGCAAATCTTCAAAGCGCAGACGCTGCACGCGCAGCTGCGCCATTTCCGTATCCAGCTGCTGCGGGCGAGGGCGCTCCGGCAGCCGCGCCACCTGGGCGCGCAGGGCTTCGCCCAGCAGATTGGAGGAGCCCAGCCACTGCGACTGCTCGCGCAGAGTGTTTAACGCCTGGCGCACCTGCAGCGTTTGATTCGTCGCCTGCCGCTGCTGGGACGCCACCAGATCCATGCGCTGCGCCTGCTGGTTCAGCGCCTGGGAGAGCTCACGGTTGACCTTAAACTGGGCGGTGATGTCCGGCGGCAGGTTTTCACTGTTCTCCGCCAGCAGTTCGGTACTCTCCAGCGCCTTTTCCGCCTCCCGCTGGCGCTGGCTGTTTTGCAGATTGCGCAGCGCCTGCAGATAGGCATCCAGCTGCTCGCTCTGCTTTTGCGCCAGCTCGGAACGGGCGCGCGACAGCTCCTGGCGGTTGTTGGCGGAGAGCTGGGCGAGGTCGAGTTCATCCACCAGCGCCTTCAGACGCGCCGATTCCGCCTGCAGGGCAAGATTTTGCGCCTGGGCGAGAGCATTGTTGCCGGTTTGCGTGCCGATGCGGCGCTCAACCTCATTGAGCTGACGACGGGCATCGGTTTGCTGCTGCGGCAGCTGGTTCAGGGAGTCGGCGATTTCACGCGCGCGATCCTGCTCCTGCTGCGCCTGGCGGCTCGATTCCAGCAGTTGGCTGCTGACCTGCAGGATCTCCTGGTTCAGCGCATCGGCGGTCAGGCCGGTTGGCACCTGGCGCGGCTCTTCGCTCAGATTATTGAGCTGGGCACGCAGGCTTTGAAACAGTTTGGGGAAATTGTCGATAACGTCCTGATACTGACGGGCGCGCTCGAGGGATGATTTTCGCTCCTCAAGCGCGTTCAGCGCGGACTGCAGAACTTCAACGGTTTCAGGCTGGGCGGGCTTTGCCGCCTTCGCCTGTTCCAGTTCCTGGGTTATCTGTTTAGCATCCGGGGCTGTCGCAGCGTACGCCCCGAAACTGAGGCTCAAGGCCAACAGGAAAGTGTATATCAGGCGCACGGCATAACCCTTTTGCTGAAGAATTAACCTTGGTCTTGTTTATCGTCAACCAGCGGGCTGGCGCGGTGTTCGGCGCGGATCTCTTCTTCCGGTAACGGCGCGGGTTCAGCGGCGGCGGTCGCTTCCACTGCTGTCGCCAGCGGTTGGCCGATCTTGGTCACGGACAGGCTTTGCAGCGTGTCGACCAGCTTCACCTGGCCCGGGGCAAACAGGTTGATCACGGTGGAACCCAGTTTGAAGCGGCCCATCTCCTGGCCTTTCAGCAAGGCGATGGAGCCTTCGTTGTCGCCAGCGGGCCAGGTCCAGCGTTTAATAATGCCTTCGCGCGGCGGGGTCACGGTGCCGGACCACACGGTCTCGATGCTGCCGACGATAGTTGCGCCCACCAGAATTTGCGCCATCGGGCCAAACTCAGTATCAAACAGGCAGATGACGCGCTCGTTACGGGCGAACAGGTTCGGGACGTTCTGCGCCGTCAAGTGGTTAACAGAGAACAGGTCGCCAGGAACGTAGATCATTTCGCGCAAGATGCCGTTGCACGGCATGTGTACGCGGTGATAGTCGCGCGGCGACAGGTAGGTGGTGGCGAAGCTGCCGTTACGGAACAGGTCGGCCATCTGATAGTTGCCGGCCAGCAGGGCTTCCAGACTGTAGTCATGACCTTTAGCCTGCAGGATTTTATCGTTCTCAATGGCGCCAAGCTGGCTGATCACGCCATCGGCCGGCATCACCAGCACGTTTGGATCGGTATTCAGCGGGCGAACGTCGTCGCGCAGCGGGCGCACGAAGAAATCGTTGAAGGTGCGATAAGCCGCGGTATCCGGCTTCTGCGCCTCTTTCATATCGACCTTGTAGTATTTCACGAACAGATCGATGACCAGCTTCGTCAGCCAACCTGCGCGTTTGCTCGCACCCCAGCCTGCGAGGCGGGTGAGCCACAGTTTAGGCAGAATGTATTGCAGTGAAAGTTTAAGATCGTTTAACAAAGTAGCCTCCAGGCCATGATATGTCGTTCCTGACCCCGCCTGCGGGCGGGGACCTGAAAAAAGGGGACGATTCTATACGTAAAACTCGCCAAATGGCATCCGCGTAAGCTGCGTCATCATCGCTGCCCGGCAGCGCCTGACGTGATGCTCAGCTTAATGATCAGTCATCGGACGAGGAAAAGTTTTTACGCGTTTTTACCTGTACCTGCGCCATGCTTTCCAGGATGCGGTGGTAGTTCTCAAAACGGCTTTCGGCGATCTTGCCGTTCTCTACCGCTTCGCGAAGCGCACAGCCAGGATCGGTATCGTGTTTACAGTCGCGATATTTGCAACGGCCTAAATAATCATGGAATTCGACAAAGCCGTTGGTGATTTGTTCCGCTTCCAGATGCCACAGGCCGAACTCACGTACCCCCGGTGAATCAATCACATCGCCGCCGTGCGGGAAGTGGTAGAGGCGTGCAGCGGTGGTGGTGTGTTGACCTAAGCCGGAAACGTCCGAGACATCATTGGTGAGGATCTGATCCTCGCTCAACCCGAGCAGGGCGTTCAGCAGGCTCGATTTACCGACCCCGGACTGCCCGGCGAAGATACTGATGCGGTCGGTCAGGGCCGCTTCCAGCGGCTTAAGGCCGTCCTGAGTCCGACTGGAAACCAGCAGCACGCGGTAACCGATGTTGCGGTAGATATCCATTTGCTCATTGACGAAGCGCAGACCATCATCATCCAGCAGATCGATTTTATTCAGCACAATGAGCGGCTCGATATCCTGCGCTTCGCAGGCCACCAGATAGCGATCGATAATATTCAGCGACAGCTCAGGCAGGATCGCGGAAACCACCACGATCTGGTCGATATTGGCGGCGATAGGCTTCACGCCGTCGTAAAAATCCGGACGCGTCAGGACGGAGGCGCGATCGTGCACCGCCTCGACGATCCCTTTGACGCTTACGCCGTCGGCGGCGTCTTTGCCCGGCCGCCAGACCACGCGGTCGCCGGTGACCAGCGAGCGGATCGTCCGGCGGATATTGCAGCGATGCACGCTGCCGTCAGCGGATTCGACGTCGGCATGCATACCAAAGCGACTGATGACAATGCCTTCCGACGTTTCGCCAAACAGGTTGTCATCGTAGTCGGCCTTCTCCGCAGTGGTTTTCAGACGGCGCTGGTGGTTGGCTTTGACGCGGCGCTGCTGGCCTTTGGAGAGTTTATTTTTACTCAATCGAACTGGCTCCTGGTCGCCCTGATGGGGCAAAACCTCTATGATACACGCTATTTTAGATGAATATAGTCACGCGAGAAGGGTGGAAAATAGCATGAGTGCAAATGAAAACAACCTCATTTGGATCGATCTTGAGATGACAGGGCTGGATCCGGAGCGCGATCGCATTATCGAAATCGCCACCCTGGTGACCGATGCCAACCTGAACATTCTGGCTGAGGGCCCGACCATCGCGGTGCATCAGTCGGACGCTCAGCTGGCATTAATGGACGAGTGGAATGTGCGGACGCATACCGGCAGCGGTCTGGTGGATCGCGTAAAGGCCAGCACCGTCAGCGAGCACGATGCCGAACTGGCGACCATTGAGTTTCTTAAGCAGTGGGTGCCGGCGGGCAAGTCGCCGATCTGCGGCAACAGTATCGGCCAGGATCGTCGCTTCCTGTTTAAGTACATGCCGCAACTGGAAGCCTATTTCCACTATCGCTATCTGGACGTTAGCACGCTGAAAGAGCTGGCGCGCCGCTGGAAGCCGGAAATTCTCGACGGCTTTAAAAAGCAGGGCACTCATCAGGCGATGGACGATATCCGCGAGTCGGTCGCCGAGCTGGCTTACTACCGCGAACACTTCATTAAACTGTAAACCGCGACCGGGCCCTGTGCGCGGCCCGGTACACTTTTCTGCGTTATTTAAACCACTTCTGCTGCATCTGTTGGAAGTCAGGTGTCGCCATGACCGCGGCCAGGGCATCGTTGATGGCGTTCAGCAGCTCCGGATCGTCTTTGCGCACCGCAATCGCATACTGCTTACCGTAATAAGCCGGGTCGGTGGCCCGTTCATCCATGATGGCGTAGTCAGGGTTCTCCTGCTGCCAGGCGTCGAGGGTGGCGAAGTCGCCCATGACGCCGGTTATTTGCCCGGCTTTCAGCGCGGCCAGGGCGCTGGCGACATCGTCGTAAGGGACAGCCTGTACGGCTTTCTGTTTATCACGCAGGTAGCGCTGATGCAGCGTGCCTTTCACCACGCCGACTTTTTTAGCCTTCAGATCGGCAAAGGTATGGGCGACATCTTTGTTGACGATCACTACCCCGGAGAGCGCCTGGCGATAGGGTCGGCTGAAGGCGACCTGCTTCTCACGCATCGGGATCACTTCCATGCCGGCAATCACCGCGTCAAATTTCTTAAAGCGTAAAGCCGGGATCAGGGTATCGAAACGCTGCGCCGTGAACTGGCACTGCGCCTGCATCTGCTGGCACAGGGCGTGCGCGAGATCGATATCGAAGCCAACGGGCTGATTTTTGCCGTTGGCGGTGACAAACGGTGGATTGGCCGTGGTGGTGCCAAAATGGAGCGTCTCGGCTGACGCGGTTCCGATGGCCAGCGTGCTCAGCAGCAGGACGGTGAGGACTTTTCTCATGCTAATTCCCTGTTTGGCGTCGGGGTGGCCTCGTTATACGTCGCGCCACCGCTGTATGATGCGAGCGATTTTGCGTCATTCAGCCGGGCGGAAAAAGCGATTTTGCCCATTATGACGCTTATTTATACAATTCAGCGGCGTAGATGGCGAGAAAATGTCCATTTAAACAAAAAACGCAAAAAAGTGATCGTCAGGGGGTTGCAGGGGCATCGAATTCTCGTATAATGCGCCTCCCGTAACGACGCAGAAATGCAAATTACGACGCCATCGAAATATGGCAAAAAATGCAGTAACGCGGGAATAGCTCAGTTGGTAGAGCACGACCTTGCCAAGGTCGGGGTCGCGAGTTCGAGTCTCGTTTCCCGCTCCAAATTTTCTTCCATCTCTTATTTATCCACAGTGCAATCCAGCGCCGGGGATGATTTTCGTTTGGTCCGCAGAAATACTGTGAACAGAGTTATCCACAGGTTGTCGTTCCGTCACTGGCGGCGCAAATGCTTCGCTTTGTAAATAGTATCTTTGTATGTGATTGAAATTTAACAAATAAATTTCATTTCAAAATGTTAATCCGATCACTTGACCTTGGTCTGCGCCTTGAAACGCAATGTGTTTTAGATTTTATTCACAGCCTGTGAATGAATCAGGCGTCGCGCGGCAAGCCTTTCTCTACCACTCTGACCAGACGTAATTTTTTCGGCAGCTGTACTTCAACGGCGTCGGCGTTCCGCTTTTTTAGTTGCTGGGCAATCGCCCACTCAATGTGTTCGTCGAGAAGCGGGTGCTCGCCCCGGCGGCTCTCCAGGGCGCGAAGATGGGCTTCATCCCAGGGCGCATTGCCCAACGCGACGGCGATATTGCGCAGCCAGCGCAGGTGGCCAATGCGACGAATCGCCGACCCTTCGGTCACCTTCAGAAACCACGCTTCGCTCCAGGCGAACAGCTCCACCAGCGGCGGGGCATGCAGCGCTTTGCGTGGGCTGAAATCCTCTTCATCGGTGAGCTGTGAGAAACGGTTCCACGGGCAGATCAGCTGACAATCATCACAACCGTAAATACGGTTGCCGATTAGTGGACGGAACTCCTCGGGGATTGCACCTTCCAGTTCAATGGTGAGATAGGAGATGCAGCGCCGGGCGTCGACGGTATAGGGCTCAACGATGGCCCCGGTGGGACAGATGGTCATGCAGGCGACGCAGCGCCCACACTCCTCCGCAACCGGGCTGTCGACCGGCAGGGGCAGATCAATCAGCAGTTCGCCGAGGAAAAAGAACGATCCGGCGTCGCGGCTTAATATTAGTGAGTGCTTACCTGTCCAGCCAAGGCCCGCTTTTTCTGCGATTGGCCGTTCCAGGATAGGCGCGGAATCGACAAAAGGTCTAAAATTGAGCGAAGCACACTGTTCCTGAATCTTCTCCCCCAGCTTTTTCAGGCGATTACGTAGCAGCTTATGATAATCACGCCCGAGGGCATAACGGCTGACGTAACCCAGCGTGGGATCTTTCAGGGTGCGGGCAAAGGCGGCGTTAGCGGGCAGATAGTTCATCCGCACGCTGATGACGCGTAACGTACCGGGCAGCAGTTCGTGGGGACGGGCGCGCATCATACCGTGACGGGCCATCCATTCCATTTCGCCGTGGTATTGTTTATCCAGCCATGCCTGCAGTTTGGGTTCACTGGCGCTGAGGTCGGTATCGGCGATCCCCACCTGCTGGAACCCAAGCTCTGTGCCCCATTGTTTGATTTGTTGCGCTAACTGAACGAGATCGAGGGGCTGTGACATGATGGACCATACAATGACGAAAAATCCTGACAGTATACCATACAACATTTGGCCTGCGGAGGCGCTGCGCCTGGCCGAACGAGAGGCGGCGGACAGCCTGGGGCTGACGCTGTTCGAACTCATGCAGCGCGCGGGCGAGGCGGCGTTCCAGCTGGCCAGCTGTGCTTATCCTGCCAGCGCGCACTGGCTGATCCTCTGCGGACATGGCAACAACGGCGGCGACGGATATGTCGTTGCGCGTCTGGCACAGGCCGCGGGGCGGCGGGTGACGCTGCTGGCGGTGGAGAGTGACAGCCCGCTGCCGGAAGAGGCGCAGGCGGCGCGGGAGGCATGGCTTAACGCCGGCGGCGTGATCCATGCGGCGACTATCCCATGGTCCGACGATATCTCACTGATTATTGATGGCCTGCTCGGCACCGGTCTGCGCAGTGCGCCGCGCGATCCCGTCGCGGCGCTCATCCACCAGGCGAACCACCACCCGGCGCCGGTGGTGGCGCTGGATATCCCTTCCGGCCTGAATGCGCAGACGGGCGCGACGCCAGGTGCAGTGGTACAGGCCGACCATACGCTGACCTTTATCGCCCTCAAGCCGGGGCTGCTGACCGGCAAGGCGCGGGATGTCGTCGGGCAACTCCACCATCATGCGCTGGGGCTCGAACGCTGGCTCGCCGGACAAAGCACTCCTCTGACGCGGTTTTGCGCCGCCCACCTCGCCGACTGGCTGCCGCCGCGGCGGGCCACCTCCCATAAAGGCGATCACGGTAAACTGGTGATTGTCGGCGGCGATCGCGGCACGGCAGGCGCTATCCGTATGTGCGGTGAAGCGGCCCTACGCAGCGGCGCGGGACTGGTGCGAGTACTTACTCACCCGGAGAACGTGGCGCCCATTGTCACCGTGCGGCCGGAATTAATGGTAGATGAACTGACGCCGCAGACTCTGAAAGCCGCGCTGGAGTGGGCTGATGTGGTGGCGATTGGCCCTGGCCTGGGGCAGCGCGAATGGGGGCGCAGCGCCCTGCGCACGGTGGAAAGTTTTAACAAACCGATGGTCTGGGACGCCGACGCGCTGAACCTGCTGGCATTCAATCCCGATAAACGTCACAATCGCGTGCTAACGCCGCACCCCGGCGAAGCGGCCCGTCTGCTGAACGTCAGCGTGGCAGAAATTGAAAGCGATCGCTTACTTTCTGCGCAGCGTCTGGTAAAACGGTATGGCGGCGTGGTTGTGCTGAAAGGCGCGGGCACGGTGGTGGCCAGTGAAAGCGGGGCGATGGGCATTATCGATGCCGGCAATGCCGGGATGGCCAGCGGCGGGATGGGCGATGTGCTCACCGGCATCATCGCCGCGTTGTTAGGACAGCACCTGACGCCGTATGAAGCTGCCTGTGCCGGGTGCGTCGCCCATGGCGATGCCGCCGACCGACTGGCCGCCCGCGAGGGCACCCGCGGCATGCTGGCGACCGATCTCTTTTCCACGCTCAGGCGTGTTGTTAACCCGGATGTGATTGACGTAGACCATGATTAACCGAGTGATTCCTTTACCCGATGAGCAGGCCACGCTGGCCCTTGGCGACCGCATCGCGCAGGCCTGTACCGGCGCCACCGTGATTTATCTGTATGGTGATTTAGGCGCGGGGAAAACGACCTTCAGCCGCGGCTTTTTGCAGGCGCTCGGTCACCGCGGCAATGTCAAAAGCCCAACTTATACCCTGGTGGAGCCCTATACCCTCGAGAACCTGATGGTGTATCACTTCGATCTCTACCGTCTGGCGGATCCTGAGGAACTCGAATTTATGGGGATCCGTGATTATTTTGCCGACGATGCCATCTGCCTGGTGGAATGGCCGCAGCAAGGCGCAGGTGTCCTGCCTGACCCGGATGTTGAAATTCACCTTGATTACCAGGCACAAGGGCGTGAGGCGCGTATTACCGCGATCTCCTCACGGGGTGAATCTTTACTGGCGCGTTTAGCCTTTTAGCCTGAAGGATGACGGGATGAAGTATCGCATAACCACCTGGCTTGCCGCTGCGCTGATGCTGTCGAGTCTTCACGCCACTGCGGCGAGTTTATCCGATATCCAGGTCTCTAACGGAGACCAGCAGGCCCGTATTACCCTAAGCTTTGTCGGTGAGCCGGAGTACTCCTTTACCCCACAGGGTAAACGTCTGGTGGCGCTGGATATCAAGCAGACCGGCGTATTGCAGGGACTACCTCTGCAGTTTAGCGGCAGCAACCTGGTGAAGAGTATTCGCGCCGGCACGCCGCAGGATACGCAGACGCTGCGTCTGCTGGTGGATCTGACGGAAGATGGCAAAACCCGGGCGGTGAAGCAACAGAACGGGGCGAATTACACGGTGGTCTTTACCATCAACGCCGACGCGCCGCCGCCGCCTCCGCCGCCCGTGGTGGTGAAACGGGCCGACCCGCCGCCGGTGATGCCTTCCCGGACGACGACGTCAGGGCGTAACCCGTTCAGCTCGTCGGGTCATGAACGGCAGACGGTGATGACCTCCTCTCAGCCGGCGATGACCAACAATCAGACCGTGACTCGCCCGGCGGCCCGCACGGTGTCGGCGGATGATAAAGTCATTATCGCCATTGATGCCGGGCACGGCGGCCAGGATCCTGGCGCGATTGGCCCGAACGGCACCAAAGAGAAAAACGTGACTATCGCTATCGCGCGCAAGCTGCGGGCGTTACTGAACGCCGATCCGCAGTTTAAGCCGGTGCTGACCCGCGACGGGGATTACTTTATTTCGGTGATGGGCCGCTCTGACGTGGCGCGTAAGCAAAACGCCAATTTCCTCGTCTCTATCCATGCTGACGCCGCGCCAAACCGCGATGCCACTGGCGCCTCGGTGTGGGTGCTCTCGAACCGTCGCGCCAACAGCGAAATGGCCGGTTGGCTCGAGCAGCATGAGAAACAGTCTGAACTGCTCGGCGGTGCGGGCGATGTGCTGGCAAACAGCCAGGCCGACCCCTACCTGAGCCAGGCGGTGCTGGATCTGCAGTTTGGTCATTCCCAGCGCGTCGGCTACGATGTGGCGACCAACGTGCTGAGCCAGCTGCAGCGTATTGGCAACCTGCACAAACGCCGCCCGGAGCATGCTAGCCTTGGAGTGCTGCGCTCGCCGGACATCCCGTCGATCCTCGTGGAAACGGGCTTTATCAGTAACAACGGCGAAGAGCGGCTGCTGGGTAGCGATGATTACCAGGAGCAGATTGCGGAGGCGATTTATAACGGCTTACGCAACTACTTTATGCAGCATCCGCTGCAGTCGGCGCCTCGCGGCGAGGCGGCGCAGACCGCCAGCGCCGCGGCGCCGGGCGGGATGTTGATTAACTAAGGAGCAGGGGATGCCGATTCAGGTTCTGCCGCCGCAGCTCGCCAACCAGATTGCCGCCGGCGAGGTGGTGGAGCGGCCCGCGTCGGTGGTGAAAGAGCTGGTTGAGAACAGTCTTGATGCGGGCGCCACGCGGATTGACATTGATATCGAACGCGGCGGCGCGAAGCTTATTCGCATCCGCGATAACGGCAGCGGCATCAAAAAAGACGAGCTGGCGCTGGCCCTGGCTCGCCACGCGACCAGCAAGATCGCCTCGCTTGACGATCTGGAGGCCATTATTAGCCTCGGCTTTCGCGGCGAAGCGCTGGCCAGTATCAGTTCGGTAGCGCGCTTAACGCTGACTTCGCGCACGGCGGAGCAGCAGGAAGCCTGGCAGGCGTATGCTGAAGGCCGCGATCAGGCGGTGACGGTGAAGCCGGCGGCGCACCCGGTCGGTACCACTCTGGAAGTCCTCGATCTGTTCTATAACACCCCGGCGCGGCGCAAATTTATGCGCACCGAAAAGACCGAGTTCGGCCACATTGACGAGGTGGTGCGCCGCATTGCGCTGGCGCGCTTCGACGTCACTATCAACCTCAGCCATAACGGCAAGGTGATGCGCCAGTATCGGGCAGTCGCTCAGGATGGCCAGCGCGAGCGCCGGCTGGGGACAATTTGCGGCGCCGCTTTTCTCGAACATGCGCTGGCGATCGAGTGGCAGCATGGCGATCTGACCCTGCGCGGCTGGGTCGCCGATCCGCTGCATACCACCCCGGCGCTGGCGGAAATTCAGTATTGCTACGTTAACGGGCGGATGATGCGCGATCGGCTGATCAACCATGCTATCCGCCAGGCCTGTGAAGACAAGCTAGGGGCCGATCAGCAACCGGCGTTTGTGCTGTATCTGGAGATCGATCCCCATCAGGTGGATGTAAACGTCCACCCGGCCAAGCATGAGGTGCGTTTCCATCAGTCGCGCCTGGTGCACGACTTTATCTACCAGGGCGTACTGAGCGTACTGCAGCAGCAGCTTGACGCGCCGCTGGCGGAAAAAGACGACCCGCCGGCGCCGCGCCCGATGCCGGAGAACCGCATCGCCGCGGGAGGCAACCAGTTTGCGCGGCCAGCGGAAGCGCGGGAGCCTGCGACCCGCTTCAGCATCACGCCATCGCGTGAGCCTGCGGCCTCCAGCGGCAAACCGGGCGGCGCGAGCTGGCCGCATGCGCAGCCGGGTTACCAGAAGCAGCAGGGAGCGCTTTATCGTCAACTGCTCGACACACCAACGGCGCCAAAGCCAGCGTTGCAGCCTCCGGCGGCGGCAGAGTTGGCCGGTCACAGTCAGAGCTTTGGCAGAGTGCTGACGATTGTTGGCGGCGACTGCGCGCTGCTGGAGCGCGAGGGCGGTCTGGCGCTGCTGTCGTTGACCGTTGCCGAGCGCTGGCTGCGCCAGGCGCAGTTGACCCCGGGAGCGGAGGCAGTATGTGCTCAGCCGCTGCTGATCCCGCTGCGGTTAAAAGTTACGGAAGGGGAAAAGCAGGCGCTGGCCGCCGCTCAGCCGGCGCTGGCGCAGCAAGGGATCGATGTGCATACCGATGCCCTGCACGTGACGGTGCGCGCGGTCCCTTTACCCTTAAGACAACAAAATTTACAAATCTTGATTCCTGAACTGATAGGCTACCTGGCGCAGCAAAACGCATTCGACGTCGGCAATATCGCCCAATGGATGGCGCGTAATCTGACGAGCGAACAGACGTCATGGAATATGGCGCAGGCGATTGCGCTGCTGGCGGACGTTGAGCGTCTTTGCCCGCAGCTGGTGAGAACGCCGCCGGGTGGCCTGTTACAACCTGTAGATCTCCATTCGGCGATGAATGCCCTGAAAGATGAATGATGTAACCGAGGCGAGCCTGCCCAAGGCAATTTTTTTAATGGGCCCGACGGCCTCCGGCAAAACCGCGCTGGCGATAGCCTTACGTAAAGTTTTGCCAGTAGAGTTGATTAGCGTTGATTCCGCCCTCATTTATCGGGGAATGGATATTGGCACCGCCAAACCGGATGCTGCGGAGCTTAGCGCTGCGCCGCATCGGCTGCTGGATATTTTGGATCCTGCGGAGGCCTATTCCGCGGCGGATTTTCGCCGCGATGCGCTGGCGGCGATGGCGGATATTGTCGCCGCCGGGCGAATTCCGCTGTTAGTCGGCGGAACGATGTTGTATTTCAAAGCGTTGCTGGAAGGATTGTCGCCCTTACCGTCGGCTGACCCAGAGGTCAGAGCGCGGATTGAGCAGCAGGCCGCAGAGCAGGGGTGGAATGCGTTACATCAGCAATTACAGGAGATCGATCCCGTGGCTGCTGCGCGTATTCATCCAAATGATCCGCAAAGGCTTTCCCGGGCACTGGAAGTTTTTTTCATTTCGGGTAAAACTTTAACGGAACTGACGCAAACGTCAGGAGACGCTCTGCCATATCAGGTGCATCAGTTCGCCATCGCCCCGGCGAGCCGTGAACTGCTCCATCAACGCATAGAACAGCGTTTTCATCAGATGTTAGCTTCAGGTTTTGAAGCAGAAGTACGGGCGCTTTTTGCCCGCGGAGATTTGCATACGGACATGCCTTCCATCCGTTGTGTCGGATACCGCCAGATGTGGTCATATCTCAATGGCGAGATCCCGTATGATGAGATGGTTTATCGAGGTGTTTGCGCCACGAGACAGTTAGCCAAACGTCAGGTCACCTGGCTGCGCGGTTGGGAAGGTGTGCACTGGTTAGACAGTGAACAACCTGAACAAGCGCTCAACAAAGTATTACAGGTTGTTGGTGCGAGCCAGAACTGAACGTGTACAATTAAACGGTATCGTGCGTAATTTTTTTTGAGAATCGTAAGGTTCTGAGTACAAAACAAGCATACATATAAGGAAAAGAGAGAATGGCTAAGGGGCAATCTTTACAAGATCCGTTCCTGAACGCTTTGCGTCGGGAACGCGTTCCGGTTTCTATTTATTTGGTGAATGGTATCAAGCTGCAAGGGCAAATTGAGTCTTTCGATCAGTTCGTGATCCTGTTGAAGAACACGGTCAGCCAGATGGTCTATAAGCACGCAATTTCTACTGTTGTCCCGTCTCGCCCGGTGTCTCACCACAGCAACAATGCTGGCGGCGGTTCCAGTAACTATCACCACGGTGGTAGCGCGCAGGGTTCTTCTGCGCCGCAACAAGACAGCGACGACGCCGAATAAGGCCAGTGCTGTTTTTCCACGCCGGGGAGCCAGGTTTTCTGCGTTCCCCGCTGGTATTTTATAAGGGGTTTACGCTTGTTTGACCGTTATGACGCCGGTGAGCAGGCGGTACTGGTACACATCTATTTTTCGCAAGACAAAGATATGGAAGATCTCCAGGAGTTTGAAACTCTGGCCTCTTCCGCCGGTGTCGAAGCAATGCAGGTGATTACCGGTAGCCGTAAAGCACCGCACCCGAAGTATTTTGTTGGTGAAGGTAAGGCAGTCGAAATTGCGGAAGCCGTTAAAGCGACCGGCGCTTCGGTCGTGCTCTTCGATCATGCCCTGAGTCCGGCGCAAGAACGTAACCTGGAACGCCTGTGCGAATGCCGGGTTATCGATCGCACCGGTCTTATTTTAGATATTTTCGCCCAGCGCGCGCGCACCCATGAAGGGAAATTGCAGGTCGAGCTGGCGCAGCTGCGCCATATGGCGACTCGCCTTGTCCGCGGTTGGACCCACCTTGAAAGACAGAAGGGCGGGATTGGTTTGCGTGGCCCGGGTGAAACCCAGCTCGAAACCGACCGCCGTTTATTGCGTAACCGTATCATGCAGATCCTGTCGCGGCTGGAAAAAGTCGAGAAACAGCGCGAGCAGGGGCGGCGGTCGCGTGCGAAAGCCGATATTCCTACCGTGTCGCTGGTGGGCTATACCAACGCCGGAAAATCAACGCTCTTTAACCAGATCACTGCCGCCGAGGTCTATGCCGCGAACCAGCTGTTCGCCACCCTGGACCCGACGCTGCGCCGCATTGACGTCCCTGACGTCGGCGAAACGGTGCTGGCCGATACCGTCGGCTTTATTCGCCACCTGCCGCACGATCTGGTAGCCGCGTTTAAAGCGACGTTGCAGGAGACGCGTCAGGCGACGCTGCTGCTGCATGTGATTGATGCGGCGGATGTCCGCGTGCAGGAAAACATTGATGCGGTAAATACGGTTCTCGCTGAAATTGAGGCCGATGAGATCCCGGCGCTGCTGGTGATGAACAAAATCGACATGCTTGACGATTTTGAACCGCGCATCGATCGCGACGATGAAAATAAACCGATTCGGGTCTGGCTTTCAGCCCAGACCGGGGTTGGCGTACCACTGCTTTTTCAGGCATTAACGGAGCGTCTTTCCGGTGAAGTGGCCCAGCATACGCTGCGCTTACCGCCGAAAGAAGGGCGACTGAGAAGCCGTTTCTATCAGCTTCAGGCGATAGAAAAAGAGTGGATGGAGGATGACGGCAGCGTGAGTCTGCAGGTGCGCATGCCGATCGTTGACTGGCGGCGCCTCTGTAAGCAAGAGCCAACGCTTGTTGACTATGTGGTTTAACCTTGCAGCTTGCCTGAAGATATTGACCCCTGTGGGGATATCAAAAACAAATATGGAGCATATACATGGCGTGGAATCAGCCCGGTAATAACGGACAGGACCGCGACCCGTGGGGGAGCAGCAAACCTGGCGGCAACTCTGAGGGAAATGGCAATAAAGGCGGTCGCGAGCAGGGGCCGCCGGATCTGGATGATATCTTCCGCAAGTTAAGTAAAAAACTTGGCGGGCTCGGCGGCGGCAAGGGCGGACTGGGCGGCGGCAATAGCGCGCAGGGGCCTCGCGGACCGATGGGCGGGCGTATTGTCGGCATCGTTGCCGCGGCGGCAGTGATTATCTGGGCGGCCAGCGGTTTCTATACCATTAAAGAGGCCGAGCGCGGCGTGGTCACCCGTTTTGGCAAGTTCAGCCATCTGGTTGAGCCTGGCCTGAACTGGAAACCGACCTTTATCGATAACGTTCAGGCGGTGAACGTGGAGTCGGTGCGCGAACTTGCGGCTTCCGGCGTCATGCTGACCTCTGACGAAAACGTGGTGCGCGTTGAGATGAACGTGCAGTACCGCGTCACCGATCCGGAGCGCTATCTGTTTAGCGTGACCAGCGCGGACGACAGTCTGCGTCAGGCCACCGACAGCGCGCTGCGCGGCGTGATCGGCAAATACACCATGGATCGCATTCTGACCGAAGGTCGTACCGTGATCCGTAGCGATACCCAGCGTGAGCTGGAAGAGACGATTCGCCCGTATAACATGGGTATCACTCTGCTGGACGTCAACTTCCAGACGGCGCGTCCGCCGGAAGAGGTGAAGGCCGCGTTTGACGATGCCATTGCCGCGCGTGAGAACGAGCAGCAGTACATTCGTGAAGCGGAAGCGTATACCAACGAAGTCCAGCCGCGGGCGAATGGTCAGGCGCAGCGTATTCTCGAAGAGGCACGCGCCTATAAGACCCAGACCGTTCTGGAAGCCCAGGGTGAAGTGGCTCGCTTTGCGAAGATCCTGCCGGAATACAAAGCCGCGCCGGAAATTACCCGCGAGCGTCTGTATATCGAAACCATGGAAAAAGTGCTGAGCCACACCCGTAAAGTGCTGGTCAATGACAGCAAAAACGGCAATCTGATGGTTCTGCCGCTGGATCAGATGCTGAAAGGCGCCGCTGCGCCGGCAGCAAAGAGCGATAGTAGTGACGCCAGCGATCTGCTGCGCCTGCCGCCAGCATCCAGCTCAAGCAGCGCCAGCACCTCATCAACCTCGAGCTCAACCGGGGGTAGCATTATGGACCAACGCCGCGCTAACGCGCAGCGTAACGACTACCAGCGTCAGGGGGAATAACGATGCGTAAATCTGTTATCGCGATCATTGTCATCGTGCTGGTAGTGCTCTACATGTCTGTCTTTGTCGTAAAGGAAGGCGAGCGCGGTATCACGCTGCGTTTCGGTAAAGTTCTGCGCGACGACGAAAACAAGCCGCTGGTGTATGCGCCAGGCCTGCACTTCAAGATCCCGTTTATCGAATCGGTGAAGATGCTGGATGCGCGTATTCAGACCATGGACAACCAGGCTGACCGTTTCGTTACTAAAGAGAAGAAAGACCTGATCGTCGACTCCTATATCAAGTGGCGCATCAGCGACTTCAGCCGTTACTACCTGGCAACCGGCGGCGGCGACGTCTCCCAGGCCGAGGTGCTGCTGAAGCGTAAATTCTCTGACCGTCTGCGTTCTGAAATTGGTCGTCTGGATGTGAAAGATATCGTCACCGACTCCCGTGGTCGCCTGACCCTGGAAGTGCGCGATGCGCTGAACTCGGGTTCGGCCGGTACGGAAGATGAGGTTAGCACCCCGGCGGCTGACGACGCGATTGCTAAAGCGGCAGAGCGTGTGGAAGCCGAAACCAACGGTAAAGTGCAGGTGATCAACCCGAACAGTATGGCGGCGCTGGGTATCGAAGTTGTCGACGTACGTATCAAACAGATCAACCTGCCGGCAGAAGTGTCGGAAGCGATTTATAACCGTATGCGCGCGGAGCGTGAAGCGGTTGCTCGTCGCCACCGTTCACAGGGTCAGGAAGAGGCGGAAAAACTGCGCGCGACTGCGGACTATGAAGTCACCAAGACGCTGGCGGAAGCCGAGCGCCAGGGCCGTATCCTGCGTGGTGAAGGTGATGCGGAATCAGCGAAACTGTTTGCCGACGCGTTCAGCCAGGATCCAGGCTTCTACTCCTTTATCCGTAGCCTGCGTGCCTATGAGAAGAGCTTCCAGAGCAATCAGGATGTGATGGTCCTCAGTCCGGACAGCGATTTCTTCCGCTATATGCGTTCACCGGATTCGGCGCGTAAATAAGCCGGAGAAGGTGTAAACCTGAAGTAATAATGCGAAAAGGCGCCTGAAACAGGCGCCTTTTTTCATGCTGCGAGGGCGGGAATTAGTTGCCGAGTAGCTTGTTCAGCAGGCCGCCGATCACCGGCAGGCCTGCCAGCGTACTTTCGATGGTGCCGCCGATAGAAGAGCCGATGCTTTCGCCTAAGGTTTTGCCCAGGTCCGGCGCCAGGTCGGCCAGATTGAGGGTGCCAAGCAGTGGCAGGTTAATGCTCAGGGCATCAGTGCCCATCGTCCATGCGGCTGCGCCGACCTTGCTGCCTAAGGCCGCCAGACCATCCTGTAACCAGCCTGCGCCGCTCACATTTTCGATTTCAAATGCGGTTAATTCTCTCATCATAATCTTCCTGATTAAGTAGACGTACCGGGTTGTAGTACGCGATGGCATAGTTACAATTTAAAAAATATCCAGCAATACAATTAGTTGTGAATTTTGTTTCACCTTTCTGGTTCATAATGAAGCTGAAATACGGGACAATGTGAAATGAGGGAATGAATTCACCATGCTGGCCGATGACGCCCGCGAGGGCGGCAATGATACTTTTCAATTAGGGTTGACGATGAACTCCACCATTTGGCTGGCGCTGGCGCTGGTTTTAGTACTTGAAGGGCTTGGCCCGCTGCTTTATCCGCGCGCCTGGCGCAAGATGGTCGCCAGCCTGAGCCAGCTACCGGATAATTTATTGCGTCGTTTTGGCGGCGGACTTGTGGTTGCCGGGATTGTGATCTACTACATGTTGAGGAAATCGATTGGCTGATCAAAAAGTGGTCGGATTTGCCTTATTTTGGATGCAAAAAGTGCTGTAACTCTGAAAAAGCGATGGTAGAATCCATTTTTAAGCAAACGGTGATTTTGAAAAATGGGTAACAACGTCGTCGTACTGGGCACCCAATGGGGTGACGAAGGTAAAGGGAAGATCGTCGATCTCCTGACTGAACGGGCTAAATATGTTGTGCGCTACCAGGGTGGTCACAACGCCGGCCATACTCTCGTAATCAACGGTGAAAAAACCGTTCTCCATCTTATTCCATCAGGCATTCTGCGTGAAAACGTCACCAGCATCATCGGTAACGGCGTCGTGCTGTCTCCGGCCGCGCTGATGAAAGAGATGAAGGGCCTGGAAGACCGTGGTATCCCGGTTCGCGAGCGTCTGCTGCTCTCTGAAGCCTGCCCGCTTATCCTTGACTATCACGTGGCGCTGGACGTGGCGCGTGAAAAAGCGCGTGGCGCGAAAGCGATCGGCACCACCGGTCGCGGCATTGGCCCGGCTTACGAAGATAAAGTCGCTCGTCGCGGTCTGCGCGTTGGCGATCTGTTCGATAAAGCAACCTTCGCCGATAAACTGAAAGAAGTGATGGAATATCACAACTTCCAGCTGGTGAACTTCTACAAAGCAGAAGCGGTTGACTACCAGAAAGTGCTGGACGATGTGATGGCGATTGCCGACATCCTGACCAGCATGGTGGTGGACGTATCCGACCTGCTGGATCAGGCGCGTCAGCGCGGCGACTTCGTGATGTTCGAAGGCGCGCAGGGTACGCTGCTGGATATCGACCACGGTACCTACCCGTACGTTACGTCCTCTAACACCACCGCAGGTGGCGTGGCGACCGGCTCCGGCCTGGGCCCGCGTTATGTGGATTACGTTCTCGGTATCATTAAAGCGTACTCAACTCGCGTCGGTGCAGGTCCGTTCCCGACCGAGCTGTTTGATGAAACTGGCGAGTTCCTCTGCAAGCAGGGTAACGAATTCGGCGCCACCACCGGTCGTCGTCGTCGTACCGGCTGGCTGGACGCGGTCGCAGTCCGTCGCGCGGTGCAGATTAACTCCCTGTCCGGCTTCTGCCTGACTAAACTGGACGTCCTCGACGGCCTGAAAGAAGTGAAAATCTGCGTTGGCTACCGTATGCCGGATGGCCGCGAAGTGACCACCACTCCGCTGGCTGCCGATAACTGGGAAGGTATCGAGCCTATCTACGAAACCATGCCGGGCTGGTCCGAAACCACCTTCGGCGTGAAAGAGCGCAGCGGCCTGCCGCAGGCAGCCCTGAACTACATCCAGCGTATTGAAGAGCTGACCGGCGTGCCGGTGGATATCATCTCTACCGGTCCAGACCGTACCGAGACTATGATTCTGCGCGATCCGTTCGACGCGTAATCACTCTCAAGGGGCGCCGTTCGGGCGCCCTTGTTTTTGCTGTTCGCCCGCCCCATTTCAAATAAATTAGCGGCCTGAGCGCTGGCTGGTTTATCATCAATAATAATGATGTCGCTCGACATACCCTGTTTTCTTTTCCCTGAGGTTTATGTGCAGTTAACGAGTTTCACCGATTACGGACTACGCGCGCTGATTTATATGGCGTCGCTGCCGGAAGGACGAATGACCAGTATCTCGGAAGTGACCGAGGTCTATGGCGTCTCCCGTAATCATATGGTTAAAATAATCAATCAGTTAAGTCGCATGGGCTACGTGACTGCCGTGCGGGGGAAGAACGGGGGCATTCGCCTCGGCAAACCAGCAGGACAGATCCGCGTCGGTGACGTGGTGCGTGACCTTGAACCCTTATCGCTGGTCAACTGCAGCAGCGAGTTTTGCCACATTACACCAGCCTGTCGTCTGAAACAGGCACTAGCTGAAGCCGCGCAGAGTTTTCTCAAGGAACTGGATAACTATACGCTGGCTGATTTGGTTGAGAAGAATCAACCGCTTTATAAATTATTGCTGGTGGAGTGACGCCACTCTGCCGGAGATGACAACGGAGGAACCGATATGTCACAAGATCCATTCCAGGAACGCGAAGCTGAGAAGTACGCGAACCCTATCCCGAGCCGGGAATTTATCCTCGAACATTTAACTAAACGGGAAAAGCCTGCCAGCCGCGATGAGCTGGCCATCGAGTTAAATATCGAGGGCGAAGAGCAAACCGAAGCGCTGCGCCGCCGCCTGCGCGCGATGGAGCGCGACGGTCAGCTGGTCTTCACCCGCCGCCAGTGCTATGCCCTGCCGGAACGCCTCGATCTCCTCAAAGGAACCGTTATTGGCCACCGCGATGGCTATGGTTTCCTGCGCGTTGAAGGGCGCAAAGACGATCTGTACCTGTCGTCAGAACAGATGAAAACCTGTATTCACGGTGACCAGGTGCTGGCTCAGCCGCTGGGCGCGGACCGTAAGGGCCGCCGCGAAGCGCGCATCGTCCGCGTCCTCGTGCCGAAAACCAGCCAGATAGTTGGCCGTTACTTCACCGACGCTGGCGTCGGCTTTGTCGTCCCGGACGACAGCCGCCTGAGCTTCGATATCCTGATCCCGCCGGAAGAGATAATGGGCGCGCGGATGGGCTACGTGGTCGTGGTCGAGCTGACCCAGCGACCAACCCGCCGCACCAAAGCGGTGGGTAAGATCGTCGAAGTGCTGGGCGACAACATGGGCACCGGCATGGCCGTCGATATGGCGCTGCGTACCCATGAAATTCCTTATGTCTGGCCGCCGGCGGTGGAAAAACAGGTTTCCGGTCTCAAAGAACAGGTGCCGGAAGAGGCGAAGGCCGGACGCGTCGATTTACGCTCGCTGCCGCTGGTTACCATTGACGGCGAAGATGCCCGCGACTTCGATGACGCGGTGTACTGCGAGAAGAAACGCGGCGGCGGCTGGCGCCTGTGGGTCGCCATTGCCGACGTCAGCTACTACGTGCGCCCGGGGACGCCGCTGGATGCGGAAGCGCGCAGTCGTGGCACCTCGGTCTACTTCCCGTCGCAGGTAGTGCCGATGCTGCCGGAAGTGCTGTCTAACGGTCTATGCTCGCTGAACCCGCAGGTCGATCGCCTGTGTATGGTGTGCGAGATGACGATTTCGTCAAAAGGCCGTCTGACCGGTTATAAATTCTATGAAGCGGTGATGAGTTCACATGCTCGCCTGACCTACACCAAAGTGTGGCATATGCTGCAGGGTGACCAGGAACTGCGCGAACACTACGCGCCGCTGGTGAAGCACATTGAAGAGCTGCATAACCTCTACAAAGTGCTGGAGAGCGCCCGCGAAGAGCGCGGTGGTATCTCATTTGAAAGTGAAGAAGCTAAATTCATCTTCAATGCCGAACGCCGTATTGAGCGTATCGAACAGACTCAGCGTAACGATGCGCATAAGCTGATTGAAGAGTGCATGATCCTGGCGAACATCTCCGCCGCGCGCTTCGTTGAGAAGGCGCAGGAGCCGGCGCTGTTCCGTATCCATGATAAGCCAACCACCGAAGCGATTACCTCCTTCCGTACCGTGCTGGCTGAGCTGGGACTGGAGCTGCCTGGCGGCAACAAGCCGGAGCCGCGTGATTACGCCGAACTGCTAACCTCCATCGCCGATCGCCCGGATGCCGAAATGCTGCAGACGATGCTCCTGCGCTCCATGAAGCAGGCGGTCTACGATCCGGAAAACCGCGGTCACTTTGGCCTGGCGCTGCAGTCATACGCCCACTTCACCTCGCCGATTCGTCGTTACCCGGACCTGTCGCTGCACCGCGCTATCAAGTATCTGCTGGCCAAAGAGCAGGGACATAAAGGCAACAGCACCGAGACCGGCGGCTGGCACTACAGCATGGAAGAGATGCTCCAGCTGGGTCAGCACTGTTCGATGACCGAGCGCCGCGCCGACGAAGCGACGCGCGAAGTGTCTGACTGGCTGAAGTGCGACTTCATGCAGGATCAGGTGGGCAACATCTTCTCCGGCGTGATCGCCAGCGTGACCGGCTTTGGCTTCTTCGTCCGCCTGAACGATCTGTTTATCGACGGTCTGGTGCATGTTTCCAGTCTGGATAACGACTATTATCGTTTCGACCAGGTGGGGCAGCGTCTTATTGGTGAGTCCGGCGGCCAGACCTATCGCCTGGGCGACCGCGTGGAAGTCCGTGTGGAAGCGGTCAACATGGACGAGCGGAAAATCGACTTTACCCTGATCTCCAGCGAGCGTGCGCCGCGTAATGTCGGCAAGACCGCCCGTGAGAAAGCGAAAAAGAGTACCTCTGGCAAGCCGGGCGGCCGTCGCCGCCAGGTGGGTAAGCAGGTAAACTTCGAGCCGGACAGCGCTTTCCGTAAAGAGAAAGAGACCGCCCGACCGAAGAAAGAGAAAAAAGCGAAAAAACCGTCGGCGAAAACACAGAAAATCGCCGCCGCGACGAAAGCCAAGCGCGCGGCAAAGAAGAAGATCGCCGAGTGATTGACCTCCCTTCACCCTGAAGTCTGCTGACGCAGGATGGGGTGAAGGGGGCAGATAACAGAACCTAAAACGAGTACATCAATGAGTGAAATGATTTACGGCATCCATGCGGTGCAGGCACTGCTGGAGCGCGCACCTGAGCGTTTTCAGGAAGTTTATATTCTGAAAGGCCGTGAGGATAAGCGCTTGCTGCCGCTGATCCATGCCCTGGAAGCGCAGGGCGTGGTGATTCAGCTGGCCAACCGTCAGTTTCTTGATGAGAAGAGCGAAGGCGCTGTGCACCAGGGGATCATTGCCCGCGTGAAGCCGGGGCGTCAGTATCAGGAGAACGATCTGCCGGATCTGCTGGCGCAGCTCGATCAACCGTTCCTGCTGATCCTCGACGGCGTAACCGATCCGCACAACCTCGGCGCCTGCCTGCGTAGCGCTGACGCCGCCGGCGTGCATGCGGTGATCGTGCCAAAAGATCGTTCCGCTCAGTTGAATGCGACGGCGAAGAAAGTGGCCTGCGGCGCGGCGGAGAACGTCCCGCTGATCCGCGTCACCAACCTGGCGCGCACCATGCGTCTGCTGCAGGAAGAGAACGTCTGGATCGTCGGAACCGCAGGGGAAGCCGACCATACGCTGTTCCAGAGCAAAATGACCGGCCCGATGGCGCTGGTGATGGGCGCGGAAGGCGAAGGCATGCGTCGTCTGACCCGCGAACACTGCGATGAATTGATCAGCATCCCGATGGCGGGCAGCGTCTCCTCGCTGAACGTCTCGGTGGCTACCGGCATCTGTCTGTTTGAAGCAGTACGCCAGCGCAGCTAAGCTGAACCATCGACGAATCAAAAAAAGCCATCCTCCGGGATGGCTTTTTTGTGACCGCTCTCGCGGGCGAGTATCCCTCCGGATAACCATACTTATGGCTATCGCCATTGATGGAGGGAGACACGATGCACTGGCAAACGCACACCGTTTTTAATCAACCCACCCCGCTGAATAACAGCAATCTGTTTCTGTCCGATACCGCTCTGCGTGAAGCCGTGGTCCGCGAAGGCGCCGGCTGGGATGGCGATCTGCTCGCCAGCATTGGCCAGCAGCTGGGGACAGCCGAATCGCTGGAGCTGGGACGCCTGGCCAACAGCAATCCGCCGGAGCTGCTGCGCTATGACGCCACCGGCGCCCGGCTGGACGACGTGCGCTTCCATCCCGCCTGGCACCTGCTGATGCAGGGGCTGTGCGCGAACCGGGTACATAATCTCGCCTGGCAGGAGGATGCCCGCGAAGGCGCGTTTGTCGCCCGCGCCGCCCGCTTTCTGCTCCATGCCCAGGTGGAGGCCGGGACGTTGTGCCCGATTACCATGACCTTCGCCGCAACGCCCCTGCTGCAGCACGCCCTGCCCGCGGCCTTTCGCGACTGGCTGTCGCCACTGCTGAGCGACCGTTACGATCCGCACCTTGCGCCTGGCGGCCAGAAGCGCGGCCTGCTGATCGGCATGGGGATGACCGAGAAGCAAGGGGGGTCTGATGTGCTGAGCAATACCACTCGCGCGGAGAAAACGGCGGAAGGGTTTTACCGACTGGTGGGACACAAGTGGTTCTTCTCGGTGCCGCAGAGCGATGCTCACCTGGTGCTGGCTCAGGCTCCGGCGGGGCTCTCATGCTTCTTTGTGCCGCGTCTGCTGCCCGACGGGCAGCGTAACGGCGTGCGTCTTGAACGCTTAAAAGAGAAGCTCGGCAACCGCTCCAACGCCAGTAGCGAAGTGGAGTTTTATGATGCCTGCGGCTGGCTGGTGGGCGACGAAGGCGACGGCGTGCGGCAGATCCTCAGGATGGGCGGCCTGACCCGCTTTGACTGCGCGCTGGGCAGCCATGCCCTGATGCGTCGCGCCTTCTCGGTGGCGCTGTATCACGCGCTACAGCGTCAGGCGTTTGGCAAAAACCTGGTCGAACAGCCGATGATGCGCCAGCTGCTGGGGCAAATGGCGCTCCGTCTGGAGGGGCAGACCGCGTTTCTGTTTCGCCTGGCGCGGGCCTGGGACCGTCGGGATGATGCCCGGGAAAGCGCCTGGGCGCGCCTGTTTACGCCTGCGGCCAAGTTTGCCATCTGTAAGGCCGGTATCCCGTTTGTCGCCGAGGCGATGGAAGTGCTGGGCGGCATCGGCTATTGCGAGGAGAGCGAACTACCGCGGTTGTATCGCGAGATGCCGGTCAACAGCATCTGGGAAGGCTCCGGCAATATTATGTGCCTCGATGTGATGCGGGTGCTCAGCAAGCAGCCGGCGGCGATGGAGCTGCTGGCCGCGGAGTGTGCGGAGGTGAAAGGACAGAACCGCCATCTCGACCGCGCATGGCGTCAGCTGCAGCAACTGCTGAAACGACCCGCCGAAGAGCAGGGGAGAGAGATTGCCCGGCTGGTCTATCGTCTTGGCGCGGGGGCGCAGATGCTGCGCCATGCTTCGCCGCCGCTGGCCGAAGCCTGGTGCCGGATGATGCTCGACACCCGCGGCGGCATACGTCTTGACGCGCCGACCCTCGACGACCTGCTGCTGCGGGCTATGGGGCGCGGGCGCCAGGCGCCTCAGGCGTAGAGAATGGCCTGCACGCGCCAGCTGTCCGGCTGTTGTTCCTCGTACATCTGAATAATGCGATACCAGGAGGCGCCTTGCTCGTCTGCTTTGCGGGCAATGGCGTGCTCTACATCCTGTTGGCTACCGGAAAGATTAGTGACGGAGATCAGACCGATTTCATTCAGGCCAGTGACGCAATCCGCGCTGGCGAATTCGGCTGACTGCGCGGACGTATTGGCCGTCGCAGCGGTTAACAGCAGGCTGGATAGGGTAAAAGATCGTTTCATCGTCAGCTCCATTTCACGTAGTCCCAAGGGCAGTCCGTTGCTAACGTCCTGCCAGGTGGCTGGCCGAACGTTATTATGCACAGGAGAACGTGAATGGACGCAAAGCTGTGTAAAGCAGATTTAAAGACGCCGCCTCGTTATCGACGATAGAGGATCGCCTGCGAATACCACTGGCCGGGTACCATGGTGTCATCGATCATGATGATGACGTAGTAATCGGCTTTGGCCGCTTCTGCTTTGGCCTTCAGCGCCGCTTCGACATCCATCGGCGAACCGTACATCAGTACGCTTACCGTGGCCATTTTCTGCAGGCCAGCAGTCTGGTAGCGCTGGATCTCCTGCGGATGGTCGGTGGCGGGCGGCGGGGCTTCCGGCGTTCCCTGCAGGGCGCTACACCCGCTGAGGACGATAGCCAGTAACCACGGTGAAAACCTGCGCATAACCATATCTCGTTTCCTGATAGTGATAGTGTAGTGGTAGCCTTAACAGGATTGCCGGGGAATGTTCCCGAACTGTTATCTCTGACGCGATTTTCGAATGAAAATGTTGTGAAAGCGTAACCGGGTTCTCAACATTATGAATCGTAGCAAACTGGGTTGCCTGGTGAATGAATTTTCCCATGACGCCTAACCACGATAGAGAAGGAAGACGATAAATGATTGCACTAGAAATGCGCAACCTCGGCGGTGGTGAAATTTTACATGCCTGTCCGCAGGAGAGTCTGGATAAGCCCTTGCCCTGTATCGTCTTTTATCATGGCTTTACCTCGTCGAAGCTGGTCTACAGCTACTTTGCGGTGGCGCTGGCCGAGGCCGGATTCCGGGTGATCATGCCGGACGCGCCGGAGCATGGGGCGCGCTATCAGGGCGATGAGGCCGGGCGGATGCAGCGCTTCTGGCCGATTCTGCAGCAGAATTTCAGGGAGTTTCCTGCGCTGTGCGAGGCGATAATCGCTGAAGGATGGCTGGAAGGGGAGCGGCTGGCGGTGGCGGGCGCTTCGATGGGGGGAATGACGGCGTTGGGCATCATGACGCATCACCCTGAGCTGAACAGCGTCGCCTGTCTGATGGGGTCGGGCTATTTTCGTTCCCTGTCGCAAACCCTGTTTCCCTCGCCTGGCTTTGATGCTGACAGTCTCCGCGAATGGGATGTCAGCCATCAGCTGGCGTCCCTTGCCCGGCGACCGCTGCTGCTCTGGCATGGCGATGCCGATGACGTGGTGCCGCCGGAAGAAACCTTTCGACTAGAGCAGGCGCTCCGGCAGGCTGACCTTGCCGCCAGGCTGACCTGCGTCTGGCAGAAAGGCGTCCGCCATCGCATTACGCCAGAGGCGCTGGCTACCACGGTCGCCTTTTTTCAGCAGCACCTTTAAACGCGGATTACGCTGACGCCCTGATCCTCAAGCTGTTTGAGGATCGCGGCATCGGCCTGTTTGCCGGTGATCACCACGTCTATTTGTCCGGCCTGGCTGAATAGCATCCCGGCGCGCTCGCCGATCTTGCTGCTGTCGACCAGCACCGCCAGTTTGCCGACCACGTTAAGCATTTTTTGCTCGGCCATGGCGGTCAACATATCCGTTTTGTAGAGGCCTTCGGCGGTGAGCCCTTTGCCGCTGGTAAACATCCAGTGTCCGGCATAGAGGCTGTTCTCGCTACCGTGGGGGCTGAGGGTGATGGCGTGGCTGCGGTTGTACTGGCCGCCCATGATAATCACGCTGTCATGCTCCTGGTCGATCAGGTAGTTAGCCAGCGGCAGATAGTTGGTGATGATCTGCACCGGTTTGCCGCACAGTTCCCGACCCAACAGAAAGGCGGTGGAGCCGCAGTTAATGACGATGCTCTCACCCGGCGCGATCAGTTGCGAAGCGGCGCGTGCAATACGCACTTTTTCATCCAGATTTTGCGCCTGGTGGATGTTCATCGGCGTCCAGCGGGGGCGCTGTTCGCTAATGGCTTCCGCGCCATTACGAACCTTTTTCAGTTTGCCGCTTTCATCCAGCTTGTTGATATCACGTCGGGCGGTAGCGGGTGAGATCCCGAGCCGCGACATCACCTGCTCCACGGTAACAAACCCCGTTTGGGCGAGCAGATCCAGCAGAATTTGGTGCCTTTGCGCTTCCGTCATGAGCGAATCCGATTAAAAGTGAACGGCAAAGATGATATTTGAAATCATGTGAAAATACTAACCCTGCGGCGGGGTATTTCCGGCAGGCAGGGCCTGCCGGCGGCGACTTACAGGAAGGATTTGAAAGGCAGATCCGGCTCAATGGTGAAGCAATCGTCGAAACCGCGCGGGTAGTGATATTCGAAATTGTCTTTATCCAGCGGCCAGGTAAATTTGCCGCCGACCTGCCAGATAAACGGCTTGAAGCCGTACTTCAGACGATCCTTTTTCATCTCCCACAGAACGCGGATCTCCTGCGGATCGGCCTGAAAGTTTGACCAGATATCATGGTGGAACGGGATCACAACTTTGGCGTTGAGCGACTCTGCCATGCGCAGGATATCGGCGCTGGTCATTTTGTCGGTGATCCCGCGCGGGTTCTCGCCATACGAGCCGAGGGCGACGTCAATCTGATGCTCGTTGCCATGCTTCGCGTAGTAGTTGGAGTAGTGGGAATCGCCGCTGTGGTACAGGTTGCCGCCCGGTGTTTTAAACAGGTAGTTGACCGCGCGCTGGTCCATGCCGTCCGGCAGTACGCCAGCGGCTTTTTGGTCCGCCGGGAGGGTGATCAGCGCGGTGCGATCGAACGCATCGAGCGCATGGATCTCAATGTCTTTGATCTTCACGACATCGCCAGGTTTCATGACGATACAGCGCGCTTTCGGCACGCCCCAACCGATCCACAGGTCGACGCAGGTTTTCGGGCCGATGAACGGCACATCGGCCGGGCAGTTCTGCATGACGGCGGCGGCGACGTTGACGTCAATATGATCGTTGTGATCGTGGGTCGCGAGGACCGCGTCAATCTGGCGAATGGCGAACGGATCCAGCACGAACGGCGTGGTGCGCAGGTTAGGCTGTAATTTTTTCACGCCTGCCATCCGCTGCATCTGGTGGCCGGTTTTCATCAGCGGATTGCCGTGGCTCTGTTTGCCAGTGCCGCACCAGAAATCGACGCAGACGTTAGCCCCGCCTTCGGATTTTAACCAGATACCGGTACAGCCGAGCCACCACATGGCGAAGGTGCCGGGCGCAACCTGCTCCTGCTCAATCTCTTCATTCAGCCAGCTGCCCCATTCCGGAAAGGTGTTCAGGATCCATGATTCACGGGTGATGGTCTGTACTTTACTCATCGTGCTCTTCCTCGTATTTTCAATAGTAATCAAATTTTGATTGGTTTTGATTTATGTTGTCACTGGATTTTCAAGATTGCAATCTTGTTTTCCATCAATTTTACGAAGAGATGCGCATCATCTCTCAGGGGGTCCAGCATCCATAAAGGTTGTGCTTTGTTTTATCTATATGATTTGAAAATGTTTAATTATGTTTCGGCGCTACTGATCGGCAATAGTCACAATAAAATAGAGGATTATTGCGGCGCGCGTCACATTTAATCAAATTCAATCTTGTTGTGATTATTTTTGATTATTAGAGTGGGCAGCGAGAAATGCTGAGCGTAAGGCGCGTTCAGCGCCTTCACCATCGGGAGTGTGTTATGGCAATCCTCTACAACATCTTTACCGTTTTCTTTAATCAGGTGATGACCAATGCCCCGCTGCTGCTGGGTATCGTCACCTGTCTGGGCTATATCCTGCTGCGCAAAAGCGTCAGCGTGATTATTAAAGGCACGATCAAAACCATTATCGGCTTCATGCTGTTACAGGCCGGCTCCGGCATCCTCACCAGCACTTTTAAACCGGTGGTGGCGAAAATGTCAGAGGTGTACGGCATCAACGGCGCGATCTCTGACACCTATGCCTCGATGATGGCGACCATCGACCGGATGGGCGAGGCCTATAGCTGGGTGGGCTATGCGGTGCTGCTGGCGCTGGCGCTCAACATCTGTTACGTCCTGCTGCGCCGGATAACCGGCATCCGCACCATCATGCTGACTGGCCATATCATGTTTCAGCAGGCGGGGCTGATCGCCGTCTCGTTCTTTATCTTTGGTTACGGAATGTGGACGACCATCATCTGTACCGCCGTGCTGGTCTCCCTGTACTGGGGTATCACCTCCAACATGATGTTCAAGCCGACTCAGCTGGTCACCGACGGCTGCGGCTTCTCCATCGGTCACCAGCAGCAGTTTGCCTCGTGGATTGCCTACAAAGTGGCGCCGTATCTGGGGAAAAAAGAGGAGAGTGTGGAAGACCTCAAGCTGCCAGGCTGGCTCAATATCTTCCACGACAACATTGTTTCCACCGCGATTGTCATGACCATTTTCTTTGGCGCGATCCTGCTTTCCTTTGGTATTGACGTCGTGCAGGCGATGGCGGGGAAAACCCACTGGACGGTCTATATCCTGCAGACCGGTTTCTCCTTCGCGGTGGCCATTTTCATCATTACCCAGGGCGTGCGGATGTTCGTCGCCGAACTGTCCGAAGCCTTCAACGGTATCTCGCAACGCCTGATCCCCGGCGCGGTGCTGGCGATTGACTGCGCCGCGATCTATAGCTTTGCGCCGAATGCGGTGGTGTGGGGCTTTATGTGGGGCACCATCGGCCAGCTGATTGCCGTCGGCATTCTGGTTGGCATTGGCTCTTCAATTCTGATTATTCCGGGCTTTATCCCGATGTTCTTCTCCAACGCGACGATTGGCGTCTTTGCCAACCACTTCGGCGGCTGGCGCGCGGCGCTCAAAATCTGCCTGGTGATGGGCATGGTTGAAATTTTCGGTTGCGTGTGGGCGGTGAAGCTCACCGGTATGAGCGCCTGGATGGGAATGGCGGACTGGTCGATTCTGGCGCCGCCGATGATGCAGGGCTTCGCCTCCATCGGGCTGGCGTTTATGGCCGTCATCATCCTGATTGCTCTCGCTTATATGTTCTTCGCTGGCCGCGCGCTGCGCGCCGAAGAAGACGCGGAAAAACAACTGGCAGAGGCCTCTGCCCAATAAGGAGTTCTGATTATGACCGTACGTATTCTGGCTGTGTGTGGTAACGGGCAAGGCAGTTCCATGATCATGAAAATGAAAGTGGATCAGTTCCTGACGCAATCCAATATCGACCACACGGTGAACAGCTGCGCGGTGGGTGAATACAAAAGCGAACTAAACGGCGCGGATATCATCATCGCTTCAACCCATATCGCGGGGGAGATTACCGTCTCCGGCAATAAACACGTGGTGGGGGTGCGTAATATGCTTTCCCCCGCGGATTTCGGGCCAAAGCTGCTGGAGGTGATTAAAGCTCATTTCCCGCAGGACGTGAAATAAGGAGCGGCCATGAAACTCCATGAATCACTGGCGCAGAATCACTCCATTCGCCTGCAGGCGGAAGCGGAAACCTGGCAGGAGGCGGTGAAAATCGGCGTCGATCTGTTGGTGGCCGCCGACGTGGTGGAACCGCGCTACTACCAGGCAATCCTCGACGGCGTCGCGCAGCACGGCCCCTATTTTGTGATCGCTCCGGGATTAGCCATGCCGCACGGGCGGCCGGAAGAGGGCGTCAAAAAAACCGGCTTTGCGCTGGTCACGCTAAAGAAACCGCTGATTTTCAACCACGAAGATAACGACCCGGTCGACATCCTGATCACCATGGCGGCGGTTGACGCCACCACCCACCAGGAAGTGGGCATCATGCAGATCGTTAACCTGTTTGATGACGAAGCCAATTTCGACCGTTTACGCGCCTGCCGCAGTGAGCAGGAAGTGCTGGATTTAATCAAAAACGCCACCGCGGCGGCTGTTTAAAAGGAACACTATCATGTCATTACCTATGTTACAGGTCGCCCTGGACAATCAAACGCTGGCCAGCGCTTATGAAACAACCCGTCTGATCGCCGAAGAGGTAGATATCATTGAAGTCGGCACTATCCTCTGCGTCGGTGAAGGTGTACGCGCGGTGCGCGATCTGAAAGCGCTGTATCCGCATAAAATCGTGCTGGCGGACGCCAAAATTGCCGATGCCGGCAAGATCCTGTCGCGGATGTGCTTCGAAGCCAACGCCGACTGGGTCACAGTGATCTGCTGCGCCGATATCAACACCGCCAAAGGGGCGCTGGATGTCGCCAAAGAGTTCAACGGCGATGTGCAAATTGAGCTGACCGGCTTCTGGACCTGGGAGCAGGCGCAGGCGTGGCGCGAGGCGGGTATTCAGCAGGTGGTCTATCACCGCAGCCGCGACGCGCAGGCGGCAGGCGTGGCGTGGAGTGAGGCGGATATCAGCGCGATTAAGCGTCTGTCTGATATGGGCTTCAAAGTGACCGTCACCGGCGGACTGGCGCTGGAAGACCTGCCGCTGTTTGCCGGGATCCCTGTTCACGTCTTTATTGCCGGACGCAGCATCCGCGATGCTGCCTCGCCGGTGGAAGCGGCGCGCCAGTTTAAACGCTCTATCGCCCAGCTGTGGGGTTAAGGAGCGACTATGTTGGCGAAATCCATTCCGCTCGGCATCTATGAAAAAGCGCTCCCCGCCGGGGAGTGCTGGCTGGAGCGGCTAAAGCTTGCAAAAGCGCTGGGCTTTGATTTCGTTGAGATGTCTCTCGATGAAACGGACGCCCGCCTTGCGCGGCTGGACTGGAGCCCGGAGCAGCGTCTGGCGCTGGTCAAGGCGGTGGCTGAAACCGGCGTCCGGGTGCCGTCGATGTGCCTTAGCGCCCATCGCCGTTTTCCGCTGGGTAGTGAAGACGACGCGGTGCGGCATCAGGGGCTGGAAATTATGCGTAAAGCTATTCAGCTGGCGCAGGATGTGGGGATTCGGGTGATCCAGCTGGCAGGCTACGACGTCTATTACCAGCAGGCGAACGATGAGACGCGCCGCCGCTTTCGTGACGGCCTGAAACAGAGCGTCGAGATGGCCAGCCGAGCCCAGGTAACCCTGGCGATGGAGATCATGGACTACCCGCTGATGAACTCGATCAGTAAAGCGCTGGGCTATGCCCATTACCTGAATAATCCGTGGTTCCAGCTTTACCCGGATATCGGCAATCTGTCGGCGTGGGATAACGACGTCCAGATGGAGCTGAAGGCGGGGAGCGGGCATATCGTGGCGGTACACGTCAAAGACACGAAGCCCGGCGTCTTTAAAAACGTGCCGTTCGGCGAAGGGGTGGTCGATTTTGTCCGCTGCTTCGAAACGCTCAAGCAGACCGGCTACTGCGGACCGTACCTGATTGAGATGTGGAGCGAAACCAGCGCTGACCCGCTGGCGGAGGTGGCGAAGGCGCGTGACTGGGTGAAGGCGCGGATGGCCCGCGCGGGCCTGATGGAGGCGGCATAATGCAACAGCTGAAACAGCAGGTGTTCGAGGCCAATATGGATCTGCCGCGCTACGGCCTGGTGACCTTTACCTGGGGTAACGTTAGCGCCATTGATCGGCAGCGTGGGCTGGTGGTGATTAAGCCCAGCGGCATCGCCTACGAGTCAATGACCGTCGATGACATGTCGGTGGTTGATCTGCAGGGGCACGTGGTGGAAGGGCGCTGGCGTCCCTCCTCTGATACCGCCACCCATCTGGCGCTCTATCGCCGTTATCCCGACCTTGGCGGGGTGGTGCATACCCATTCGACGCACGCCACCGCCTGGGCGCAGGCGGGGCTGGCGATCCCGGCGCTCGGCACCACCCATGCGGACTACTTCTTCGGCGATATTCCCTGCACCCGGGCGCTTAGCGCACAGGAGGTGGACGAGGCCTACGAGCTGAACACCGGGCAGGTGATTATCGAAACGCTGGGTGAGGCCAATCCGCTGCATACGCCGGGGATCGTCGTCTATCAGCACGGGCCATTTGCCTGGGGCAAAGACGCCCACGAGGCGGTACACAACGCGGTGGTGATGGAAGAGGTGGCGCGCATGGCGTGGATTGCCCGCGGCATTAATCCGCAGTTGCAGCCCATCGATAGCTGGCTGATGAATAAGCATTTTCAGCGTAAGCATGGGCCAAACGCTTACTATGGGCAAAAGTAGATAGCGCGCTCCGGGGCTTTCACCCCTCACGGTGAAGCAACTGGTCTGGCCCCGGAGCCGTTTTTAATCCTGACGATAGGCCGACGGCATCACGCGCATGCCGATGAGCGTGACCACGCAAATTATCGCCCCAGCGTAAAACGTCGAGGCGGCGCCGAAGGTTTCCCACAGTACCCCCGCGCCGGTGCTGGCCAGCAGCAGAGCCAGGCCACTCATCAGATTAAACATACCGAACGCCGTGCCGCGTAGCTCCGGTGGCGCCGTATGGGCGACCATCGCCGCCAGCAGGCCCTGGGTCATTCCCATATGAATCCCCCACAGCGCGACGCCGATCAGCAGCGTGCTCCAGTGGCCGCTGAGCGCCAGCACGATATCGGCGAGGATCAGCACCAGCAGCCCCCACTGCAGCAGTTTGCTGTGGCTCATGCTGTCTGAGAGTTTACCGAACGGGTAAGCCGTGAGGCTGTAGACCAGGTTCATCGCCACCATCACCAGCGGGATGGTATAGAGCGGGATCTCCATCTGCTGGGCGCGCAGCACCAGAAAGGCTTCGCTGAAGCGGGCGAGGGTGAAAATGCTGCCGATCGCGACCACCCACCAGTAGGCGGCGGAGAGCTTTTTCAGGTTTTCGCGCTTCAGCGGATTGCTGCGTTTGTGCGCGATGGCGGATTTTGGCTCCTGTAGGCCGAATCCGAGCAGGAGAATGGAGAGCACGGCGGGAATGACCGCCACCCAGAAAATAGCGTGAAAATCGTTGGCCCAGATAAACATCAGCAGCACCGCCAGCAGCGGGCCGAGAAAGGCGCCGACGGTATCCAGCGCCTGGCGTAGTCCGTAGGCGGCGCCGCGGATCTCCGGCGGGGTGACGTCGGCGACCAGCGCATCGCGCGGCGCGCCGCGAATACCTTTGCCTACGCGGTCAATCATGCGGGCGCTAAACACCACCCCGGCGGTAGGGGCGATGGCAAACAGCGGCTTACTGAGCGCGCCCAGGCCGTAGCCCAGCAGCGCCAGTCCTTTACGCTTGCCGACATAGTCGCTGATTGCGCCGGAGAAGACCTTCAGGATCAGGGCGGTGGCTTCCGCCAGTCCCTCGATAAGACCGATAATTATCACGCTGGCGCCGAGGGTAGTGGCCATAAACAGCGGTAAGAGGCTATGGATCATCTCGGAGGAGACATCCATCAGCAGGCTGACGCCGCCGAGTACCCAAACGCCTTTGGGGATACGGCCTAAGGTGGCGAAACGCGGAACCATCAATCACTCCTGATTATCAAATGGCGAGTGGCTGATTAAATCAGGTTGCGATGACGCTGGTAAGTCGGTTTGTAAAATAATTCTCAATTGCGTTTGGGCGCAGACCTCGCTTCGCCCCTCGCGAGGAGAGGCGAAGAATCGGGTAGGCGTTAGCGGTATATCACCGCGCTGGCGCGAAGCGGGCCGTTGGTTTCGGGTTCGTGCATCAGGATAGGCTGAAAGTATTTCGCCCCCTGCGCATCGCTCATCTGGCTAAGGGCCTGTTCGGCCTCGTGCTCAGTGGCCATATTGTGATTGATATAGATAACGCCGAGGCTCTGCACGTCGTCCATGTTGCGGGCCTGACGTTCGGTGATTTGGATAGCTGCCAGCGCGTTGGCGCTGAAGAAAAGCGCAGCCATCATGGCGATGATTTTCAGTTTCATATACTACGCTCCTGACTGACACTCCTGACGCTGACTCGGGGCTCTCCTGTGGTCGTTAGGCTTTGATATAAGTGTAATCGCTGCGCGTTCATCGCATGGCGACCTTTTCTGATGCAGTTGTTCAAAAAAATGCCGCTTCCTTTATTGGTTAATTTTAAATCACCCACTTAGCCCAGCTTGGCGCTTAGTGCGAATTATTTGTGCAAATGCGCTTGTGTTCCTGAGGGGCCGCCATTAGAATGACGCGTCAATTTTTCAGCCGCCCTTTAACACGTTCCTTGCCTCCATGGGCCGCGGCTGACCCAGACAGGAGGCTGAATAATCCGTAAGGAGCAATTCGATGCGTCATTACGAAATCGTTTTTATGGTCCATCCTGACCAGAGCGAACAGGTTCCGGGCATGATCGAACGTTACACTGGTGCAATTACTGCAGCAGCAGGTACGATCCACCGTCTGGAAGACTGGGGCCGCCGTCAGCTGGCTTATCCGATCAACAAACTGCACAAAGCTCACTACGTTCTGATGAACGTTGAAGCGCCGCAGGAAGCGATCGATGAGCTGGAAACTAACTTCCGCTTCAACGACGCCGTTATCCGCAGCATGGTAATGCGTACTAAGCACGCTGTTACCGAAGCATCTCCGATGGTTAAAGCGAAAGACGAGCGCCGTGAGCGTCGCGAAGATTTCGCCAACGAAACCGCAGATGATTCTGAAGCTGGGGATTCTGAAGAGTAATCCTGATGACCAACCGTCTGGAGCTGTCCGGCATTATTTGCAGGACTCCACTTCGTAAGGTCAGCCCGTCAGGAATTCCTCACTGCCAGTTCGTGCTTGAGCATCGTTCAGTGCAGGAGGAAGCCGGTTTTCACCGGCAGGCATGGTGTCAAATGCCCGTTATTATTAGCGGTCACGAAAACCAGGCCATTACTCACAGTATAACGGTCGGTAGCGCAGTAACCGTTCGAGGGTTCATCTCTTGCCATAAGGCAAAGAACGGCTTGAGCAAAATGGTTCTGCATGCCGAGCAGATTGAATTGATAGATTCTGGAGACTAGCCATATGGCACGTTATTTCCGTCGTCGCAAGTTCTGCCGTTTCACCGCGGAAGGCGTTCAAGAGATCGACTATAAAGATATCGCTACGCTGAAAAACTACATCACCGAAAGCGGTAAGATTGTCCCGAGCCGTATCACCGGTACCCGTGCAAAATACCAGCGTCAGCTGGCTCGCGCTATCAAACGCGCTCGCTACCTGTCCCTGCTGCCGTACACTGATCGTCATCAGTAATCGGTCACGGTCCATTAATACGACTTTGAGAGGATAAGGTAATGCAAGTTATTCTGCTTGATAAAGTAGCAAACCTGGGTAGCCTGGGTGATCAGGTTAACGTTAAAGCGGGCTACGCTCGTAACTTCCTGGTCCCGCAGGGTAAAGCTGTTCCTGCTACCAAGAAAAACGTTGAATTCTTCGAAGCACGTCGCGCTGAACTGGAAGCCAAACTGGCTGACGTTCTGGCAGCAGCTGAAGCTCGTGCTGAGCAGATCAACGCCCTGGAATCCGTAACCATCGCGTCTAAAGCTGGCGACGAAGGTAAACTGTTCGGTTCCATCGGTACTCGCGACATCGCTGACGCTGTTACTGCAGCAGGCGTTAAAGTTGCTAAGAGCGAAGTTCGCCTGCCGAACGGCGTTCTGCGTAACGTTGGCGAGCACGAAGTGAACTTCCAGGTTCACAGCGAAGTATTCGCTAAAGTTATCATCAACGTGGTTGCTGAGTAATCGGCCTCTGACGTTCTGGTAACAACAAACCGCCGGCCTTGTGCCGGCGTTTTGCTTTTTAGCGCCTTTCATTTTGCGGCGGCGTAACGCTTGCTGTCGTCTTCTCTGCTATCGCGCACGCACAAAGCTGCCGTTCGACTGGCGGGTAAACAGCACCTGCTGGCCGTTGCCGGTATCGATAGTGAGCCCGGTGACCACGCCGTTGGCGTTCTGCCGAATCTGCACCGTCTGTCCGCTCTGCAAAGTACTTAGCGGCTTGCCAGCGCCTTCAACCTGCGCCATGGCGTAGACGTCAGTGGCCGGCAGCCCATGATCGCGGAACAGCTGCGCCAGGGTTTTGCCTGACTCGATGCGATAGGTCCGCCATTGCTGCTCAATACCCGGCGCGGACTGCTGTGATGAAGATTGATAAGGCTGGGAGGCGGCGGGCTGCTGCGTCTGCGCTTGATCCGGCTGCTCATCCTGAATCGGCTCCGGGGCGACCGGCGCCATCTGATCGGCGTCGCTCACGGTAGGCGTATTAGTGATCGGCGGCAGCGGAACGGCCTGATTGCCGCCAGCTTGCGGCTGGGACTGCGACTGTAGATTCAGGTTCGCTTCACGGCTGGTGGACGCCGGGCTTTGGCTATCATCGGAGGGAAGCAGAATACCGATAATAACCAACAGGAAGCCAGCGATAATTCCCCGGCGGTGCATCGGAGGCAGCGGGTCCAGGAGGCGAAAATGATCCGGGGCGTGCCAGATTTTCGCCAGGGTAGATGTCAGTTCAAAGCGCCCGGGCATGGCTTTCCTCCTGCTCCGCATATTTATATCCTGCTCATGAGTATAGATGGCTAACGTCCTGATGACCGGAACAAAGTGAAGTTAACCTGCTGCCGCCTATTGTTTCTTTTTCGCTGAGATTTGTCATCATCCGCCGACAAAGTTTTACCCATTTCGCTATGGCTGTTATGCTTTCGCACGCTTTTATCTTGATGTTTATCACCCAAAAAGGAACAACGATGGCAACCCCAACTTTTGACACTATCGAAGCGCAGGCAAGTTACGGTATCGGCTTGCAGGTTGGACAACAGCTGAGCGAATCCGGCCTGCAGGGGCTGCTGCCGGAAGCGCTGGTGGCGGGTATCGCCGATGCGCTGGAAGGTAACCAGCCGCAGGTGCCGGTGGAAGCCGTTCACCGCGCGCTGCGTGAAATCCACGAGCGTGCTGACGCTGTGCGTCGCGAGCGTTTTCAGGCCATGGCCGCTGACGGCCAAAAATACCTTGATGAAAACCGCGAGAAAGAGGGTGTGAACAGCACCGAGTCTGGTCTGCAGTTCCGCGTACTGACCCAGGGCGAAGGCCCGATCCCGGCGCGTACTGACCGCGTTCGCGTGCACTACACTGGCAAACTGATCGACGGCACCGTCTTCGACAGCTCCGTTGCTCGCGGTGAACCGGCTGAATTCCCGGTGACCGGCGTGATCGGCGGCTGGATTGAAGCGCTGACTCTGATGCCGGTAGGTTCCAAATGGGAACTGACGATCCCGCACAACCTCGCCTACGGTGAGCGCGGCGCTGGCGCATCGATTCCTCCGTTCAGCACCCTGATCTTCGAAGTTGAACTGCTGGACATTATCTAAACAGCAGCGGCTTCCTCTTCCCCGCGGCAGGGGAAGCCATAAAAATAGCGTAAAATCCTTAAGTTAAAAATTAATTGGAATTATGTTTTGCATTCATCACGTATGGGTGTATTTTTGTGAGCTATTTCGCGTTAGATGAGTGATATAACACTCACTTTAAACATAAAATTAACATTATATCTAAATCATAGTATTCATCCCTCCGATTCTTACCTAATATCGACTAGCCCTTGCTGGGGTTAATGACAGACGACGGGCCATCAGAGCCTGAACAACACAGACAGGTACAACAGGAAGAAATCACATGGTAGATCAGGTTAAAGTCGCTGCTGTCGAGCAGGAGCCGACTGAACAATCGCTACGGCGAAATCTCACAAACCGACATATTCAGCTGATCGCGATTGGCGGAGCGATCGGCACCGGGTTATTTATGGGTTCTGGCAAAACCATCAGCCTTGCCGGACCATCCATTATCTTTGTTTATATGATTATCGGTTTTATGCTGTTTTTCGTGATGCGTGCCATGGGCGAATTACTGCTGTCGAACCTCGAATATAAATCCTTTAGCGACTTCGCGGCCGATCTGCTGGGGCCGTGGGCGGGCTACTTTACCGGCTGGACCTACTGGTTCTGCTGGGTAGTGACCGGGATGGCGGACGTTGTCGCCATCACCGCCTACGCGCAATTCTGGTTTCCCGGACTCTCCGACTGGGTCGCCTCGCTGGCGGTGATCCTGCTGCTGCTGGGCCTGAACCTGGCCACCGTCAAGATGTTTGGCGAAATGGAGTTCTGGTTCGCGATGATCAAAATTGTCGCCATCGTGGCGCTGATCGTGGTCGGCCTGGTAATGGTGATGATGCATTTCAAATCGTCGACCGGGGTCGAAGCCTCTTTCGCCCACCTGTGGAATGACGGCGGCTGGTTCCCGAAAGGGCTGAGCGGCTTCTTCGCCGGCTTCCAGATTGCGGTGTTTGCCTTCGTGGGGATTGAGCTGGTGGGTACCACCGCCGCCGAAACCAAAGACCCGGAAAAGTCCCTGCCGCGAGCGATTAACTCCATCCCGCTGCGTATCATTATGTTCTACGTCTTCGCGCTGATTGTGATTATGTCGGTGACGCCGTGGAGCTCCGTGGTGCCGAGCAAGAGCCCGTTCGTTGAGCTGTTCGTGCTGGTTGGTCTGCCGGCGGCGGCGAGCCTGATCAACTTCGTGGTGCTGACCTCCGCGGCCTCCTCGGCCAACAGCGGCGTGTTCTCTACCAGCCGTATGCTGTTCGGTCTGGCGCAGGATGGTCAGGCGCCGAAGATGTTCGCCAAGCTGTCGAAGCGTGCGGTGCCGGCGAAGGGCTTAACCTTCTCCTGCATGTGTCTGCTGGGCGGGGTGGTGATGCTGATGGTCAACCCGAGCGTGATTGCCGCCTTCACCATGATCACCACGGTGTCGGCGATCCTGTTTATGTTCGTCTGGACCATCATCCTTTGCTCTTACCTGGCGTATCGTAAAAACCGCCCTCAGCTGCATGAGAAGTCAAGCTACAAGATGCCGCTGGGTAAAGTCATGTGCTGGGTGTGCATGGCCTTCTTCGTCTTTGTGCTGGTGCTGTTGACCCTGGAAGACGATACCCGTGAAGCGCTGATGGTCACCCCGCTGTGGTTTGTGCTGCTGGGCGCGGGCTGGCTGTTTGCCGGCAAAAAACGGCTGGCGAAATAAACGAAAATTTTAACGTTGCTTGCAACGGCCCGTCATAAAAAAGGCCACCCGGAGTGGCCAAATAAGACGGACAATGTCGAGGGCGCCCGCGGGCGCCTTTTTCTTTACTTTCCGCCGAGGGCGCGCGGGAACAGCACATTATTTTCCAGGCTGATGTGTTCCATCAGATCGTCGATCATCTCGTTGATACCGTTATACATCGCCTTCCAGGTGGTACAGGCTTCCGGCGGCGGCGTCACGTTGTGGGTGATGTGCTTAATGACTTCCAGCAGTTCACCCGCTTCATCATGCTCGCTTTCCATCACGCTGATCGGCCCCCCGGCCTGGGCGCCCATTCCCTGTTTGATCATCGGGAACAGGATCTGCTCCTCTTTCATCATGTGGCTGGAAAGCTCCTGATGCAGCATGGTCAGGTACTTAGTCAGTCCTTTCGGTACGTTCGGTTTATCGGCATGGACGCGTTCAACCTTGGTGGCCTGCAGGATCAGCTCCGGCAGCTGTTCACGGTGCCGGTCGTGATAGCGAACGATGATATGGTCGATAATCTCCGCGAGGGGCGCCGCGCGCCAGTCGCGGGAGAGAGGCTGTTCGGCCAGTTTCGCCAGCTCGGCTTCAATCACCGCGACATCCAGCGCTTTGCGCGACGCGGCGCGCGCCAGGGTCTGTTTGCCGCCGCAGCAGTAATCCATATCGTATTGACGGAACAGGGCGGAGGCGCGCGGGATGGTCAGCGCCAGCTCGCCTAAAGGTTGGTCACGGAAAGCCATAGCAGTTACCTCGTCATCAGGAATATAAGATGTATTTTAAATGCATCTTTTTGGCGAGGGAATACCCCTTAAGGAGGCGAGGCTACTTTTTTTCGTCCGCCAGCGGCTGCAGCATCGGTTTTTCCGGTCTGGCGCGTACGGCAGAGACCACGCCGAGCACCAGCAGCAGGATGCCGCTCAGGGTCAGCAGCGGCGGTAAGCTTTGCCGCAGCAGGAAGGTATACAGCAGTCCGGCCAGGGTTTCGAAGACGATAAGCGGGCCGAGGATCACCGTCGGCAGCCGCTGGCTGGCAATATTCCAGCATAGCGCGCCGACCCATGAGCAGAGCACCGCGATGGCCAGCATCAGCGTAATAAACACCGCCGGACGCGGACCGAAGGGCAGGGGAAAACCGGCCTGCTGACCGTGCAGCCAGGCGCAGGCGGCGAGATAGCCGGCCAGCGAAACCGGAAGCGTCACCAGCGCCTGAGCGGTAGCCCACATCATTGGCGGTTGATGCGGGTTCTCCCGCAGCCAGCGGGCGTTGCGCAGGGCATACCAGGCCCAGCAGGCCACCGATCCCAGCGCCAGCGCAATGCCGGAGCCGTAGCGCCACGGGCTAAAATTCGGCAGCCCCTGACGCAGCTCTGCGACGTTAACGCAGATCAGGCCCACGGCGATGCAGATCAGCGCCGGAAACAGGCGCCGCCACGGCAGCTTCCCGTCGCGCTGGCTGTAGAGCAGATTGGCGAACACCGGCAGTACCACCGGTAGCGTGCCGATAATCATGGTGGAAACCGGCGCCCCGGTGCGCTGAATGGCGCTGGCCAGGCAGACGTAATAGATAAGGTTCCCCATCATTGTCAGGCCCAGCGCGGTCCACCAGTCGTGCCGGCTCAACTGGCGCAGTCGCGCGCGCCCGAGCCACGCCAGCGGCAGGGCGATCAGGCCCAGCGCCAGATAGCGTCCCATCGACTGCAGCATCGCCGGATACTCTGGCACCAGCAAAGGCCCGACGAAAATTAAACCCCACATCAGCCCCGCCAGCAGGGCGTATAACACACCACTAATCATCATTGCATCCGTTGTCATTACCGTTGTCTGCAGTGTAGAAGGGGGTCGGGCAGGAATATTGTATGAGATTGCGCATTAGCGCCTGGCGACCTGCTTCTGATAGCGCACCGGCGTAATGCCGTAACGCTGGGTGAAGGCGCGGGTCAGGTGGGACTGGTCGGTGAGGCCGACGGCTATCGCCACTTCGGCGGCGGGCATGCCGTGGGTGAGGAACGCTTTGGCGCGCCACAGACGGATGGCCATCAGCATCTGATGGGGCGTTACGTGATAGTGGGCTTTAAACTGGCGCTGAAAGTGGTACGGGCTCAGCGCCGCCACCTGCGCCAACTCGTCGAGGGTGATGGGACGCATATAGTTATCGTGCAGGTAGTCGCGCACGCGGTCAAAGCGGTGCCCGGCCTCACCTTGCGCAGAGGCATGGTGGGCCAGAGGGCGGAAGGTGTCGATGAGGTCGAGCAGCATTCCCTGCTGGGCCAGCGGATCGTCGCTATGCCACAGGCCATAAATCAGCTGGCCAATTTGTCGGGAACGCAGGGGATCCTCGCGGACCACCTCGCTGAACCACCAGTCGCGCACCCCGGTGATGGCTTCCAGACGGTCCGGCTCCAGATAAATCATCCGGTAGCGCCAGCCGTCGGCGGTTTCCGCTTCGCCGGTGTGCAGCTCGTCGGGATTCATGGTGACAATGGAGTTTGCGGCGGCAATATGCTGACTGCCGCGGTAGCGAAAGCGCTCCGCGCCTTGCTCAATCACGCCGATGCCGAAGGCTTCGTGGGTATGGGGTTCAAAGGCGTAGCGGGAAATATGGGCGTGGTAAAGCTCCACCCCGGGCAACTGTTCGAGATGGCGAAAGCGCGCGCGATCTTTTTCATCACTAAATTGGAGTGGTACGCCCTGCATGCCTGCCTCCCGACGGTTATCCCTTCAATATGGGAGAGGAACCGCCGGGACGCAACCGCAAAAGCTGAGAGGGGCGGTTACAGAATGCCTTTCACGCTTTCAGCAAGGGAGGTGGTCGGGCGGCCGATCAGCGTACTCAGGGTGCGGCTGTCGTCAAACAGTCCGCCTTTCGACGCGCCGACATCGGAATCCGCCAGCATATCGGCAAGCCCGGCCGGCAGGCCGACGCTTTTCAGCGCGGCGGCGAAATCGGCTTCGCTGAGGTTCTGGTAGACCACGTTTTTCCCGCTTTGCTTGCTCAGCTCGGCAGCCAGGTCGCTCAGCGTCCAGGCGTTATCACCCGCCAGTTCGTAAATTTTGCCTTCATGACCCTCACTGGCGATAACGCGGGCGGCAGCGGCGGCATAATCCGCGCGGGTGGCGGAGGCGATTTTACCCTCGCCGGCGGCGCCGATAAACACGCCATGCTCCAGCGCCGGCGGCGCGCTGGCCAGATAGTTTTCGGTATACCAGCCGTTACGCAGCAGGGCGTAAGCGATACCAGAGTCGGCCAGCATCTGCTCGGTTTCGATATGCTCTGCGGCCAGACCCAGCGGCGAAGTGTCGGCATGCAGCAGGCTGGTATACGCGATGAATTTCACTCCGGCGGCTTTGGCGGCGTTAATGACGTTGCGGTGCTGTACAGCACGCTGGCCGACTTCGCTGGAGGAGATTAACAGCAGTTTATCCACACCCTGCAGCGCGGCGGTCAGCGCCGCTTCGTCGCTGTAGTCGGCCTGGCGGACAACCACGCCCTGCTGGCTGAGCGCCTGGGCTTTGGCCGGGTTGCGGACAATCGCCACAATCTGGCTGGCAGGGACGGTGTTAAGCAGGTCTTGCAGAACGTAGTGGCCAAGCTGGCCGGTGGCACCGGTAAGAGCGATCATGGGTCTTCTCCTTCGTGTTTATTGGCAGTTGTGGTAAGCTACCACCTTAACTAACTTTTAGTAAGTACGTACAAAAAGGTAAGTGTGAAATGGCCGAACCGACGCTGAGCGAGAAACTGCGCACCGGCAATTTGTTTGCGGAACAGTGCCCGTCGCGCGATGTGCTTAAACATGTCACCAGCCGCTGGGGCGTGTTGATTCTGGTGGCGCTGCGCGAGGGAACCCACCGTTTCAGCGATCTGCGCCGTAAGATGGGCGGGGTCAGCGAAAAGATGCTGGCGCAGTCGCTGCAGGCGCTGGAGCAGGATGGTTTTATCGATCGCGTCTCTTATCCGGTGGTGCCCCCGCACGTTGAATATAGCCTGACGCCGCTCGGCCTGCAGGTGAGCGAGAAGGTGGCCGCCCTGGCGGACTGGATCGAGGTTAATCTGCCCTCGGTGCTGGCTAACCACGGGGAGTGAAAATGTATCACTCCCTGTAGCCCCGGTAAGCGCAGCGCCGCCGGGGAACAGGCATTACTTGCTCAAATCCAGCTGATAAATGGCGAAGCCGATATCATCGGTGGCCACCTGGCGCATTGGATACTGCGCTTTCTCTTTGATAAACGCCGCGGCTTTGTCGCCAGGCGAGGTCTCAAAACGAATATCCAACGGCGTGTTGCTGTGGATCGGCGCCAGACGCCAGTTGTTATCCGCCGCCGGATGGATCGCGCCTTCCTTCTTCGATTGCGCGCCAATCCATTCCGCCAGCACCGAACGGTTTTCATCCGGTGAGGCGAAGGCGATATGGCTCTCACCGGTGCCGGCGAATTTGCCGCCGTAAGCGCGATAGTTATTGGTCGCGACCAGGAAAGTAGCCTGCGGATCAACCGGTTTTCCATTGAAGGTCAGGTGCTTAATACGCTCTGCCTGCGGATGGATCATCTGACATTCGCCGTCGTAGCGGGCCGGCTGAGTGACGTCGATCTGGTAGTTCACCCCGTCAATGACGTCGAAGTTGTAGGTGCGGAAGCCGTCCCAGTTGATCAGCGACTGCGGCTTGCTGCTGGCGGGATCGATCTGGTTAAACTGTCCGGCAGAGCATTCCAGCCACTCCTTAACCTCTTTCCCGCTGACCTTCATCACCACCAGGGTGTTGGGGTAGAGATAGAGGTCGGCGGCATTGCGGAAGGTGAGCTGGCCTTTCTCCACTTCGACAAAGCTCGCCGGATCGTTTTTACGCCCGCCGACTTTAAACGGCGCGGCGGCGGAGAGCACCGGCAGCTTCGCCAGATCCGGGTCGCCCTGAATATAGTGTTCTACGTAGGCTTTCTGCGCCATGTTGACCACCTGCACCGTCGGGTCGTCCTGCACCAGCGCCAGATAGCTGTACATGTTGTCGGCGGACTTGCCGATCGGCTTGCTGACGAATTCGCGAGTGGCGTCATGATCGGCTTTCAGCACCGCCACCAGCTTGGCATCTTCGGCCGCAAGTGATTTCTTCGCCACCGCGTCATAGATTGGCCGCGCTTCCGCTTTACTCTGAGTTACCTGCCATTTACCGCTGTCGTTATTTAGCACCAGATCGACCACCCCGAGATGATCGCCCCACATTCCCGGCATCACCGCCGGTACACCGTTCAGCGTCCCTTTGGCGATATCCGCGCCTTTGATGTTGGCGAAGTCTTTACCCGGGAACACCGCGTGGGCATGGCCGAACATAATGGCGTCCACGCCGGGCACCTGGCTTAAGTAGTAAACCGAATTCTCGGCCATCGCCTGATACGGGTCGGCGGAGAGGCCGGAGTGAGCGACCACTACCACCACATCAGCCCCTTTCGCCCGCATCTCCGGGATATATTTGCGCGCGGTTTCGGTAATGTCATTGACCGTCACCTTGCCGTTAAGATTGGCTTTATCCCAGGTCATGATCTGCGGCGGCACAAAGCCGATATAGCCGATGCGCAGGGTGTGGGATTGACCGTCGCTGTCCACGACCCGGGTATCCTGGATCAGGTACGGCGTAAACATCGGTTTGCCGGTTTTGGCATCGATGATATTGGCGTTCACGTAGGGGAACTTCGCCCCGGCCAGCGCCTTGTGCAGGAAGTCGAGACCGTAATTGAACTCATGGTTGCCCAGGTTGCCGACGGCGTAATTCAGGGTGTTCATCGCCTTATATACCGGATGTACATCGCCCTCTTTGAGCCCTTTTGCCGCCATATAGTCGCCTAACGGGCTCCCCTGGATCACATCCCCGTTATCCACCAGCACGCTGTTTTTAACTTCTGCCCGCGCCTGTTCGATCAGGGTAGCGGTACGCACCAGGCCGAATTTCTCCGTGGCGGCATCTTTGTAATAGTCGAAGTCCATCATATTGCTGTGCAGATCGGTGGTTTCCATGATCCGCAGGTCGACCGTCGCGGCGTTGACGCTGGCGGCGATCAGCGTGGCCAGGAGCGTTGCGCTAAACTTAATCATCAGAGGCGTCCTTTTTTATGAGCGATAGCACAGAAGAAAATGTATTTATATTCTGTTGCTTACAGAAATGTGAATCTTGCCAGAAAAGCGGGCAGAGAAACCGCCATCGTTATCACAGATAGCGGAACTCGCGGTGATGCGATATAAATAAAACAACGAGTTAACGCCACTGTAACCAGACGAGGTGGAGAATGTTAGAACAAGTATGTCAGCTTGCACGGAATGCGGGCGATGCCATCATGGAAGTCTACGATGGAAACCAGCCGATCAACGTCGCCAGCAAGAAAGATGATTCTCCGGTCACTGCGGCGGATATCGCAGCGCATAAAGTCATTGTCAGCGGCCTGCAGGCGCTGGATCCGGATACCCCGATCCTCTCCGAGGAGGACCCGCCGTCCTGGGAAGTGCGCCAGCACTGGCAGCGCTACTGGTTGGTCGACCCGCTGGACGGCACCAAAGAGTTTATTAAGCGTAACGGCGAATTCACCGTCAATATCGCGCTGATTGAAAACGGCAAGCCGACGCTGGGCGTTGTCTATGCGCCGGTGATGAAGGTGATGTACAGCGCGCAAAATGGCAAAGCCTGGAAAGAAGAGTGCGGCGTACGCAAGCAGATCCAGGTCCGCGATGCCCGTCCGCCGCTGGTGGTGATTAGCCGCTCCCATAGCAACGATCCGGAGCTGCAGGAGTATCTTGAGCAACTTGGCGAACACCAGACCACCTCAATCGGTTCGTCGCTGAAATTCTGCCTGGTGGCGGAAGGTCAGGCCCAGCTCTATCCGCGCTTCGGGCCGACCAGCACCTGGGACACTGCCGCCGGCCATGCGGTCGCGGTGGCCGCCGGGGCGCATGTTCACGACTGGCAGGGGAAAACCCTCGACTACACGCCGCGTGAATCCTTCCTCAACCCCGGCTTCCGGGTCTCTATTTATTAAGCAATTTATGCAGCAGGTCGATCACCTGCTGCACCTCTTGTTGGGTGAGGGCGCCGTCTTTAGCCCACTGCACACGCCCGTTCTTATCCAGCACCACGATCGCTGAGCTCTTCTCGTCCAGCTGCCAGGCCTTCCGCACCAGGCCGTTGCTGTCGACGATAAATTGCGACCATGGGAAGAGCTTTTTATTACTTTCAATGCTGTTGCGTACAAACATCCCGGTGCCCGGGATGGCGTCGTCAGTGTTTACAATGGTGGTGGTCTGATAGCGATCGTGCGGGAAGCCCGCCGCTTTAATCGCCTCGATCAGGTTGGCATTCTTCTCTTTTGCTGACGAGCGTCCGGCGATGTGCTGGACCACGCGCACTTTTCCCGCCAGCTGGGCGCTATTCCAGTTTTTATAGCTAAACTTATCCTTATCCAGAATAAGCTCTCCCCGATCCGCGACGCCAACGGGCGCCACGCGCTGGCCGTCGACGAAGTTATGCGCTGTGGCCAGCAGCGGGAGAAGCAGTAACGAGGCGGCCAGTATGCTACGTAGGGTCATGCGCAATCCTTAATCATTTTTATGCAGGTGATCCGACCACTTGGTCTCGTTTAATCATAAGTGCGATTGACGGTGATTACCCGCAATGAGGATGCCAGTTTGCGTGTTGACGCACAAATTAGTCGTAAAACGGCGACTTATACTTACTTCATCGTATGTCTGAAACGAAAATTCTGAATTATTGTCATCAAAGGGTAAATAAACTTATACATACTGGGTCCCTCTGAGATTCTGGACTATAGTTTTAGGGCATTAAAATTTGCGCTCCCAAGACGTGGGCTAACTGTGGCACCACAAGAGCGTAACCCTGGCAGGAGAGAAGAATGAAAATTTTCCAACGCTACAATCCGCTGCAAGTGGCGAAGTACGTGAAGATCCTGTTTCGTGGACGGTTGTACATCAAGGACGTTGGCGCATTTGAATTTGATAAGGGCAAAATCCTTATCCCGAAGGTCAAGGACAAGCTGCATCTGTCAGTGATGTCCGAAGTCAATCGTCAGGTGTTGCGTCTGCAAACTGAGATGGCATAACCTGGCACGTAGCAGTACGTAGTAGGTAAAAGACGGCTCCCGATGGGAGCCGTTGATGTTTTTAGCCCTTCATTTCCGCATAGCGTTTGCGATATTCGCCCGGTGGGATGCCGTTATGTTTACGAAACAAGCGAGTGAAATAGACCGGATCGCTGTAGCCCACCGATAAAGCAATTTTGTTAAGTGGGAGCGAAGTGCTCTGAATAAGCCACCTGGCGCGGTTGATGCGCTGCGTTTCCCGCCACGCATAGACCGTTTGCCCCAGTTCATTTTTGAAAAGGTGCGCCAGACGTGAAGGGGAGATAAACACCATCGCCGCCAGAGTCTCGATTTTTACCTCCTGTGCAATGTGGGCGTTAAGATAGTCGCAGATGGCGTTAATCCGTGGGTCGTGGGCATGGCGGTTGCTAATGGGCTGCTGCTGAAAACAGCGGAGAATTAATCTCTCCAGCGCGTTCATTGCCAGCGCTTCTGACAGCGGTACGGACGCAGAGTGGTGGCGTATCACTTCGTAGAACAGATCGCGCAGTTGCTGGAGCTGGTCGGGATCGTTAATGGTTGTTTTGCCGATACCGTGGGTGGTTTGGTCCCACTTCAGCCAGTCTATCCAGTAGGGGCGGGGGATAAAGTAGATCCACAGATGGTCCCAGTACTCGCTGTGTTCGTCCCTGCCGTAATGATGGGGCACGCCGGGAGGAAACAGCAACAGATCGTTTTCCCGGCACAGCAGGAAGCCATCGCCCGCTTTCGCCCGCGCCTGGCCGCGCAGGGTCAGATTAATGATGTAACCTTTCATCCCCTGCGGGCGATTAATGTAGTAGTCCAGCGTGGAGCCGCGGGTAATCGGCGTGAAGCCTGCGACGACCCAGGCATTGAAGGTAAAGGTCTTCATCAATGGCGAGAAATTGAGTAGCTCATTGATATTCAGTTCCATTCTCTCTTCCACCTGAGCGCCGCCGCGTCGTTAGCTTTCGATGATAGTAAATTCCCAGGCCCTGAGGCGCAACGGCTGGCCGACGTATACTGTCTCCCCGCTCAGCAGCGCGGTACCCAGGGTCTCGCTGACAACATCCATCGCCTCGCCGGAGTAATTGAACAGGAAGTGGATATTATTTCCGGCGCGGTTACGCATCTTTTTAACCACTAACGGATAGCGATAGGCGGAAGTTCGCGAGTTCAGCGTGAGATCCGCCGTCAGGACATCAAACAGCTGGCTAATCAGGCCCTTCTGCGGCAGAAAGCCAACGTACAGGGCGCGACCCTGACCGTAATCCGCCTCCGTTGCGGCGGCGTATTCGCCCCATGCCGGGTGCTGATAGCGCAGCAGGGTGCGGGTCCCGTCATCGGGCGTCAGCAATTCCATCCACAGCTCAGCCTGATTGTCATTGCGGCAATCAATCTCTGCGCAGCAAGAGCTTACCGTCGTCTCTTCCGGCAGGGTGAACTGGCTGTAGCTGACGCCGCAGCTCTGGCGCAAAACCCCCGGCTGCGCGCTGCTGCGCACCTTGACGTTTTCATCGCTAAAGCCTGATTTAAAGCCGATCAGCGCTCTGCCGCCCCGGGCGATATAGTCGTTAATCCGCGTTAGCAGGCCCTCATCGGCGGCGTACAGACCAGGAACGATCAGCACCCGGTAGCGCGAGGTTTCCTCGTTCACATCGTGGATGATGTCGAGGCTGATATTGTGGTCATACAGCGCATCGTGGAAGCGGCGGAAGATATCGTTATAAATGTTGCCCCTGGCGTCGCCGGGAAGGAAGTGATTGAGAGCGTCCATCGCCTCATTACTTATTAGCAACGCGACGTCATTTTCGGCCTTCAGCTCCGCCAGCTGCGGGGACAGGCGGGCGAAATCGGCGCCGATGGTGGTAGCTTCCTGCCAGGTTGGGTTGCGCGAGAAGTCGTGGCTGAGCAGCCCCTTCCAGTAGGTTTCAAAGGCGTTATGAATCGAATGCCAGTGCCAGTAGGAGACCATGGCGGCGCCGGAGGCGATATGGCTGAATGCCTGCAGGCGTAGCTGGCCAGGGAAGGGGGTCCACTGGGCGAAACCCTGAGCCTGGGTTTCCAGCACGAAGTAGTTCTGGCCCGGCTTAAGCGAGCGGGTGATGGCGCCGCCAAAGGCGATTTCCCGTCCGGTCAGGTGTGCCTGACTCGGGTGATAGATATCGACGCCGGCGATATCCAGCGCCTGCGCCGCCGCAAAATGGTCGACCCGCGGCTGCACGCCGTAAGAGTAACCGCGCCATTCGAAATCGAAGTTGTGGGTGACGAACTGGTGCGGCTGGGCGTATTCCCGAACGATGGCCGCCTGCCAGGCCAGATACTCGGTGACCTGCTGACGCTGATAGCGGGAGAAGGCGCAGGCGAGGCTGGCGTTGATGGTGTTTTCCACCGGCGGAAAATCCTGCCAGCGGTCAATGCGGTTGCTCCAGTAATCCAGGCCGAAATCGCGATTCAGCTGCCGGAGGTCAGGATATTTCTCCTGCAGGCTGCGCACGAAGCCCTCCTGCATATAGCGGCCAATATTGTCGTAATGCTTGGTTTCGTTATCCAGTTGCCAGCCGATAATCGCCGGATGGTGCTGCACATGGGCCATCAGCGTGCGGATAATTTTTTCGGCATAGCGGCGAAAGGTCGGGTTGACGATATCCATGATCTGCCGCGGGCCATATTTTTGCTGCCCCGCGACGGTGGTGACCAGAATATCGGGATGTTTCGCCGCCAGCCAGGCCGGTACCGCGTAGGTCGGCGTCCCGACGATGACCGCAATGCCGGCCTCATGCATCGCCTCCAGCACCCGGTCGATATGGTAGAAATTGTACTGGCCCTCTTCAGGCTCCAGCGTACTCCAGGTGGACTCGGCAATACGCACCACGTTAATGCCGGTTTCGCGCATTAAGGCGATATCCTTAGCCAGCCGATCTTCCGGCATATATTCATCGTAATACGCCACGCCATAAAATAAATGAGACATACACACTACCTCCTGACATTAATTCGCGGGCACCGGTTGTGAAGCGAAGACACGCGCTTTATCCAGCGTAATAAAAGAAATGAGCGTGAAGCACAGAGCGATACCGCCTAGTACGATATAGCTACTGGTAAAGCCCATGCTCTGGTACATATGGCCGATACCGGTTGAGAGAAAAATAGAGCTAAAGCTTTTCGAAAACTGGAAGCCAATTAAGTAAACGGTCGCTGACAGCAGAGGGTTAAAGTTAGCGGTAATATATTTTAACGCCGCGACGAGGAGCACCGAGCTTTCAAAGCCGTGGAGGAGTTTAATCAGGCTGATGGATACCGGGCCAATAGCCCATGCGGAGCCGATAATGCGCAAGCTCATAATCAGCCCGCAGTATAACAGCGCATTTTTCGGGCCGATTTTATTCACAAACCATGGCGCAAAGAACATCACGATGGCATCAAGGAAAATTTGACCCGTGGTTAAATAACCGAAGACTTCTGCACCCCGGGCTTTACTCTCAAAAAAATGGCTGTAGTAGATAGCGAACTGCTGGTCATAGGTTTCATAGACCGCCCCGACGCCAATGACATAGAGGGCGAAGAACCAGAATTTTTTAATTTTTAACAGCGAGACGGCATCGCGGAGGGTAACCGGCGAGGCTTTGCCAGACAGCAATCCCTGCTGCGGGTGGGCGCTGATCTGCATTTTCCAGACAATGACCAGCAGGCAGACGCCTGCGCCGCTGGCCAACCAGAAAATCATATTCTGATCAATGCCGTAGAGTTTTCCTGCCGCAAAGGTACCGATCGCAGCGCCGATGCCGCCGAACATCCGCGCCCGACCAAATTCGAAGCCGGAGGCGCGGCTGACTTTATCAATGTAGGCTTCGCAAACCCCGCAGCCTGCGCCGTAGGCCATGCCAATATAAAGGCCGCCAGCCAGCGCGCCGAGGAACACATTTATTTTTAACAGGGGAGCAAAGACATAAATCCAGTAAGGGGCGAATAACGTGATAATAATCGCCAGCATCCACATCAGATTCTTACGATACACCAGTTTATCGGAGATGAAGCCGAATAATGGCTGAACGCAGACGGCGACAATGGCGGTGAAAGAATAAACCAGACCGACGTCTGTGTAGTTAATACCGATGGTTTCCGTCAACCACAGGGATAAATAAGGGTAGCAGCATCCCCAACCTATAAAGAAGAACAGGAAAAACAGACAGCTGATAAAGTAATTTTTATTTGACGTTATCATGGTAACCCTCGCTTCCTTTATTCAGGAATATGATCGTGTTGATGCGAGCAACGTTACCTTTTTGCGCGTCGGGGAGTCATGAACGTTTCGCTATCGAGCAGGAGTAATCTGCTATCGGCAGAGGGGCGTGAGCCGCTTCACATTCGAGCCATAAAAAAAGGGCGGATGGTCATCCGCCCTTAGGAGAGAGAAAAGATTACGCTCAGGCGTTCTGGCTTTCCGCCGTTTCCGCCTGCTTCGGCACCAGCACCGTTGGCTTGTTATCGATGCGGGTCACCAGCAGCTGGTCGATACGGTAGTTATCGATATCCACGACCTCAAACTTATAGCCGGAGAACTTCACCGCGTCGGTGCGTTTGGGGATTTTACGCAGCATAAACATCATAAAGCCGCCGATGGTCTCGTAATTCCCGGACTGCGGGAACTCGTCGATATCCAGCACGCGCATCACGTCATCAATCGGCGTACCGCCATCGATCAGCCACGAGTTTTCATCGCGGGCGACGATCTGCTCTTCCAGCCCCTGGCCGACGAGGTCGCCCATCAGGGTGGTCATCACGTCGTTGAGAGTGATGATCCCGACCACCAGCGCGTATTCATTCATGATCACCGCGAAGTCTTCCCCGGCGGTTTTGAAGCTTTCCAGCGCTTCCGACAGGGTCAGGGTGTCCGGCACGATCAACGTGTTGCGGATCTGTACGCCGCCGGTCAGCACCAGGCTCTGGTTCGCCAGCACGCGGTTCAGCAGATCTTTTGAATCGACGTAACCGATAATGTGGTCGATATCTTCATTACAGACGAGGAACTTCGAGTGCGGATGTTCGGCCACTTTATTCTTCAGGCTCTGCTCGTCTTCGTGCAAATCAAACCAAATGACGCTTTCACGCGGGGTCATGGAGGAAGGAACGGTGCGGGACTCCAGCTCGAACACGTTCTCAATTAGCTCATGCTCCTGCTTGCGCAGCACCCCGGCCAGCGCGCCGGCCTCGACCACGGCATAGATATCATCGGAAGTGATATCGTCTTTCCGCACCATCGGCAGTTTGAAGATGCGGAAGATCATGTTGGCCATGCCGTTAAACAACCACACCAGCGGGCGGAAGACTAACAGGCAGAAGCGCATCGGGTTGATGATGCGCAGGGCCACTGTTTCGGGCGCAATCATACCGATGCGTTTCGGAGTCAGGTCAGCAAACAGGATGAACAAGCTGGTGACCAGGGTAAAAGAGATGATGAAGCTCAGCTGCTCGGAGAGCTCCGGCGACAAATACCCGCTGAGCAGGCTATGAAACGCCGGTGAGAAAGCCGCGTCGCCCACAATACCGCCAAGAATGGCGACGGCGTTGAGGCCAATCTGCACGACGGTAAAGAAGGTGCCCGGGTTCTCCTGCATCTTCAGCACCCGCTGTGCGTTGACGTTGCCTTCATCGGCCAGCAGTTTCAGTTTGATTTTACGTGAGGCTGCCAGTGAAATTTCCGATATCGAAAAAAACGCACTGACGGCTATCAGACAGAGTATTACTAAAATACTGTTTAACATATCTTTTCTGACCGTTGAGGCCAGATCCTCGGAAGGGAAGTTGATCGAACTATAAGGAAGCTACTTGAACACCCGCCCACAGACGCAGGCGGGCAATTTCAGAGGCTAGTATAGCGTAACAGTCAGCAAAATCGCCAGAGCATTGATTAATCATTGTTAATTACACGGTTATCTCACCACTAGAGGTCGTAGTAAAAGCGTACTTATGCGGACAGGGCGCACCTGGTTATTTTCACCGGAAAACGAGGTGCGGCCAGAGGAAAGTGCCGCCCGGCCGCGGTAATAACGGGCGCGGAGTGGATCACAAAAATACATACGCCAGAATAAAAACCGGGGGAAATGTGTGATGAGAATAGCATTGATATTTTTAGCGGCTTGACCACCTCACTTCAGTAATAGAATGATAACCGCGTTTGAAAACGATACCGAGAACGATTTCACATTCATTTTTAAAATATTTAAATACCGTCATATTATTTTCCGTTTCATTTAAAAATGATTAATTTTAGGGATAAAATATGCATAAGAAAATAGCTTTGATCGTATGTGTCGCCCTGGGGATACCCGCCGCCGGTCACGCGCTGACTTTCGATGTCAGAGGGGGATATCGGGCGGGAAGTCACTCTTATGAATCTCGCTATAAGGTGAGTCAGGGGTGGCAGAACGGCTGGTGGGCGAGTATGGAGATGGATAATAAAAACAACAAAAATAACCACCAGGGAAAAAATGGCACAGATAAAACGGATGCGTCCCACTCCTTTGGCGACAGTACAGTCGATTATAATGAAATCGAGGTTAACTATAGCTGGCCATTCGCGGAAAAATGGGCCTTGCAGCCAGGCGGTATCTATCACTGGAGCAGTAAAGGCACCCAGCTACGGCCTTATTTTCGTATTAACTATAAAGCGACTCCCGATCTCACCTTTGGACTACGTTATCGCTATGACTACAACACTTACGAAACGGTTAATAGCGTCGGCGAGTCACATCGCGACAGCGTCAACCGCCTGGATTTATATGTTAATTATAAATTTAATGCCCAATGGAGTGCCCTGTATCAAGGCACGGTCTATCGACATGTCAACGATGACTATAAATATAATAATGATAAATCTTCGGCGACAGAAAACGCCGTAACGCTACGCTATAAATGGAATGACTGGTTTAGTCCCTATATCGAATATGATTACCTTGATAAACAGGGTTACCATGATGGCAAAAATAAAATTTCAGAATCACGATATCGTATCGGTATGACGTTTACGCTATAAAATCTCGCCCTGACGAGCAGGAAACAATATCTGCTGACATTTGCTGGAACCATATTGAATACGTTCCCGGCCCTGGCACGCCTTCGGGTCGGGAACGTGCGCCGCTTAGCGATAAGGCCGCGTGGAAGCGCGCGGAATCAGGGTGGGTAAAGAGTAGCGTTGGGGGTTTTCCACATGATGACCTAGCAGCAATTCAACGGCATGGCTGGCAAGCTGATCGAGCGGTGTCTTCACGGAGGTCAAAGGGATCGGCAGGCGACTGACTAACGGAATGTCGTTATAGCCTACCAGTGAAACGTCGCGGCCTATCTCCAGCCCGAGTCGGTGTGCAGCCGCCATCACGCCGATCGCCAGGTCATCATTGACGGCGAAAATGGCGCTGGGGCGCGCCGGACTATTCAGGATTTCATAACCGGCGTTTTCACCGGCCACAATGGTAAAGTCGGAATCTCGCCACCATTGCGGATTCACCTCGGCCTGCGCTTCCTGCATGGCACGCAAAAATCCTTTTTGCCGGTTTAAGGTGCTCGATGAAAAATTGGGGCCGGCAATAATACCGATTTCCCGATGACCGAGATCCAGTAAGTGGCGGGTTGCCAGATAGCCTCCCAGTTCGTCATCACCAATAGCGGATGGGCTGATACCGTCGGTACGCAGCGCCAGAACATGGTTGATCTGTTTCTCCCGCAATTGCTGAGGCAGGCGGTCATCCAGGCGACAGGTGGAGAGGATCAGGCCATCGACCCGGCGATCCAGCAAAGATTGTGTGGCGCGCTCTTCCGTGTCTGGATCGTTGCCGCAGGTTGCCACCACCGTGAAATAGCCCTGACGCGCGGCGGCCTGAGAGACCGCTTCATAGAACATCGCCGTGACGGTATCGGTCAATCTCGGGACCAGAACGCCTATCGTGCCCGTATCGCCACGGCGCAAACTGGACGCCACGTAGTCACGTCGGTAGCCCAACTGCTTCGCCGCTTCCCGTATTTTTTCAGCCGAAGGGCTGCGGGACGGGGGGAGACGTTCATCCAGCACGCGCGAAACAGTTGAAACACTCACGCCGGCGGCGCGAGCCACATCCTGCATCGTAATGGTTCTTCCATTGTGCTCTTGAGATGATTGATTTCCCATGACCGATTTCCTGTTTAAATTCAGTTGCGATTGTATTCGTAGTTATTTCTTCCACGCAACTTAAATGGCGTAGAGGAGCGCCAGACGCAATGTGGGAAATAGATCACGTAATGTAACTTGATAAATGTTTAACCCGCCCATTTTTGTGATTCCAATTGCATTTATTAGCGGAGTCCCCTTGATCTTGTGAAGTAAAGGGAAGACATTTCAATTCACTTGCAATCGTTCCTGCAATCGATTTCAAGAAAGAGAGTTTATCATCTTTATCTGTTGAAATTTGTAAGGAGTTAACATGAAAGCACTTGATTTGCGTGGAATTGTTCCAGCACCGGTTACCCCTTTCACCCGCGATGGACGTATCGATCATAAAGCCATCAAACGTTTAGGTTCCTGGCTGGGTAGCGTAAAAGGCGTGAAAGGCTTGGTGGTTCTGGGACATGCCGGGGAGGGCACCTTCCTGACTCAGCAGGAACAGGCTGACGTTATCCGTAGTTTTGTTGACTCAACCGACGGCCGTGTACCGGTCATCGCCGGGATTACTGGCGAAGGGACGGAAGTGGCGGCGCTGGAAGCGCAGCGCGCCGTGGAAGCCGGGGCCTCCGCAGGTCTGCTATATCCTTCACACGGTTGGCTGCGTTTTGGCTACCAAAAAGGGGCGCCTCAGGATCGTTATCGCGTGGTATATGAAGAGAGTGGATTGCCTCTTATTCTTTTCCAGTATCCGGATGTCACTAAAGCCACTTATAACCTTGAAACGATGCTGGATATTTCCGCGCAACCGGGGGTCTTTGCGATGAAAAATGGGGTGCGTAATATGCGCCGCTGGGATACGGAAATTCCGGTTATTCGTCGCGAACGCCCTGATTTACAGATCCTCAGCTGTCATGATGAATACCTGCTGCATACCGCCTTCGATATTGATGGTTTCCTGGTGGGATATGGCAATATTGCCCCTGAACTCCTGCTGGAACTGCTGGAGGCCGGTAAAGCGCAGGATTATGTGAAGGCCAAAGCGGTTCACGACCGTCTGCTGCCGGTTACTAAGGCCGTTTATCACCGCGGCTCGCATATGGAAGGTACCGTGGCGTTGAAACATGCTCTGGTTGAACGTGGCATTCTGGAACACGCTACCGTTCGGTCACCTCTGTTGCCGCTGGAACCGGGCGCAGAAGAAGAGATCAAAGCGGCTATCCGTGCCGCAGGCATTAAAAAAGCGGTTATTTAATTTATTATTTGAATACCAAGCCCGTATTCATTATGAATACGGGTTGGTTTTAATAAGGATAGTCAGGTTTTATTCAGTATATCAGTGTGGCCGTATAATATTTTATAAAGATACTATAATGAGGCTGTCATGAGTAATTTAGAAAAAACATCTACCGCTGTACCCGCACAAATAGAAAGACTTCCCTTCTCTCAATTAATTCGCCGCATCGGTCCGGGGATTGTGCTTACCGGAGTCGTGATTGGCCCCGGCGCTATTACCACCGCGTCGATGTTAGGGGCGGACTATGGCTATTCCCTACTATGGCTGCTGATCCCCATTGCCTTTATGGGGATCACGTTTATGTTGACGACCTATCGTATCTCCATGCTCACCGGGATGCCGTCAATAGAGGCGATACGTCACTATTACGGTAAAGTCGCCGCGGGGTTTGTAGGCGTGGCCACTTTTTTAGCCTGTCTTTTTTTTACCATGGGGAATATCTCGGGTACCGGGGCCGGCATGAACCTTGTTTTCGGCATTGACTGGAAGCTCGGTGCGTTAATTATGATTGCAGTGATGATCTATTGCTATTTCTCTAAAGGCGTTTATTCCAAAGTCGAAAAAGGGATCACTATTTGTATTGTGGCAATGATTATCGCCTTTTATATCACACTGGTGGGAACGGGGGGGCCAGACTGGAAAGCCAGCGGGGAAGGATTAACGCATTGGATCTTTCCTGCGGGGAGTTTAGTCACCGCGCTGGGCTTTATCAGTACCAATGCCTCCCTGACGACCGGGATCTACGGTACTTACCTTGGCAAAGAGAAAAAATGGAAAAAAGATGATCTCTTTAATGGCGTGATGGTGGCGGATACCGTAGCCCATATTATCGGTGTGCTGCTGATCAGTGGGGCTATTATTCTGGTAGGGGCGATTGTGCTTTTTCCTCAAGGAATATCAATCAATACGCCGACGCAGTTGGCTGATTTATTAACGCCAAGCATGGGACGCGCGGCAAAATACATTATGGGGATCGCATTATTGGGCGCGGGTTTCTCATCTTTACTGGGGAATACTCAGCGTGGGGTTGTCCTGCTTAACTCGGGGTTCAATAAATCTACTGCGCTGGAGAGTAAAGCGGTCCAGTGGGGATCCATGGTAGTGCTGGTGATTGCGGGGTTAATCTGTTTTAGCTTCGGCGGATCTCCGGTGCAGTTAATTTACTTAGCGAATGTCGCAACGGCGGTGTCGACGCCTGTCGCGGGTCTGTTTATCTGCCTGCTGCTGTGGCGAAAGGATATTAATAAAGGATATAAGACGCCAAGGTTATTACAAATATGTATGGCGGTCAGCTATCTCTTTTGTTTGTTACTCACTCTCGTCGCCCTGATTAACACCTTACCTAAATTTATGTCCTCTCTTTCTTCCATGTTTTGAGGTGGGGTATGACTAATGCCATCCTGTTAGGCGAAGGCTTCACCCTGATGTTTCTCGGCATGGGCTTTGTGCTGGTGTTCCTGCTGCTGCTCATCTTTGCCATCCGGGGAATGTCCCTCGCCGTCAACCGCCTGTTTCCTGAGCCGTCCGCAGCGGCGCCGGCCGCCGTCGCGCCCGCCGACGATTTCGTCCGCCTGAAGCCGGCGATTGTCGCCGCCATTCACCACCATCGCCGTCTTCACCCTTAATTCACGGAGGAATTCATGACCGTTGCCATTACCGATGTCGTCCTGCGCGACGCCCACCAGTCCCTGTTCGCCACCCGTCTGCGTCTCGACGATATGCTGCCCGTTGCCGCTCAGCTGGACGACGTCGGCTACCGCTCGCTGGAGTGCTGGGGCGGCGCCACCTTTGACGCCTGCATCCGCTTCCTCGGCGAGGACCCGTGGGTCCGCCTGCGCGAGCTGAAAAAGGCGATGCCCAAGACCCCGCTGCAGATGCTGCTCCGCGGCCAGAACCTGCTCGGCTACCGCCACTACGCCGATGACGTGGTGGAGCGCTTCGTGGAGCGCGCCGTCAAAAACGGCATGGACGTCTTCCGCGTCTTCGATGCCATGAACGACCCGCGCAACATGCAGGCCGCCCTGCAGGCGGTCCGCCGCCACGGCGCCCACGCCCAGGGTACGCTTTCGTACACCACCAGCCCGGCCCACACCCTGCAGACCTGGCTCGACCTCACCGAACAGCTGCTGGAGACCGGCGTTGACTCCGTCGCCATCAAGGACATGTCCGGCATTCTGACGCCGCATGCCGCCTTTGAGCTGATCAGCGAAATCAAAAAACGCTACGACGTCACCCTGCACCTGCACTGCCATGCCACCACCGGGATGGCGGAGATGGCCCTGCTGAAGGCCATTGAAGCCGGGGTCGACGGCGTCGACACTGCCATCTCCTCGATGAGCGCCACCTACGGCCACCCGGCCACCGAGGCGCTGGTCGCCACCCTCGCCGGCACGCAATATGACACCGGGCTGGATATCCACAGGCTGCAGAGCATCGCCGCCTACTTCCGCGAGGTGCGCAAAAAATACCACGCCTTCGAAGGCCAGCTGAAGGGCACCGACAGCCGTATCCTCGTCGCCCAGGTGCCGGGCGGGATGCTCACCAACCTTGAAGGCCAGCTGAAGCAGCAGAGCGCCGCCCACCGTCTGGATGAGGTGCTGGCGGAAATCCCCCGCGTGCGCGAGGACCTCGGCTTCATCCCGCTGGTGACCCCGACCTCGCAGATTGTCGGCACCCAGGCGGTGCTCAACGTGCTGGGCGGCGAGCGCTACAAAACCATCGCGAAGGAGACCGCCGGTATCCTGAAGGGCGAGTACGGCCGCACCCCGGCCCCGGTGAACGCCGCCCTGCAGGCGCGGGTGCTCGACGGCGCCGACCCGGTGACCTGCCGCCCGGCGGATTTACTCAAGCCGGAGCTGGCGCAGCTGGAAGCGGATGTCAGACGCCAGGCACAGGAGAAGGGCATCACGCTTGCCGAAAACGCCATCGACGACGTGCTCACCGTGGCGCTGTTCCCGCAGCCCGGCCTGAAGTTCCTCGAAAACCGCCACAACCCGGCGGCCTTTGAGCCGGTACCGCAGGCGGAAGCCGCGCAGCCAGTGGCAAAAGCAGAAAAACCTGCCGCCTCCGGCGTCTACACCGTGGAGGTGGAAGGCAAAGCCTTTGTGGTCAAAGTCAGCGACGGCGGCGACGTCAGCCAGCTGACGGCGGCTGCTCCTGCTCCTGCCTCTGCACCCGCCGCTGCCGCCCCGGCCGGCGGCGGCACCCCGGTGACCGCCCCGCTGGCGGGCACTATCTGGAAGGTGTTGGCCAGCGAAGGCCAGACGGTGGCCGCAGGCGAGGTGCTGCTGATTCTGGAAGCCATGAAGATGGAAACCGAAATCCGCGCCGCGCAGGCCGGGACCGTGCGCGGTATCGCGGTGAAATCCGGCGACGCGGTGGCGGTCGGCGATACCCTGATGACTCTGGCGTAAGGACGAGGAGCGGAAATGGAAAGTCTGAACGCCCTGATTCAGGGCATGGGGCTGATGCACCTCGGCGCCGGCCAGGCCATCATGCTGCTGGTCAGCCTGCTGCTGCTCTGGCTGGCGATTGCGAAGAAGTTCGAGCCGTTACTGCTGCTGCCGATTGGCTTCGGCGGCCTGCTCTCCAATATCCCGGAGGCCGGGCTGGCGCTCACCGCCCTGGAGAGCCTGCTGGCTCACCACGACCCGGCGCAGCTGGCGGTGATTGCCGCGAAGCTCCACTGCGCGCCGGACGTCCACGCCATCAAAGAGGCACTGGCGCTGGCCCTGCCGTCGGTACAGGGGCAGATGGAGAGCCTCGCGGTGGACATGGGCTACTCCGCCGGGGTGCTGGCCATCTTCTATAAGGTGGCGATTGGCTCGGGTATCGCGCCGCTGGTCATCTTTATGGGCGTCGGAGCGATGACCGATTTCGGCCCGCTGCTGGCTAACCCGCGCACCCTGCTGCTGGGGGCGGCGGCGCAGTTCGGGATCTTCGCCACCGTGCTCGGGGCGCTGACGCTGAACTACTTCGGCATCATCAGCTTCACCCTGCCGCAGGCGGCGGCCATCGGCATCATCGGCGGCGCCGACGGTCCGACGGCGATTTACCTGTCGGGCAAGCTGGCGCCGGAGCTGCTGGGGGCCATCGCGGTGGCGGCGTACTCCTATATGGCGCTGGTGCCGCTGATCCAGCCGCCGATCATGAAGGCGCTGACCACGGATAAGGAGCGGAAGATCCGCATGGTGCAGCTGCGCACGGTGAGTAAGCGGGAGAAGATCCTCTTCCCGGCGGTGCTGTTGCTGCTGGTGGCGCTCCTGCTGCCGGACGCCGCGCCGCTGCTGGGGATGTTCTGCTTCGGCAACCTGATGCGCGAGAGCGGGGTGGTGGAGCGGCTGAGCGATACGGTGCAGAACGCGCTGATCAACATCGTGACCATCTTCCTCGGACTGTCGGTGGGGGCCAAGCTGGTGGCGGACAAGTTCCTGCAGCCGCAGACGCTGGGGATCCTGGTGCTGGGGGTGATCGCCTTCTGCGTGGGGACCGCCGCCGGGGTGCTGATGGCGAAGCTGATGAACGTGTTCAGCCGGCACAAAATCAACCCGCTGATCGGCTCGGCGGGGGTGTCGGCGGTGCCGATGGCGGCGCGGGTGTCGAACAAGGTGGGTCTGGAAGCGGACGGGCAGAACTTCCTGCTGATGCACGCGATGGGCCCGAACGTGGCGGGGGTGATCGGCTCGGCGATCGCCGCCGGGGTGATGCTCAAGTACGTGCTGGCGATGTAACAGAGGAATAAGACAATGGAAGAAACCGTATTACTGGATATCCAAAGAATACAGACCTCCGAACAGAGCAATATTATTCTCAGGTCGATACGGGCGATTGATTTAGTGAATCACCTGACACCGGCGCTAGGCATCATTGAGAGCCTCAGCGAACAGTACAATGTGCAGAAAATATTAGTGACTTGTCTTTATGCCGGACAGCAGCTTGCCATGGACCGGCGGATAGTATTGCCGCTATTACCCGAGTCGCTCTATTTGTTGGGTGGGGTGGTGATGGCCGCTGGGAAGGCAGTGGAAAAGGAAGAGACTCTCACTCACAACCGCCTGTGCGAAGAGGCGGGAAAGCTGCTTAAAGATGATGCGGCCTGGGAGAGCTTTGATGTGATAAGAAGCATTGCTCTGCCGGTTTACCGCCGGCTGGTTAAAGAGCAGCGTACCCACGTCGCCTCTTTATTACAGGCTCTGCTGCATATCCTTGCCTGGCGTAGTGAAAGCGCATGGGCTGTCTCTTATACACATCTCCGAGCCCACGAGACACTCGCTAATCTCG